>Ga0105050_10003705_pt1 | contig 20940 bp, 21 predicted proteins | sample FRY01_FD_78088 | JGI IMG/M metagenome (GOLD analysis project Ga0105050, IMG submission 78088) | Freshwater microbial communities from Lake Fryxell liftoff mats and glacier meltwater in Antarctica - FRY-01 | ecosystem: Environmental > Aquatic > Freshwater > Ice > Glacier meltwater ...
AATTCTTCAACAAATTCTTCAACAAATTCTTCAACAATTTCTTCAAATTTTGAAATGGATAATTTAAGCATGCAAGCCCAAGCAGAGTATAATATTGTTGAAGATGATGTTGAAGATGATGTTGAAGATGATGTTGAAGATGATGTTGAAGATGATGTTGAAGATGATGTTGAAGATGATATTGCCGACGATGATATTGAAGGTTCTGAATCAGGTAGTGATGAATGTAATAATATAATTGAAGAAGATGTTGAAAACAAAGAAGAAGAAGTTGAAAACAAAGAAGAAGAAAATGTTGAAAACGAAGACGATATTGACACCGAAGTTGACAACGAAGAAGAAGAAGAAAATGTTGAAAACAACTATGATGAGGAAGATATTGAATATGACGATTCTTTGGTTTCTGAGAATGTGGGGTCGGATAACATAATTAAGAATCTCGAAAACGAATTGAAGATTATTTCACTTAGGAATATTATTTATAAAAAGGAACTCAGAACAATTGAAATGATTAATGATGTTTTTAAAGTTAATTATTTATCTTTGTTTAAGACAACATTGTTTTACTCGGATAATATTGAATTCTTTAAAAAAGAGGCAAAAAAACGCCAGATAGATCAAGATAATAAAAATGTTATATTTAGTATTGGGTTGATCGCATTTTCTATATTTAGCGGATATATAGGAATTATGTTAAGCTCAAAGTATAATAACGTAGAAACCAAATATTGTTAAAAAAAAATTTTAAAAAATAAAAAAAAAAGTTTGTAAAATTTGTAAAATTTGTAAAATAGAGAATTAAAATTCGTTCCGAATTTAAATTAATTTCGTAAGAAATTAATTCTCTTTTTTAAATATTTTAAATTTCGTAAGAAATTCATTCTGAAATTAATTTAATTTCGTAAGAAATTAAATATCTGAAGGATTAGTATAGCGAAATGGTGTTGCCCCAGCGGTACACCAAGGAAGATTATTTTGACGATGTTAGTGAAATCACCGAAAGTGGTTTAACATTATTATCACCAGCCGTACTATTAGATTTATTAAACCATACTGAGTTTTTATTAAAAGGGGTTGAGAATAATAAAATTTATATTACAAAAGCTTTAAAAAATGAGATTAAAATGGATAATAAAAAATTAAATAGGGATTTAAATAAAATTAAAAAAAAGAACAGAAGTTTGAAATTCGGTAATTCAAATCAACAACAAAATTATTATGAATTTTCTAGGTCAAAACCAAGATTATCCGATTACGAAAATATTGATTAATTACTTTTTTGAATTTTTTGAATTTTGTTGTTTTCTTAAACCTTTAGGAAGTTGTCTAAACCCTTTTCTAGGAGGCTCCGACTCTTCTGAACTACTAGAGCTAGAATCTGAATATTCGCTCTCGGATTCGGAATAACCATAATCTAGTTCTTCTAGATCAGATTCAGAAACTTCTTCTAGTTTTACATCTCTTACGGTTTTATTTGTAATTACTTCTGTTTCGTTACAGCAGGGAAATAGCTTTTTTAGAATTTCCATATCTTCTTTTTTAAATTTTTCAGGTAAAACTAAATTAAATCTTACATACAAATCACCCTTCTCATCCTGTTTATACAAAGGCATACCCTCACCAGTTACTTTTCTAATCCCTTCATTAATATGTAATGGTTTAGAATCAGTAATTAATTTCAAAATAGATCCGTCTAGATTTTTAACAGTAAGATCGATATTTTCTCCACAACTTGCAGCAAAAGCCTCATACAAACTAATATTTTTCATAATGAATAGATTATTTGCCTCTCTCTCAAATCTTGAATGTGCGTTTTCATACAACGTAATAACAATATCACCACTTTCATACCCTTGAGCCTCATCAGCCTCCTTATTAAATCGAATTACCTGTTCATCTCTCATACCAGGCTCAATAGGTATTAATATCTTCTTCTTTTCCTCAACCTGAACAATCTTACCATTACTATCTTTCTTTAGCCTTTTACGTCTAACTGCTAATTTTTTAGTAGTTCCGTTATAAAAGTCCTCCAAATTTACATTTATCTTAATCTCAATATCCTTAGTTCGGGGATTAAAAGTATCCGCTTCATCATCATCGTCAAGTTCCTCAAAGTTGTTTTTTTCTACAGGCTCCTTGAATTTATATTCTTTGTTCGATTCTTGTCCAGGCAACTTAACTTTAGAATTAGCAATAGGCTTTACACTTTGTTGCGGCTGAGCAGCCCCTTGTTGCATAGCCCCCATCATACTCATAAGAGGATTATCGCCTCCTCCTTGCATCAATCCTTGCATCATGGTGTTTATATCTACGTCTCCGTTGCTCATCATATTCATAACTGATTCGGTTACATGTTTTATCATCCCATCCATATTTAACTTCTCGTCTCCATCAGGAGATGGCATATCTTTGGCTATTTTTTCAGCCATTTTAAAAATATCCGGAATTGACGGGGGGGTTGAAGATTTCGATACATTCTTGTTGGTTTGTTTCGACATATTTAATCATATTAATCAATATTTATTGGAGATATTTCCGCAGTAAAATAAAAGATTAATTTTTATAATTTTGTTGTAATTTTAATCTCAAAAAGTGATCTCTTCTAAGTCTATTTATAAGTTTCTCACTTGTTTTAATTTTAATATGGAAATGTGAATGTGTTTGCCATTCTCCAACATTATATGAAATTTGATAATCTACTATATTCCACTCATCACAAAAAGTCCTAATTGATTCAAATATTCCAATTAACTCTTCATTAGGAATTTCGTAAATTGCACTATAATGTTTAATAGGAGTTACTAAAATTAAAGGACGTTTATGAAGATCAAAATGAAAAACAACCCCTTTAATTTCACTACTTTCTATAATATGTTTAAGGACTTTACCCCTTGGTTTGCACGTATAACAAAAATTATTTCTTTTAGAAACTTTAGGAGTTATATTAGACTTTGCGAGCTTTGGAGATTTTTCAACCTTTGAAGACTTTTCGACCTTTGAAGACTTTATAGGTTGGGTTATTATAGGTTGGATTATTATAGGAGGTGGTGGTTGTTTAATTTCTGAAACAATATTAGAATAAGATATTGATTTAGTTATAGGACCTTGGGAATAATTTAAAGGTATAGATTTATAATATATAGATTGTGAAGGAAGAATGTTTTTATTCGATTTTTCATTTGTTAAAATATTGTCTATTTGACCTATATCAGCCCAATTCATGATTATTATACACCTCTAATAAAATTAAGAATATTAAACGAAATCTATTTAAAATTATTGAGTAAATTAACTCTTATCTTTAATTCCTTTCTTTTTTATTACCATAGAATCCTTTTTCTTGTCTACAATTTTATTACTTTGTTTATCTTCAGTGTCGTAATCCTTTTTATAATGTTTTTTGGCATAATCCCAAATCTGTGGGCAACCTATTCTGTAAATTCTGTCGGGTGTAGCTTTATACCAGAATACACAATCTTCTATTTTATTAGATTTGGATGTATTATCTAAAACTAAACATTCATAATTTTCAGTACATGCCATAAAAGTCTGTTGAAAAGAGCTAAGGGTTGGAAACATCCCGAAAAAAAATTTCCATAATTTCTTTTGATTATCTATAATATTCTCCCGAAGAATAAAGAGGTAATCAACATTAGCCCTTAAATCTGGGGGCAAATCCATACAATACTGCATACTTAACATAAACAGCAGTTTCCAATGCCTACCATTCATAAAAATTAATCTCATATTCTTATCTTTGGTCAATCCTTTATCATACATACAATCATCTACAAGTAAAAATGCGTGAGGGTTTTGACTAGAATCCTTAAGAACCCTTTTCTGTCTATTTACCAATGTACCCAGTACATCTTTTTTAAATCCACCATGGATAAATAAATCTGGAAAATATTTGCCATAAAACCCATTACCCTCTTCAGTTCCAGACATGATTAAACCGTACGGAATTGTTCGGTGATAATACATTATGTCTGAAATTAACACCGACTTACCAGATCCGCGTTTTCCGATAAAGATACACGTACTTGGATTTCCCCCAAGTCTTCTAGCTTCCATGGTTCTTGGATCAAATCTGTTTATTTTAAGGCTAACTGAAGTCATGATAGTCTTTTGCTTAGTCTTAAAATACACATTTTTTTTGACAATTCAACGAATGAATTAATTATACTGTAAAATCTCCAAAAATAATACATTTATTTCCAGAATTTTCTATATGAATACATTCTCCTTGGTCCAATTCCTCAAATTTGATTCCCGTAACTAAAATATCTTTATTATGTTTATATTCTTCTGCTTGTTTTCTTTTAACAAGACAAGGTACAGTATTTATATGACCTGATATATGCATTCTATAATATGTTCCCACGGTTCCTGTTTGACAACTTTTTCTACATTCTTTCATATTACACATAAATCCAAGAGATCTTGCTATAAATTGAATATCGTCCGATAAGGTTTTATTTTTTTGAGTTATTTCGTAAACTGTTCTAGTTCTGGGGTCCAAATATCCGTCCGAATCTAACAAACCAGCTAACAACTGAAGTCTATTTTCTACTGAATTTATCTTATAAATTAAAGGGATATGTTTATTGTTTTTAAGATCTAATTTTTTTAATATTTCCCAAACTTTATTTTTGCCTTTATTTAAGCTTTGAATTGAATAATGATAGTGGTTATATTTTCTTCTTCCAAACTCATATTTTAAATAACAATCATATTTAAAAAGATTTGTATTAAGATATTTTAATATAACAGAATCTTGATTAGTAATTTTGGCTCCAGATGAATTTCCATCTCCTAACCACAAACCCAGTAAATAAGGATCTAAGTGTAAAATTTTATCTTGAAAATCAATTCCTTTTTTAAATCCTTTTAAATTTGCTTCTCTTGAAGTTTTAGATAGTTTAATATATTCTTTAACCGTAATTTTAATTATATCATTTTTTAAATACTGCTTTCCCAATATATTCAAAGGTTGTCCAGCACCATTAGTTTTAACAACCTTTAAACTTAAAACATAGTCTTCACTAACAGTATAGTCATCTCCTTTAGTTTGCTTTATTTTATACATAATAGACGTCTTTTTAGATAGGTTTAAAACCTCAATAGGTTTATAATCTTCGCCCATTAATATATCACCAATTTTAACATCCTTAACGCTAACGATTTCCCCATTATAAGTAATAACTTTATTATTTATGTCCATTTTATCCTTTTATAATTAATATATAAGTTATCTTTAAACCTATTCCCATTCCCTCTTTTCCTTAAGTTTTTATATTTATTGTAAATGGATTAAAATTCGTTCCGAATTTAAATTAATTTCGTAAGAAATTAATTATAAAAATCTTCCTTTAGTAATTCGGATTTTTTGGGCATATAATTGATATACAGGTAGATACTTACACATGTTATTAGAATACTTGCTATTAACGAACCTATAATAATTTGTACATTATATTCATTAGTATCATTATCTTTATTGAAATATGAATAACTAACATAATAAGAAATAATAAATACAATTATTCCTATTCCTATAATCATAGGTTTAAATTCCATTTTACTATGTTAAACTATTTTTAATAATCTTTTTAACCGAAGAATAACCCCCTTCATAATTTCCATTAACGAATATAGCTGGTATTGAATTTATTTTTATTTTCCCATATTTAGAAGCTTTATCTATAGCTTCATTAATAGAATTATAATATTTTTTAGTATACGGTATATTTGATTTTTCCAATTTTTTAATAGTCTTAGAACACCAACCACATCTATTAGATCCAAATACTAATATTTTAACGTTAGTTGATTTAACATTATTTGGTTTATGAGATAATAAATGTTTAGTAATATCTATATGATCACATTCACCTTTAATTGTATAAAAATAGAATGTTGGTATTTTAGCTAAAAAGATAGGACCCTTTGTAGGGTCAGGAGGGGTATTTTTATCATAAAATTCAAGAAATTGTTTTCTTTGGTCTGAATTTATACTCTTGGACATATAATAAATAGGTTTTCGGTTACTACCAGGAAGTATTACTTTATTTGGTGCTAAAGTCATCTTGAACCAGTTTTTCTCCCAGAATCCTAAATTTTTATTAACACAGTTATTCCCAATTTTTATATCCTTTATATAGTTACTATATCCATTTAATTTATTAAGATTTGTATTTAAGGACAATGTTTCACCATGATTACTAACCATATAAAATTTTGTACTTGTTTCGTAACTGTTTACATATTTAGAAAAACTACTTACAGTTCCTTTCTTTCCTTCATAAACAGGAACTCCACCACATTGTAATTTTCCACAGCCTTTTACTTTTTTGCCAGTGTTGAATATATTAGATATCTTGAATGAGTTTACGAATTTTAGAAAGTCTACAGGATACATTTTGTTTAGTATCTCTTTATTTACATCATGATTTCTAAACCTATGACTTGATCTAAAATAAATCTCAATGTATAAAACAATTAAACCCCTTAATACATCACTAATAGCATCAACTAAATATTCTTCAGCTATACCAGTTTTTACCCAATGTTTTAAATCTGTATTTACTTGTTCTAAGTATTTAGTTAATATTTGATTTGACTTTATTCCTTTAGATTTAAGAAACATTTCAGTTTCTTCATCCAAATCTTTAATTTTAAAATGGTTATTCAACATTTTAATAGAATTTTTTACTATATCTATACCTTTTGAACTTTTAAACATCTCTAATAAAATCTTTTCAGTCTCTGACTCTATATGCATAAAACTACTTAATATACAAGGATTCACTTGTAAAGAGTATACACCTTCTATTGCCAAAACTAAATGAACAACAGAACCTTTCATTCCAAACAACAAAGTTTCTCTTATATCTTCACCACTAGGCCAACCCCATACTGTATTTTCACCAACATAACAAGAAATTGGATGAGTATGGAAATTTGCTATTCCTTCAGGTGCTTGTACACTGTCACTTGATCCATTCATTGTATGTATTTTATTTATTGATGTGATTTTTTGAACTATTCCTTGTTTATTTATAGGAAATGTAAATTTTCCACCTATTTCTATTTTTTTATATAATAATGGATAAAGTTTATCTATACTTTCAGGATTTATAGTCCATTTTTTCATAGACTCGTTTGATTGTATAGTACAACTCATTCTAATATAAGGCTAGGTTTAATTTCGTAAGAAATTTCGTAAGAAATTAAATTTAATTCAGAATGAATTTTAAAATCTTGATAATATATAATGAGGGCAAATCAAACTAAAATTAAATACTTTATTCTACTGTCATTAATTATAATTGTATTGGGAATTATGTCTTTTCATCTAAACCCAAATCAAGGAAATAAATGGTTTGTACCTACAAATGATTCTGTTTTTCAAAAAATAAAAATAGGAGCAATTCCTTTATTTATTGCTATTATTATTACGGCTATGATAAGGAAAAAAGGTGGAAAATATGGAAAATTTAATTTTCTAAAGAATAAAATTTCTGGAGTTATTGGAGTATTAATATACTTGTTTGTTTTTATATTATTACTTAATGTTTGGTCACTTATAAACGAAGAAAATGATAATACATTTGATATGGTTGCCTATGTTATAAGTATTATTATAGGAATTGCAACTTGGTCATATACTTCTAAATTAATTGTTGCCAAAAGATTAGATAACTTTTCTTTGGTTTTATTATTATTTATTCTAGTTTGGTTTATTACGTGTTCTTATGGACAATGTCCCGAATTTTACGGTTATTAAAAAATACTCATTTTTTGGATTTGTTTTTAATTTGTTTTTCAATTAATTGTTTTGATTTATATACGCGTTTATAAGACCCGTCTGGTTTTTTACGTTTGGTAGTTAATTTAATTTTTAATTTTTTAGCTTTATCTTTTAGTGTTTTTGAAATTTTATTCGATTTTTTCTTACCAAAATATAAATAACCTGCTATTTTATTAGTCGTTTCATCAGAAAAAGTATTATTTCTTAATTGTATGTCGTGTTTTGTTCTAGTTCTTAATATTTTTTTAGCAGTGTCTCTTTTCATATTATGACTTAAATAATATTTATTGATATAAAACCCTAATAAATTTCTGATTTGTTGATTTTCTGTTATATCATATGCAGTCAATCTATTGTTATTTTTTAATCTAGGATTAGCACCAGCTTTAAGTAATTCTTTTACAATATCCAAATTTTCATTTTCATAAGATGCAAAATGAAGAGCTGTATCTCCGTCTTCATTTTGAAAATTAGGGTTAGCTCCAGCTTTAAGTAATTCTTTTACAATTTCCAAATCTTCATTTTCAGTTGCATATAAAAGAGCTGTATAACCATTTTCGTCTTGTAAATTAGGATTAGCTCTATATTTAATCAATTCTTTTACAATTTCTAAACATCCTACATAAGTTGCCTGAATAAGAAGTGTATATCCATCATCATTATTATGTATATTAGGATTAACTCCTCTTCTTAAAGCTTCTCTTAAACAAAGAATATCGCTGTTTTTAACACAATTAAAAAGATATTGATTAATGTCTCCCATTTTATAATAATACAAATTAAATTAAATTAAATTATTTCATTTAATTGTTTTATTTTATATACACGTTTGTAAGTCTGGTTTTCAATTTTGGCTTTATCTTTTAGTGTTTTATTCGATTTACGGTTATTAAAAATTTTAGGTAAAAGTTAAATCTATATAAGAAATAAAATTGTATAATAAATAAGAAGTAGTATTAAATTATAAATGAAATCTATAATGAAATCTGTAATCAACAAAGACGAGAAAACCTCGGAATTTGAGAGACTTGCCGATAGTGATACTGGGCCTCGCAGTAAACAACTTCTTGATCAAGATACTCTAACTAAACTTAAATCTAAGTTTCTTAGCTATTGGCCTACTTGTAAAAATGATTATTTTCCAGCTCCTCAACCAGTTTCTCTAGAGCGTAGAGATATTTTTAAATTTAAAAAATTCCCTTATCTTGCTTGTGTTAAATCTGATGGAATGAGGTTTATTATGGTTTGTACTATTATTGACGGAAAACAAAAAACATTTATGGTTAATCGCGCATTTAGGTATTATGAAGTTGATCAGTGTTTTGACGAAAGTATTTACAAAGGGACTATTTTTGATGGAGAACTAATCAAGACTGGAGAGAATAGAGATGAATGGACTTATGTAATTCACGATTGTATCTCCTTTTGTGGAGATGATGTTTCTCAACAAACTTTTACAAAAAGATATGAATGTGTGGTTATGCTAATTGAAACTTATTGGAGTATTACAAATAAAGAAAAAGAACAAAAAGATTGTATTGATTCCTTTCCTATAGAGATTAAGAAATTTTATAAGTTTGCCGATATGGATAAACTTGTTGATGATATGAATAAGGGTGTTATTAATCATAATACAGATGGACTCATTTTTACTCCAGTTACACTTCCAGTGGGAATGCACACTCAATACACACTTTTTAAATGGAAGCCGCGTGATCTACACACGTTTGATTTTAAAATTGTAGAAAAAGAAGATACGATTATTGCCCAAGTAAACGACAAAGGAAATCTTACAGATTTTGCAGGTATTGATAAAAATACAGAAGTTGGAAAAATGTTTTTAAATAAACTTGCTACTCTAAAAGAGTATGAAGATGGATCTATTGTTGAATGTAATTACAACGAAGTTACTGAATGTTATGAACCTAAACTTATTAGGAAAGATAAAACTCATCCTAACGGAATCTTTACTGTAGATAAAACACTTCTAAATATTAGAGAGAATATTACAATTGAAGAAATTATTAAGATTTCTAAAAATAATTATGGGCCGCCGCAGCCCAAAGAAAGATACGGAAACTATTTTCAAGGTACGGGTGCTTCACGGGGTGCGAAGCGGATGTAACGGCGCGGTACCGCGAAGGGGGGTAGGTAGAATTAAATAATATTAATATTCATCTTTGTGTTTTATTTTAATAGAACATAAAAAAAATATTGTATTTATATAGTATAAAAAAATGAAACACGAATCTTTAGTAAACAAATTTTTATTATTTGTAATTTTCGTTTTATTCTTTTTAATTATTACTATATTAAAGAATGGAGGGTGTAAAAATCCATTTGATTCAGAATATTTTAATAATAGAACCGGGTATTGTGATATAATGTCTATTGCACCTAGTACTACTACAGGTCCTAGAATTCCTTCTCTTGAAAATAGTAAATATATTCTATTTCAGTTAGATTGCGGAGGGCTTAATAATATTAGGATGCAGTATGAAATATTAACTGTTATTGCTTGGTTATCTGGTAGAACTTTAGTCCTACATCCTAAAACAACATGGTATCTATTAGGAAATAAACAATTATTTTCTGAAGATATTTTTGATTTTGATTGTTGGGCTTCTCAAATCCCTATTTTAAAATCTAGTGAATGGTTGGAAAAAATAAATAAACCTGCTACAGAAGATTATAAAACTTTTTTTACTAATTTAGAAGCTGGTGATTATGGAGAAGTTCACGAACCTTTTTGGTCTCCGGGAAAAACTAAATTCAAACAGGAATTTTTAGATGGAGATCATAAAAATGATTTAGTGTGGTATTTCTATTGTAATAGATTTAAAAATAAACAGGAATTAGAAACTTTTAAAAATTTAGATCATCGAATGTTTGGTAATACAGAATGTTATTTCGATTACCTACCTAAACAAAAGATGAAAGAAATGAGACGTCTTATTTGGGATGCAATAAAATTTAGAGAACATTTTTATACTTTAACACATAATATAATGAAAGATCTTAAATTAGTTCCAGGGGAATATAACGCTCTTCATCTTAGAAATTGGGAAGGTGCCAAACCTCAGTATATTATAAGGTCGCAAGAAGAGGTTATTGATAATTTAATGACTTTGGATAAAACTAAACCAATTTTATTTTTAAGTCAGGATGTTACTAAAAATATGCCCGAAAGAATAAAGGAAAAAGTAAATAAATTTTTAAATAGTTATACTTTAATTAGACCTTCTCAAAATAATAATGAATATGAACAATCCATTATTGAAATGCTTCTTGCCGTAAGTGCTTACAGGTTTTATGGTTCTCCATCAAGTACATTTAGTATTGGTATAATGCAACTTAGAGGAAATTTTCATAGATTTTGTAATAAAATAGACGATAATACCTATTTTATGGATAAAAAAAAATATAACGAGTGTACAAATAATACATGGAATTTTGATATTGTAAACAAGGGTAGATGGAAAGAAATGTAATAAAATTTAAAAAAATTAAAATGTAAGTATTAAGTAAATGAATGATAATTTAGGCGAAGAGGCGGCTGTCTATAATACAACAGCTTTTCACATTACCTTATCGATAGCCCTTTCTTGTATGTTTTACATCACCTTTTATTTACCATTGGTAAAAAGTAAAAAAAGTATGATATTAACTTTTTGTATATGGTGTATTGTTATACCTATTATAGTTGTGGTTAGTGGAGGAAGTTCTTTATCGTTGATAGATGAAACCTCGTTTACTAATATAAAAATTATAAGTCTGATTGTTATACTTGGATTTATACAATTGTATATTTACAACATTGGTAAAAATAATAAAATATTTAATACAAAATATTTAACAATAGGAGTATTGTCATTACTTATTATAAATATATTGGAAGCAGTTGGTACACAATTTTCACAATATTATAATGACGATACCAAACAAGTAGATAAAGTAATAGATTTGGGAAATAGTATTGTTGGTGTAATATTATCACTTTGTTTAGTTTACATTATATTTATGGGGAGGAAAAAAGATCAAATGAGTGTCAAAAATTTAAGGTTGTATAGTAAAATAGGTTTTTGGTGGGTTTTGGCATATACATTATGGAATACGTTATTTAGAATACAAATGTACCAAAATACAGTAGTGTTGATATTTTTTGTAGTAACAATGTTAGTTCCTATTAGTTTATATTATTATACCAAAGGTAATATAGATTTTATACAATTTAGGGCTGGTGCGTTGTTATTTTATATTCTATTAATGGTTGGTTTTACAAAGGGTGATGGAAATGCATTTCCGATTTATAATCTGATTGGTTATAACGAACAAGTTGATAAAAATAATATAATAACTAAAATACAAGAAGATGAAATATTTAGATATATTATATTGGCTATGACAATACTAAGTGTTGTAATGGCAGTAATAGAAACTAAATAAAAATATTTGTTTAAATTAAACTATTAAAAGATGTATTGGATTATAATTATTTGTATACTATTCATAATATCATTGGTATACTGTAAAACCTGTTTAAAAAATAATAATTCATTTGATGAAAATTTTGATGAAAATTTTGATGACAAATTTAATTTAAATGATGATTCTTTATTTGTTATTTATTCAGCAGGAAATTCAGGATACCAAGAATGGCAATCTGATCTTTTAGATTTTAGTTTTAATGAATCCAAACAACCAGGAACCTTAGTAAGAATTGTATCTGACGATAACAACCAAAGAAAAATAATTAAAACCAAGTTTGGAAAAACCCTAATTACACCTGATTATTCTAAAATAAGTAATGACAAAGTTTGGCCAGTTATGAACAAACCAGGATCAATGAAATTCTTCATGGACTCACTTTCAACAGAATTCAAAGAAAGAAATAAAAATTCAACATTATTATTTCTAGACCCTGACATGATTTTCATAAACCAATGGGACCCAAGAGATAAGTTTAAGTCAGGGCAAGTGTATGGTCAAAAATGGAAAGGTTACGGTAACAAATATTGTGTAGAAACAAGTATCTATCCAGAAAATTGTCCTGTTTCGGATAATAATGTTATAATGTTTCCATTTGCTATAAAATTGGGTGATTTTGATTCTATAAGTGACGATATAGCAAACTTTGCTAAAAATGGATATTTGAAAAAAAATCAATGGATGGCTGATATGAGTGCTTTTGTAACAGCTATAGAACGTAAAGGATTGGAAAATATTCCAATAGATAATTTAGGTTTGTGTAATAATTGGGATAATAATAATGATCCAGATGCACCTATAATGCACTATTGTCAAGCAATTAGGAATATAGATGGTAAAGAGATTTGGGGTAAGAGAATATACCAAAGTGATTATAAACATGGAGATATTTTTAATAAATTACCTGATCATTCTCAAACTACAAATAGAGTAGATAGGGAAGTAATTAAAATGTTAACAAAATTTAGGAATAAACAATTATATTAAAAATTAATATATTTGTTATATTAAAATGAGTTATTACGGATTTGGGGTTACTGTAGATAAAGAATGTAGTATTTGTTCACGAAATACGGGAAATAAAGGCTATAGGAAATGTAAAAATCAACATAGGTTTCATAAAACATGTTTAGAACGTTGGTTTGATGCTGGACGTGGTAAAGCTAATCATCATTGTCCCAATTGTAGAACTAAGATGAATGATCTAAGAAAAAAATATGTTTCGGAAAGTGAAGATTCAGAAAGAGAAGGTTCGGAAAGTGAAAGTGAAGAAAGTGATTTTGACCCTAATAGAACTGTTTATAACAATGAATATGATGATATGGATTCTATGTTGGATGAAAGAAGGGATGAATTATTGAGTCATGGTTATAGGGGAGATGTAGAATTTAAAGTTCCTGGAATTGCTGGAATTATTTATTATTATAAAAATAACAATAGAGTTTATTCTTCAAGAGATATGGACGAAGAAATGAATTTGGCCGAATTTATACGTTTATTAAATAGATCTAACCTTATTTACTAAAAATTAATGGTTTATTCTATAAATTAAAAATATTATATATAATTAATTAACATGTCACAAACAAATTTATCTAGTGATAGTTGGTGTCAATATAATCAAAGCGCTTCACCATTTTTTTGGGTTATGGAACCAGGACAATACGCAAATACTTATGTTTTTGGTGAAGTTGGTGTAAGTGCTACAGGAGGTTCTCCAGGAAGTTATGTTAGACCTGAAACTATTGATGTATCATCATTCTTAAGCGGAAGAGATGATATACTAAGTAAATGTCAACCACCTGTACCAGATCTTGATGAACTAAAGGTTCAAAAATATAGAGAACAAAATACAGATAAAACTATTAATCTATTATCTAAATACACAAGAGAGAAAAAAAGTGCAGTAGATCTTAGTTCCATTGATTACAATAGATGGGTACCACAAGACATAGAACCACAAGATCTTAGATTTATTATTGAAGATATGTGGGCCCAAAGAGGCGGCTTAGATACTCAAAATTATACCAAACTTGCTTGGTCTCCAGGATCCTTTCAGTACAAAGAAGGTGCCTGTGAAAAAACCCTTGATCCAGCAAGAGCGTGTGGAGAGTTTTGTGAGGATGTGTCGGGTTATCCTGGTCGTGATTTTATTACAGGGAAGAAAAATAATTCTGTCGCAAAAGGTTACGACAAACCTCCTTCTGAACCACAATACCCATTTGCTGGACCTTATTCACAGGATGTTGTTGCTGTTGGTGCGAGTGTCTGTGGTCCTAATAATTTCTTTGGACCAAGGTATGATCAAGGAAAGTGTGACCACCCACAGTCTAATATGTTAGAAGCTGTAGCTTTGAGTCCTTCCAAATTTCCTTTAAAAGTTTAAAATTCGTTCCGAATTTAAATTAATTTAATTAATTAAAACATATCTAAAAAAAATATCTATAGTATAGATAAATGTTATACAGATTCGGGTCAAGATCAAATTATGGATTAATTAAATCAATAAAGCCAAAGACAAAAAGACCAAGTTCAAAAAGACCAAAGTCAAGAAGACCAAGTTCAAAAAAGAGGTCGTTCGGTTTAGGAAAGAAGAAAAAGAGCAAGAAGAGCAAGAAGAGTAAGAAGAGCAAGAAGAGCAAGTCGAGACGGTCATATGGACTAATCATGAAGAAAAAGAGTAATAAAAGAGTACCGCGAGTAAGATTTGGTTCATTTGGTGGAGGTAGACCAAGTACATTATTAGGTATGGAAGGGCCTTATATGTAATTGGTTTACATTACCGTAACAACTTATTTAAATTTTCAAAAATTTACCAACCTTAAATAAACATAAAGACAAAAGGTTAATACTATATAGATATAGTTGCGTATATTATTGACAATTTATTTGAAGCAATCCAATATGGCTGAATATATAAATAGTAAAAACAAATATTTGAATGAGGGATTGATTGAAATAGAAGATAAGAATAGAAACAAGAAAACTGTAGTCATGAGTGATCTTTGGGATGAATATAAATTAACAGAGTTTAAATTAGCACAAGAATTACTACCTAATGAAGATGAATCGGAAGATGAATACAACGAAGATGAAGATAATTATTTTAAGTATTGTTGTAATGATGATTGTTGCGAATCGGAAAAATATTTTGTAGAAACAGATGGATATAAATTGTGTAGTGTTTGTGGAACCATACAAGGAACTATAATTTCAGAAGATAAAGATTGGAATAACTATTCGGATGGGCAAGGAAGAATGCAAGATAAGGGAAGATGTTCAGGACCTAATAATTCTCTCAATCCTTATAAAGATTCGTTGTCTACTTATATCCCAAAAGGTTTTATGATTAAAGTTAGAGGTATTATTTGTGAAGAATGTGGTAAATATTTAAAAAACCATAATCATAAAGTGTGTCAAGATTGTGGATCTGCAAATCTTATTAGTAAATCTCTATCACAGGATTTGTCAAAACTTCATATGAGATTTAGTTATAATCATAAAGAAAAGTCATTCGATAACGTTAAAGATATTATTGAAAATTCAGGTTATAGTTACCAATCACAAATAACCGATACAGCACTAATATTGTGGGGTGAAATTATGAAAGCACAAAAACTTACAAGAGCTGGAGTGAGAAAAGGATTGATTGCTTGTTGTATGTATTACTCTTGTCTTCATCACGGTTCTCCAAGAACACCTATTGAAATTTGTAAAGATTTTTATATGGATGATACGAAACAGTTTAATAAAGGAGATAAAGAATTCAGAGAAACTTTTGAAACTTCAGACAAATGGTCTCATCTTCTAAAAAAAACAAACGACTCGGAAGAATTCTTTTCAAGGTTCTGCTCTATTCTAGGACTTGAATTTAATATGAAAAATAAATGCAATGATTTGTACAATAAATATAATCTATCCGAAATGGAAGTTGTACCAAAATCAGCTGCTGCCGGAATTATATTTTATATTTGCACCAAAGAAGGAATTAAAGTATCCAAAACAACCATTTCTAAAAAACTAGGAGTATGTAACCCAACACTTACTAAAACAGTTAGTCTAATTGAAAAAATAATTAAAAAGAACAGGAAAGCAAAGAAAAAAGCTAAAGAAATTTTGAATAAAAAATAAAAATTTTTGAATAATAATTTTTGAATAAAAATTTTTGAATAACGTGAATTACTGAACATACTTAATTTAGTATGTTCAATACAACACATTTCCTTAGGGATTATTAATTTCTTACGAAATTTCTTACGAAATTTCTTACGAAATTAATTTAAATTCGGAACGAATTTTAACAATCGGTTTCTTTGGGAGCTAAGGCAAACTTTAGACTACCTATATTAGCAACAGCAAATACTATAATTAATGGATATTTGTCTTTTATGTATAGTTCTATATTAGAACACAAACTACTTGATTTACAAAAAAGATTCAGAAATTTAAGTGAGAAAGTTCCAGAAACAACAGAATCACATTTTGATATAACTAAACCGTTCTGTGTTTCTCCAATACTAATAATTTGTTTAGCAAAATCACCCTCTGCCTCCATAGAAAAAATATCACCCTTGCTTGAAATTTTAACAAAATCCGATATTGAATTTAAATCTCTACAATATTTTTGGAAATCTACACAAGGCATTGTTATTACAGAATCAAATGAAACATGAGGAATCTCGATTACTGCATCATTTAAATCTAATAATTTTAGCTTAATATCATTCTTAAGACTTCGGTCCTTATTCTCTATAAGAATACCCAAATTATAAGAATCCTCAGTCTCTACATATAAAGTTAAAGTGTCGTTATTACTAATACTTTTTAACAATTTGAAAAAACTTAACATATTAATTCCAATCTGAGTTGTCTCCTTACAATAATATTGCTCAAATTGCTTAGCATCCAATTTCAAATGGACTAATGCTACTTTAGCACCATCCATACTCATTATTTTAATCCCAGTACTATCGAAATACATATTTACATCCGTTAAAACCTCTTTTAATGCTTCAGACAAGGTCCTAATTGTACCTGCAGATACAGTACTTAAATATATATCATAGCCATCTTCATTTATACTGTTCTGTTCCATCTTATATTGTTAAATGTAATAGGGAATTTATCTTTACCTAGAACGCAATTATTATCTTTTAATTAATTTAATAAAAAATAAATAAAATTTTATTACCAATCTATTATTTTTGTGGTATTAAGATCTATAGTAATATATTGACCAAATGAATCCATTATTTCTATTTGATCCCACTTATTAAGATCTATGTTATGAAGTATATGATTTAAATCTGTATTGTACCACTCCTTATGCAAATCTTTGTACAATCCTTTGTAAAAATCACAATTAGGACCGATAAATTTTTTTAAATCGTTAGTTATATCTTTACACCCATCATCTTTATTAGAAATTGTCGCCATTAGTATATTTCTTTTCATATATTTTGAAGTTTTTACTGAATCACAAATAAATGATGAATCGAAATCTTTATGAAGTAATATAACGTAATCAATGTTATCGTGAGTGTAATGCACCATCGCCTTATTGGATTTATCAACTATACCTCTTTTAGGTTTAGGTTTTTCATTTCTTATATTATAAATATAATTTAACCAATTTGAAAAATGCTCTATGTCTTTACAATCCTTACTTTTTGATATTGATACTAATTTATTATTTGAATCAAATATCTCCAATTTTGTTACATCTATATATTTACTACTAACAAAAGGGTTTGACGTTAAAGATTTATTATAAAAAAAATATACACCTGTTACAATACATGTTGTTACACCTGTTACAGTAAGTAACCAATACATTATAAAATTATATTATATTATTGTATTTCACTTTTTATTATTAAAGGTAACGCATTATTGAATCTAAATAAAGATATAATATTAATTAATAATTAATTATGGAATCTAACGGAACCGAAGCTGATGATGAATCCATTAACGAAGTTGTAGTTAAAAAAAGAGGTAGAAAACCTAAAATAGTATCACTTGAACCTGAAGCAGAAACTGCTTCTGTTTCTGTACCAAAAAAAAGAGGAAGAAAACCAAAGAATCCAGACGAAGAAGAAAATAAATCACCCAAAGAAAAAAAGAAAAGAGGTCGTAAACCAAAAATTGTAGATCCTGACAGTGCTGATGTACCAAGAATTAGAAAAAGAGGTAGGAGACCAAAATGTCCCGTTAAATCTATAAGTGAAATTAGAGAGAAATTTAAAAATACAGGTGATCTTGTAAAGTTTCCACCTACTTCTGAAATAATAAATGAAAATCACAGCAAAACTCACGTCCCTTTTGGAAATTTGAATATAATATTACATAAACCTCCAGAAATAGATACAACAGAACTAAGGAATTTTTATAAAACTAATAATAAAATAGTATCATCTCCTAAAAAAGTTGTGGTAGAAGAAGGATATAATTCATCCATACAATCTGAAAGTGAATCTGAAGTTGAAAGAAAAATATGTAATAAGAAATTTGTATGTAAATGTAATGATAAAGAATTAAAAGTTACAGGAATAGAACTCGTTAAATCCGAAAAGAAAAAAGTAAATAAACAACTAATGAAATTTTCTAGTAAATTAGATGAATGTGGACGTTGGCCAACTAAAACAAATATATTATGTTGGTGGTGCTGCCATAATTTTACAACAATGCCAATTCCTAGTGTTGTAGCATTTGATCAGAGAACAAAAAGATATCACCTAAAGGGGGTTTTTTGTAGCTGGGAATGTTCGTGCGCATTTACATCAGAAAATAATAGAAATTATAGTTTTTTATATAAATTATTTAAAGAATGGACTGGAGAAAATTCTAATAAAATTATAGAAAAAGCACCACCAAGATTTGTTTTAAAAGCGTTTGGTGGACATATGGGTATTAATGAATTTAGAAAAAGCCCATACGAAACAAGAGAAATTTTTTTGTCGGAAAATAACAGAATGTCATACATAAACCAAGACATAATAGAAGTTTATAATGAAATGGAGAAAAAGAAGAAAAATAAACTTAAATTAAGCAGAAAGAAACCTTTAAGGAATAATACACAAATATTATTCAGTAAATCTATTATACCAAACGAAGACGACGAATGTAACGAAGAAGACGACGAAGACGAAGGTGACGAAGACGAAGGTAACGAAGACGAAGAAGACGTCGAGTAAATTAATTATTTAAACAACTAATTAATTCAAATAATTGAATTACAAACAAAGTTATTAATAGATATAAAACTAATTGAATTAGGTTATTGGCGTTTGACATACTTAAAGTTTGTCCCGAATTTCCAAAATCTTCTCTATAAGGATTAGAGTAAGGATTAGAGTAAGGATTAGAGTAAGGATTAAAGTTATGGTCAACATTACCAAAAGATTCCATAACCCTTTGGGGAACCCCAGTCGGGGCATTAGGTGCAAAAAATCTATTAAATGGGTCAAAAGCTTGCACGTCATGATGTTGAGGCGACCATCTTGGTAAAGGCCTTATAGATTGATCCACAACTTTTTGTTGAAACGCATTGTTTTGACTTAAACAGTGATTACAATTAGGGCACACCTGCGACAAAGTCGGCGACAAAGTCGTCAACCCACTTTCTTGTGCTTTAGCAGAATTTAATTGTATTTCTTGTCCACGTGGTGCCTTTCCAGCTTGTTTTATAGTTTCATTTGAATTTTGCATTGGACCTTGATACTGTATTACTCTTTTTTGTTCTGCCTGAGATGAAGGTGTAGTAGGTTTTAAATTTTTAGATTTACCCCATTCGGGGCCATATGCATCCTCTAAGGTACAATAAGTAGGCATCCTATTTATTAATATAATATTATTTTTATTTTGAAAGTAAACCTATTTAATAATTTGTTTTACTTTAATAATAGAAAAAAAGATTAATAAAATGGAACTTATAGTAGCTACAGACCAAGAAGGAGGAATTGGGAAAAATGGAAAAATCCCTTGGTATTGTCAAGAAGATATAAAAAGATTTAAAGAGTTGACAACAGGGGTTAGGAATGTGAACGGCTCTCTTAATTGTGTTGTAATGGGGAGAAAAACTTGGGAATCTATTGGAAGACCTTTACCTAATAGAATCAATATTGTTGTTTCTAGAACCCTAAATGAAAATAATTTTAGAAGTGGCGATAATAAAGGATCTTATATTTATTTGAATAAACCTGATTTTATTGCAAAGAATAAACAAGAAGTTTTAGATTGGGTTAGGTATAATAACAATACCGCTTCGCGGATTCCCCAAAGGGGTAGAATAAATAAAGTTTTTTTTATTGGAGGGTCAGAAATTTATAAACTTTTTATGGATAACGTAAATATAATTAATCTTACTATTATGAAAAATTCTTATAACTGTGATACATTTTTTAATTTAAATCAAGTTTATAATAATTTTAAACTTATAAAAGTAGAACCTTTGAATAATCACGTAAATTTGACATTTATAAAATGAATAATACATTAATTATAACCGAAGGAACGGTGAATAGTCCGTCGCGTACATTAATTATAACCGAAGGAACGGTAAATAGTCCATCGCGTACATTAATTATAACCGAAGGAACGGTGAATAGTCCGTCGCGTACATTAATTAAAAATGAATA
>Ga0105050_10003706_pt1 | contig 20939 bp, 13 predicted proteins | sample FRY01_FD_78088 | JGI IMG/M metagenome (GOLD analysis project Ga0105050, IMG submission 78088) | Freshwater microbial communities from Lake Fryxell liftoff mats and glacier meltwater in Antarctica - FRY-01 | ecosystem: Environmental > Aquatic > Freshwater > Ice > Glacier meltwater ...
CCTAGTGTTCTGCGCGACAAGTGCGTTGCACAAGGACGCGAGAGATTTTTGTCATTTCCAAGGCGCGAGGCGGGAGTTGGCCGGGGCCAATGACCAACGAGCAACGTGGGTAATGGCAAAAAGGTCCGCGCCCCCCTTCGAGCACTCCGCGAAGCGCAAATTTCTTAAATTTCTCATAGAATCATTGTGTGACGAACTTGTCGCGCTGGACACTAGCGTGCCATACAAGGGCACCTTTACGAGAACGCCTTCCTTTGGAGCCTCCATCCGGTGGATAACATTGCCTCATTTCGCTTCTTCACCAGCCAGCTCAGCTCCATGGGCAGTGCATCGCAGCGATAGAATAGCCGCTCCATGGTCCACGTCCCCCCCGTGATCACCCCGTTTCCCGCCAGGCCGGGATGCCTGAGCCCGACGCCCAGGCGCCGCCGCGGAGCAAAATTCGTTTGGCGTTGTGGTGCTGCGCAAGGGAGCCGGGACGCGGACATTTGAAGGTCCCCGCAGTAGCTGCCGTCGATACTCCCCTCACTCCCCCGGCGAAGAGATCGCCAGAATCCCGTCGGCCTTGATCCCGGCCATCACGGCCTTCGCGCGGGCCTGCATTTCTGCGATTTTTTCGGGATACTCCCCACTCAGATCCACCGTCTCCCCCACATCATCCCACACATTGAACAGGAAAGGCGGGTTGCCGCCTTTCGCCTTCAAGCCTATGCGGTAGGGCTCGATTTTTTCAGCCTGCTCCTTGGTCATCCGCTTCGTGCCGACCCCTTCGAGGGCGTTGCGACGGTCGAAAAACAGTTTCCAATCCCCCATCTGGATCGCCTGCGGTTCGGCATCCCTGCCCTGCCAAAAGAGCAGCTCCTTGCGCGGGTGCGGGCCGGGCTCCCCGAGCAGGGTGTTCCATGCGTCGTAGCCATCGATGACCGGCTTGCCCCCCGTCTTGCTCTTCCAATCGATGCCGCAGCCTTTGCAGAGGGTCGGCAGGAGATCCATCGCGCTGAAGAGGGCGTCGCTCTCCTGCCCGGCGGGAATCACCCCCGGCCACGTCACGATGCACGGCACGCGCGTGCCCCCTTCCAGCGCGCTCCATTTCTCGCCACGGAATGGCTGGCAATCCGCCTTCTCCCCCGGGTTCGGGCCGTTGTCGGAGCAGAAGACCACGAGGGTATCCTTCTCCAATCCCAGCTCCGCGACGGTCTTCAGCAGATCGCCGATCCGCGCGTCCATCTCCTCCACCACATCGCCGTATTCGCCGAACCCGGATTTCCCCTTCCAATCCGGATGGGCCTGCACCGGGAAATGCGGCGCGGTGTAGGGCAGGTAGAGGAAAAACGGACGCTCCTTGTTGGCCCGGACGAAGCGGATCGCCTCCACCGTGAGGCGCTCGGTCAGCAGGCGGTTCTGGAAGGGATCCTCGGCAATCTCGCCCCCCCGCCAGAGCTGCTTGGTCTGGTTGTTGCTCATCGTCAGGAAGTAGGCGCTCTCGAACCCCTGCGCCATGGGTGCCGTGTCGGGCTGGTTGCCGATGTGCCACTTGCCGGAAATCCCCGTGGCATAGCCCTCCGAACGGAAGATCTCCGCGATGGTCAGCGCCTCGGAGCTCATGCCGTCGTTCTTGCCCATCAAGTACCCAACCACGCCCTGTTCCCAACCCACGCGCGTCGGGTAGGCCCCGGTGAGCAGCGCCATCCGCGACGGGGTGCAGACCGTGGCCCCGGAGTGGAAACCGGTCAGGCGGATGCCCTCCGCGGCGAGCCGGTCGAGCACCGGCGTCTTGATGGAAGGATGCCCGTAACACCCTAGGTCGCGGTAGCCGAGGTCATCGGCCATGATCAGGATCAGGTTCGGCTGGCGGGCCGCAGCGCGGTCAGGGAGAAGCGCCAGCAAGGCGAGTGTCGTCAGAAGCGGAACAAGCGGGAGTTTCATAATCAGGAAAAAATGACCCTGTCACTAAGGAGGAGGAGACGCCCCTTGTAAAGCCGCTCCCCCCCGAATGGCAAACCGACGAAGGCAGGGCCCGACCTCCGGGCGGTCCGGCGGTTAAAGCCTCCCGCCTTCCCCTCTCGCCCCCTCCACTCCCTCACCGCCGCAGTCCCTCACCACACCGTCCCGCCCCAAACAACACGTGCTTCAGCCTGCCCTTCCCCGCCCAACCCCGACTTCCGGATTGATGCCCAACAAGTCCCGGGGTAGTCCTCTTCCGATCCTTCCCAATTCCACCACCGACACCCACACCAATGAAATCCGTCCTCACCTCCTGCCTGGTCAGCCTGCTGGCCCTCAGCTCCCCTCTGTTCGCCCAAGCGGCCCCTCCGGCAAAACCCACCAAGCCGGCCGCGAAAACCGCCGTCCCCAAGCCCACCCAGGCCGGCCTGCGCTACGGCACGCATGAGCGGCACGTCCTCGATTTCTGGAAAGCGCCCTCCGACACCCCCACCCCGCTCGCCCTCCTCATCCACGGCGGCGGCTGGCAGGGAGGCTCGAAAGAAGGGGTGAACCGGTTGGTGGATGTCCGGGCCCTCCTCGACGCCGGCATCTCCGTGGCGGCCTTCAACTACCGCTACATCAAGCAGGCCGAGGCGGAGGGCATCGAGCCTCCCGTGAAGGCCCCCTTGCACGACGCCGCGCGGGCCCTGCAGTTCGTCCGCAGCAAGGCGGCCGAATGGAACCTCGACAAAAAGCGCATCGGCGCGGCGGGCGGATCGGCCGGTGCCTGCTCCAGTCTTTGGCTCGCCTTTCATGACGAGATGGCCGATCCGGACAGCGCGGACCTTGTGGCCCGCGAGTCGACCCGCCTGTGGTGCGCCGCAGTCACCGCGGCCCAAACCACTCTCGACCCGCAGCAGATGAGGGAATGGACCCCGAACAGCAAATACGGCGGCCACGCCTTCGGGATCGGCAGCTTCACAGAGTTCCTCGCCAAACGTGAATCGATCCTCCCATGGATCGCCGAGTATTCGCCCTACGCACTGGTCAGCAAAGACGACCCGCCGGTTTACCTCATCTACTCCGCTCCCCCCGCCCTCGGCAAGTTCCAGAAGGATCCCACCCACACCTCCAACTTCGGGGTGAAACTGCAGGAACACTGCGCCGCGACCGGCGTGGCCTGCGAACTCGTCTATCCCGGTGCCCCCGCCGTGAAACACGCGACACCCACCGACTATTTCATCGCCACCCTCAAGGCGCCCGCCGAGACACGGTAAAACCAAGTCCGCCCGGGCCATCCCCCAGTTAAAAAGTCCTCGCCGTTATCCCCTCGTTCCCGCTAGGATTCCATCAACGTCTATCCCTCTCCCCTCCATCCAATGAACTCCTCCCCCCTCCTTCTCCTCGCCCTTCTCACCGCTCCCCTCCACGCCGAGCTCATCGCCTACTGGCCTTTCCCCAACACCTTCAACCTCGGAACCGACCCCGTCGGCGGCAACGTCCTCACCCCAAATGGAGGAGCCTCCCACACCCCCATCGGCAAATTCGGAGGCGGCCTCGCCCTCAACAGCGCCTCCTCCCAGTTCCTCTCCGGAACCGTCGACAACCTGCCTGTCGGCGACAGCCCCTACACCATCTCCGCCTGGATCAAGACCGCCTCCGCCAGCGACCAGGGCATCGTCGGCTGGGGAAACTACGGATCGTTCTCCGAGGTCAACGCCTTCCGAACCGCCGGCACCAGTCTCCTCAACTACTGGAGGAGCGCCGACCTCCTCACTCCCGCCCTCGGTCTGAACGACGACACCTGACACCACGTCGCCGCCACCTACGACGGCACCACCCGCCGCATCTACTACAACGGCAACGAGGAGGCCATGGACACGCCGGGCACCCACCTCGCCACCAATGCCAACTTCCGCATCGGCTCCACCAACTTCACCGAATACTTCAACGGCACCCTCGACGAGGTCGCCCTCTTCAACCACGCCCTAACCGCCACCGAAATCGCCGGCCTCGCCACCGCCACCGGCCCCCTCGTCCTCACCGTTTATTCGAACGATGACTCCGGACCGGACACCCTGCGCCAAGCCGTCACCGATGCCGCGACCTACACCGGCCCCAATCACATCATCTTTTCGCAGAATGCCATCAAGCTCGCCACCCAGATCGTCATCAGCGACACCGGAGGCCTCACCATCGATGGCAGCCACCCGACCCGCCAAGTCACCATCGACGGCGAGAACATCACCCGCCTCTTCACCGTGAACCCTGGTGCCAATCTCCTCCTCAAACACCTCCACCTCACCCGCGGCAACTCGTTCGCCAACCTCGGCGGCGCGATCTTCAACCAGGGCACCCTCACCCTCCACGCCTGCTCCGTGTCCCGGAGCTCCGGCGACTACGGAGGAGGAATTTACAACAGCGCCGGAACGCTGATCCTGAGCAAATGCACCCTCACCGGAAACTCCAGCCAGCGCAGCGGCGGCGCGGTCTTTTCAGGCACAAGCGACGTGGGCTCTCCAGTCACCAGCAGCACCACCATCGACCATTGCACCTTCTCCGACAATTCAGCGGATACCGGCGGAGCCATCTGGAACAACAATGGGCTCACCTCCTTGAGTCACTGCACCATCACCCGCAATTCGGCCGCCGCAGAAGTTGGCAGCGGCGTCGGCTCTTGGGGAGACCCCTTCACCGCGACCGAGGTCGAGGCCTCCATCGTCGCCGGAAACACCAACGGCGATGTCCACATCAACTCCGCCACGAACTCCTTCAGCAGCCAAGGCCACAACCTCATCGGCACCGGCAACGCCACCGGCAACTTCTCCGCCACCGGCGACGTCATCAACAACCTCGATCCGGTCCTCTCCCCCCTCGCCTTCTTCGGCGGCCCCGTCATGACCATCCATCCCCTCGCCGGCTCCCCCGCCATCGACGCAGCTGACGCCTCCTCCGCCACCACCGACCAACGCGGCTTCCCCCGCTCCGTCGATGGAGACGGCAACGCCTCCGTCCTCCCCGACATCGGTGCCGTGGAAAGCGGAACCCTCGTCACCGTGGCCAACACCACCAACGAAACCGCACTCCGCAACGCCATCGCCGCCGCCTCCACTACCAACGCCACCGTCATCCGCTTCTCCAGCACCCCAGGCGCGCCCATCCCCACCACCGACTCCTTCCCCCTCGTCAACAAGACCATCTTCATCGACGCCTCCGACCTCCCCGACGCCTCCCTCGCTCTCGACCGCGAAGACGGCGCCTCCTCCGTCTTCACCATCGACACCGACTCCACCCTCGCCCTCCACAACGTCGATCTCGGCCGCGGCTTCGCCATCGAGGGCGGCGGAGTCCGAAACGACGGCGACTTCCCCGCCATCGACTCCGCCATCCTCAGCAACACCGCCGACACCGGCGGCGGCCTCTGGATCGGCATCCCCGGGCGGGTCGTCTTGGACGGATCTGCCGTCGACGGCAACACCACCGGAAGCTCCGGCGGGGGCGGCATCTACAACGGAGGCGGACCCGTCGTCATCCGCAACTCCTCCATTTCCGGGAACATTTCCGCAGGCCTCGGCGGAGGTATCTGGGACAACCCCTACCCCACCCGGGGAGACTCGCTCGATATCGTCGATTCGACCATCAACGACAATCAGGCCTCCGTAAACGGCGGCGGCATCTTCTCAGACTACGGAACCGAGAGGATCAACGGCGGAACGATCTCCGGCAACCAGGCCGCCTCCGGCGGCGGAGTCGCCAGCAATGACGGCTGCTTCTTCTTCACCAACGTCACCATCGGCGGCCCCGCTCCCGCCGACGGCAATACCGCCACCGGCCAAGGAGGCGGTCTCTCCCTCAACGGCGGCGCATTCTTCACCTCGGCGGAATTCGTCGGCGGCATGACCTCCCACAACAACGCCGGAACAGACGGCGGCGGCTATGCAAACGGCTCCCGCGACGTCTCCATCGACGGCACCCTCATCAGCAACAACACCGCTGGCGAGGAGGGCGGTGGTCTCTGGCAGGTCTCCAGCGACACGATGACCATCACCAACGCCACCATCTCCAACAACACCGCCAACAGCGGGAACAATTCCAATCAGGACCAAGGTGGGGGCGGCATTTTCAACCAAGGCACCCTCAGCATCAACGCCTCCGTCGTCCAGGACAACACTGCCCAGTTGAACGATGGACACGGTGGTGGTATTTACAACGCCTTCAACGGTGATCTTGTCGTGAACTCCTCCACCCTCTCCGGAAACAAGGCCATCTATGGCGGCGGCATCCAGAACGATGATGCCATCGGCACGGTCAACGACTCGACGATCTCCGGAAATGAGAGCGATTTCGGCGGAGGGATCATCCTCTTTTCCACTGCTGGCAACACTGCAACACTGACCCTCAACCGCTCCACCATCTCCGGCAACGAAGCAAGCAGCTCCGGAGGCGGCGTAATAACTCAGAGCATCGATGCCAACTCGGCCACTCTCAACGTCAATCATTGCACCATCGCGCTCAACTCCGCCGCGAATCCCGGTGGCGGCTTGCTCAACTTCCTCGATTCCGGCACCATCGCTCTCGACTCCTCCGTCATCGCCAACAACCAAAGCGGTACCAGCGGAGACGACATCCTTGGAAATTTCTCCTCCCCCGCAGGACGGACCAGTATCGTCGAAGCTCACCTTGGTGTGCACACCGGTGCAGGAACCATCCTCACCACCGATCCCCTCCTCGCCCCCCTCGGCGACTACGGCGGCCCCACCCACACCCACCTCCCCCTCTACGGCTCCCCCGCCATCAATGCCGCAACAAACTCCACCGCGACCTCTGACCAGCGCAATCTTTCCGTCGTCAGCACACCCGACCTCGGCGCCGTCGAATTTCAAACCGCCACCGACCTCGCCCTCCTCTGGGAAACCGACTTCGACCTCGACGGCTCCCCCTACGGCGCCGAACTCGCCCTCGGCACCGACCCGGGTGTCTCCGACCCCGGAAACCCCCGCAACCTCACCGCCCCGGTCTTCCAACCCAACGGCAGCGCAAATCTCACCTTCGGCTACAACGAGTTCGCCCCCCCCCCGGCACCAACTGGGTCCTCACCCGCTCCACCACCCTGTTGCCCGGCAGCTTCGCAGAACGCATCCGAATCAACACCATCAACCCCGGCGTCATTAGCTACACGATCAACGACCCCTCTCCTCCCCAGCCCACCGCTGGCTACCGCTTCGAGGCCGAGTTCATCCCACCCGGACCCTGATCACCCCCGCGCCCGTCTTCGCGCCACCGCCCGCTTCACCAGCTCGTCCGCCACCACCGCCACCAGGATCACCGCCCCCACCACCGCAAACTCAATGTGCGTCGGGATCCACGTCACCAGGTTGATCATGTTCTTCAGGACCTGCATCACCGCCGCCCCGATCACCACCCCGATCACCGTCCCCTCCCCTCCTCGCAGCGAACAGCCCCCCAGCACCGCCGCCGCGATCGCATACAGCTCGTAGAAATTGCCAAAGTCACTCGACTGCGCCGACCCCACGTCCGCCACAAAAAGCACTCCGCCCAATCCAGCCAGCAACGAACACACCACGTAGGCCAGAATGACCATGCGATCCGTGTTGATCCCGCTGAACCGCGCCGCCTCCTCATTGTTCCCCAAGGCCCGCAGATACCGCCCGTAAATCGTCTTGTTCAAAAAGATCCACGACAGCACCGCCACCAGCAACAGGATCATCCACGTCCACGGAATCCCAAAACTGCCCCCGAGGGAAATCTTCTCCGTCGCCACGCTCCGCAACCCCTCAAAGCCCCCCTCAAATCCCTGGCTCTGATCCGCAGTGAACCCCCGCGTGATCCCACGGTAAATCAGCAACCCGCACAAGGTCACCACAAATGGCTGCAGCTTCAGCTTTGTGATCAACAAGCCGTGCGACAATCCGATCAACACCGACACCACCACCACTGCCACCAACGCCAGCCACGGCGGACAGTTGTGTTTCACGAGCAACCACGGCAACCCACACCCCGTCAGACACACCACCGACCCGATCGACAGATCAATTCCCCCCGTGATGATCACAAACGCCACCCCGATCCCCAAAATCCCGTACAACGCCGTCCGCTCAAGCAACTGCTCCTGATTGTAGGCGCTCAAGAAGCCAGTGCCCAGCGCCGCCGTGATCGCGTAAAGCACCATCAACGTCAAAAGTATGCCGAGGATCTTCTTCATACTTTCACCTCCATCGTCACTCCGCCGCCACCTGTCGCCAGCGACATGATCCGCGCTTCGCTCAAATCACCCTTCTGCAGTTCCCCCGTCACCGCCCCTTCATGCATCACCAACACCCGGTCCGACAAGCCCATCACTTCCTCCATTTCACTCGAAACGAACAAAATTGCCATCCCCTTCCGCGCCAGCGCCTCGATCAATCCGTAAATTTCCTGCTTCGCCCCCACATCGATCCCCCGCGTCGGCTCATCCAGCAACAACACCTTCGGCTTCATCGCCAGCCACTTCGCCAGCACCACCTTCTGCTGATTCCCTCCCGACAAATACCGCACCAACTGCCAGTCCCCAGGCGTCCGGATGGAAAGGTCCCGGATCCCCTCATCCGCGATCTCCTGCTCCGCCTCCCGGTTCAAAAATGTCCCGCCCCGGCTGTCCCTCTTCAAACTCGCCAGACTCGCATTCTCCAGCACCGCCATGTTCAGAATCGCCCCCTGCTGCTTCCGATCCTCCGGAACCAGCGCCAACCCCGCCGCGATCGCCTCCAGCGGCGACCCGATGTGCACCCGCTCTCCACCCACCCACACTTCCCCTGCCAGGGCTGGCCGCACCCCGAACAAGGCCTCCAGCATCTCCGTTCGCCCCGCCCCCACCAAGCCGGCCACCCCCACCACCTCACCCTTCGCCACCTGAAAGCTCGCCGCATGTTCCGGATACGCCGCGGTCCGCAAACCAAACACCTCCAACCCCACCTCCCCCAGCGCATGCCGCGTCCGCTGATAAAACCGATCCACATCCCGCCCCACCATCAACTGCACCATCGCTTCGTGCGTAATCTCCCCTCCCGTCAACTCCCCCGCATTCTCCCCGTCCCGCAACACCGTCACCCGGTCCGCAATCCGCACGATCTCGCTCAGCCGATGCGAAATGTAAATGACGCTCACCCCGCGCGATACCAGATCCTTCACCACCACGAAAAGCTGCTCCGCCTCCGCCTGCGACAAACTTGAGGTCGGCTCATCCATGATCAGCACCCGCGCATCCACCGACAAGGCCTTCGCAATCTCCACCAACTGCTGCTTCCCAATCGGCAGCATGCTCACCAACGTCGCCGGATCCACCTCCAACCCCACCAACTCCAAAAAACGCCGCGCCTCCCGCCGCATCCGCTCCTCTTCCACCAGCCCGAACCTCCGCCGCTCCCGTCCCAAAAAAATGTTTGCCGCCACATCGAGATTCCCCGCCAGGTTCAGCTCCTGATGGATCAGCGCGATCCCCGCCCCCAGCGCCTCCCGCACCGAGCCAATCCCCACCGCCTTCCCCTCCATCAAAAACTCCCCCGCATCCGCCGGCTGCACCCCCGCAAGGATCTTCATCAGCGTGCTCTTCCCCGCCCCGTTCTCCCCCAACACCGCCAGCACCTCCCCGTGCCCCAGCCGCAAATTCACCTCCCGCAGCGCCAAGACGCCCGGAAACGATTTCACCACCCCGCGGGCTTCCAGAAGATCACTCACAGTCGCGAATCACTTCCCCAACTTCTCATTCAAATCCTTCCAATACGCCTCCACATTCGCCTTCCGGATCTGCCGCGCCGGAATGTCGATGAACTTGTTCTCCGGAATCATCGACTCATCCCCAGCCGTCAAGGCCTTCAGCATCTTCACCGACTGATACCCGTACTCATACGGATTCTGCACCACCGTCCCATGTACCGTCCCGTCGATGATCGCCTGCAGCGTCACCTCGTTCTCGTCAAACCCCACCACCTTCACCCGATTCAACTTCCCCGCCTGCGAGAGCGCCTCCAGGATCAACGGCGAATTATATTCAAACAACCCCACGAAGCACGCCACCTCCGGATGCTTTGTCAGCATGTCCTCCGCGTTCGCCTTGCCCTTGGCCCGGTCGAATTGATCCGTCAGCGTCGCCAACACCGTGAACTTCTCGCCCTTCACCACCTCCCCCGGCGGATCATAGCGCGACGGGTCGTGCGACCGCTCCATCAACTCGTCGATCACCCCCTGCCGCCGCCGCTTCGAATTGTCCTGCTCCAAACGTCCGATGAATAACACCACCTCGCCACCCTCCGGCAAGGCCTCCTTCACCAGCTGCCCGCACAGCCGCCCCGCCTCATAGTTGTCCATCCCGATGTAAACCTTCCGCTTCGAGTCCGGCGCATCGGTATCCATCGTGATGAACTCCACCCGCCCCGCCACCTCGTCGAAAAACGCCGATTGATTCACCGGATCGATCACTGCCGCCGAAATCCCGTCCACCCCGCGCGAGAGCATGTCCTCCATCTTGCTCTTTTGCTCCACCCCGCCGTTCGGAAACACCACCTCCACATCCACGTCTAAATCCTTCCCCGCATTCTCCGCGCCCGTTTTGCAAATGTCCCAGAACCCCGCCACCCCCGTCGTCACCAACCCGAACTTCTTCCGCCCCCCCTCCGCGCTCTTCTTCTCCCCACACCCCGCCACGGCGAAAGCCACCGCCAACGCCCCTGCAATCACTTTGGTTCCCTTCTTCATGCTTCCCCCATGCAAAGAGGTCTCCGCGCCCATGTCGAGGAGATTGCTCCGCCCCCCTCCCCGCAGCGCCGATCTGAGACCGGCCCCACCAGCCGTCCTCCCAGCCCCCGATAGACCCACCACGCCCATGTCGTCCCCCCCTGTCCCAAGGCGAGCAGCCCATGTCATTTGCCCAAGTAGCCCAAGTCAGGCCAAGTCATTTGTCTGGGAAAGTCTCTTCATGCTGCCGACCCTAATCATCTGTCTGTTAAACAGTCTTCGGGAAACAGTCCCGGAAACAACCGCGCCAGTCTTCCTGATTGACCCCTCCTCCCCCCTGCCCCAACCTCAATCCTCGCCATGAAAACACTCCTGTTCCTGCTCCTCCTCTTCTCCCCCCTCTCCCTCCACGCCAAATCCCCCGCATCCATCGCCGGCTACACCGGCCACGTCAGCTACGCCCCCGGCGATTCCGTCACCCTCCATGTCTCAACCAGCGCCCCCTCCTTCTCCGCGGAATTCACCCGCCTCGGGGCCGAACGCATCTCCGTCTGGAAAAACGAAAACATCCCCGGCAAAGCCCACCCCACTCCCGAAAATGCCTCCTCCCACGGCTGCGACTGGCCCTCCAGTATCGCCGTCCCCCTCCCCGCCGATTGGAAATCCGGCTACTACCACGTCACCCTCACCGCCGAAGGAGCCAACAGCTCCTGCTACTTCATCCTCCGCGAATCTCCAGACGCCACAGATCCCGCCCCCATCCTCCTCGAACTCTCCACCAACACCTACAACGCCTACAACAACTGGGGCGGTTTCAGCCTCTACGCCTACAACGGCCGCAACAAAATCCAGGGCCACCGCGTCTCCTTCCTCCGCCCTCCTTCCAGCCAGTTCGGAAGGTGGGAACAGCCCTTCGTCGCCTGGGCCGAAAAAAACGGCATCCGCCTGGCCTTCGCCGCCAACAGCGATCTCGAATTCCACCCTGATATCCTGAAAAACCGGCGACTCGTCCTCAGCGTCGGCCACGACGAATACTGGTCCGCCCCCATGCGCGACCACCTCGACGCCTTCATCGGCGCAGGTGGAAACGTCGCCTTCCTCAGTGGAAACACCTGCTGCTGGCAGGTCCGCAGCGAGGAGGACGGAAACGCCCTCACCAGCTGGAAACAGACCCACCAAGCCGACCCCGTCTTCAAAGCCGGCAAAGGAAACGCCCTCCTCTCCTCCCTCTGGAGCCACCACCTCATCGGTCGTCCCGAAAACACCCTGACCGGGGTCGGCTTCCTCTGGGGCGGCTACCACAAATCCCACGGCCAACACATGGACGGCACCGGAGCCTTCACCACCCACCGCCCCGACCACTGGATCTTCGAAGGCACCGATCTCAAACGCGGCGACCTCATCGGCGCAAAAGACACCGTCGTCGGCTACGAGTGCGATGGCTGCGAGATCGATTGGCGCGACGACCTCCCCTTCCCCACCCATAGCGACGGCACCCCGAAGAACTTCGAAATCCTCGCCACCGCCCCCGCCCGCTGGCATCCCGACGATTGCGAATGGTACGAAAAATGGGAAAAAGGCCGCGAGGGTCACGCCGTCCTCGGCATCTACGAACGGGGAGGCACTGTCGTCACCACCGGATCCACGGATTGGGCGCACGGCCTCCGCGGCGGCGACCCCGTCGTCGAACGCATCACCAAAAATATCATCGGAAAACTTTCCCAGCCAAAATGAAATCCGCTGCCCTCTTCATCCTCATCGCCTCCGCCGCCACCTCCGGGGCAGCAACTGACTTCGACCACAACGGCGCCGAGGACCGCATCGTCACACGCGAGGGCAAGCCACACATCGAAACCTTCGACGCCAAGTCGAACACCTGGAAGAACGCCGACTTCCAGCTCCCAAAGGAAATCACCACATCCGAAGCGCTACAATTCATCGACCTCAACGGCGACTCCTTTGACGACCTTCTCTTCTCCGATAAGGCAAACTTCCACATCGCCCTCTGGTCCACCCAGATAAAGCCCGCCCTCGGCTGGACCAAAGGCTGGTCTCAGCTCGTCCGCTCCGGCGACAGAACCGGTGCAGAGAACGAGCCTCCACCCCTCTCCGGCGCCGAGCTCTCCATCAAAGACGGTGTTCTGTTGGTCTCCCGGCCGGGCCAAAAGGAAATCCGCCTCCCCCTGACCTCGCTCCTCGCCTTCGATATCCCCCCGCCGCTTTCCCCCGAAGAAGCCCTCAATTCGTTCCAACTTCCGGAGGCCTTCCAGATCGAAGTCGCCGCCTCCGAACCCCAGATCGTCGATCCCGCCTCCTTCCAATGGGGGGCCGATGGCCGCCTCTGGGTCGTCGAGATGCGTGACTACCCCTCGGGCCTCGACGGCAAGGGCAAACCCGGTGGCGTGGTGAAGGTGTTGGAAGATCGCGATGCCGACGGCCGCTACGAAACCGCCACCACCTTCCTGGACAACATCCCCTTCCCCACCGGCGTCTTCCCCTGGCGGAACGGCGTCCTCATCTCCGCCGCTCCCGACATCCTCTACGCCCAAGACACCGACGGCGACGGCAAAGCCGACAAAACAGAGGTGCTGTTCACCGGCTTCCAACCCGGCAACCAGCAGCACCGCGTCAATGGCTTCGAATGGGGCCTCGACGGCTGGATCCACGTCGCCAACGGCGACAGCGGCGGCCTCGTCAAATCCGGAAAGACCGGCACCGCCATCAATATCTCCGGCCGCGATGTCCGCCTTCGACCCGACACCGGCGAAATCGAAACGGTCTCCTCCCAGTCCCAATTCGGCCGCCGTCGTGACGATTTCGGAAACTGGTTCGGCAACAACAACCCCACCTGGCTTTGGCACGTCGGCCTCCCTGAACGCTACCTCAGCCGCAATGCAAAGCTCGCCGTCAAAAGTCCCAAGCGGGTCCTCGCCAACTACGAAAATCCCACCCGCGTCTTCCCCGCCAGCGCCCCCGGACAGCGACCGAACCAACCCTGGTCTCTCAACCACGTCACCAGCGCCTGCAGCCCCTCACCCTATCGCGATGACCTCTTCGGCCCCGACTTCACCACCAGCATCTTCATCTCCGAACCCGTCCACAACTGCGTCCACCGCGAAGTGCTGGAGCCCCACCGATCCGGCCTCCAAAGTCACCGCGCCGAAAGCGAACAAGCCCGCGAATTTCTCGCCTCCACCGACCCGTGGTTCCGCCCCACCACCATCCGCACCGGCCCCGACGGCGCCCTCTACGTCGCCGACTTCTACCGCTTCGTCATCGAGCACCCCGAATGGATTTCCCCCGAAACCCAAGCCCGCCTCGACCTCCGCGCCGGACAGGACAAAGGCCGCATCTACCGCATCAGCCCAAAGGGCAAACCTCGCCGCCCCATCCCCAATCTCGCCAAACAGAAAACCGACGAGTTGGCAAAGGCCCTCAATAGCCCCAACGGCTGGCAGCGCGATACCGCCCAGCGCCTCCTCTTGGAAACCCCAAGGGAGCGTGATTCAAACTTCACCGCATCCCTGGAATCCCTCCTCTCCCTCCGCCACCTCCCCCAAATCCGCCTCCAGGCACTCTCCACCCTCGGCATGCTCGGAGACCTCACCCCCTCCGCCTTGTTGCCCAGCCTGGCAGACCCACACCCCGCCGTCCGCATCGAGGCCCTCCGCCAATCCGAACCGTTCGCCAAAGACAAAAACGAGGCCCTCTTCGCCGCCGTCTCCGTCCTCGCCGACGACGGCGACACACGCGTCCGCCTCCAGGCCGCATTCACCCTGGGCGAATGGCCAGCAGAAAACTCGGCCCCCTTCCTGGCAAAAATCGCCGCCCGCGATGCCGACGATGATTGGATCCGCGCCGCCGTCCTGTCCTCTCTCAATCCCGAAAGCGCCCTCTTCGCCTCCCTGAACACTTCCAAAAGCCCCAATATCCCTCTCCCCGAAATCACCATCAAACCGAGTACCGCCGATCGCGCCAAAGTCATCACCCAATACGCTGACGCCGCAAAAGCCAAAGGAAACGTCGAACGAGGCCGCACTCACTTTCAAAACAACTGCGCCCTCTGCCATCGCCTCCGCGGCGAAGGAAAAGAGGTCGGGCCCGACCTCGATATGGTACGCCAGAAACCCACTGATTGGCTCCTCGGCGCCATCCTCGACCCCGCCGCCGCCGTCGAAGCCCGCTACGCCGCCCGCACCGTCACCACCACCAAGGGCGAAACCTTCCTCGGCATCATCGCCGCCGAAACCGCCAACAGCCTCACCTTCCGCCTCCCCGGTGGCATCGATCACCCCATCCTCCGGGAGGACATCAAAACCCTTGCCCCCGCCGACCTCACCCTCATGCCCGCCGGCTTCGAATCCGCCCTCGATGTCCAGTCCATGGCCGACCTCCTCACCTTCCTCACTTCCGAATAGCACCGCCGACCTCACCCTCAGCCTGCCTTGTGCCTCCCACGAAGCACAAGGCAGTGGCCGCGGCCCTTTATCAGGCCCCCTCCTACTTCTTCAGCAAGAACCCCAGCAAATCCCGCAGTTCCTCCTCATTCAACCGGTTGATCAGTCCCGGCGGCATCGGCGACACCGCGGAAGGCTCCATTGACTTGATCTCCGACCGCGGCACCTCCACCGTGTCGGCGAAGTCGAAGGCATTCGTCGCCACGATCAGCACGTCATCCTTCTCGGTCAGCGTCTTGCCCATCACCACCGAGCCATCCTTCTTGGTGATCAACTCGAAGTTATACTGGTCCGAGATCGTCTTGTTGGGATCGACCAGCGCATCCGCCAAATCCTGCGGCGCGAAGCGTCCCGCCACCGTGGTCAGGTCCGGTCCCGCCGCACCGCCGTCTCCCGCGATGCGGTGACAGGCCGAACAAAGCGCTGCCGCGAACATCTTCTTCCCGTTCTCCAGATCCGTGTTGCTCAAATCGCCACCCGCCAATGCCGACACCTCATCCACCGTCCAATTTTTCCCGGGCCCCTTCACCGGCGGCAGGTTCGCGAACGGATTGCTCGGCGTGCCGAGATTCCAAGTCCCGATCATCTTGCGCTCCTCCTCCGTCGCCGTCGCCAACTGGTCCTTCTGCATCTGCTCCAGGAAGGGCTGATAGCTGTTCCCGCCGCTCTTGCCCTTCACCCCCGCATACCACTCGAACAACTGCCGCCGCTGCCCTTCGGTCCACGGCCCCTTCACCGCCCGCAGACAGTAGGCGTAGTGAATGTTCCGCGCCGGAGGCGTGTTCTGCAGCATCTTCAGCACCGCCCCGCCGTAGTTCTTGTTCCGCGTCGCCAACTCCGCCCAGTCCGGCATCTCGCTGTGCGCGGACACCAACATGAGCTTCAAGGTCCGCTCCACCACCTTCGGCGCCTGCAGGTAGCACAGCACCCGGCAAAGCTCGGCATTCAGCGCGTCGTCCTTCGCTGGAAAGCTCGCGTCGATCTGCCCGAGAACCACCTTGCGCTGGTCCTCGGTCGGTTCACCGAATCGCGAGAAGGTCAAGGCGTAGGCCCGCAGAAGCCCCAGCTTCTGTCCATCGTCCAGCTCCGCCCAATTCAAGCGCCCCAAGGCCCCGACAATCGGCACCCGGTCCGCTTCGGTTCCCGTCCGGGCCAGGCCGATGGCCTCCACGATCACGCCCTGCGGATCATTCCGGCCCTGGAGGAGTTTACGGAACCCTTCCGGGCCCTCCCGCTCCATCTGCACCCTCGCAAGGGTCCGCACCACCCGATCCTCGCTCGCCAGATCCTGACTCAACTGCTCGGCACTGAGCACCGGCACATCCTGCGACTTCGCGGCATAGGGAACCGCCGCGATCGATTCGTCGCCCACATAGCTCACCCGCCACAATGCCCCCGCCGTGCGCCGACCACCGGTCGCAAAATACATCGCCCCGTCCTGCCCGATGATCCCGTCCGTCAACGGCAACCCCGCCCCCGCCACGAAATCCTCCCGCGTCGCCGTGTAGCCCGCTCCGCTCTTCTCCAGATGAATCGCGTGGATCGTCGCATAGGTCCAATCAAGCAGATACAGCGCCTTCTGGAATTTCTCCGGAAACTTCGCGCCCTTCCCCGAGAGCGCCCCGGTCGGAGATCCGGGACTGATGTCCATGACCGGCGGCAGACTGTCTTCATAATAGGTCGGCCACTTCCCCGTGCCGTTCCGCCAGCCAACCTCACTGCCCGGCACCACCTGGCACAAGCGCGTGGGCCGATACCACGGCATTCCGAAATCCCACTCCATGTCCGCATCGTAGGCAAACAACTGCCCATCGACATTGAAGGCCATGTCGTAGGCATTCCGATAGCCGCTGTTCACCATCTCCCACTGGCTCCCGCCCGGCTTGAAGCGGCTGACGAAACCACCCGGCGCCATCCGGCCCCGCGCATGTCCCCGCCCATCCGGATTCCGCTGCAGCAGGTGGTCCTCCTTCCAGTTCTTCGGCACCCAATACTCGTCAAACTCCGGCGGATCGGTGTGGTTGCCGGCGATGTGGTAGATCCACTTCCCGTCCGGCGAGGGCACCAGCGAATGCAAACCATGCTCGCCACCTCCGCTCATCGCCTTGACCAAACTCACCTTGTCCGGCTCCCCGTCCCCGTTGCTATCCTCCACCTTGTAAACCCCGTGCTCCCGCTGCTTCCCCTTGTCCCCCGGATTCTCGTTCACCGACACATACAGCACGTCCTTGAACCACAGCAGCCCGTGCGCCCCGCCGATCGGCAGGTCCCATGCCTCCGCCTTCACCGTCTCCCCCACCGTCACCCGGAACAACCCGCCATACTGGTCACACACCACCAGGCGCCCGTCCGGGGCCTGCGTCATGGACACCCACGAGCCCTGCTCCTTGGGGACCTGGTAGAGCTTCTCCAACTTGAATCCCTTCGCCACGCTGAAATCCTCCGTCGCATCACTCGGCGTTTGGGCCCCGCCCGCCACCGCCACATTGAAAATCTGCCCCCACGGCTGCACTCCCATCTTCCCCAACAGGCCCACCGCCTGCCAGCTCTTGTCGTCAAAACCCGGCTCCTGCCACCGGTCACCCCCCTCCAGCGCACACTTCCAGGAATCATCGCTCACGATGCTGCTCTCCTTGCCGCCCGCCTTCAGGACCAGGCGCAGGCAGAACCCCGCCGCGTCTCCCTCATTCGTCGCCGACACCGCCAACACATTCTTCCCCTTCACCAGCAGGGACCGCACATCCACCGTCTGCGGATTGCTCCAGTCCTTCCCTTTAGAGGCCATCTTCCCGTTCACATAAAGCGTGTAGCCATTGTCGCAGGTCACCGTCACCACCGCCGCCTCCGGCCCCGTGGGCAGCTCAAAACTCCGCCTCAAATACAACTGCGCTCCACCAATTTCCTTCCCCGGACCCCAGATCCACTGGGGCTCATTTCCTTTCGCCAAAGACAGTCCGCTCAGCAGCCCCACCAATACAGCAATAATCCATGTTCTTCTCACCCCCTCACTACGGCAGGTCCGCCCCCTCCTTTCAATCAAGATACCATTCTTGCCCCCGTTCCCCCACACCTCACTCCTCCGCTTCCCCCTCCCTCGGCAGCGCCCTCCGCAACGCCTTCGCCTCCACCAACGGCACCCTCGGCCTCTGGGGCAACTTCGCAAACACCCCCGCCCCTCCCTCCCGATCATCCTCCGACAACCCCTTCCTCGCCGCCCCTCCATCAATCCAGCGCAGCGCATACCGCACCCGCCCCAGTTCCCGCCAACCCTTCACACCCGCTCCCCGCTCGACTCCCGGTCTCCGTCCTCTGAACTCCAGGTCCCTGAAAGGCACATGGTCCGAAGCCCTTGGTTTCGGTCCCTGAAGGGGACTGGGCACAAAGCCCATGGTTTCAACCATGGGAACCCACCAAAAAAGAGCGCATCCCACCCTGACGGGGTGGCGGCAACCATCGCCCATCTTCACCCTCCCTCCGCCCATCCAACCGCGACCCTCCCTCCGCCCCATTCCCAACCCCTAGATCCCCACCGCACTACCACTCCGACCGTCAAACGTTTCGCAGCCAAGGAACCTCCCAAAGCAACTTCCTCCTCGCCACCTCCACCACACACCCCTATCGTCATCCATTCATGATCGAAAGGCTTTCAGTCTTCCTCTCCTCCCTTCGGACACTGCGCCATGCAGCCCGCCCGCACGCCCTCTTCGTGATCGCCCTCCTCCTCAGCACCCTCTTCCACCTTACCCCCACCTCCCCAAATCCCCCGTCACCCATCCTCCACCCATCACTACAGCATAACACTACTCCAACAGCCGCCTCCTCTTCAAACCAACTCATCGTAAGCACCCTCCAACCCTTCCTTCGCTCCCAATCACCCATCGCAGCACCCAAACAAAACGACTCCAGCAAGCCCCTCTACACCTATAACGGCCCCTCACACTCCCTCACCAGCAAGGATCCGCATCCACCCCAGCACCCTCCATTTCAAACCCTTATCCTCGCTCCCCTCCTCCTTCTCACCACCCCCTCCCGTACCAAGCAGCGCCGAGCCTGCTCCTACGATGGTGACTCCCCGCCTCACCGAAAGGACACTCTCTCCACACTACCCTCCCCTCGCAGCCAACCACCACTATACTACTACGGATACAGGTATTACGATCCGGTCACGGGCAGGTGGCTGTCGAGGGATCCGATCCAAGAACGAGGAGGGTTGAACCTGTATGGGTTTGTATTTAACCGCCCTACTGGGGCCATCGATACCGATGGGCGCGCCGTGACGAGCATTGACGGAAATTTGGTACCCACAATCGATCCGAAGCCTAGTGTGGACGAGGGTGTTATAGATGGACAATTGGATCCAACGAATCTTCCACCAGAACCGCTTGTTGAACCCATTCCAGAGGATCCAACCCCACAGCCTCCAGGGTCACCACCGGCAGAACCGAACCCATTTCAAGGTGGTCTAGCGCGCTATCGGTGTACGAGAAATGGAGGGGCTCCGTCGCTCGTTTGTTCGCGCGGTTGTCCAGGCAAAGATCGAGGTTGCTTGCTTACCGGCATATGCATGTATGACTGTACTCGAATCAATGATCAGATTGTTTGGGGTGACCCGCCTGAGTTCATTGAGATGTCTTTTGATTTTGCGCGTTGCGTTGACAAGTGTCCGCCGCTTGAAGAGCGGCAAAACGAATGTCCCAGAGGCCCTATCGAGATACAACTCGAGTATGTGCCGTGGATCCCTTTTGGATCTGAGCCAAATGTCAGTGGTGGTCCTTTCGTGAGAACGCCGGAAATTCCTTTTGACCAAGGTCCCGGGGAGCGGGTCGGAAACCCGGTCGGAGAACCGTTGTTGTAAGAAGTCATGTCTGCCCAAAATTATCTGGCAACTACGTTTTTTGTTGTCTTTTCCGCGCTTTATTCAGCGGGTGAAGTAGTTAAAGAAGGCCCAACTAAGCAGTTGTTTTGGGATCGCAAGATTGTGGAAGGTAAGATCTCTTTTGAAGGAACGCCTGCCAATGTTCAGATCAGCTACGGTGAACAAGGGTTGAAAATTTCAGCGTCTTCAGGCGGCATTCTTCTGCATGGATCCGACCTGATTGCCTCAGATTATAAGCGGGATGGGAATTGGATGGTTTTCTTCATCGATAAGCTAGTCGACGGATCTTCGGCTCGAAATGCCCACAGCCTATTGGTCTGTCACAATACAGCATGGGGAGTGATGGCGATGGAGTTTTTTGGCCCTGGAGATCGCGCTCATTTTGGTCACGATCTGGTGCTGCCAGCGGCGCTGATCGCATTCGATTTTCCACGTCTTACGGTAAATTTACAGGTCAAGCAGCGAAACCAGGACAAGGTCTCTATTAGTACTCTGCGCGCACATCTAATTTTCGGAAAACCTCCAGTCGACGACTTAGAAGAGGGTGCGGACACCGTCAAGAGACCACTAATCGAGCGAGTGCCTCGGGCGAAATAGCTGTTGGAACGGAAAGGGAATCCCGCCAACGGAATGACACTCGGCCTCCTAACAATAAATGACTCCCCACCAGTTCGTTACTCACACGTGGCTCGTTGCCGTCCAAAAAGCCTCCGCACCCCCAACCCGACTCTTGCGGCTATCGCCGATTGGAAGTGCTCCGCGCCACGTCCCACCACTTGCACGAGCCTCACTTCCCATGCAAATAATAACGAAGCGGCTTGCAACCTCTGGTGTTCCGTGCTTTGCTCATCCCCGTCATGCCGAAAGCTCGTTATCTTGCCCCTTGGCACCAGGTGGATCTCATCGAGGCGGCCAAGGCGAAGGCCGCGGATGGGGACGCCGAGGGGCTC
>Ga0105050_10003712_pt1 | contig 20926 bp, 21 predicted proteins | sample FRY01_FD_78088 | JGI IMG/M metagenome (GOLD analysis project Ga0105050, IMG submission 78088) | Freshwater microbial communities from Lake Fryxell liftoff mats and glacier meltwater in Antarctica - FRY-01 | ecosystem: Environmental > Aquatic > Freshwater > Ice > Glacier meltwater ...
GAAAGCGTCGCCACGGTGCCGATGTCCGGGTCGCACAACAGGGCATAGACGCTGTCGGTCACCACCCGCGCCTGCGGACACCAGCGGTGCAGCCGGCGGATGTCGGCATGTTGCTCGCCGTGCGGATGCGGCTTCAGCAATAGCGTGGCGTCGGAGCCCACCAGATCGCGTAATGCAGCACCATGTGTGGCCACGGAAGCCACCGCCGCGCCGGTGATCAGGCTGGCATCAAGATCGGTCTGCCCGACAAACAGGACCGCGCCGGCACCCTGCGGAGCCCGCGAAACTGGTGCGAGCGCCTCGCGCAGATCCCGCGCCGCGGTGGCGATTGTCCCGACCGGAACCGCCAGCCGCGAGAGGCGGGCCGCCAGGTCGGGCGCGCTGGCACGCATGCGCAGGTAGAGGTCGGGGCCGAAGCGCAGCGGCGCCACGCCCATGTCGATCACCGCCACGCCACGCCCCACCAGGGCACGGACCATGTTCGGCGACAGTTCCCAACCCAGCACGAGATCGGCCTCGATCGGCTCGAGCAGGGCGCGCACCTCCGCCAGCAGCGCGGGGTCGGAATAGAGCCGCACCCACGAAGCCGGCTCGGGCGCCAGCCCCAGCCGGTTCATCAGGCGCGCGACGGGCTCTGGCCGGTCGGCGGCGAAGGCGGCGGGGCATTCCAGCGCATGGCCCAGCGCGGCGAAAGCGGGCGCCAGCAGCGCGCACCACGTCGCTGCCACGCGATCATGCCCTGCCTGGCAGACCGAGCGGGTGACGTCATGCAGCAGCACCACGCGCATGGCGCGCTCGCCAGCGCCCGCGCCCCTTCGTCAGCGGCCCTTCCAGCGCGCCGGACGCTTGTCCATGAAAGCGGTCCGGCCTTCGCGGTAATCCTCGCTGTCGAAGCAGGCCAGGATCGCCGCATCCACCGCTGCCCGGTCGCGCTGGCTGTCCGCCGCCATCACTGCATTGATGGTCAGCTTGATTGCCTTCAACGACAGCGGAGCGTTGGCAGAGATGGTCTTGGCCATCTCCAGCACCGTATCGGTCAGGTCCTCGTCCGCCACCACCCGGTTCACCAGCCCGATCCGCTGCGCCTCGGCCGCATCCAGCCGGTCACCGGTCATGATGATCATGCGCGCATGCGCCTGGCCGACCAGCGAGACCAGCCGGTCCACCATCTCATAGCTGTAGGCGATGCCGAGCTTCGCCGCTGGAATGCCGAACTGCGCGCCCTCCCCGGCGATGCGCAGGTCCGCCTGCATGGCGATCCCCAATCCGCCACCCAGGCAGAAGCCGCGGATGCAGGCGATCACCGGCTTCGGGAATGTCGCCAGCCGCGCCCGCCCGGCACCGGTCAGCCGGTCGTAGTCCAGCTGTGCGTTGCCATCGGCCCGCGTCTGCTCGAACTGGCTGATATCCGCACCGGACACGAAGGCCTTGGTGCCGGCGCCGGTCATCACCACCGCCCGGATGGCGTCATCGGCCTCGAATGCATCAAGGATCTCCGACAGCCCGTGCCACATCGCCACCGACATGGCGTTGCGCTTCTCCGGCTGGTTGAAGGTGATCAGCCCGACGCCCTCAGACACCTCGGCAAGCATCTTCCCGTCGGCATAGGCTGTGGTCATACGATGCCCCTCTGCTGCATGTCGGCAAGCTCGGCATCGCTGTAGCCCAGGCTGCGCAGGACCTCCACCGTATGCGCCCCGGCATCGGGGGTGGCGCTGCGCACGTCCTTCGGATGGCCGACGAGGTTGATGGGCGAAGCCACCACCTCCTTGAGGCCCAGCCGCGGATGCTGCATCGGCAGCGCCATGCGCAGGTGCTTCACCTGCGGATCGGCGAACACGCGGTCGATGGTGTTGATCGGGCCGCAGGGAATGCCGGCCTCCTCGAACAGCTCGATCCAGTGCTCGGCCGGCTTTGTGCGCGTGATCTCGGCGATCGCCGCGTTGATGTTCTTGCGGTCGGCGCTGCGGCCCTTCTGGGTCGCCCACTCCGGCCTGGTCTTCCACTCCGGATGGCCGATCGACTCGGCGAAGCGATCCCACAGCCGGCCGGAGCTTGCCGCAATGTTGATATAGCCGTCGGCGGCCGGGAACGCGCCGGTCGGAATCCCGGTCGGATGGTCGTTGCCTGCCTGGCCCGCCACTTCGCCGTCGAACAGCCAGCGCGTCGCCTGGAAATCCAGCAGAAACACCTGCGTCTCCAGCAGGGAGGTGGTCACCCACCGCCCAACGCCGGTCTGCTCGCGCTCGAACAACCCCATCAAGATACCCATGGCCAGCAGCGTGCCGGCGCACAAATCGTCGATCGGAATGCCCACCCGCATCGGCCCGCGCCCCGGCTCGCCGGTGATCGACATCAACCCGCCCATCCCCTGGGCGATCTGGTCCACGCCGGCGCGCTTGCCATAGGGCCCGTCCTGCCCGAAGCCGCTGATGCTGCCATAGACGATGCGCGGGTTGACCGCCTTCACGTCGTCGTAGCTGACTTTCAGCCGGTGCTTCACGGGCGCGCGCATGTTCTCCACCACCACGTCGGCGGTGGCGGCAAGCTTCATGAACGCCGCATGCCCCTCCGGCGACTTCAGGTCGAGGCGGATCGCCTTTTTGTTCCGGTGCAGGTTCTGGAAGTCTGGCCCGTCGCGGTTGCCGGCGATGTCCTCGCCGGTCCCGGGCGGCTCGATGCGGATCACGTTTGCCCCCCAGTCCGCCAGGTGGCGCACGCAGGTGGGCCCCGCGCGCGCCAGTGTCAGGTCCAGCACGGTGATGCGCGACAGCGGCAGCGTGGTGGCGCTGGCCGGCCGCGGCGAGACGTCGTCGGGCATGGTCATCCTCCCGGATTGCTGGGCGGGATGATCCGCCGGAAGCCGGTTCCGCTCAAGGGCCACGGTGGTAGGATGGTCCGATGAACGACGCCGACCTCGCGCTCATCATCGCTCTCGACTGCTCGGCCAGCGTTTCGCTCGAGAGCTTCGGCCTGATGGCCAGCGGCTGCGCCGCCGGGCTGCGCGACGAGGCGGTGACGGGCGGGCTGCCCGGCGGCCCGATCGGCGCAAGTCTATGCGCCCTGCTGATCTGGTCGGGCCCTGGCGCGCAGGAGGTGATGGTGGAGTGGACACGCCTCGACACCCCCGCCGCGCTGCACATCTTCGCCGAGGAGGTGGAGAACGTGCCGCGCACCATCCGGGCGGGCGCCACCGCGATCGGCGAGGCCCTGCGCGCCTGCGAGGCCCTGCTGCTCGCCGCCCCGGCCGGCGCCACCCGCGTGGTGATCGACATGGTCGGCGATGGCAAGTCCAACCAGGGCATCCTGCCGCACGTGGCGCGGGACCGCCTGGTGGCCGGTGGCGTCACCATCAACGGACTCTGTGTGCTGCACGACGAACCCGACCTCCTCGCCCATTACCAGGCGGAAGTGATCGGAGGCCCCGGCGCCTTCGCCATGACCTGCCGCGATTTCACCGAATTCGAGGCGGCTATGCGCCAGAAGCTGCGCCGCGAGATCATTGCGGCGCGCGGGCGGTGGGGAGTGGTTTAGCCGCCCGTCACGCTCATGTGCCGCGCCACGGCTGGTCGGTCGTGGCGGCGGTCGATGATGAAATCGTGCCCCTTCGGCTTGCGCGCGATCGCCGCCACGATCGCCGCGTCCAGCTCCTCGTCGGTCGCCCCGTTGCGCAGCACACGGCGAAAATCGGCAGAATCATCCTGGCCCAGGCACATGTACAGCGTGCCGGTGCATGTCAGCCGCACCCGGTTGCAGCTTTCGCAGAAATTATGCGTCATCGGCGTGATGAACCCCACACGCCGGCCGGTTTCCGCCACAGTGTAGTAACGCGCCGGCCCGCCAGTCTGGTAATCCGTCTCCTCCAGCGTCCAGGTCTTGCGCAGCTTGGCGCGCACCATCGAAAGCGGCAAGTACTGGTCGGTGCGGTCCCCGTCGATGTCGCCCATCGGCATGGTCTCGATCAGGCACAGGTCGAAGCCATGTTCACCACACCAGGCGACCAAGGCATCGAACTCGTCCTCGTTCACGCCTTTCAGCGCAACGGCGTTGATCTTGATGGCGAGGCCGGCCGCCTTGGCCGCGAAGATGCCGTCCAGCGTCTTTTCGATCTTGCCCCACCGCGTGATGCCGGCGAATTTCTCTGGGTTCAGCGTGTCGAGGCTGACATTAATGCGGCGCACCCCGGCCTGCACCAGCGTTTCGGCGTGACGGGTGAGCTGGCTGCCATTGGTGGTGACGGTCAGCTCCTCCAACCCGCCATGGCCCTTCGGCCCCAGCCGCGCGCCCAAGCTCTGGAACAGCGTCATCACGTCGCGCCGAACCAGCGGCTCGCCGCCGGTGATTCGAATTTTATTGGTGCCCAGCCGGATGAAGGCGCCGCACACCCGGTCAAGCTCCTCCAGCGACAGGATCTCCGCCTTGGGCAGGAAGGTCATATCCTCGGCCATGCAATATACGCACCGAAGGTCGCAGCGGTCGGTCACAGACACGCGCAGATAGGTGATGGGCCTGCCGAAGGGATCGATCATGGCGGTCATCCTGGCTGGAGGCGGCTGGCTATACACGACTGGATACAACGCAATGTCGTCCTACGCCAGCGCCAGCGCAAGGGGTTCACCGCAGGAGCGGTTCGAGGGCAATATGCCCCACGTTAATCAAGACTTTACCTGCATGCTCGAAGGTGACGGTTACCCGCAGCCCAGCGACGGACTGGACCTGTCCCATGCCCCAATCCGGCTGCTGCGGATGGATCACCCAATCGCCCGGGCGCAAATGCCCGGCAGGGTGGTCCGCTCCCACCCTGCTGCGAACGCCGCCCTGCGGGTCGCGCTCCTGCATCAGGCCGGATTTTCGTTGACGATGAATATAGACATGCGACGTATCTCCGCGTAATAAAATCGTGATTTTGACGGTCAATCCATGCGGGCATCACGCCGAGCCCAAACTAACGAGGAGCAGGTGATGATGAGGAGGCAGCAGGACGCCGTGGATGCCCTTGTGCTCGCTGAAATCCTTGCAATACGCCTGTGCCACGACCTCAGCGGGCAGGTGAACGCACTTGTCGGCGCCATCGAGGAGCTCCAGGGCGGGGTGGACCATGACCCTGAGGCCCTGGACCTCGCGAGCGAGGCTGGCTTGGCCCTGATGCACCGCCTGCGCCTCGTCCGCGCCGCCTGGGGGCGGGGCGGCGGCCCGATGAGCGTCGCCGAATGCTGCAGTCTCATCGGCCACGTATCGCGGCGCGGCATACGCATGGATCTCGACGGCCTCGATGGCACCCGCAGCTTTGCTCCCTCCGCGGCGCGGCTCACCCTCAACGTCCTGATGCTCGCCGCGGAATCCCTGCCCGGCGGGGGCGTCGTCGAGGTGCATGGCCAGCCGGAACTGGACCTCGTGGTGCGCATCACCGGCCCGCGGGCCGCCTGGCCCACAGGTCTTGCCGGCATGTTTGCCGACCCAGCCGCCGCGATGGAGGAGCTCCGGCTGGGCGACCCGGTTGCAGCGGCGCGCTCCATGCAGGCGCCGTTGACAGCATTGATCGCCCACGCGACGGGCCAGCGGATCAGCATGCTTCTGGGTCCGCATTCTGAACCAGCCCCGCCGCTGCTGGTGGGCCTCGCCCCGCTTCACTGACCGACAGCTCATTTTCGAACTCATCCCTCTCTTTACCTTTTTTTCGCTACGTCGCTTCAAGATCGGTCCCCAGCCCGCGCAGTCCCCGTTATGCCATTCGGCATCGGCGCGCACATTGGCCACGGAGCGAAGCATGGACGATCTGCTTGCCGATTTCCTGACCGAAACGAACGAGAGTCTTGCGGAACTCGACACAGCCCTGGTGAAGCTCGAGCGCACGCCGGACGATGCCGAGACGCTGGCCCTGATCTTTCGCCTCGTCCACACCATCAAGGGCACCTGCGGCTTCCTTGGCCTGCCCCGGCTTGAGCGAGTGGCGCACGCCGCGGAGAACGTCCTCGGCCGCGTTCGCGACGGCCAGCTGACCGTGACGCCAGGGATCATCACGACGGTCCTGGCCGCCCTTGACCGCATCAAGGAGATCGTGGAGGCCCTGGCCGCCACCGCCGCTGAGCCCACCGGCGACGATGCCGATCTTGTCGCCGCCCTCGACGCGGCCGCAGAGGGTCGCCAGGCCGAACCTGTGCCGCCGGCTGCTGCGGCACCTGTCACCGCTAGGCCTGCCACCACGGACAAGGTGACAGCACCGCCCCCTGCCGCCCCGGTGCCGATGCCGACACCGGCGCCGACCGAGCGCGCCGTTGTCTCAGCCTCGACGGAGCCATCGGCAGCCATGGTTCCACCTGGCGATGCCCTCGCCGAGGTCCAGTCGGAAGGCAATCCGGTCGGCCCCCAAACCATCCGAGTTGGGGTGGACGTGCTGGAGGATTTGATGACCCTCGTCAGCGAACTCGTGCTCACCCGCAACCAGCTGCTGCAGCTTGCCCGTGTCCACGAGGCGCAGAACAATGACGCCAGCGGCTTCACCGTCCCGCTGCAGCGCCTGTCCCACATCACCTCCGACCTGCAGGAAGGCGTGATGAAGACCCGCATGCAGCCGATCGGCAACGCGTGGCAAAAACTGCCCCGACTGGTCCGCGACCTTGCCCGCGACGTCGGCAAGAAGATCGAGCTGGTGATGCGCGGTGCCGAAACCGAGCTCGACCGCCAAGTTCTGGAGCTGATCAAGGACCCGCTGACCCACATGGTGCGCAACTCCGGCGACCACGGGCTGGAGAAGGCGGAGGTCCGCCGCGCCGCCGGCAAGCCGGAGACGGGCCGGATCATGCTGAACGCCTATCACGAGGGCGGGCATATCATCATCGAGGTGGCCGACGACGGCACCGGCCTGCATGTCGATCGCATTCGCGCCAAGGTGCTGGCCAAGGGCCTGGCCACCGAGGCGGAACTGACCGGCATGAACGATGCCGAGATCCAGCGCTTCATCTTCCGTCCCGGCTTCTCCACCGCCGCGCAGGTGACGGCCGTTTCCGGCCGTGGCGTCGGCATGGATGTGGTGAAGACCAACATCGAGAAGATCGGCGGCACCATCGACCTGAAGTCGGAGCCTGGCCGCGGCACCACCTTCACCATCAAGATTCCGCTGACGCTGGCCATCGTCTCGGCCCTCATCGTGGAAGCCGGCGGCGAGCGCTTCGCCATCCCGCAGATCAGCGTCGTCGAACTGGTGCGCGCGCGGCTTGACGCCGACCCCCAGGCCACGACCACCCCGGTAGTGGAGAGCATCCACGGAACGCCGGTGCTGCGCCTGCGTGACCGCCTGCTGCCGCTAGTCAATCTCACCGACCTGCTCGCATTGCGGGCGACAGAGGGCAACCTGGCGGAACGCAGCGTGCATGTGGTGGTGGTCCAGGTCGGCACCGCCTCCCTCGGCATCATCGTCGACCGCGTCTTCGACACCGAAGAAATCGTGGTGAAACCCGTGGCCCCGATCCTGCGCCATATCACCATGTTCAGCGGCAACACCATCCTCGGCGACGGCTCGGTGATCATGATCCTGGATCCGAACGGCATCGCCCGCGCCACCGGCGTCGCCGGCATCGCCGGTGCGGATCGTCGCGCGGATCGCAGCCACAACGAGGCCATCCCGGCCGCGCAAACCCAGCCCCGGACGGCGATGCTGCTGTTCCGCGCCGGCGGTGCCGAGCCGAAGGCGGTGCCGCTCAGCCTCGTCGCCCGGTTGGAGGACCTGCCGCGCGAGAAAATCGAGTTCTCCGCCGGCCAGCCTGTCACTCAGTATCGCGGCCGTCTGATGCCACTGGTGCCGCTCACTGGCGCGATCGACCCTGCGGCCGAGCGCTTCGCCGTGCTCGTGTTCACCGACGGTGACGGCCGGCAGGAGCGCTGCATGGGCCTGCTGGTGGACGAAATCATCGACGTGGTCGAAGACACCCTGCAGATCGAGCTGTCCGGCGACCGGCCCGGCCTGCTCGGGTCGGCGGTGATCGCCGGGCGCGCCACCGACGTGATCGACATTGGCCACTGGCTCACCCAGGCATCGCAGGACTGGTTCCGCCGTCCGGAACCCGGGACCGCGGGTGGCGACAGCCGGCCACACCTGCTGGTGGTGGAGGACAGTGATTTCTTCCGCCATCTTCTGGTGCCGACCCTGGGAGCCGCCGGCTACCGGGTCACCGCCGCCGGCAGCGGAGCCGAAGCGCTGCGCCTGCGCGATGCCGGGGCAATGTTCGATGCGGTGATTTCCGACATCGAGATGCCGCAGATCGACGGCCATGCCCTGGTGCGCCAGATCCGCGCCAGCGGCCCGTGGGCGCACTTGCCGGTCATCGCGCTGACCAGCCACGCCAGCCCGGACCACATCGACGCCGGCCGCGAGGCGGGCTTCACGGACTACGTCGCCAAGTTCGAGCGCGAAGCACTGCTCGCCAGCCTGCGGCAATGCCTGGTCGCCGCCGGACGGGCCGCCACGGCAACGTCGCGCCGCCGCCTCGAAGCCGCTTCCTGACGGCAAGGAGCCATTCATGAACACGAACCTTCTCGAACGCCCTGCCTCGTCGCGGCAGGGCATCGACGACCAAAGAGCCGACGACGCGACCTTCGTCACCCTGACGGTGGCCGACCAGCTCTGCGGCATTCCCGTACTGGGCGTGCGAGATGTCCTGGGCGAGCAGACAATCACCCGCATCCCACTGGCCTCGCGGGAGATCGCCGGCAGCCTGAACCTGCGCGGCCGCATCGTCACAGCGATCGACCTGCGCCGCCGCCTCGGCCTGCCGGATGCACCCCTGGGCACGCCCCCCATGTCCGTCGTGGCGGAGCAAGGGGGCGAGCTCTACGCCCTCCTGGTCGACCAGGTGAGCGAGGTCATGACCCTGTCCCCCTCGTCCTTCGAAGCTAATCCTCCGACCCTCCCGCCGCATTGGTCGGAGTTCAGCGCCGGCATCTATCGCCTGCAGGATCGGTTGCTCGTGGTGCTGGATGTCACACGCCTGCTGTCTCTTGGTCCCACGTCACGCGGCCCCGCGTCGCATGGGAGGTCGTAGTGCCGACGTGTCTGGTGGTTGATGACAGCCGGGTCGTGCGCAAGGTCGCGCGACGCATCCTGGAGGGCCATGGCTTCAGCGTGCAGGAGGCCGAGGACGGTCAGCAGGCGCTGGATGCCTGCCGACTGGACATGCCTGACAGCGTTCTTCTCGACTGGAACATGCCTGTCATGAATGGCATCGAGTTCCTCAAGGCACTGCGGAAGGAGTTCGGGCCGGGCAATCCACCGGTGTTGTTCTGCACCACCGAGAACGACATTTCGTTCATCGAGCAGGCAATCGCGCATGGCGCGCAGGAGTTCATCATGAAGCCCTTCGATGCCGACATCCTGATGGGCAAGTTCGCACAGGTGGGCCTCGCGTGACCTCTGCGGCACTCGCACCGCCGCCGCGTCGCACACAGGCGGTTGCGCGGGTGATGCTGTGCGACGATTCCGTGGTGATCCGCGGCGCGATCGCCCGCATGCTCGACGGCGACGCGCAGATCCAGGTTGTCGCCCGCGTTGGCAATGGCCGCCAGGCAATTGACGAGGTCGCCCGCCAGTCCAAGGCCGGAACGCCTATCGATGTGGTGGTGCTCGACATCGAGATGCCGGTCATGGACGGAATGACGGCGTTGCCGCAGATTCTGGCCGCCGAACCCGGCATCCGCGTGCTCATGGCAAGCACGCTGACCACGCGTGGCGCCGACATCGCACTCCGGGCCCTGCGTCTGGGGGCAGCCGACTATGTCGCCAAGCCCGGCACCCAGCAGATCGCCGATGACAGTTTCCGCGTTGACCTGCTGGCCAAGATCAAGGGGCTCGCCCGCGTGCGCCTGCGGCGCGGGGCACCACCCCCGCCTAGTACGCCGGTCGTGCTGCGGCCGCCGCCCACCCGGGCCCCGCAGGTGCTCGCAATCGGCAGCTCCACCGGCGGGCCCCAGGCCCTGTTCACGCTGATGCAGGGGCTCGGCCGTCAGATCCCGGTGCCGGTGGTTCTGACCCAACACATGCCGCCCGCCTTTACCCCGATCCTCGCCGACCATCTCAACCGGATCGAGGGAATCCCCTGCGCCGAGGCCAAGGACGGACAAATCCTGGAACCGGGCCGCGCCTATCTTGCCCCCGGCGACCGGCACCTCCTTGTCGAGGGCACACACGGCGCCCTGCGCGCCCGGCTGTCTGACGGCCCGCCGGAGAATTTCTGCCGTCCGTCGGTCGACCCTATGCTGCGCAGCGCCGCCCAGGCCTGCGGCGGCCGCGTTCTGGTGGTGATGCTCACCGGCATGGGCCATGACGGACTCGCTGGCTCCCGCCAGGTGGTTGCCGGCGGCGGTGGCGTTGTCGCGCAGGACGAGGCGTCTAGCGTCGTGTGGGGCATGCCAGGCGCAGTCGCACAGGCCGGCCTGTGCTTCCAGGTTCTCCCCATCGCCTCGATCGCCGCCAAGGTGACCGAAACGCTCAGGACAGTGCGCGCATGAAACCCAACAGCTTCGAAACGCTCGCGACCCTGCTCCAGCGTGGCTCCGGCCTGGTGATCGGCCCGGAAAAGCAGTACCTGCTGGAAACGCGGCTCGCCACCGTCATGCGCGAAAGCGGTGTCCGCGACCTGGACGCTCTCGCCGAACGCCTTCAGGGCCAGTTCGCCGGCTCCGCGGAGATGGAGCGGCAGATCATCGAGGCAATGACCACGAACGAAAGCTTCTTCTTCCGTGACGACAAGCCATTCAGCCACACCCGCGGCGTGGCCTTGCCGCGGCTGCATGCCATCCGTCCAGCGGGCGCCAAAATTCGTATCTGGTCAGCCGCGTCCAGCTCCGGCCAGGAGGCCTACTCGCTGGCCATGATCGTCGCGGAGCTGCGTGCCCAGCTCGGCGCCCGGCAGGTGGAAATTCTCGGCACCGACCTCAGCCGTGAACAAGTGCAGCGCGCCCGGGAGGGCGTGTATACGCAGTTCGAGGTGCAGCGCGGCCTGCCAATGCAGTATCTGGTCAAGTATTTTCGCAAGGATGGCCTTAACTGGCGCATCAACGACGCCATCCGCGCGACGGTTACATTTCGTGAGTGGAATCTTCTCGCGGATCCCCGCCCGCTCGGCGAGTTCGATCTTGTGTTCTGCCGCAACGTACTGATCTATTTCGACCGTCCCACCAAGACCCGCGTGTTGGAGGCGATTGCCCGCCAAATGGCACCGGACGGCATGCTCTATCTTGGCGGCGCCGAAACGGTTCTGGGAATCACGGACCGGTTCGAGATCGTCCCCGACAATCGCGGCGTCTACGAACTGACGAAGCGTGCAGCGCGGCCGGCGCTCGCCACCGCTGCGACCGGGCGTTAACCTCGCGGCGGCGTCGGCCTGTTGCCGGTGCGGGGAACGGGCACGATGAACCTGCAGGCAGAGTACGACAATGGCGCGAAGGTGCCGACCTATTCAGCCATAGCCGAGCGCTGGCTGCAGCAAGCCGCATTTTTCCGCGCCAACCATGGGAATGCCGAACTCGCCGTCCCCTACGGCCCGACCGAGCGGCAGGCGGTCGACCTGTTCTGGCCGGCGAGTGGGCGGGAGGCCCCGGTTGTGGTCTTCATTCACGGAGGCTACTGGCAACGTTCGCACCGTCTGGCCTTCAGCCACCTTGCACAGGGTCCCTTGGCCCATGGCGTCGCGGTCGCCATGCCCTCCTACGATCTCTGCCCGACCGTCACGCTGGCTACGCTCGTGGAACAGGTGCGCGATTCCATTGCCTTCCTGCACAGCCGCCTCGGCCGGCGCTTCCTGGTGACCGGGCATTCAGCTGGTGGGCACCTTGCCGCGATGTTGATGGCAACCGACTGGGCAGCCCGCGGCGCCCCACGCGACCTGGTTGCCGCCGGAATGCCGATCAGCGGACTGTTCGATCTTGAGCCGCTGATCCATACCACGGTGAATACGGCCCTTGGCCTCGACGTCACCGAAGCCCGCCGCCTCTCGCCCCTGCTGATGCCGCCGCCAGGGGGCAGCCTGCATGCCTTTGTCGGCGGCGAGGAGGGGATGGAATACACCCGTCAATCCCGCTCCATCGCCGAAGCCTGGGGCGGCAGTTGGGACAGCCTGCCGGGCCTTCACCATTTTTCCATCGTGGAGCAGCTTCAGAACCCGGATTCCGCCATGGTGGCAAAGGCGCAAGCTTTGATCCCGACGCCCTAGCGAAGGCCTCAGGGGATCAGGACGGTGCTACCTGTCGTTTGCCGGGCCTCCAGCGCCGTATGCGCCGCGGCCGCGTCGGCGAGCTTGAAAGTCTGGTTGACGCGGATCTTCACTGCGCCGGAGGTCACGACATCGAACAGGTCACCCGCGCTGGCGACAAGGTCGGCGCGCTTGGCAGTGTATGTGGCCAGCGTCGGGCGAGTTACATAGAGGCTACCTTTCGCTGCCAACACGCCCAGATCGAAATTTGCCACGGGACCAGAGGCATTCCCGTAGCTGACCATCAAGCCGAGCGGCGCAAGGCAGTCCAGGCTGGTCATGAAGGTGTCTCGGCCGACGCTGTCATAGACCACACGAACCATCGCCCCACCGGTGATGCGCTTCACCTGCGCCGGCAGGTCAGCGTGCCCGACAATTGCATGGGCAGCACCGTGGGCGAGTGCCAACTCTGCCTTGGCCTGGGTGGAGACGACGCCGATCACCGTCGCCCCCAAATGCTTGGCCCACTGGCACAGGATCAGCCCGACGCCCCCCGCCGCGGCATGCACGACGATGGTGTCGCCAGGCTTCAACGGATAAGTCCGCCGAAGCAGGTACTGGGCGGTCATGCCTTGCAACATCATCGCCGCGCCCGTCTTGACGTCGATTCCGTCCGGCAGCACCACGAGGCGGTCCGCCGCGATGGCCCGCTCGGTGGCATAGGCGCCGATCGGGCCACCGGCATAGGCAACGCGATCGCCTGGCTTCACCTCAGTCACACCGGGCCCCACGTCCACCACGACGCCCGCAGCCTCCATACCTGGAGTGGAAGGCAGCGGCGCCTTGTAGAGCCCGGTGCGGAAGTAGACGTCGATATAGTTCAGACCGACGGCCTCGTGGCGCACCAGCGCCTCGCCAGGGCCGGGTTCAGGCGTCGGAACATCCTCCCAACGCATCACCTCGGGACCGCCATTGGCATGGATGCGAATAGCCTGGGTCATCGGGCTTCCATCATGTTGTCAGACGCGGGATTGCGTCACGCCGTCGCGGAGGAGGCAAGGAGGTCGTCTGGCATGCCGGCCTGCTCCAGCGCCAGCAGGAACCGCTTGGTCGATAGGCCATTTCCGCCGGAGTAGCCGCCAATGCCCGTGGTGGCGACCACGCGGTGGCAGGGAATGACGATCGGAATCGGATTGCGCCCGTTCGCCCCGCCCACCGCACGGGGACTTCCCCCCACGACCCGGGCCATATCGGCATAGGTGCGCGTCGTGCCCGGAGGGATATCGCAGAGGGCCTGCCATACCTTCCGTTGGTAGCCGGTTCCCAACGGTGCCAACGGCAGGGTGAACTGTGTCCGATCGCCGTCGAAATAGGCCTGCAACTGTCCTCGTGCTTCGATCAGGAGCGACGTCTCCGACTGGTCTTCCACCCATCCCCAATCGATTGCGACAATCGCCCCGCCATCCTCCGAGATGGTAAGGTCGCCGACAGGACAGTGCAGGGACAGTTGATGGGGCAAAGATCAGATTCCGAACGCGCGAAGGCGCAGCGATGGCACCGGGCCATCGGCAATGTCAAGCCGTGTGCGTCCCGGGTCCCGCCAAGCCGCCGCCAGATGTGCGGGCCCACGCGAGGGCCAACCGCCGAGGCCGGCTCGGCAAACGTCGGCGGCAGGTCCGCAGCATGCGGCGCCAACACGACGCAGGCGGTCGGCTCTGGCATTGCCAGTGCCACAGTTGCTGAATCCCGGAAGGACCCATGGGCCATGACATCGCAACCGTGATATGTTGGATTCTCCACTGAAAGCAGGATTGGGCTGTCTGTCGTTCTAGCCTCCTGCGACGTGCCCAAGCCCCGGGGACGTCAGAGTACGGGGTAGTTGAACCGCATGTTCTTGCATGTCGGCGCGCCTTCGCGGATAGGTTGCGAGAGAAACTGGAATCTGCCCGGCCATGGCTAGCAGCGGTTCTTCGCTCCGTCGTTGACCCACGCAGCCATGGCAGAAACGCCAACCGGAGACTTATGATGGACCAGCCTGCACGCCCGGCGGATCCACCGCCATACTACGACGCTCACGTCTTCGTCTGCTGCAACCGCCGGGAAGATGGGCATCCGCGCGGCTCCTGTGCTGCTGCAGGTTCGGAAAAGCTCCGCGATTACATGAAGTTGCGGGCCAAACAATTGGGACTCAAGAAAGTTCGAGTCAATGTTGCGGGATGTCTGGATCGCTGCGAGCTGGGGCCCTGCATGGTGATCTACCCGGAAGGGGTGTGGTACAATGTAACGTCAGAAGCAGACGTGAATACAATTCTCGAACAACATATTCGCGATGGCGGCCGTGTGGCAGAATTAATGCTGGTGAATAATTGAAAAATAAGTGTAGGAATTTTGCGTCTGCGCGTTCACGGCTTCGGAGCGGAAACTTCTGATGTCGGCGCAGCACGATACTGTCTTCGCGGTAGCATCCGGTGCCGGGCGAACTGCAGTTGCTATTCTTCGCCTCAGCGGCCCGGCCAGTGGCACCGTCCTCGACAAAATGTGCCGCACCCGTCCATCACCCCGGCGTGCCAGCCTCCGGACACTATATGACGGCGCGGGCAGTGCACTGGATCAAGCGCTCGTCCTCTGGCTTCCCGGTCCCGGTAGCTTCACCGGCGAGGATTGTGCCGAGCTGCACGTCCATGGCAGCCGAGCAGTACTTCGCGATGTCTCGATGGCATTGACTGACCTGGGCTTGCGCCCCGCCGAACCCGGCGAGTTTACGCGCCGAGCGTTCCTCAATGGGCGCATGGGCCTGGTGGAGGCCGAAGGGCTAGCCGACCTGGTTGACTCCGAGACGACGGCGCAGCGTCGTCAGGCACTCCGGCAACTGGAAGGCGGCTTGGGGCGGATCCTGGAAGGCTGGGCTCAATCACTGACGGAATTGCTGGCCCATCAGGAAGCCCTGATCGACTTCCCGGATGAAGACCTGCCATCTGAGATCGAGAATAGCGTCTGCCGGCGCCTGGACACGCTGCTCACTGAGATGCAGGGTTATCTAGCTGACGACCGACGCGGTGAGCGACTTCGGCAGGGCCTGGTCTTCGCTATTCTCGGAGCGCCGAATGCCGGGAAGTCAACGCTCCTGAATGCCTTGGCTGACCGCGACATTGCGATCGTCTCCCCGGTGCCGGGGACCACCAGGGATATCCTCGAGGCGCGGGTGGAACTAGGGGGAGTCCCCGTCACGTTTCTGGATACCGCCGGAATTCGTTCAACAGAGAATGCCATCGAGGCAGAGGGTGTCCGTCGGGCGTTGAAAAGCATCGATACGGCCGATCTTTTGGTCGTTGTCGAATCACCGTGGGAGCCCGCGCCGAGTAAACTGCCCAACCACTCCCGCGTGATCCGGGTGATCACTAAGGCCGATTTGCCTGGTGTCGGCTTCGAATCTGGCCCTACGGAAGCCACAGCTTTCATCAGCGCAATCACGGGGCAAGGGATGCCCGAACTGCTCGCAATCCTATCCGCCGCAGCACAGGATCTCACATTGTCCGATGGTCCGCCGCCGCTCACCCGCGCCCGTCATCGCGCAGCGCTCCGCGCGGCTACCGAGGATCTGGGTCGGGCACAGGTTGCCAGACATCCGGAGATGCGAGCCGAGGACCTCCGATTGGCTCTACGATCTCTAGGGAGGATCACTGGCCGAGTGGGAGTCGAAGACATTCTCGACTCCATCTTCCGGCAGTTCTGCATCGGGAAGTGAATAGTCGTTCAGATGGCGGGAAAGAAGGGCATGAGAAATCGATATGATGTCATCATCGTCGGAGGAGGACATGCCGGCTGTGAAGCAGCCTCAGCCTCCGCACGGCTGGGAGCCGCGACGCTCCTCATCACCCACAAGAAGGCCACCATCGGCGAGATGTCCTGCAACCCGGCGATCGGCGGCATCGGCAAGGGGCATCTCGTCCGCGAGATCGATGCTCTCGATGGCCTAATGGGTCGCGCTGCGGACATGGCTGGGATTCACTTCAAGCTCCTGAACCGGAGCAAGGGACCCGCTGTGCGTGGCCCGCGTGCACAGGCCGATCGCGCGCTTTACCGACAGGCAATCCAATCCCTCCTGCGCGACCAAGCCGATCTCGACATCATGGAGGCGGGTGTCGAGGATATCGTTGTCGACCATGCCGCCGCCGTCGCAGGCGTGATAACGGATACGGGCGACCGGGTCCGGGCGGGCGCTGTGGTTTTGACCACAGGCACCTTCCTGCGCGGCCGCATCCATATCGGACCGCAAAGTTATCCGGCTGGTCGGGTGGGCGATGCGCCATCGGTCGGATTGGCGAAGCGGCTAGAGGCAATGGGATTGCCGCTCGGCCGATTGAAGACCGGCACCCCACCGCGGCTTGATGGCCGAACAATAGCGTGGGATCAGCTCGACGAGGACCGTGGAGATACGGCGCCGGAGTTCTTCAGCACCCTCACGACATCGGTGTCGAACCGCCAGATTGCTTGCGGTGTAACAGCCACCACGAACGCCAGTCACAAAATTATCCGGGACAACATCCACCTTTCCGCCGTCTACAGCGGCCAGATTGCGGGCCGCGGCCCTCGATACTGTCCTTCCATCGAAGATAAGGTCGTGCGTTTTGCCGACCGCTCCCAGCACCGGATCTTTCTTGAGCCGGAGGGACTGGACGACCACACCGTCTATCCAAACGGTATCTCGACCAGCTTGCCCGAACCCGTTCAGCAGGCGTTTGTCGCAACAATTCCGGGCCTTGAAAATGCCCGAATCCAGCGCCCCGGCTACGCCGTGGAATACGACTATGTTGACCCCAGATCACTGTCCCGAACGCTGGAACTCCGCTCTGTTCCAGGCCTGTTCCTTGCCGGGCAGGTCAACGGCACGACCGGCTATGAGGAGGCTGCCGCCCAGGGCATCATGGCCGGCATCAATGCAGCACTTCGCTGCGCGAAAACGCATCCCTTCACGTTGGATCGGTCAGACGCGTATATCGGCGTCCTCCTGGATGACCTCACAACTCAAGGCGTCAGCGAACCTTATCGGATGTTCACTTCGAGAGCGGAGTACCGCCTCACCTTGCGCGCAGACAACGCCGACAGTCGCCTCACAAGCAAAGGGATTGCCTGTGGCGTCGTCGGCGCGCAACGAGCGATCCAGTTTCAGAACCACGCGGACGAGCTTTGCAACGCCGAGACGCGCGCGCGTCAACAGACCGCGTCCGCCAGCCAACTTAAGCGCGGAGGGCTTGACCTGCTCCCGGATGGAGAGCAACGGCTGGTCTACGCTTGGCTAGCGAATCCTCGCCTTACGGAGTCGGATTGCTTGAGCGCATTCCCCTGGCTGGGTCAATTGTCACCACGCGCCGTGGCCCAGTTACGGGCGGGCGCCGTATACGAGGGCTATCTGGCCCGACAACAACAAGACATTGCATCCTTCCTGCGCGAAGAGGCGGTGCTTATCTCTGCGGAGATCGATTACCCCACGGTCGGCGGCCTCTCGACCGAGATGTGTGATCGACTCAACCAAGCGCGCCCCCCAACGTTAGGAGCTGCTGGCCGAGTACCCGGAGTCACTCCGGCCGCGCTTTCCGCGGTGCTCGCCCACATTCGCAAGCACCAGGCAGCCGGATGTTTCACGTGAAACACCCCGCCTTCGTCAGATTCAATGTTTCACGTGAAACCGAGCAAAAGCTTGATGCCTACCTGGCACTCATCCTCACCTGGAACAGAACCATCAATCTCGTCTCCAAGGCCGATGAGCCACACCTCCACGAACGACATCTCCTTGATTCACTGTCCCTGATTCCTCATCTTCCACCGATATTCGACCGCGCCATTGATCTAGGTTCCGGCGCCGGCTTCCCTGGCATACCCCTTGCCCTCGCCACAGGTCGCCATTTTGATCTCGTCGAAGCCGACAATCGCAAGGCTGCATTTCTGCGCGAGGCCGCGCGGATCACGAACTCACCAGTCACGGTTCACGCGCTGCGCATCGAGCGCGTCGCGCTCCCGCGCGTTCGCCTGGTGACTGCTAGAGCACTTGCCCCACTAGCGACCTTGCTGTCTTGGGCGGCGCCCCTCCTGACCGAAGATGGCTATTGTGTCTTTCCCAAGGGTAAGGGCGTTGGTGCGGAATTGACGCATGCCACACAAGCGTGGAACATGCGGATAGAGCAGTGGCCCAGCCCATTGCGACCTGATGCTTTCATCCTGCGGCTGAGCGAGATATCAAGTGTCTGAATCTCCCCTTGGCGCCGAGAAATCCCGCAGGATGACCCATTCCACTCCGCGAATATTCGCTGTGACGAATCAGAAGGGTGGGGTGGGAAAGACCACAACCACGATTAATCTCGCCACAGCCCTCGCCGCATCGGGACATTCCGTCCTGATTGTGGACCTTGATCCCCAAGGCAACGCTTCCACGGGGATCGGGATTGCTCAGGCTCGCCGCGGTATCGGTACTTATGCCATTCTCTTGGATGGAGCCGGGTCGGATACAGCCGTCCTACCGACATTCGTTCCTAATCTCTCCATTATCCCCGCCGAGCAAGACCTGGCAGGTGCTGAGATAGAGCTGGTCTCTGCTGATCGGCGCGAGTTCCGTCTGCGCGACGCCCTCCTCAGTCCTTCCTTCTCCCGATACGACTATATCCTCATCGACTGCCCCCCCAGCCTCGGCCTTCTGACGCTAAATGGCCTCGTTGGAGCCCATGCAGTCCTCGTGCCTCTGCAATGCGAGTTTTTTGCCTTGGAGGGCCTGAGCCAGTTGATGCGCACTATTGAACGCGTCCGGCAATCCTTGAATCCGCGCCTTAAGGTCCAAGGGATCATCCTGACCATGTACGATCGACGCAACAACCTCTCCGACCTCGTTGCCACCGATGCGCGTGGCTTCTTCGGTGACCAAGTGTATGAAACCGTGATACCACGCAACGTTCGCGTCTCGGAGTCGCCCAGCCATGGCAAACCAGTCATTTTGTACGACTACCGCTCTCCAGGTGCCCAAGCGTACGTTCGCCTCGCCCAAGAACTGCTGCGCCGAGAACGCACACTCACCGAGGACCAAACATGAGTAAGGAACCCGGCCCACGTCTTGGGCGCGGTCTTGCCGCGCTGCTTGGGGAAGCCCCCCGTCCGGCGGCAACTTCGGCTACGGATCCAACGATCACGTCTATTCCAGTCGAGCACCTGGAACCCAGCCCCTTTCAGCCTCGGGGGGATTTCGATCCGGCAAGTATGGCGGAACTGACTGATTCAATTCGTGCCCGGGGGATCCTCCAGCCGCTACTTGCCCGTCCCCACCCCGACCAGCGGGACCGCTATCAGATCATCGCTGGGGAACGTCGCTGGCGAGCCGCTCAGCAGGCCGGCCTCCATGTCGTTCCCACCTTGGTCCGATCGCTGACCGATGCCGAAGCCATGGCTGCGGCGCTGGTAGAGAACCTGCAACGCCAAGATCTCAATGCCATCGAAGAGGCAGAGGGCTACCAACGATTGGTGGACGAGTTCGGGCTGACCCAGGAGAGGCTGGCAGAGGCAGTTGGTAAATCCCGCAGCCATATCGCTAATACTTTGCGCCTACGCCAACTTCCGAGCTTCGTTCGGGGCGAAGTCCGCAAAGGCACATTATCGGCTGGCCATGCACGTGCCCTCCTTAGCCACCCAGACCCCTCGAAGGCCGCGATCTCGGTGATCTCGCGTGGCCTCAATGTCCGGCAAACAGAAGCACTAGTACCCGGCCGAACTACGAAGGCTGTTCCCAACGGTGAAGTCCGCGCGGCAAAAGATCCGGAAACGATCGCTCTCGAACGCGATCTAAGTGAAAGACTGGGTTTCAAGGTTGATATCGCATTTGACGGCAAGGGCGGTACAGTGCGCATCACGTACCGCACGCTTGATCAACTGGACGACATCGTTTCCTTGCTCATGCCAAACGGCTAGAGTTCCAATTCCGACGGATTTAAGTCGCCGAGCGAACACCATGGCCTGGCGCATTTTTCGCAGCTGCCCGCTCTGCGAGCAGGCGTAACTGCTCACCCTCCTGAGTGGTATCCTTTGGCCGGCTGGTTTGCCTGAACGACCGTCTTGATACGGCTACGAGGCTTCAGGTTCACCGGATCCGTGACCCGCGACACTCTCCTGGCTCACCGCAGGGATGAGCTCATCGCTTTGATTCTGGCGCAGCTGGGGCCGATCGAGGCGTTGATGGCGCAGGTCAGGCTGCTGAGCGCGCGTGCTGCCAAGTTGGGAGGCCAGCTCAACGCCTCTGGCAAGACCCCTGACAACTCTCAGTTGCCGCCGTCGGAGGGGCAGAAGCCCAACCTGCCGCAGCCCGCCAAGAAGCCCTGGCCCGGCCGCCCCGGTGTCACGCGCGCACTGGCCGAACATCCCTACCGGGTCATCGAGGCCCGGCTGGCGGCCTGCCCGCGCTCCGCCCATACGCTAATCCCTGCCGACCAGGCCGAGATCCACGCCTACGCCCACATCGAACTGCCGCCGATCCGCCCGATTGTCACCCGCATCAACCGCCATCGCAGCGTCTCCCCTGCTGCCGCAAGCGCGACGCCGCAGCGGTGCTGCAGGGGCTCGTCCCATAGGCACTAAGTTATACCAAGCGCCATAAAGAATGACCCTTCGTTAGGCAAGGCCATGGCTTCGCCCTTGTGTCTGCGTGATCTGTCATTGTGATCGGGTTGCGGGGACGGATGACGGTCCATCCCCGCAATGCGTTCGATAGA
>Ga0105050_10003726_pt1 | contig 20886 bp, 22 predicted proteins | sample FRY01_FD_78088 | JGI IMG/M metagenome (GOLD analysis project Ga0105050, IMG submission 78088) | Freshwater microbial communities from Lake Fryxell liftoff mats and glacier meltwater in Antarctica - FRY-01 | ecosystem: Environmental > Aquatic > Freshwater > Ice > Glacier meltwater ...
AAACCAGGGCAAGGTCAGGAGTACCCGGCAAGGGCTAAAGCCCGGGAGTACCCGGCAAGGGGTAAAGCCCGGGAGTACCCGGCAAGGGGTAAATCGGGTCGCCCTGCTTGTCAGCCGACGATCCGACGTCGTACATTTGCTAAAACGTGTTTTAAACCATGACCCGGCACAGCGCCGGACTTGCTGCGAGGCCCCGAACATGTCGAATGATGCCGTTGCCCCTTTGGCGTTTGATCCGGAAGCTTTGCGCCGCAAGTACCAGGAGGAACGTGACAAGCGTCTACGGGCCGAAGGCAATCAGCAATACATCGAGATCAAGGACCAGTTCGGGCATTACCTGGAAGATCCTTATGTAGCGCCAATCCAGCGTGCACCCAAGTCGGATGCGGTGGATGTGCTGGTCATCGGCGGGGGATTCGCTGCGCTGTTGATGGGCGCTCGACTGCGTGAAGCGGGCATCAATGACATCCGCATGGTCGAGAAGGGTGGTGACTTCGGGGGCACGTGGTACTGGAACCGATATCCGGGCGCGGCATGCGATACGGAAGCCTATATCTACCTGCCATTGCTCGAAGAAACCGGCTACTTACCCACCGAAAAGTATGCCAAGGCACCGGAAATCCTTGCACACAGCCAGCGTATTGCCGAACAATTTAATCTGTATGGAGATGTGCTCTTTCAGACCCAGATCACTGAACTGCGATGGGATGAGGGCGTCTCTCGCTGGCTTACAAAAACCGATCGTGGGGATCACTTCCACGCGCGCTTTGTGTGCATGGCAAATGGTCCGCTGAATCGCCCGAAATTGCCTGGTGTTCCAGGCATCGAGTCCTACCAGGGCCATTCATTCCACACCAGTCGATGGGACTACGCGTACACCGGCGGCAACAGCTACGGCAACCTCGACGGTCTGCGGGACAAACGTGTGGGGGTGATCGGTACCGGCGCAACAGCCGTCCAGTGCGTGCCGCACCTTGCCGCGGCTGCGCGGGAACTCTATGTCTTTCAGCGCACACCCTCGTCCATCGATGTGCGCGCCAATCGTCCGACTGATCCTGAGTGGGTAAAATCACTGCAGCCAGGCTGGCAGCGGCATCGCATGGAGAACTTCTCGACGCTGACGGGCGGTGGTTTTGCCGAAGAAGATCTGGTGCAGGACGGCTGGACGGAAATCATCGGCAAACTGCTGCGCAGCCGGAACATGGGCGGCACCATGGCGGATATCGTGCGCACCATAGAACTCGCGGACTTCGAGAAGATGGAACAGATCCGCTTGCGGGCACAAACCATCGTTCAGGATCCGGCAACCGCGGAAGCGCTCAAACCGTACTACCGGCAGTTCTGCAAGCGTCCCTGTTTCCACGATGAGTATCTGCAGACGTTCAATCGGCCAAACGTGAAACTGGTTGATACCAACGGCAAGGGGATCGAGCGGATCACGCCCAAAGGCATCGTCGCGGGTGGTATCGAATACGAACTGGACTGCATCATCTACGCCAGTGGCTTCGAAGTGGGTACACCCATGGAGCGGCGGGCAGGCTACGAGGTCTATGGCCGCGATGGTCTGGCCCTGTCAGCCAAGTGGCGGCAAGGTGTATCGACCCTGTATGGCATGCAGACCCATGACTTTCCGAACCTCTTCATCTTCGGTCTCTCCCAGACCGGTGTCAGCGCCAACATCCCGCACATCCTTGATGTGCAGAGCCGGCATGTGGCCTACATCCTGAAAACAGCCGATGACCGCCAGGCACAGACACTCGACGTCACTGCAGAAGCGGAACAAGCCTGGGTCAAGCAGGTGATGGATGCCTCGGTGATGAGTGTGGATTTCCTCGAGTCCTGTACGCCTGGTTATTACAACAACGAAGGACAGCCGAATGGTCCGATGATTCGCCGTAATGGCAGTTTTGCCCCGGGTATCATGGCTTTCTCCCGGATTCTGAATGCCTGGCGAGCTGAGGGAAATCTGGCTGGAATCGAATTTCACTAAAGCTGCGGAGAAGTCTGCGTGAAGGTATTTGTCAGCGTCGACATGGAGGGGGTCTGCGGCCTCGTGCGTTGGCCGGACGTGTCGCCAAAGGGCATCGACTTTGCGCGTAATCGCAGCCTCATGACGGCCGATGTCAATGCCGCCGTCGAAGGAGCATTTGCTGCTGGCGCTACAGCAGTCGTAGTTGAAGAAAACCACGGCGTCGAAGATCTGTGTGTGCTGCTGATGGATGAGATCGATCCGCGTTGTTCAGTCATTCGCGGTGCGGGACGTAGTGGCGCAACCACGATGGCAGGGCTTGATCGCGAGTGTGGTGTTGTCCTGCTCGTGGGTCATCATGCACGAGCCGGATCGCAGCCTGGCATCATGGCACACACGATTTCTTATGCAGGCTTCAAACTGGTCAGTCTGCACGGTCAACCGATTGGTGAGCCGGACTTCTTTGCAAGAAGGGCCGGCGAATTGGGTGTGCCGGTAGGACTGGTGAGCGGTGATCAGGTGGTCGCGGAACAAGGTGCCCACGATTTGCCCGCAGGCCGAGTGCATCGTTGTGAAACAGGCGCTGTCCAATCAGGCTGCCAACTGCATACCGCCGGCGCGTGGCCAAAGGCTGATTGCGGCCGGGGCAGAACGTGCCGTCAAACGCACGATGGCAGGCGAACTCCGGCCTCTGCAAATCAATGATGCGCCTTATGTATTTGATGTGGACCTGCGTCAGACGATGTCGGCTGCGATGCGCAAAAATGTGGAAGCACAACGCGAATTTCAGATCATGAGTGACGGGCGTGTCCGCATTTCCGCTCCTGACATGGACCTTGGCTTTCGACGGGTAGCCTATCTGGTTTATGCGGACGCGGCTGGCGTTCCGCGCTACTGATCAGATTCGCGGTTTCATTGCATTGAGGGATCTATGCAGTGGATAACAAGGCAGAACGTACAACCCGCTTTGTTGTTGAATCAGCTGTAGCGCCTGTCGGACTATTTGCGCTTGGCGTTGGCAAACGCATTGGCCATCGATCCCATCCCTCGGGTATTCGCAGGCTGGTTTGAATCCTGTTTGCGCGGCGGCTCCTCGCGAGATCGCCTTGCCTCCGGTTGTTTGGTCCGGTCAGCGGCTGGATCAGACAATCGCATCGTCAATCCAACCCGTTTGCGAACGACATCCACCTCTACTACTTTCACCTTGACGATATCGCCAGCCTTGACGATCTCGTGCGGGTCCTTGACGAAGCGTTCTGACAGCGCAGAGATATGCACGAGGCCGTCCTGATGAACCCCGATGTCCACAAATGCGCCAAAGTTGGTGACGTTGGTAACTACGCCTTCCAGCACCATGTCCGGTTGCAGGTCCTTGAGTTCGTTGACGGACTCGTTGAACCGCGCAGTCTTGAATTCCGGACGGGGATCGCGGCCGGGCTTTTCGAGTTCGGCGAGGATGTCCTTGACCGTGGGCAGACCAAAACGTTCGTCGGTGTACTTGCCGGGATTGACCGCTCTCAATAGCTCGGGTTTTTGCATGACAACACTGACGGGCTGCTGCAGATCCCGCAGTATCTTTTCAACGACAGGATAAGCTTCAGGGTGCACGGCAGAGGCATCGAGCGGATTGTCACCATTGGCAATGCGCAGAAAGCCAGCCGCCTGTTCAAATGCCTTTGGACCGAGTCTTGGCACATCCAGAAGTTCCTTGCGAGAGCGGAATGCGCCACGCTCATCGCGCAGTTGCACTACGTTTTCAGCCAGTGTGGTGGTCAGACCGGCGACCCGCGCCAACAAGGGTGCGGACGCGGTATTGACGTCGACGCCCACACTGTTTACACAGTCTTCAACCACTCCATCCAGCGCGCGTGCGAGTTGTACCTGATTGGCATCGTGCTGATATTGGCCCACACCAATTGATTTTGGGTCGATCTTGACCAGTTCGGCCAGTGGATCCTGCAGACGTCTTGCAATCGATACGGCGCCACGCAGGCTGACGTCGAGTTGCGGGAACTCCCTGGCAGCCAGCGCAGACGCGGAATACACCGATGCACCGGCTTCTGAAACGGTAATTGCACGAAAGCCAAGCTCGGGAGACTGCTTTTTCAAGGCGCTCACCAGCGCATCGGTTTCTCGAGAGGCGGTGCCATTACCAATCGCGATCAGATCCACTTTGTGCCTGGCCGCCAACTGAGCGAGCGTGGCGAGGCTGCCGCGAATGTCGTTGCGCGGAGCAAACGGGTAGATCGTACCGGTGTCCAGCAACTTTCCGGTGCTGTCGATCACCGCGACCTTCACTCCGGTGCGGATACCTGGATCCAGACCCATCGTGGTACGAGCGCCGGCCGGGGCGGCCAACAACAGATCCCTCAGGTTGCGTGCAAAGACACGAATGGCTTCGGTCTCGGCGGTCGCACGCAAATTACTGAACAAGGTGGATTCGATAGACAGTGAGAGCCTCGCCCGCCACGCCAGTCGTATCGTGCTGCCGATCCATGCGTCTGCCGCTCGACCTTCATCCCGCCACTTGATGTGGGAAGCAATTCGTTGTTCGCAGGTTCCCGGCGCTGCGCTCCAACTTGTTGCTTCGATCTCTTCAGGAAGTTTGAGTGAAAGCTTGAGCACGCCTTCCGTGCGGCCGCGAAACGCGGCGAGCGCCCGATGTGGTGGCAGACGGGCGATGAGCTCCGAGTACTGAAAGTAGTCGCGGAATTTTTCGCCACCAACCGCTTTCTCCGGAATGACTTCCGAGACCAGCAGTCCCTTTTCCCACTGGTGCATTCGCAGGTCAGCCAGCAGGTCGGCATTTTCCGCGAACCGATCAATGAGGATCGCGGAGGCACCATCCAGTGCCGCCCTGGTGTCAGCAACACCAGGATTGTCACCGGCTTCGGTCGTGAATGGTTCACGAAGAAAGGTGGCGGCGATGAGGTCCGGTTGAATCGTCGGATCAGCGAGCAACTGATCAGCCAGTGCTTCAAGACCTGCTTCGCGAGCGATCTGCGCCTTGGTCCGGCGTTTGATCTTGTAGGGCAGATAGAGGTCTTCCAGTCGCTGTTTCGTGTCGGCATTTTCGACCGAAACGCGCAACGCGGACGTGAGTTTGCCTTGCGCCTCGATCGCTTCCAGAACCGCACTTCGTCGCTCTTCAAGCTCACGCAGATAGCTGAGGCGTTCTTCCAGGTGACGCAGCTGGGTGTCGTCGAGTCCTCCCGTGACCTCCTTTCGGTAGCGTGCAATGAAAGGCACCGTGGCACCTTCGTCCATCAGCGCAATGGCGGCATTGATCTGGGCGGCTCTGACACTCAGCTCGGCGGCAATTCGATCGGCAATCGGTGGCAGCATACGTTCTGGCTACTCCATGAACGATGGAAGGAGCGGGCACTATAGCCGGTGTCCGATGGCGACACGATGGAGACAAACCCGGGGAAGTGGTGTAAGGAGTTCGCGAACGGAAATTGACAAGGTATCGCACGCGGACTGGTGAGTTTCGTTCGCGACCAGGAGAACGCTCCTACACAGCTGCAGGTATCCTCCCCACATGTCGCGCCGACGGTCGAATGATGCGGTTGTCTTTCCGTGATTCCATGAAGTGTGCGACGTATCCAAACACACGCGCCATGGCAAACGTTGCCGTAAAAAAGTCCGGCGGCAATCCCGCTGCCGAATAGACGATACCCTTGTAGAACTCCACGTTTGCGTAGAGCGGCTTGTTTTTATCGTGCATCCGCTCGGTGAATCTCGCTTCGATTGCCACCAGAGTTGCAGTGACGTTTTCCAGACGTGTGCCCGGCGCGAGTTCCATTGCGAACTGCTTGACCTACCTGGCGCGTGGATCAAGCACCTTGTACTCACGATGTCCCATGCCCATGACCTCGTTGCCGCTCACTAGGCATTCATCCACAAATGCCGCAGCGGCAGAGGGCGACCCGACCTGGTATGCGGTTTCGAGCGCCGCCTGGTCTGCCCCACCGTGTAACGTTCCATGCAGGGTTGCGAGTGCGCCGGCAATCGCGTTCTCGATAGGCGCGAGTGTGCTGGCCACCACTCGTGCCGCAAAGGTGCCGGCGTTGAACCCGTGCTCGATCTGCAGGATCTGGGTCACCTCCATAGCCCGCGCCAGAGCCGGATTGGCTGCGGCGCCAATGGCGTTGAGGTAGCGGGTGACCGGATTCCTGTTGGAGTCCGAAGGCGCCGGCAGGGCCACGCACCGTCGTTTTGCCAGCAGTTAGGCCAGCGCTGCAGGTAATCTGGTGGCAATGCTCAATCCTTTCGCCGCTTCACCGTAACGCGTAAACGCACGTGGGTCATGTTCGAGTGTGGTGGCCAGGGCGATCAGCACCTGCATTGGGTGAGCCGCAGTGGGCGCCAATAGATCCAGCATGGCGATCTCGGTTGGGCGAAGAACTGCGTGCTCTGCAAGCTCATCTTCAAATGCGCTCAATTCCTCCGGATCGGGTTCTTTGTCTTCCAGCACCAGGAGCGCAACACGGGTGAACGGCCAGTTCACCAGTGTATCGAGTGGATAACCGCGATAGCTCAGCGTGCCTCTCTTGCCATCAACAAGGCTGATGGCGGTTTCGTCGACTTCGATGCCTTCCAGTCCTTTAGTGATGCCGGTGCTGGTGTTCATGCCCATGTGCTCCGAATTGACCTCGTCCAGAGTAGTACGGGAGTCCATCCCTGACGAGCGCCTCTGACTTGGGAATCCTGCGTTTGCGCTTAACCATCAGCGCAGCTGATGGGTCCATCAGTTGCGCTGCTGGCGAGACTGTGTGGTCTGGGCCACACTTCCGGTATGCAGATCGAACGCAATGAACTTCGTGTGCTGTCAGCCATTGTCGAGGAGGAGGGGTTCGGCCGCGCCGCCGAACGGTTGAATCTTTCGCAATCTGCAGTCAGCCAGACCATGGCAAACCTGGAGCATCGGCTGGGTACCCAGTTTGCTGACACGAGGCCGCAAACCGCGTTTGACGGAAGCCGGAAAACGGCTCTTCCGGTATGCGCAGACAATGCTGAATGAAGAGCGGGTGGCGCTCGACGATATCGAACTGATCCGCAGCGGCGCGCTGTCGACCCTTAACCTTGCCATGAGCAGTTCAGTACATCGGCTGCATGGCACATCGCTGCTGCTGCGTTTCTGCGAACGCAATCCGTTGACGCGTCTGAAACTGGACGTCGCGCCGAGCAGGGAAATGATCTACGGGGTGGATGAAGATCGTTGGGAACTGGCGTTCGGACCTTTTCAGCACCAGATGCCTGGTCATTTTGCGACGCGTGCCTGTTTTGATGAAGTCCGCGTGCTCGTTGTGCATGAAAACCACCCTGAATTTGCTCGATTGCGAACGGACCCTATGTCCGTACTTGATCGAACGATTCTGATCACGTCCTATCTCGATGAGGTCACCAAGCGACCGGGTCAGGAGCGAATTCGCAGGCTGTTTTCGTCGATATGGGAAATCAGCCACCTCGACACACGGCTGGCGCTGCTGAGTGCAGGCAAGGGGGTGACCTTTGTGTCGAATCGTCTGTTGCCTGATCTGCAGGGTCTTCATCCCATGGACGGTTTGCCGTTTTCCACCATACCGCGAGCGGTTGGCATGTACTGGCGGAAACACCAGCCTCTTTCGGAGGCGGCCAAGCGGTTTCTGGCAGTGATCGATCTGGAGTTTTTTCGTTAGGGGAACCCTGATCAAGCAGGACTTCCCGCGTGGTGCCGCGTGGTACATGGATGCACCACCATTTTCGCAGCGTGAAACGCTGGTCTCTTTTTACTGCATTGGGCGAGGAACGCGACGCGTTCCTACCTGAGCAAAATCGAAGGAGCGACTTGCTCAGAGGTTCCTTGGATGTACTTCAACAAATGAGAGCTTCCTCAGCTGTTCTTGAGCTCGACCAGTATCGCCCGGTATTCCTCACCCTGATTGCGTGCAGTTTCGACGTGACCTTTGCGGACAAAGTCCGCCGTACCAGGCGTGGGCTTGAACATGAAGTGCTCTCCGAGTTTTCCACCCGTGCCGTCATGGAAGGTCACTGCAATCGGGCCTTCGCCGCTGACGTGCAGCAGGAAATAGTCGTGTGTGTGGGCGTGTTTTTCGATCAGTCCATCCTTCGGTACTACCTGGTTCCACACACGAACCTTGTCATCTTCGAAAATCACACCGGTCGCGATCGGGGACAGTCTATCGTTCATGATCAGGTCTCCTTGGATCAGCCAGCCAGCGGTGACGTAACGTCACGGAACGATACCTTGAGGGAGGTTTCGACGTCGATCACACAGGGTTTACCACAGGCCATGGCTTCGCGGATCGCAGGCTCCAGATCGGCCGGATTGGTCACCCGGATGCCATGACAGTGCATGGCGCGGGCCATTTCAGCGTGATCGAAGTCGTTGAACTCCGCCGCAAATGGCCCACCGCCATGCAGAACCCAGCCAAGTGCATGGTTGTTGAAGACCACGTTGATGATAGGGATGTTCTGTTCTACGGCGGTCATCAGTCCATTCATCGTCATGGCAAAACCTCCGTCGCCACAGATAGCCACCACCACCCGTTCAGGATGGACCAGCTTTGCAGCCAACGCTGCAGGAATGCCAAAGCCCATGGGGCCGGCGCCTGCCGCCTGCAGGAACCCGTTGGGCGATCGGTTCTGGTAGAAGTGGGTCATCAGGATACGGTTCTCACCGGCATCGCAGGTAACCATGGCATCGTCTGGCAGAACTTTGCGGAGTGCACCGATGACGCGTTGCGGCAGGATCGGCACCTCGTCACTGGTATAGGCCGGCGCATCGAAATAGCCATGTGTCTTGCGCAGTGCGGCAACACGAGCCTGAGCACTCGCCTGCCGGTCGTTGCCGCGCAGCGCGCGTGTCAGTTCATCAAGCACGGCGCCGGCTTCACCAATCACGACCTGATCAGCAGGAAAGGTCCATGACGCGTTGCGGGGTTCGATATCGATCTGCACGAACTTCTGTCGCGTGGCGTCCAGCAAGGCAGGGTTGGCTCGTGCGGTATCAGAGATGCCCAGCTTCGAGCCGACTACCAGCACCACATCCGCCTCGGCCACGGCCGTGTTCGCGGCGGCGATTCCAAAAGTACCGAATACGCCAAGCGCGAGCGGATGATTTTCGGCAAAGGTGCCCTTGCCGGAAGCTGTGGTGACCACCGGGGCTCCGTAGTGTTCGGCGAAACTGCGCAGTGAATCAAATGCGTTACCGATGCGCACACCATTGCCGGCGATGATGACCGGCTTTTGAGCAGCGGCGAGGAGGCTTACCGTCGAGAGAATGGCGGCATGGTCCACAGCCTTTGAGGTCACCGGCAGATAAGGATTGGTGCGATATAGCCGTGGAACGGTGTCCGGACCGACGTAGCCCGACAAGCCACCGGACGCATACAGCACGGTCACCGGTCCGGGTTGACCGGACATGGCGTGTTTGATGGCAAATTGGGTAGCCTGCACACCGGCGGCCGGGTCGTTGGCTTCAAATACCTGCTTCGTCACTGCAGCAAATGCCTGGCGCGCATTCCAGGTACCATAGTCGCCGGTGCCGGCCTGATACGGACCATGCAGATTGTGTCCGGCGTTGTCGCTGAAATCCGTCAGCAGCAGCATTGGCGAACTGGAGAGAAACGCCTCCAGGGTGCCTAACAATCCGTTGCCGAGTACCCAGGGGCCTTGCCCGATGATTACGCCTGGACGGCGGGTCAGCCGACCATAAACCTCGGCCATCACACCGGCGAGCGTTTCCTGGCGAACCAGCACCGTTCGAATCGTGTTCTGATGGTTGGCGAGCGACATGAACAGTCGGCCGGTGTGCCCACCGGCGATGCCGAAGACCATGCCGATACCGGCTTCCTCAAGCACTTGCAGTATGGCATCGGCGGTGCGGACCCTGTCGGAGAGAAGTAGTTCTGTGCTCATCAGTCTGCCCTGTTCCAGCCACCATCGATGGGGATAAGCGTACCGGTTACGTAGTCGGAAAGATCGGTCGCCAGAAATTCAATCACTTTGGCGCAATCTTCCGGGGTGCCGTAGCGCCGCAGAGCGATGTCGTTGGCCTGGCTGTTGCTGGACGCCGACCCGCCGACCAGTTTGACAATGCGCGCGGTGGCGATAACGCCCGGAGCGATGCAGTTGGCGTTGATTCCGTATGGGCCAAGTTCCTGCGCCAGATAACGGGTGTAGTGTGCAATTGCCGCTTTGGCAGTACCGTAATGGGCATAGCCCCCGCCGATTCCTGCAACCTTGCCCGCGTAGGAGGCAACGGTGATGATCCGGCCACTTTTTTGCGCTTTCATGACCGGTGCGACGGCGCTGCAGCAATGATAGGTGCCGTACAGGTTCATCTGCAGAACCAGATTCCACAGATCGGGTGGCACGATGGATGCCGCAGTGTCTTTTGGTTTACCGCGACCACCACCGGCATTGGCGACCAGCACGTCCACACGACCCCAGGCTTTCTGCACCGAATCGACCATGGCAAAAACTGCGTCCCGGTCGGCGATGTCAAACTCGAAGCCCAGCGATTCGCCACCGCGTGAGCGAATTTCCTCGACAGTCGTGTCGCCTGTCATGGCAGCGGCTTCGGCGTCGAATTCCTGATAGGACTTCAGGTTCAGATCGCTGACCGCGACCTTCGCGCCGAGACTGGCAAGATGCCGTGCGTAACTGCGCCCGAGCCCTCGCGCTGCGCCGGTGACGATTGCGACTTTGCCGTCGAGTTTGCCCATGTAGTTCCCCAGCTGGTGTGCTCCGAACATAAACTACCGGGCGGGACTTGTGAATCGATGGCGAGTGGTGAAGGGTTCGCGATCTGGAGATCGCTCCTACCATGGTTGGGGTTAACCTGGTTTGTGGGAGCGCTCTCCGACCGCGAATGTGACAACATCCCGCATCTGCTACCAGGAATGTGCAGGCAACCACTTGGCATCCCAAAGAGGGTAGAGCTGTATGTCTTCAACAATCCCCGACTTCACAGGATTGTGAATCACACACCACGCAACCTGCTCAACTTCTTTGTCGCAACGCCGCGCATGATCGGGAAAACCAGGCTGCCAGATTGGTCCGCTTCTACGTAGTGCCTGGTTGACTAGTGCCTGGTTGACTAGTGCCTGGTTGACGAGTTTTGCTGAGTGCTTTTTCATGCTGGCCATGACTCTGGACAGGCTCTGCGTTTCGCCAAGGGCAAACAGCCAATGGACATGGTCGGGCATGACCACGTAGGCGAATGTTGTTGTGTGTCCGTTCAGGTCATGCCATGACATCGGCTTGATGAGCAGTCTGCCGAGATGCCAATCTCTGAAGAGTGCACGTCGGCTGATGGTGGATGTTGTGCAGAGATAGATTTGCCCAGGGACACTGACGCGGCCTTTCCGGAGAGATCGGGAGTGAAACATGAAAGGTAATGTAGCGTGCGCGGAGCAAATCGGATGTCAGCGATCGCCTATATATCTTTAGGAGCGGTCTCTGACCGCGAATGCGTTCAGGAGAACGCTCCCACATCAGGAGAACGCTCCCACATCAGGAGGACGCTCCACACCAGGAGAACGCTCCCACATCAGGAGGGCACTCCTATGCCCACGGCGGATCCGGCAACTGCCTGAACCGCTCATGCAATCCGTCATCCCATGCCTTGCGCAGACTGATCCAGTAGGGATCGTCGTCCTTCATCACGGTGTGGATCTTGATCTTCCACGAGTCCCGTTCGTAGACCAGCAGGTCGATTGGCGGCGCAACGCTGAGATTACTCTTCACCGTTGAGTCCATCGATACCAACGCACATTTGGCGGCGGTTGCCAGTGAAGTGTCGTAACAGACCACGCGATCGATGATGGGTTTGCCGTATTTGAATTCACCGATCTGCAGGTAAGGCGTTTCGGGCATCGCCTGGATGAAGTTACCTTCGCTATACACCTGAAACATTCGTAGTCGTCTTTCCCGTATCTGACCACCGATCAGCAGCGAGGCACCAAAACCTACACCACTGCCACGCAAGGCCGGTCCATCAACACGATCTACCTCACGAAGGGCCCACCCGGCCAGTCGGGCAGCCTCGTACATTGAGGACACATTCTTGATTGACAATCGGCCATCACCCTGGGCCACGCCCTCATGCATGAACTGTATTGCAGACTGGGTGATGGCGAGGTTGCCAGCGGACATCACGACGATGACCCGTTCACCAGGGGTCTCCCAGATAGCCATCTTTCGGTAAGTGGAAATGTTGTCTACGCCGGCGTTGGTACGCGAGTCCGACAACATCACCATACCGTCTTTGACCAACAGGCCCACGCAATAGGTCATGACCTTCTTCCTCCCTTGGTTGAGGCGGGTTCAGCTTAACCGAAGTCAGCGCAGTAGCGCATGAATCGCTGCCACCGGCAGCAGAGTGAACAACATGGACAGCATGAGTGAAACCACCATCAGCAGGTAGATGAGGGTGGCAAACAATGCAGCCACTATGACGCCCACAGGCAAACCAACGACCCACATCATGAGGGGGAACTGCTGCTTGACCAGTCGAACCTTAGCGCCTTGCGCGGCCAGTGCCTGAAGGCGCTTTTGCAAGTCCGGGAAGAAGGACAGGACAGCCCCGTCAATGAACCCGGCTGCACCCCTGTTTCGAGCAGGCGCAGACGCAACCACGGCAAGATGGGCTGCCCAGGGAGCCAGAGCAACTTCTCCGCGATTCGCCGCCACACCCGCCAGCCCGCGCGCGATGGCGTCGGGATCGCGGGTCAGCCGGACTGCGGTGGCATCCGCCAGATACTTGCGACGCCGCCAGGCCAGTGCGAGTACCGGCGACAGCAGGAACGAGCTGACTATGCCTGCAAAAAATCCGGACATTGCCAGGGGGCCGGAGATCGGCATGAATGCCCATTCTTTCCAGGTCAGATTGCCATCGGCCTCCATGCTGGTTGATTGAGACTCACCACCGGTAAAAGGGTCTGCCAGTTCCGCCATCAGGAGCCTCGCGCTGCGCGCGGATGGAATCAGTGAGGCCAGCAACAATCTTGACAACGTCTTCAGGATGTTGCGATCCGTGAAGCCCGTGGCCATGCGGGCCAACAGGCCGAACAACGCCATCACCACGGCAACACGATGTCCGTTCCTGGTGTCCTCATTGGCGATCGCCGATACCAGATGTGCGGCGACGCCTTGCATTGCATTGCGGTCGAGTTGTTCCAGCAAGTGCATGCAAACGACGATCATTGGTTTGCCTTGTTCATCTTCGAGAATGACCGCATTGCCGGAGTTTTGCTGGGTAATCAGAACCACTGGCAAAGGTCGCATCGCGGCGATGCACATTTCACTGACAACATTGACAAACCGCTGTTCCGGAAGTCGGCTGACCTCCGGCTTCCGAACCTGCAGGTCAGCATCCTCCAGTTGGGTAGACTCACGCAATCCGCGATGCAGGGCCAGAACCATCATTGCCATCAGCAACAAGCCGGGTAACGCTGCCCACATGCCAAAGCTCAACCACGCAGACCATGGAAAGGGCTGGTCTGAATTCGCGCCATCCGGCAAGGATTCCATGACAAATTCCAGGCGCTCGAACATGAGTCCAAGCAGATCCGGCGTCGGCACCAGAAAATTGATCACATCCAGTGTCAGCCCGAGCACGCCATAGAGGAGTGGGGCCATCAGTGAGGCCACGATGATCGCAACAACGAAGGCACCGATCAGTGCCGCCAGCCCGACCTGCCAGGAGGCGCGGCGATTGCGTTCGATGGCGGTAAAAAAGCTCTCCCGTTCGTCAGCCGACCAGATTGGTATCCAGTGGTCGTCGTTCGGCTCGGTCATGGCCTGGTGGTTCCTTTCATATGCTGCGCTTGTTCGCGGTCGGAGACCGCTCCCAAAATCAGTGTGGTGAGAGGTTTGGGATGATGCCTGTTCGCGGTCTCCGACCGCGGGCAACTACCCGCTTGCAACTCGCTGCATGACAAAAAACGCATAGCCGTAACTACTCGCTGATGACTCGAACACGCGAATCTCTTCGGCACAGGCATCGAGCACGGCCAGCACTTCCGCATCGTTTGCGTATTGGCGTTTCAACGCATAGATTCGCGCCTGCATAGGGTCGTAGTATTCATCGGTCCAGGCGCTGGATGGCATGACAAACGCCCCGATGTTGGTGTAACCAAGCGCTTCGATCTGCGTCTGGCGTCTGGAGATCGTTGTCATGTCCGGATAGGACGCCCAATGGTCGATCGCCTGACGGGGTCGCTCGTCGTGACGCCAGACCAGGTCGCTTAGCGCCAGATACCCGTCGTCCTTGAGCAGCGGATGCCAGCGAATCAGCGCTCGTTCGAAGCCCATGACATAAACCGCAGCTTCACACCACAACAGATCAAAAGCGCCTTCTGCGAACGGCGGCGATTGCATGTCAGCCAGCACCGCATCAACACGGCTGGTGAGATTGGCTGCTGCAATGCCTGACTTCAGTTCATCCAGATAAGGCTGATGAGCGTCCAGCCCTGTGATACAGGCGTCGGGCAGGGCTTTGGCCAGTTCCAGGGTGTGGCGTCCCGTTCCACAGCCTATATCGACCACCCGTACCTGGGTCGGAACGTTTGTCATCGCCAGGGCACGCAGCGTGATCTCAGTGCCACCAGGGGCTTGGCGAGGCAGGTCCTGGTGGACACTGAAAAAGAGTTCGCGGTGCCGAGGCCTGGTGAGGTCGAGCATATCTACTCCGGTTCAGGCGCAGGGGTTTTGCTGGAGTAGGACTCAATTCCCCTGGCTAGAAAACGATTGTTCTCTTCGCGAATTCTGGCGGCAGCATCGTCGTAGAGAAAAGGCAGAAATACGTACCGTCGACCGCGCGTAATCGGTATGACGGTGTGCAGGAGGGAGCAGGAGAATACTACCGCGCCGCCGACGCCGGTCCTGTAGGTCCGCGATCCGAATTCAGGAAATCCAAGTTCAGCGCCAACGTAGTCATCATTGAGATTGACGGACACGGCAAATCGCCGATGGGCTGTTCCTATCGTCGTGTTGTCACGATGCGGTCGGAAGTGGCCACCATGTTCCTCGGAATAACAGGCGATGATGTAGCGTTCCATGCGTGTCGCCCGAAACTGAAATACCTTCTGGATTTCCGGCACGATGCGACGGATCGCACGTTGTTTGAGCACACTGATCAATCGTTGATCGGTGACTTCGGTGTCGCGGCGCTGTTTGTGCGCATGGTTCAGCGCGCGCACGGTCAGCCCGGCTTCCTCGCGCATGAAGCCGGAGTCTTCACCGCCGCCCTGTTCGTACAGGCTGACCAGATGGCGGCACAGTTCTGGCTCAAACACGTTAGGTAACATGAGCACCGGTGCCGGGGTCTCGATGCCGACGTAGCGGTCCGGCGAAGGCAGATTGGTCAGCACTCCGAGGACTGTCGTTCGGTCGCTGCCATCGGGCGTGAACGCAATGGATGTGATCACTCGCATCAAGGGGTCGAGTACCAGCCAGAAACGACGATAGGCAGATGTGTCCCATGTGACCGTTGTCGAGCGGGGAGCTGCGCCATACAAACGGCTGATGGTCAGGTCGAAGTCCCAAAAGTATCGGTAGCCTGGATATCGCTCCTGTACACGCGCCTGTGTTTCATCTGCCGGATCGGTGCTGACACCGAAAAACGAGCATTTCCGGTCATCAAACAGATCGCGTCGTGTCAGTACCGATGAGATGGCCCTGCGTGATGTCTCATCGGCTGCGGATCCAAAAAAACAGAAAACCAGATATCGCCCGGCTGCGGAGTCGATGGCGTAGTTGGGATTGTCCGGATTTCGTTGATGAAACCAAGGTGCTGGATCGCCGCGGTGGAGTTCGGCGAAATCAGCCATGGTTTATTTTAATGCCGTGCTGCCGCACACACTCGTGGTTCTTCATTGCATGAACTCTTCGATCTCCCAGTCCCTGGCCATCTCGGCGTAACGACTGGCCATGGTCATGAACATGCGATCACCCCGTTCGGTGCGGACGACCAGCACCGGCGACATGACACTGATGCCAAAACCGGCGTAGATGCCGCGACGGTAATCCTGCAGGCAGGCGTCCCACGCGTAACCCACTGCGCCGTTCCTGACGAGTGCCCGGTGATAGTCACGCAGGATATCGAGTTCGACCTGGCGTCGGACGTCCGGTGTCAGAGAAGAGCCGATGAAAAACGCGACATCCTGCAGTGGCTTGCCGACACGAACACTCTGCCAGTCGACAGTTGTGATGGACGGCTGGTCCGGGGTTCCTCCAATCAGGAGATTATCCAGACGGTAATCGTAGTGCTCGAGCCCGAAGTTCTCGTCGTGAAACTCAAACAGGGGGCAGGTTTCCGCCGCGCCAATGGCCTGGATGAAACGGATATGAGACGGATTCATCTGCGTGCCGTAGAACTCCACAAAACCCGGCATGGTGCGTCTATAAAGCTCCTGGATTCCGGCAAACGGGCCATCCTGGACGCGCCCGAGTACAGCATCCCATGAATCATCGCGCCAGCTTGGACCCGCCAGTCCCGCCAACTGGATGACAGCTTCGTGCGCAACCAGAGGCGAACACCCTTCGATCTGATCACCCTGACTCGCCGGAGCCATGTCCTCGAGCAGAATGAAGTGCTCACGATCCCGCTCGTCGATGGCCGAGTAGTAACAGGTCGGCACACGCATCGAAACGGTTGGTGCAATGTGGCGATAGAAGGCTACCTCCGTGCGGTAGATCTTCATCATCTCGCCGGTGTCTTTGGACGTTGGATTGGCGGATGCAGTTTTTGCCACCAGGGTCGTTGGAGCGTCGCCACTGCTGGCGGAAAGGTTCAGCCGGTAGCGGATGCAGCGACCAGACTGACCCGTGCCGATGTCCTGGGCGACAAATGATTGCACGGTGGCGTGTTCGTGTCCCGCACGCCTGAGTTGCTCGGTGAGCCAATCCGTGGTGACTTCATCAGCGGTCAGCAGGTTCACGTGGTCAATCCCTGGATCGGGTGAAAATAGGCCGGTGGCGGATAGTCTAGCGGTTCGAAGGATCAATGGCAGCGGTCAGCTCTTGTATCTGTTTGGGCTGTGCAGGTTTTTGTAGGAGCGATCTCCAGATTGCAAAACCGGTAGTGAATTGACTCGACGTGTCAGCCCGATTGCGATTGAATCACAGAAGGGGTCGAACGAAGGTTGGGGGAGGGAATGGACCGTGTCGAAACCGCACTCAAACCAGAAAGTCGACGTGCTGATCATCGGTGCTGGTGCGTCCGGCGCGGCGGTGGCATGGAGCCTGGCTGAAACCCGCATGCACATCCTCTGTATCGAGCAGGGTGACTGGGTCAATCCTGCAAACTATCCAAGTACGCAGCGCGACTGGGAGATGGCTGGCACGCGTGATTACGCCATCAGTCCGAATATTCGCAAACTGAAAGCGGATTACCCGATCAACGACGAAGAGTCGCCCATCGCGATCGCCAACTACAACGCCGTCGGCGGCAGCACGATTCTCTATTCAGCTCACTTCCCCCGTTTTCATCCCTCCGACTTTCGCGTGCGTTCGCTTGATGGTGTGGCAGACGATTGGCCAATCAGCTATTTCGATCTGGAGCCGTTCTTTGCGCTGAATGACACGAATATCGGTGTCGCCGGCCTTACAGGCGATCCGGCGTTGCCTCATCACGCGCCGCCGCTGCCTCCCGTGCCACTGGGTACAATGGGCGAGACCATGGCACGTGCGTTCAACCAGCTCGGTTGGCATTGGTGGCCATCGGACACCGCCATCATCACCCGCGAACACGAAGGCCGTGAACCCTGTGCCAATATCGGCAGCTGCAATGTAGGGTGCCCCAAAGGTGCCAAGAGCAGCGCGGATGTGAGCTATTGGCCGGTCGCACTGCGTGCAGGCGTACAATTGAAGACTCGCTGTCGGGTCCGTGAAATTACCGTCGGATCCAATGGAATGGCAACCGGTGCGATCTACTACGACGAAGACGGAGTTGAACACCATCAGCAGGCAGAAATCGTGATCGTCGCCTGCAATGGTGTGGGTACTCCCCGGCTGCTGCTGAACTCTGCGTCATCGCAATTTCCGAACGGCCTCGCCAACCGATCAGGGCTGGTCGGGAAGAACCTGATGCTGCATCCCTGGGGTAACGTTCAGGGGATCTTTGATGAGCCGGTTGACCGATTTGGTCCGGAAGGATCGTGCATGCTTTCCCAGCAGTTTTACGAAAGCGACGCATCACGCGGGTTTGTGCGTGGCTACAACATGCAGATCACCCGCGGTCGAGGGCCGGTGCTCACGGCAAGAGCGGCGTTGTGGCGTGGTGAGCTGCCCTGGGGTTCGCAGCATCACGGGGTCTTTGCGCGTCTGTATAACCACTCCATCTACCTCGGCATCTGCGTGGAAGATCTGCCTGAGGAGTGCAACCAGGTGACGCTCGATCCGAATCTCACGGATGCAAACGGCATTGCGGCGCCGAAAGTCAACTATCGATTGTCCGAGAATTCACGGCGAATGCTGGCCCACGGTCTGGAGAAGGGAGTCGAAGTGATGCAGGTTGCTGGTGCTCGACGTACCGAAACTGTTGGGCCCATTCGCATGGCGGGTTGGCATCTGCTTGGAACTGCGCGCATGGGTACCAATCCACAGACCAGTGTGGTCAACGAATGGGGCAGGAGCCACAACGTACGCAATCTCTTCATCGTTGATGGCAGCGTCTTTGTGACCTCCGGCGGTGTGAACCCGACCACCACGATCCAGGCTGTGGCGCTCTACATCGCGGATCAGATGAAAAAGCGGCTCGCCAACCTGTTTGATTGAGATCCTGGCATGACCCATTCAACACTGATTACTTCGGATCACCCACTGACTTTGATACATCGACAGGCCCTGGAAGCGGTACTTGAGATCATTGTCCCCGCTGAACCCGCAATGGCTTTGCCGAGTGCAAGCGATGTTGGTGTGCCGGGCTATCTGCAAACTCATGCGGCAGACTATTGGCCTCACCTGGAAAAAGAACTTGATCGTCTGGATGAATCGGCGTTTCGGCAATTCGCGCAGCACTTCGCCGATTTGTCGATTGCCGAACGCACGCGGGTGACTCGTCTCCTGCGTAATGAAGAGCCTGGATTCCTGCGTCGCCTCGCGCTCGAAACGGTGACCTGTTATTACCAGGATGATCGCGTGATGCTTGCGCTGGGACTTGAACCACGGGCCCCGGCACCCAAAGGCCATGACGCCTATGCAGGAGATTTCACGCTGGTTGTACCGGTGATCGCACGGGGAGAAATCTGGCGGCGTACGGAGCCGTGAGTATGGTCGAGAAGTTGATCGGGAAACCGTATGGTTAACACATTGCTGACCGGGCAGGTCAAGCGGATTGGCGAGTTGCTCAAGTCGCGCGGTGAAACCATCGCGGTTGCGGAGTCCTCAACAGGTGGCCTGATCTCTGCCTCGCTGCTTGCACTGCCGGGTGCGTCTGCCTATTTTCAGGGCGGCAGTGTCGTGTACACGCTGGCATCACGCCGGGAACTGCTGCGCATCACCGCAGCGGACGTCGAGGGGCTTCATCCATTGTCCGAGCCCATGGTGCGACAATTTGCCAGACACGCGCGTCTGCAATTGGGTACGACCTGGGGATTGGCGGAGTTGGGTGCCGCAGGTCCAACCGGTACACGTTATGGACATGCCGCAGGTACGAGCGTGCTGGCTGTGGATGGCCCTGTCACGATGTCCATTACTGTTCAGACAGGCAGTGATGATCGTGAGGCAAACATGTGGCAATTCACAGCACGTGCATTGACGCTGCTCGAGAGTGTTCTGCGTGAACCGGAAGCCAGGAATCCATGAGCAGGCCGCAAACCCCGTTACTGACCGTGGATATTGTCATCGAGCTGCTCGATTCACCCGGCAACATTGTCCTGATCGAGCGTCGCCATCCGCCCCCGGGCTGGGCACTGCCGGGAGGTTTTGTCGACATTGGCGAGACCGTCGAACGCGCGGCCGTGCGAGAAGCGCTTGAGGAAACAGGTCTGGTGGTGACTCTGGTCGACCTGCTGGGTGTCTACTCGGAGCCAGGTCGTGATACGCGGGGACATACCGTATCGGTGGTTTACGTCGGCCGCGCACGTGGGGTACCTGAGGGCGGAGATGATGCGCGTGTCGCACAGGCCTGGAAGCCTGAATCACCACCGCAACTGGCGTTTGATCATGCCAGGATCGTTGCGGACTATATTGCCTGGCGTCAGCGAGACGCCGGCAGCTTCAGGAGTTGCTGACCACATGCCCGATAAATGGCTCAAATCCGTCATTCTGGAAAATGCAATCGCCCGTCTGGAACCGCTTGCCCTGCGTCATCACGACGGATTGGTGCACGCGGTGCAGGATGGGGAACTGTGGAAGCTGTGGTACACGTATGTGCCCACACCGGAAGGCATGCGCGCCGAGATCGAAAAGCGGCTGGCGCGTCAGACAGATGATTCGTGGTTGCCATTTGCCGTGGTCGATGTGTCCTCTGGACAAACGGTTGGAATGACGAATTTCATGCACGTCGATGTTTTGAACCAGCGTGTCGAGATCGGTGGTACCTGGTATCGAAAAAGCGTGCAGAAATCGGCGCTGAACACTGCCTGCAAGTTATTGTTATTGACGCACGCGTTTGAGCAGCTTGATTGTATTGCGGTGGAGTTTCGGACCCATTTTTTCAATCATCAGAGTCGGCGCGCGATCGAGCGCCTGGGTGCAAAGATGGATGGAGTGCTTCGCAATCACCAGCGAGCAACCAATGAAACGCTGCGTGATACGTGTGTGTACAGCATCCTGCCGAGTGAGTGGCCGACAGTGAAAGCTCATCTCGAACATCAGCTGACTCGACCAAGGCCCGCATCCTCGTAGGAGCGTTCTCCAGATCGCGAATCTCAGTGGAGCAATGGATTCGCGGCCGGAGACGA
>Ga0105050_10003729_pt1 | contig 20880 bp, 15 predicted proteins | sample FRY01_FD_78088 | JGI IMG/M metagenome (GOLD analysis project Ga0105050, IMG submission 78088) | Freshwater microbial communities from Lake Fryxell liftoff mats and glacier meltwater in Antarctica - FRY-01 | ecosystem: Environmental > Aquatic > Freshwater > Ice > Glacier meltwater ...
CAAAAATATAACGTGTTGATAAACAATGCTTTAACAGTAAATAAATATTGAAAATAGTTGAAAATAAATGAAAATTTGTTGTTTTTAGGTGTTTTTAGGTGAAAAAACTGCAAGTTGGGTTAAATTGCTTAGAGCAATTTTCAAGCATCCAACGAGGGACAAGATCTATGATTTGGCGAATAAGAGGTTTTGAGTTATTTTTACAGCGTCTGAAAAGTCCCATGAAATTTTGTTTTTTAGTCGAAACCAAAAATAAGGGACTTTTTGGACATTTTTCAGTTTTTAAACTTTCGGATAGTTATGTAAAAATATGAATCTATTCTCAATAAAGTATAAATCTTTTGGAATAATCTAGTCTTAATTAAAATTAAAACTTTTAGATTAATATTGGAACAAAGTTAGTTGCCAAAGCATACTTCCAATATTTTTACTCAAATCACCATATTCACAACGCTTAACTTTAATATCTTCGATTACTGAGATAGGAAATTACGCTTTTATCATTGTAGAATTTCTCTAGCTCCTTTATTTTTAATTTTCCCTCCTAAGCAACCACAAATAAAATTGATTTATAGGCTAAAAATCAGCCTACAAAACAAATTATTTCGAAAATCGCTTTCGAAAATGAAAGAAGCAAATAAACCATTCAGTTTAATGACTGTATCAAAAAGCATCTAAAATTCAAAACTCATTCAATCATCATATTGCACCCGCAAATATCTGCGTGGTCAAAACGTCTCATGAGTTGCAATTAATTGTTGGTTATTTTACCTAAATCTTGGGTAGAAATCAGTTGCAATTCTACCTTACAATAATAAATCTTTTGACGCTTCTAATTCCTTTAGATTGAAAATTCAAATGATACGCTCCATTGGGCAAATCACTGACGTCAATTTCAGCTGTTGAAAAAAGTTGATTTTTTACGACTCTGCCAAACATGTCCGTGATTTGAAAATACTGCGCTGAAGTTTGCTGATCACTGCTGATTGACACAAAAATGCTTTGCTCCGCTGGATTTGGATACAATAAAATATCATCCGTTTTTGAAAATTGTTCAGCCACAGTTGATGTTGTTGCAGAAATACTGTCGTTTGCATTGTAAAGATTTGTCGACTTGTAATAAACTAAAATTGCACTTTCATTTTGAGGTACAGCACTGCCCCAAGGCGTGACATTTGCAATCGGGATATTATTTCCTGAAGGAACTCCAGTAGCATTTGCTTTCTGTCTACCAACGCAAATAACTCCTTGACTGGTTTTGTAAACGCCAAACATTTCTGTATTATCACCACCCATTTGAGTGAGTGTATCCCAAACGCCAACAATCAGTGATGAATATTTTGGCAAATTGAATTGCGGGTCATATACTCTGACAAAACTATTCCAAGCACTCAAACCACCGTTATTTGGTTTTACCATTTTTTGATATGCATTTGAAGTGGTAATTGTTCTTCTGCCAATAGCCAACACACAAACGTCACCACTGGAGGAAACTTTCAAATTATTTTTAGCCATTCGAGTTGTGTTCACATTTGGCCAACCTGAATTTGGATCTGGCCAGTTATCAACGATTGAATTGGCATGAGGCGCACCAAGACCGCCTGTCGCTTCAGCAAATTCCGCCATGTAAGTCGAATTGATTAATCTACCATTGTCTAATTGTAATTTACCCAACCAAGAAATGTGATTATTTCCTTGCGTTCCTGTAAATCGATTTTGAAAACCGAAAGCACCGCTATTGGCAGCTATTGTATTCCCCTCCCAAAAATTTTCCACGTTATTTCCATGGCAACGGGCGCCAACCACCAATTTATTACTCGAATAATCAATGGCAAGCGCATCAACGTATTGGTCTGGCGTTGAATTAACAGTATCACCGATTGGAGTGATTTCATGATACAAACGACTCCACCATTTCAGACTACCCGTTGAATCCATTGCAATGACAGCGGGCTCAAAATCGGGCAAACCGCTGGGTAAAACACTTTTGAAGTTCATTCCAATAAATACGTCGTTATTTCTTCTGTCAACGGTAATCGAAGATCCGCCGTAAACAGGTGTTGGCGAAGTTGAATATCCAGTATAACCTGGACTCACAGCAGTAGGGTTTTGAGGATCACAAGGACCATTAAACAAAATGTCGAGGGGCCATTTCCCTTTTCTCGTACCTCCGTTTTCATCAGAAAAATAAGTATTATATTCACTCGTTGTCCAAGAACGTAAATCACATCTTCCACCGCTTTTCAGCACAATTCCGCTATAATTTACAGCATTTACATTGCCCGACGGATTTGCTGAGGCGGGAGTTCCTTTCCATTCAGTTCCATTAGTGAGCCAATGCGTTCTCCAATTATCTACAACCATTCTTTGTCCATTCTCGTTCAAACAATAAATAGCGCTCCAATCGTAGCCATAAGCTTCACCACTTATATAATAAACTTTTCCATCACTCGTGACATCCCATGGATGCGCTTCCTTGGCGAGAGATTTTGCCCAAACAACATTTACCCACGAAAGTGAAGTTGGAGTTCCGTCGATAAAATTGTTGTTTAGTTTAGCAATTACGTAACCGCCATTATTTGCATCACTATCAGCAGTATTACAACTGATATATAAATCACCAGTGGCTTTATAAGGCTCGGAATTAGTTTTAATGAACCGAATGTCTTCTACAGCTCCCTGCGGAAAATAAACAACATTTAAAATCGTTTGTAAATCGTTTGAGAGTTGCAAAATAAACCCGTATCGATTAGATCCGAGCGCATTTGGAATGTTTGCGGTGTATGAAAGTTGAGTTTGAGGTGCTGTTCCTACCCAGCTTAAATCTTCAGCGTATCCCACCACCAAAAAACTGCCGTCAGAAATCTGAGTTACATCATGAAAAGTCTCTTTACCTGAACTTCCTGCATAAGTGACAATATTTGTTTGTGCAAAAACAGAATGACAGTATAAATTGATGACGACCAGTAAAAATATTTTTTTCATTTTAGAGATAAGTTTAAGATTAGTATTCAAAAAAATGTGAGTTACAGCCAAAATTTGTGCTTAACAAATATAATTTTTAAATTTGATTTCTTTTAACCATTAATCAGCAAAAAATAATGCCGCAAAAGGATTATCTACAAGCCAAAGCCAAAACCCTTCTTTATTTTTACGCATGATATGTGCTGAAGCTCCGGTTGATATGGGCTTTGGAATACTGTCTGAAATCAAATCCGTATTTTTGGTAGATAGACTCAAGTAATAATGAAATTTCCAAATCTGATGTTTCTTTCCTTGTCATTGCTACAATAGTATATAACTCAAAAATAAAAAAGTTATATAATTTAATATAATTGTTACATAAATCACACTTTTCTTGTTTAATCAAAAAACGTTGCTTGTTTAGTCAAGGTTTTTATTTTGTCTGTACTGGTTTTTTTTTAACCTGATTAATAACGTTAGTACATCCAAATTTAGAAGAAGTTGCACAGCTAAATCCTCTTTCAGCTTTTTTCTAACTAAACCTTTGCTAAAAATAACGGTTTTAAAGAAATTATTTATTATCATTTCAATAACACTAAAAATCATAATTTCAACTTCTTTTACAAATGAAAGCTTAAGTATTGGAGTATTTTTTAAGATATAGTTTCCCAAAAATTAAGTGTTTTCAGTGGAATTAATTTTCGGATAATGTTTTTAAATTTAGGAGTTTACAAGCATCAAAAATTTCAACAATTCGTGATATACATTCTGTTTTTCTTTTATAGGAATTGTTATTTCAAAAGTCGATTCTCCCGTTTTTCTATAATTCACTTTCTTCGTTTTGTGCAATAAATTTTTTGTGGATTTAAACAAGGGAAATACTTCGATTAACATTCCTTTCCAACCCGCATTTTCAAGTTTCGTTAATTGTGTCAAATCACCCGTAATTTTCAACGAATTATTCGACCAAACTAATCGAGGATTAGAATTTAAGGTGCTCAAATAAATAGTTGTAGGATTAATTTGAGTAAAATACAGTGACTCTTTTCCCATGTAAATTCGTTTATTTGTCCTTGAGAATTCAACTTTCAATTGATTCATTAAGTCTTGAATTAAAGAATCTGCTTGAGTTTTGTTCTTAAATTTAAGCAATAAATCTACTTTAGGAATTCCGATAATTGAATCATTTTCAGTGAATTTAAATCCGTAATAATTGCAAGAAATATGTCGAATTTCTTTAAAAGGGAAATTGATTCTTGGCAAAATTGGAATTTGTTTTAATTGTTCGTCAATTTGGATTCCATCGGTTAAAGGAAAAGAGAAATGAAATCCTTTTTCTCTCAACAATTGTATTTGTGATGTTGGTTTTTGTAGATTTTGCAACTTTATTTTCACTTGTTTTTTCTGTATTGAAATTGAAGTTGATTGAACCAGTTTTTCATGATTAAAAGTCAACATTGAAACATCACTTTTAGATTGAAAAGAGTGATTAAATGAACGACTTTTGTTAAATTCTTTTTTGATAGACTTTAATTGCTTGGCATCTCCTTTTAACAAAAAAAATTTTTCACCACTCGTTTCAAAAAATGGAATACGTATTTTTCCATCAATTCCTTTTCTTCTTGATTTAATGCGAATAATTGAATATGATTTATTTTTATAGTCAATATTTAAGAGTTCGATTGGCGCCGAAATATTGATATTGAAATCCGAAATAGCTATTTCATTTTCGCTTTGATTTTCAGAAAGGGATTTGATTTTTTCGAAAATTGCTTTTTCTTTTACTATAAATAGTTCATTAAAAATAAATTTTTTGAGAATTTGAACACTTTCAATTCGTGTATATTTAGTTGTACTTTTTGGGAGTGAGATTATACTTTCGTTTGGATGGGATTCGTTTTTTTTAGTTATCGAATGGACTGTGAAGAAAATTAATCCAAAAATTACAAAAACACTTATTTCTTTTATTTTATTCATTGCAAAGTAAAGGTACATCAAAGTTGAATTGAGTACTTTTGAAAATGAAAAAAAATATAGCAAGATTTCTATTCCGTTTATTTGGCTGGAAAATTGATGAAAGAGGGCCAGAGGTTCCAAAAGCAGTTATTGTTATTGGTCCACACACTTCTAATTGGGATTTTATTATTGGTAGATTGTCGTTTGTACTTTTCGGTTTAAAAGGCAGATATCTTGTTAAGAAAGAATTGTTTTTTCCACCTTTGGGTTGGTTCTTAAATTGGATTGGAGCAATTCCAGTTGATAGAAAACAAAGAGGAAATCTGACAGAAATGGCAGCTAAATTATTTGACAAAAAAGATTCTCTTTATATCGTTTTTTCACCAGAAGGAACTAGAAGTTATAATCCAAACTGGAAAAAAGGATTTTATTACATAGCTCAAAATGCAAATGTTCCTATTTATATATGCTACATAGACTATAAAACAAAAACAGGTGGATTTCATTCTTTATTTCATCCAACTGGTGATGTTGATAAGGATATTGAATACATTAAAAGTATTATGAAAAACTATCAAGGACGATTTCCTGAGAATGGTGTTCGCTAAGAACCTGTATTTTTTTTGATTGAGCTTGTTTTTGCGTCAAAACCGTAAGGACAATTTTTACACCCACTTTTACAACAATATCCACGTTTTAAATGGTATTTTTCAGTGAATACAATATATCCTTCTTTACTCAAATAGTAATCTTCAGAATCTAAATTTGAGCGCCTTGAAAGCGAAGAAAAATCATCAGTCATTGTGTGTTTTATGAATTGGATAAAAGAATTAATAAATAAGTCTGTTGTTGAAGAGTTTATTTATACTCCTCTAAACGATTTGAATTGTAAATTGTTTGTTAAAAGAGATGATTTAATTCACGATGAAATTTCTGGAAATAAAATTAGAAAGCTTAAATTCAATTTGAAGTTTTGTAAAGAAAATTTTCTTGATGGTATTATTACTTTTGGTGGTGCTTATTCAAATCACTTATTAGCAAGTGCTGCCGCTGCAAAAATGGAAAATATTCCTATTCATGGAATGGTTAGGGGTGAAGAGTTGAACGCGAATTCAAATGCAATTTTAAAAAGATGTGGCGAATTGGGAATGGAGTTGACTTTTTTGAATCGAACTGCGTTTTCCGAACAAAAAAAGCAAGATGGAATTGTTGTAATTGATAATAAAAAATACTTAGTCATTCCTGAAGGCGGTTCGAATTTGTTAGGCGTAGAGGGATGTAAAGAAATAATTTCTGAACTTACAGATGAGTTTGATTATTATTGTGTTGCCCAAGGAACTACAACTACGAGTATTGGTATTGCTGAATCTCTTCATTCAAATGCGAAATTAATTGTTGTTCCTGTTTTAAAAGAATTTGATACACAAGTGGAAATGTCAAAAATTATGGGAGTTGATGCTTTTGAAAAAATCAAAACGAAACTTATTATTTTAGATAAATTTCATTTTGGAGGTTACGCAAAATCAACACCAGAATTACTCGATTTTATTCACGATTTTAATAGACAAAATACGTTTGAAATAGAACCGGTTTATACTGGAAAAGCACTTTTTGCTTTAGTAGAATTTCTTAAATCAATAAATATAAGTAATAAAAAAGTCCTCTTTGTTCATACAGGAGGACTTTTCTATTGGAAAAAATAAAACAATTATTTGAGTTTCGTTCTACTTGAAGATTTTTTGTAAAGATGCATTGATTTAAAATAAACCTCAATCGCTCCAACACTTGCTGTTGCTTGGCTTAAATACGATAAGTTTGCATCAAAAGCAATTCCGAATTTGATCCCTTTAATTTTAAAGCCAAAAGTTGTTATTAAAGCATCATTGTGACGGTAATAAAAGCCGTAATTGACAGTAGTTGTTTTGTTAATCGTTGTAATTTGTGAACTTTCTTTTAAAACATGTTCAAATGACATTCCAGTGATTAAATTAAAACCTGTTCCAGTTTTGAAATACAGTAAACTTGGATGTAGTCTTAAATCTTTTTTACGGCTTGTAATATCTGCTCCTAATTGAACAACTGACTGCATATAGATACGGTCACCTCCAAAAGAGAAGTTAATTTTTTGTCTTGTTAAGTGATTCAAGGCCAAACCACCATAAAAACGTGTTTTGTTACGCATTGTATATTGATAAAATGCACCAATACCTAAGTCTATTGATGCATAAGAATCATTTAAACCAATTTCGATATCGGGTAAGTTGATAAATTGATCACCGTTCCATTGATTTTCAAAAGTTTGAGCTGTTCTGTCAATGGATTGTTGGTAAAAGCCAGGAGCAATTCCAATAGATACTTTATTATTTCTATCTAGGGATAAGGTATAATTAATCGGAATAGAAATATTTGTTGTCATTAATTTTGCAGAACCAGTTTGATCGTTTAATGCGTTTAAACCAATCCCAAAATTATTGGAGCCACTAAATCCGTCAGGAATTTTAAATTCAGCAGTTAACGTATTTGTTCTTAACCCAATTCCAGGCTCAGGAATCGTTAGCCATTGACTTCTGAAATTTGTAAAAAATCCAAAATCTTCTTCGCCAGTTGCTACTGCTGCAGGATTATAAAGAACTGGTGATTGATACCAGGTACTTATATTTCTATCTTGCTGAGTAAAAACACTAGCAGAAAGCAAAGAAAATACGGTTGCGATGTATATGTTTTTCATTTTCATTATCTAATTAACGTTACGTTACCTTTCATTTCATCTGATCTACCATCAATTCTTCTGTAACTTACATAATACGTGTAAGTAGCTGGGTTCACTTTTTTACCTTTAAAAGTCCCATCCCAGCCTTCATGTGGATTGGTAGTTCTGAAAACCATTTTACCATAACGATCATAAATACGCATGTCTATTTCGGCAATTGCTCCGCCTTCTTTTGTGAAACCATTAACAAAAGTTTCATCTTCATCAATATTCGTTAAAATTCGAAAAATATCATTCTCTCCATCTTCATTTGGTGAAAAAGAATTGGGTAAAACGACCTTAACATAATCTCTAAAACGAACTACTATACAAATAGAATCTGTAGATGAGCATCCATTTGCAGTTGTATAAGTTACGCAATAACACGAATTGTAAAACGGTGTAACAGTTAATGAGTCGCCACCAGCGCAAGGAGAACATCCAGAAATACTATCAGCAAATACACAACTCTCATACCACGTTAAAGTTCCGCCTGATGGCGTACCCTCAGCGTATAAATAAGCTTCTTGATACGGAAAAATAGTTGTATCTGAAATTACTACGTAACGAAAATTATTTACTCCTCCAGCTGTTGTTGGAGCACCAGTAGTATCAGACAATGTTATCGATACGGAAGGTATTTCACCAACAGTAATTGTTTGTGTTGCAGTATTTGAACCAAATGTATTTGTAACAGTTAATGACACAGTAAATGTTCCTGCTGTATTAAAACAGATTAGACCTGGGTTTTGACCTAAATAAGTTGAGGGAAGTGCACCCGTAAAAGTCCAAGAGTAAGCTAAGGTATTTGAAGATGAATTATTCGTAATTGTAATACAGTCACCTGAACACAACAAATTATCTGAAACTATAAAGTTTGCGGTCGGCGTTTGTGACCAAATACTAACATTCAGCAGAACGGAAAGAATCAATAAAAAGTGCTTCATAATTTATAGTTTATTAATGTAGTTTACGAAAGTAATTAAAAAAGTTTCAAATTAACGATTTTTCACTTTACAGCTTTTAATAATTCCCTGATTTGATTCATTTCTTTGACATCATGAACTCTAAACACAGTGGCGTTTTTCATAAAAGTTACTGTGTTCAAAATAGATGTTCCATTTAATGATTCATCAGGATTTATATTTAATTTTTTGTAAATCATTGATTTTCTTGAAATTCCTACCAAAATTGGTTTTTCTAATATTTGTAATAATTCAAAGTTTTCAATCAATTTGTAATTTTCTTCCAATGATTTATCAAAACCAAAACCAGGATCAATAATCACATCATTTATTCCAATTTTTTTGAGTGTTTGTATTCTTTCGGAGAAAAAAACGATACTTTCTGTTAAAATATTTCTTTCGTTCGATAACGGAGTTTGATTGATTTCGTTACCATTATTAAATGTCAGAATGTAAGGAGTTTTTGATTTGGCTACAATTTCAAGTAATGATTCGTCATACAACCCACCACTGACGTCATTGATTATGGAAATTCCTTCGTCCAAACCAACTTTTGCCACCTCACTTCTCATCGTATCCAAAGAAATAATTAAATCCTTAAACTCATTTTTTATCGCTTTAATTGGTTCTAAGATTCGTTCTATTTCTTCTTCAATTGAAGGGATTAGTGCATTTGGTCGGGTTGAAGCTCCACCAATGCCAATTATATCAACTCCGTTCAACAACATGTACTCTACAGTTCGCAAGATTTCTTTGATGGATGTTTTTCTGCTTTCACTATAAAACGAGTCTGGTGTGCAGTTGATAACGCCCATTATTTTGGGTGAACTTAAATCATACAACTTCCCGTTCATATTTATGAATTGGTTTTGCTTGAATTGATGTATTTTTGTCATCAGTTATGGAAAAAACTACTTTAGAATACACAAATATAATCAATCTTTGTAGAGATATCTTTGAAAAGAAAACCAAAGATTATGGAACTTCTTGGCGAATTTTAAGACCAAGCTCCCTCACAGATCAAATTTTTATAAAAGCACAACGCATTCGAACGGTTCAAGAAACAGGAGAGAATAAAGTGGGTGAAACGTTTGAAGATGCGTTCATGGCGATTGTGAATTATTGCATCATGGCGATTTTTCAGCTTCGTAAGGATAGTGGTTTTAATGAACAATTAACTTTAGAGGAAGCAATGAATGTTTATAAAGAAATTTCTACGGAAGCTTTTGAATTAATGAAGAAAAAAAATCACGATTATGGGGAAGCTTGGCGAGATATGCGCGTTACTTCTTTAACTGATTTGATTCTCACAAAAGTATTGCGCATTAAGCAAATTGAAGATAATAAAGGAATTACTGAGGCGAGCGAAGGAGTAGAAGGAAACTATTTTGATATGTTGAATTATTCTGTTTTTGCATTAATTCATATCGAAACGGCTTGTTAAAAGTGTGTTAAATAAGCCGGAAAAATATTAAATCACTTATTTTTGAAAAAAATAAATTATGGAATCATTAAAAAACATAGTTTCTTGGAGTATTAGAATTTTAATTTCAGCCTTGTTTTTAGTTTCGGCTTACGCTAAAATTTACCCAGATCCTTCTTACTATTTTAGTATCACTAAGTTTGAGTTTTCACAGTTATATCCAATGGGTTTTAGTCCTGAATTAGCTGTTTATTTCTCGAGAGTTTTAATCGGAATTGAGTTTTCCCTTGGCTTTTTATTAATCCTCCCATTTAGTCTAAAAAGAATTGTCATTCCAGCAACGATTATAATGTTGGGAGTTTTTTCTATCCATCTTTCTATTGAAATTTTATCTGGAAATAATTCTGGAAATTGTGGCTGTTTTGGTAGCCTTTTACCAATGACACCTTTACAGGCTCTACTAAAAAATTTGGTTTCAATTGGTTTATTAAGCCTTTTATCATTAAAATTCTCTGATAAAATAAGAGTAAACGATAATTTTTTAGATGTTTCAAATATCACAACATTGTGTATTTTGTTTTTATTTATGTTGATTCCGATTCAAAAGAAAGCAACAATAGTTTCTCCAGCACCGCCTAAAATTGATCTGCCAGTGATTTATAAAGGTGTGGATACGAATAAAGTTATTAAGGTTGTCAACAAAAAAATAGAAGTTACAGATGTCGAACCGAAAGGACCACCTAAAAAAGCTTCTGGTTATGCTAAGTATTTCCCAAAAATAGATGAGGGTAAAAAGATATTGTGCTTTTTTGCTCCAACTTGTGAGCATTGTATGCAAACAGGAAAAGAATTGACAGAATTGCGTAAATCAGATCCAAGTTTTCCTGAAGTACAAATAATTTTCATGGATGAAGCTCCTGAAGAAATTCCCGCCTTCTTTAAGTTTACGGGTGCTGAATATACTCATTTTGTAATGGATATTGTTGGATTTTGGACGGCCTTAGGAAGTAATAAGGACACGCCAGGTGTTGTTTATTTATGGAACGGCAACGCACTTAAATTCTACAATGGAACTGAAGGAAAAGATAAATTTAATAAGGCAGAATTGAAAAAATTGGTTAAGAAGGAAAGCTATTAAGACGAAAAGCATTACTTTAGTGAATGCGTAAAAAAATCCTTGCAGCTAATTGGAAAATGAATTTGCTTCATGAAGAAGCTATCCAATTAATCAAAGAATTCAATCAACAAGTTGAATTAAACAGTGGTGAAATCGAAGTGAATATCTTTAGTCCTTCTATTTTTATTCACGAGTTATCTCAAATCTCAAATTTTAAAATTGGAGTCCAAAACTTTTATTTTGAGAAAAGCGGTGCATTTACAGGTGAATTAAGCATACCACAAGTAAAAAGTTGTGGCGCTTCCACTTTATTGATTGGACATAGCGAACGAAGGATGGTTTTTGGTGAATCAGATTTGTTGATTAAACAAAAAGTAGATGCAGCAATTGAAACCAATTCTGCTTTTATTTTTTGTTGTGGCGAATCTTTAGAAATGAGAGACGCTGACAAACACATTGAATTCGTCGTAAATCAACTGCATACTTCCTTATTTCACTTAACAGTTGAGCAAATTGTGCTAGGTGCAATAGCCTATGAACCAATTTGGGCAATCGGAACAGGAAGAACGGCAAGTACTGAACAAGCTGAAGAAATGCACAAATCAATTAGAGAATCTTTGAGTTATGTTTACGGTGATTTAATTGCCAATCAAATTTCGATTCTCTATGGTGGTAGTTGTAACCCAAAAAATGCAAAAGAATTATTTGATTGCCCCAATGTTGACGGTGGGCTTATCGGTGGTGCATCCCTTCAAAGTGAACTATTTAATCAAATAGCAAAAGCATTAATATGAGTGATTATTATGAATTTAGCTTCCAAATAAGTCCCTTTGAACCTTGGAATGAAATACTTACTGCTTACTTGGCTGAAATTGATTTTGAAAGTTTCGTAGAAGAAAATCCAAAATTAAAAGCTTACATTCCATCCGATTTAATGAATTTAGAAGCAGTAAAAGGAACCGTTGATAGGTTATCTACCGAAGTAGGGTTAACCGAAATCTCATTTTCTCTTATCGAAATTAAACAGCAAAACTGGAATGCACTTTGGGAATCTCAATTTGAACCTGTTTTTGTTAATGACAAACTTTTGATTAAAGCACCGTTTCACACTAATTTAAATTTTAATGGTCTAATTGTTGAGATTGAACCCAAAATGTCGTTTGGCACAGGTCATCATCAAACCACATTTTTAATGTGTGAAGAAATGATGTCAATGGAACTGAAAGGTTTAGAAATATTAGACATGGGCGCAGGAACTGGAATTTTATCTATTTTGGCAGAAAAATTAGGCGCGACTTACATCGAAGCAGTTGAAATTGAGCCTTGGTCTGCCGAAAATTGTGCTGAAAATGCAACAAGAAATAAGTGCTCTTCAATCGTTTCTATTTTTGGTGATTTTGATGTTGTAAGCAATCGTGTGTTTGACGTCATTCTTGCGAATATCAATAAAAATGTTTTGAAATCTCACCTAGCCTTTTATGCTTCCAAATTAAAAACGAGTGGAGAATTATTGATAAGTGGTTTTTTCACATCTGATAATGAAGAATTAATTGAGTCAGCAACAGCTGTTGGTTTTGAATTTGTAAAAAATCAGAGTAAAGAAAACTGGTCAATGCTGAAATTTATAAAAAAATAAAGAATGAAATTAGTTACACTTTTATTGAGTATAAGCGCAATTTTTTATTGCAACCAGCTTACTGCACAAGGTTTTACGAAAGAGCGAGAAAAGTTTATTAAGGAATGGCAAAAACTCGTTTCAGAGCCTGATGCCGTTTATTTCTGTAAAGAAGTGCTTCCAAAAATGCTTAAAGGTACAGGGATTAATGACGGTCAATTTACAAAAATAGTTGATAATTGTAATGTATTACAAGCAAAAGAAGTACCTATTTACCCTGAATTATATCATTATTTGGCATCCTCACTTTATCAAATTGAAAATAAGTTTCCTTCTACTTTCAACACTGAATGGTATTCAATTTTGACCGGCCTACAATCGAAAGATATGGCAAAATTCACTGAGTTTTTAGATTTTTCTTACGATTTATTCAAGTACAAAGCATTTTATAAAGAAGATGGTTTTAGGTGGTTTTTTGAGAAAGGAAATATGACTTGGAACACGGATAAAAAGTTGTCAATCAATTGTCAAGAAGGAAATTTAGTGTGCCGTGTTTACGACGGAAAAAGAGTTGCAGATAGCTCAATCGTTTACCGAACTTCAGGTGTTTTGGATGTGTTTGGTCAAAAATGGGAGGGAAGATCTGGGGTGATTGACTGGCAAAAAGTGAAATTCGACAAAGAAAAAACGTTTGCAAAAATTCGAGGATATCGTTGTGATCTAAAGTCAGCACTTGTAAAAGTTGATACAGTTGAATTAACAACACCTTATTTTAAGTCACCGATTTTAGGAAGACTTGCAGATAAAACGATTTTAGAAATGAATGAAGGTGAAAGTTCACCTCAATTTATTTCATTTGAAAAAAGGTTGAAAATTCCAGATTTGCGAGAAAACTTGGATTATGACGGAGGATTTACGCTCGAAGGTGCTGATTTCATTGGAAAAGGAACAGTTGAAAAGCCTGCGAAAATTATTTTAAAACGAGATAACAAACGACTAATAGAAGTGGCTTCCGTTAACTTTCAAATGGATCCTGCAAAAATTATTGCCAGAAAATCTTCCGTAAAAATGTTCTATCCGAATGGAGATTCACTTTACATTAAAGAGGCTTTTCTATTTTTAGATGAATCAAAAAAAGAATTGAGTGTGACAGCTGCTAAAAAAGGCTACGATTTTGTGCCATTTGAAGATTACTATTTTAATTTGTTTGTGAACGCACCTGTTTTTGTCTACAAGTTGAATACACCTCTCGCTTACTTTACTTATGAAATAGCAACTTCTCAAGAGCAAAAAGTAGCAAGTATTGTTTCGCAAAATTATTTTGATCAAGCTATTTATCAAAAATTTAAAGGAATGGGAAACACGCATCCTTTTAACGTGATTGCTAGTAAATGTGAATCCACGAAGAAATATGATTTTTCAGAAGGTGACTTAGCAACAATGATGAATAAAACAATTACACAAGCAAAACCAGAATTAGTTGATTTAGCCGCCGCGGGTTTTTTAACTTACAGCTCAATAAATAATTTGATTCATGTTGAGAAAAAATTAATCAATTATGCAAAATCAGGAACAGGGGAAATGGATTTTGACAATTTGAAAGTTATTTCCGATTTACGCCCGATGAAATTAAATTATTCGCAACAAGAAATAGCAAATGATCCTAATTTAAAAAGCTTACAAAGTGAATACGAACAAAAAACTACCAAACGCCAGCGAGTCATTGCTTATGCATTAATTGATATTGATAAGCGAACAATGCGTGTGAATGAAGTGGATGAAGTATTGATTTCAGATGCTCAAAAAACAAATTTATATCCTGATTCAAGTCACATCGTTTTTGAGAAAGATAGAAATATACGATTTAGTGGTTGGTTAGTTGCTGGAAAATTAGAAATTCATTCACCAGAAGCACTTTTTGATTATAAAGAATTTAAGGTAACTATTCCATCTTCCGATTATTCTTTCTTTAGGGTTAAACCTTTGAAAAAAGAGGATGGAACTAATTTCATTCCAATGGTAAGTTCCATAAGTTTCATGAAAGGCGAAGTTCAAATTGACAATAAAGAAACAAAATCGGGTAAAGCAGGTAAAAACGCAGAATTCCCTCTTTTAAAATCAATTCAAGAAACAAAAGTTTTTTATAGCGCAAAAGATATTTTGAAAGGAGCTTACGATAGCACCCGTTTTTATTACACCGTTCAACCATTTTCTTTAGACAGCTTGGATAATTTTAGTGAGAAATCATTTAGTTTAGCTGGCGAGTTGAATTCTGGAGGAATTTTTCCTAAAATCACGGAAAACCTGAAAATAATGAATGACTATTCTTTTGGTTTTTCTACACAAGCGCCAACAGGGGGTTATAGTTTTTATGGCACAGAGACGAAATACGAAAATAAAATTGTGCTCTCAAATAATGGATTACAAGGCTCAGGAACCATTAATTTCTTACATTCAACTTCCGTTTCCAATAAATTAACTTTCTTGCCAGATTCAACAATTGGTGTTGCAAAATTCGCAAATAAACAAATTTCAACCGGAATTACTTATCCAAGTGTTGTTTCAGAATCGGCATTTATCAATTATCAACCACGAAAGGATGTGTTATTAGCTTCTTCTTTTAGAGAAGTTCCTCTGACGATGTTCAATGGTGAAACTGATTTAACAGGAACGGTTTCCATTGATAAAAAAGGAATGGTAGGAAATGGTTCATTGAAGTTCAAGGAAGCGATTATGAAATCTGGCTTATTTGATTTCACACACGATGATATTAAGTCCAAAAACACATCATTTAGTTTATTAAATCGCTATGCGAAGTTTGGAGAAGAAACCGTTGCAATTCAAGCAGAAGGATTAGTGGCTGATGTAACTTTTAAAGAACGAAAAGGAACGTTTAATTCAACAGGAAACAAAGCACAGAAATTTCCAGCGAATTTATACTATTGTAAGATGGATAAGTTTGTTTGGTTAATGGACGGTGAGTCAATAGAATTTGAAAAAAGAAAGGGCGGAGAATCAAATTTTGAGTCGGGTGCCGATTTGGTAACTGATAATTTCTTCTCATTAGTTGAGTCTCAAGATTCTTTGCGTTTCAAATCTTTAAATGCTAAATATGACTTGAAATCCCAAACAATTTTCTGTCAAAAAGTTGATTTCGTAAAATCAGGTGACGCTTTATTATATCCAGATAGTATGAAGGTAAATATTAGAAAAGCGGGTATTATGGATCCATTTTCTAATGCAGTAATTATTGCAAGTGCTGTAACAAAAGAACATAAATTTGTTGATGCTAATGTTCAAATTACTTCAAGTAAATTATTTAGTGGAAATGCTAAATATTTGTACTACGATAGAGATAGCATTCTGACAAAAATTCAATTGACAACAATTAAATCAACCGGAAAATATACGCTCGGAACAGGGGAAATTTCAGAAGCTAGCAAATTCAAATTGAGTAAAGAGTTTGATTACTTTGGGAAAATTAATGTTGTTTCCAAGATGCAAGAAATTGTTTTGGACGGTCAAGCACGTTTGAATCATACATGTAAATACGAAAAATCATGGATGTCATTTACCGATACGATTTTGGCTAAGAATATTCAAATTCCAATTGCTAAAAATCCAGTGAATGCTAAAGGAGAAAAATTATCAAATGGTTTCCTTTGGAGAGATTCTGAGAAAGCTGATAGTTTGAGAATTTACCCTTCATTTATGTCCAAACAAGAAGGCGAATTAGATTTGAATTTATTTAATTCTTTCGGTTACATCCAATTTAACGAAAAGGCGAATGAGTTTCAAATAGCTAATAAAGAACGATTGAATAAAAAAGACTCATTGACAAATATCTTAAAAATGCACCTCGGTACTTGTTCAGTTGGCGGTGAAGGTGATATGACTTTAGGGATTAATCTCGGTGAATTGAAAACCAATTTGTATGGAAAAATTGATTTTGATCCAATAGAAAATAAAACAACGATTTTAGCGAATGTAAAAATTGACTTTATTATCGCAAAGGAAGTTGTTGAAGGCCTAGCGAATAAAATTAAAATTGTGCAAGAATTTCCGGAGATTGATTTAAAAAATCCTAAGTACAATATGCGTAATACGCTCGCACATTGGACAAATAACAAAACAATGGAAGATATTTTTAAAGATTATGATGAAGAAAAGTTGAAAAAAATGCCGTCAGAACTTGAAAACACTTTCATTTTAACTGGATTATATTTAGAATCTTATGGCTCATCAAAAGCCGGAGGAAGAAAAGTTGAAAAAGGAATTATTTCTCGCGATACGAAAGTTGGAATTATGGGAATGAATGGTAACGCAGTGATGAAAGAAGTAGAAATGGAACTATTCTTTTCTCAAACCTTCTCTAAAGAATCAGGTCAAGGTTTCTCTTGGAGTCTACCATTACCCAATGAAAGAAAATATTTCATTAACTATACGATGGACAAAAAAGATGGTGCAATGCTGTTTTTTACCAACGATGATATTTTCAACAAATCTATCATGGACATCAAACCTGATAAACGTAAATCAAAAAACTTTACCTTTGACATTGCAGAGGAAGCAATTGGAACAGCCTTGACTGCTAAATTTAAAGGATATTTTTTATACAGATAGAAGATGCTAATTTTCATTAACATGTTGATTGCCTATTTGATTGGTTCTATTCCGACAGCTTTTTGGGTTGGAAAGTACTTTCATGATATCGATATTCGTGAGCATGGAAGTAAAAACGCGGGAGCAACGAATACCTTTCGTGTTTTAGGCAAAAAATCTGGTTGGTTTGTTTTAGTTGTTGATGTTTTAAAAGGTGTAGCTGCATCAACTTTACCCTATTGGTTTGAAAGTCAATTCTTAGGTTTTAAAGATGAATTGTTAATTATGCAATTGAGTGCTTCGTTTAGTGCCGTTTGTGGTCATGTTTTTCCAATTTTTGCTGGATTCAGAGGAGGGAAAGGTGTTGCAACTTCTTTAGGAATCGTAATTGGAATAAATCCTATTGCAGCAGCGATTTGTTTAGGTGTTTTTTTATTGGTTTTTATCTCTTCAAAATATGTTTCGTTAGGTGCAATCACAGCAGCTTTAGTCTTTCCGTTCGTTAGTTACTTCATCTTAAAAGAGGACGCTCGCATCCTGATTATCTTCACAATTGTGCTTTCATTTTTGGTAATTATTGCCCATCGAAAAAACATTTTTCGCTTGTTGAAAGGAGAGGAAAATAAAATGAACCTTTTAAGAAAGAAAGCGTAATATTCTATAGTTCAAATTGAATTAATTGTGCGTTTTGCTTGATAAATACCGCTATTTGCGTTTCTTCTTGTTTTTCTTTGTCTTGAATTTTGTCTCAACTATTCAAGGGCAAAAAGAGATTGAGCAAAAAAAACGAGCAGATACTTATTTTCAAAATCAACAATACGCTTTAGCAATAAGTGATTACAGGCAACTTTTGGCTCAAAATCAAAAGAATATGGAAATCAATTTTAAATATGCAACTTGTTTATTTTTTACTGAAGACGTCAAACTTTCCACACGCTATTTTGATTTGGTTTTAAATCAAGTGGAGGTTCCAACAGACACCTATTTCTACCGAGCTAAAATCTACCAACACCAGTATAATTTCACAAAAGCGATTCAATTATATACCAAATATTTGGAATTGAAACCGAAAAAAGAACAAAACTTAGATGCTCAAACAGAAATTAATTACTGTAAGCAAGCTAAAAGTTCGATAGGTCAACCTAGTTCTCTGAAAATAATTTCAAAAAACGTTTCTCCTGGATATGATTTTTATACCTATTACCTTTTTGAAAGCAAAAAGTATAATTTCTATTCAGTCGAAGATGCTTTTGATAAACAGAATTTGAAGAATAGTTTCAAACCTACTTATGCTTTTTTGAGAGGGATGCGTTATAGAATTTTCGCAAGCTATAACGATAATCCGGAGAGTGGAAAAGATTTGTTTATTCAAAAGAAGGACGAAAAAGGGGAGTGGGGTAAATCGATTCGATTGTGTCCAGAAATAAATTCCAAATTTGATGAAGATTTTCCGTTCTTGGACGATAATGAAGGTGTTTTATATTTCAGCTCTAAAGGTCATACTTCCATTGGAGGATATGATTTGTTTAAAGTGAAATACAATTTGGAAGAAAATACGTGTTCTGAATTAGAGAATTTGGGTTTTCCGTATTCTTCTCCGAATGATGATTATTTATTCATCCCTGATTTTGGAACGAAAAATGCTTTTTTTGCTTCTAACAGAAATGGAAATCCTGCTAAAATTGAAATTTATAAAATTGAAAAACAACAGAAAAAAATCGAAATGCTCGTCGTTAAGGGAATATTTTCTGACTCTATTGATGTAGAAAATAAAGAGCTGGAAATAGAAGTGAAGCATTTAGAAACGGGAGAATTATTCGGACCAATTTTCACTAATAATCAAGGTATGTTCGTAATTTGTTTACCAAAAGAAGGAATTTATAGTTATAAAGTTAAAATACCAAATTCATCAAGTGTTTTCATTAAAGACGTTGAAATCAATCAATTACCAAAAGGAAAACAGTTCTTTCAAGAAATAAATTATAAAACAATAAATTCTAGGGAAGATTTGACGATTATTTCAAAAATCACGAATGAAGTTTCTTATGATGAAATGGAGTTACTTTTATTGTCTCAAATTTCAATGTTGGAAGTGAATTCAAAAACGTTGCAACAAGAAGGATTTATAACTTCAATTGAAACACAAGTGCCTGAAAATAAACAGGAAACAAAAGAAAATCCTTTGTTAGAAATTTTACTAGATAAGGAAATCGATTTAGAGAATCAATTGAAAGACCAAATTGTTACGCAGCAATTAATTCAACAAAACGAAAAACTTATTAATGAGAAACAGGAACGTCTTGTAGAACTTCGAGAAAATTTAAATCAAAATACAAAACTTGAAGAAAAAAAGAAAACCCTTGTTTTAATTGAAAATTTCGAGCAGGAACTAACAAAAATCATAAAAGAAACGATAGTTCTGAAAGACTTGGAATTAACAGAAAAAGAAGTTATTGAAAGTCGGAAGCATTTAAATTTCTTAACGGAATTGAACAAGGATTTAGCAGAAGAAAATTTAAAAGGAAATAATCAAAAGGTTTCTGAATTAATTCAAAGTAAACAACCGTTGGTGGATGAGGCGTCAAATAGAATGATTCTTAGTAGTGAGGAGAAAGTTCTGAAGATAGCTATGAAAATTGTCGTTGATAAAAATAATAGTGAAAAAGAGATTAAAGAATACCTACAAAAAGAACAAGTTATTTTAAAAGAAATTGAAACTTTAACTAGTTCTAAAGAAGGTAAATCAAAGAAAATTCAAGAAGAAATAAGCGCACAAATTTTGCAAAAAGAGAAAAATTTAAAGTTAATTACCCAAGTTAAAAATAATGCCCAATTATTAGTGGATGAATTAACAATCAAAGATTTAGCCTATAAAAATAACGCGGAAATTAGTACTAGAATAAACGAACAATCAGGTATAATTTCAAATGAAGAGTTAAAAAAGCCGAGTCCGATTTATGTAGAGAAATTTAATAATACGTCTCTCGTAGATTTAGTTACCGAAAATAGAAAAGTAGTAGAATCTGAGTTAAAAAGTGTAAAAGAATTAGAATCTAGGTCAACTATTTCTGAAAAAATTAATGAGTTAACTTTAATTCAAAAAGAGTACAATTCAGAAATTTCAAAAGTTAACGAAAGCATAAAACCCGAAGAAAAAATTCAAGCTAAAATTGTAATCGAGCAGAAATTATTGACGAAACTGAATGAATTATTGGCAAAAGAAACCGCTGAAGTTCAGAAAGAAAAGATTAATGAATTGATTCAATTGTGTACAAGTCGTTTGGAAACACTGAAAGCAGAAAAGTCGGAAATTCTCACACAAATTGCTAAGGAAAAAGAGCCAAAAGTAAAACAGGAAACTATAGTTGTCGATGAATTAGCATCAATTCAAAAAGAGTACAATTCAGAAATTTCAAAAGTTAACGAAAGCATAAAACCCGAAGAAAAAATTCAAGCTAAAATTGTAATCGAGCAGCAGTTATTGACAAA
>Ga0105050_10003736_pt1 | contig 20838 bp, 17 predicted proteins | sample FRY01_FD_78088 | JGI IMG/M metagenome (GOLD analysis project Ga0105050, IMG submission 78088) | Freshwater microbial communities from Lake Fryxell liftoff mats and glacier meltwater in Antarctica - FRY-01 | ecosystem: Environmental > Aquatic > Freshwater > Ice > Glacier meltwater ...
AGTTCTGTGCACTTTTTATTGGAAGTCCCGCTTTGCGCTCATACTGCTCAAGCCTTAATCACAGGCCGGTATCCGCTGCAATCGGGTTTATGCCTGAACAGCAAGTACTATTAAATCTGACCTACCCCGCTTCTTCCGTCGAACGTACATTAAATAGTATAGAAAAGCTCAGGTAAATTTTGATAAGATCAGAAAATAAGAATCAAATATATCGCAGAAAAGGCATCCTAAAATTTTAAATAGATAATCAATAGGGTATACCGGCCTTCTTAAACAGGAAGTGAAGCAGCCATATTGGTCCGATAAGCAGGAATTTTAAATCATCAAAAAAGGAAGGTTTCTTCCCTTCAATTTTATGGCCTATGAATTGTCCGATCCAGGCCAGAACAAAAATTCCTAAACATACCTGCCACATCTCAGGCCATCCTGCACTTTTCTGCAGTTTTTCCAAGCTCACAATTCCTGCAGAAAAGATCAGGATGACAAGAAGCATTGCATAAGAAAGTACCGGTGACAGCTTATAATAAAAATAGATCGAAAAAGCGATTAGAAAAGAAGCGAAATTTAAATAGCCGTTATACTTCCCCATAAATCCGAGATGAGGAAACGGAATTGCCCAAATTAAACCAAAGAGGCTGAATACGATGAGAGGTACACAAATCCAGTGAATGAGTTCATTGGTATGATTCTGATGACTCTCAGAATACTTATCAAAGTAGACATCCACCTTGCGGGGCTGAGTTTGTTTTTGCATTCTTAAATATAAGAAGAACCTCTTTGGTGTCCTTCAATTTTTATTTTTTTTAACCACATAGGAACATAGTTTTTATTCAATTGAAAGACGTTTTACTTTTTGTAGAGAAATTATAGCTATATGAACCCAAGAATTGGGCTATCAAAGTCCTTTTTTTCTATGTTCCTATGTGCTTTATTATATTATTTATTCGATCATTTAAATTTTAATTATTTTGCATAAGCAACAGAACGCGTTTCACGAATAACAGTCACTTTGATCTGCCCCGGATAAGTCATTTCTGTTTGAATGCGGTTTGAGATATCAGCAGCTAAAATCTCTGCTGCCGCATCGCTTATTCTTTCACTTTCTACAACCACACGTAATTCCCTACCTGCCTGAATAGCAAAAGTTTTTTCAACGCCGGGATAGGATAATGCCAGTGACTCTAGTTCTTTAAGACGTCTGATATAACTTTCTACTACTTCTCTTCTAGCTCCCGGCCTTGCCCCTGAAATAGCATCACAAGCCTGAATAATAGGAGAAATCATAGAAGTCATTTCTACTTCATCATGGTGAGCCCCTATGGCATTACAAACTTCAGGATGTTCTTTATACTTCTCAGCCAATTGCATACCTAAAATTGCGTGCGGTAATTCCGGATTATCATCAGGAACTTTACCTATATCATGAAGGAGTCCGGCACGTTTGGCCATTTTTACGTTCAGACCAAGTTCTGCGGCCATGGTGGCACAGAAATTCGCAACCTCTCTGGAGTGCTGCAATAAATTCTGTCCGTAAGATGAACGGTAACGCATTCTTCCTACCATCCTGATCAGTTCGGGATGCAGGCCATGAATACCAAGGTCAATCACGGTACGCTCCCCTATTTCAACAATCTCATCTTCGATCTGTTTTTTCGTTTTAGCTACCACTTCTTCAATCCTGGCCGGATGGATACGACCATCAGTGACCAAACGATGTAAAGCAAGTCGGGCTATTTCACGTCTTACAGGATCAAATCCTGACAGAATAATTGCTTCAGGCGTATCATCAACAATGATTTCTATTCCTGTAGCAGCTTCAAGAGCACGAATGTTTCGGCCTTCACGTCCGATAACACGACCCTTAATCTCATCATTCTCAATATTAAAGATTGAAACCGTGTTCTCAATGGCACTTTCAGTAGCAGTACGCTGTATGGTCTGAATAACGACCTTTTTTGCTTCCTTGTTCGCAGTAAGTTTAGCCTCATCCACAATATCCTTGATCTGGATCATGGCTTGTGTACGGGCTTCTTCGCGAAGGGAGTCCATCAATTGATTCTTTGCATCTTCTGCAGATAAGCCGGCAATGAGCTCCATTTGCTGTATATGCTGATTTTTCAAGGCATCAACATCTTCCTGCTTCTTTTTTGTCAGTTCAATCTGCTTTTCCAGATTTCCTTTAACTGCCACTAATTCTTCCTCTTTTTTTGTCAGATTATCCAGTTTTTGAGTTATGGATTGTTCTTTCTGCTTGATTGAATTTTCACGCTGATTGATTGTATTGTTTTTGGCATTAATTTCCTGTTCGTGCTCGGCCTTCATCTGCAGAAATTTCTCTTTGGCTTCAAGAAGTTTATCCTTTCTCAGGATCTCGGCATTGTTTTCGGCATCTTTCAGGATTTTTTTTGCCTTATTCTGGGCACCCATTTCCTGGTTCCTGAATAAATTTCGGAGAAGAAAGCGCCCGATAACGACTCCGGCACCAATACCTAGTAAAACGTAGAGCACTATTTGTAATATGTTCATAATTTCTAATTAAATAAAAAAAACCGCAACTAAATTTTAAGCCTCATGTACTGTATAAGCTTCATTTATTAGGTTTAGAGTATTGATCACGATCAGATGCAAGCAAATGATCTATCTTTTAACTCTTCTAATACTGAATTGTTAAGCTTAAAATAGTGAAACCTAAAAATTTAACTGCGGTTAAATCTTTATTGCTCTATGTTAAAAAGAACGATATTACTTAGAAAAAAAATCTGTCAACAGCTGATCAAGTTGATGAACCTTTTCTGTTACATCCGTATCTTCATGCATTACTTTCTTTTCCGCTTTCAGCGTAGTTGTAGCGTAATGCAATACACACATTGATAACAAATCCTGTTTATCCCGAACCGCATAATTGTCCTGATATTCCTTTATACGGTCATTTATAACTTTAGCTGCCCTTCTTATTATTTCCTCTTCTTCAATGTTTACCTTTAAAGGGTAAACCCTATCAGCAATATTTATTTTTATGGAGATTTCTCCCATTTGAGCTTAGTTCACTAAGTATTACTTTTTTAGCAATACAATACACTTATCTATTTCGCGTACAAATTCGGTAATTTTTTGCTTTATGTCAAGACTTTTTTCACTCAAGCCCAATTCATTTGACTGAATTCCTTCTAAAGATCGTGCTAAGGTCATTACACGAAGCTTTTCCTCCAGTTCAGTTTTTTTTATATCGCGGGTTTCGCCAGAGAGTTTTAAAGAATCATTTTCAAGTTTCAATAAATCATTCTCTTCCTGTAAAGCAGCAAAAAGGTCTATTAACCTGCTTGTTTTATCAATTACCTTACTAAGCTGATCTGCGACTGTCATTTGAGTTGTAAGTTGTAGTTATTATTTATAAATTCTTCAATAGTAATAAAATAATACACCCGGACTGAATAATAAATCTTAACAAAGTTGACTTAAAATCTATAAATTAGGACTCAATGCTTTTAGCTTTAGGCTTTTAGCTTAAATTTACTTCCTTATCTCCGCTCCCGCCTGCTTCTCGAAATTAAGAATTAATTTTTGCATGATCGCGTCAATTTGCTTGTCGGTTAAGGTTTTTTCTTCATCTTGGAGCAAGAAGCTAAGAGCATATGACTTTTTACCTTCTGGAAGCTTGTCGCCAACGTAAACATCAAATACATTAACCTCTTTCAAAAGGCCTTTTTCAGTCTTTTGGGCTATCTGTTTAAGTTGCTCAAAGGTAATATCCTTATTAAGCAACATCGAAAGATCCCTTCTCACTGAAGGAAATTTCGATACTTCGGTATAGCTTATTTTATTATTTCTAATTGAGCGGATAATCTGATCCCAGTCAAAATCTGCATAAAATACCTCTGAACTAATATCCAGTTTTTTCAAAGATTTTCTCAAAACCGTCCCAAAATCAACAAGAATCTTATCACCTTTGCGGTAACAAATCCCAGAAGAAAGCTCTGGATTTAATGTTTCTGAAGTGGATAATCCATTTACATTTAATCTGCTAATAATTAGATCTACCGCCGCCTTTACATTATAAAATCCTGCATTAATGGATTTTGAATTCCAACTTTCTGCATTTATTGAACCAGTCAGAAAAACAGCAAGGCGTTGATTTTCCTTGTAGGCTTCCTGATCAAGATTATACACCTTACCAAATTCATAAAATTTGAGGTCAGCATTTCTACGGTTCTGATTATAGGCAATTGCTTCAAGCCCTGAAAAAAGGAGATTTTGGCGCATAACATCCAAATCACTGCTCAATGGATTCAATATCCTGACAGCCCTTTCAGGTTCAGCAGAATAGCTCAACTTAGTAAGGGAATTACTCAATATTTCAAAAAAACCATTTGCAGACAAAAGATCAGCGATCTGGTTTTGTAAAACTTCCTTATCAGGTTTTAGTGTAGTATTTAAGGATGCACGAATCTGGGATGGGATTTCCACATTATCGTATCCATGAATCCGCAGGATCTCTTCGATAATATCAACTTCACGGGTCACATCAACTTTAAAAGCAGGAACTTCCAACTTCATTCCTTCAGAATCTTCAGAGCTAATTTTAATTCCTAAACCAGTCAAAGTTGCTCGTATTTCATCAGTTGAGATTGTTTTTCCAATCAAACGGCTCACATTCTTAAAAGATATATCTACTTCAAATGGTTTAACCGGTAATGGATAGATATCAGAGATTTCTGAGGATATTTGTCCGCCAGCAAGTTCGTGAATGAGGATTGCAGCATATTTTAAAGCAATAACTGTCATATCCGGATCTGTTCCCCGTTCAAATCTGAATGAAGCATCCGTTTTTAATCCATGGCGCTTTGAAGTTTTTCTTACAGAAACCGGGTTGAACCATGCACTTTCCAGAAATATTTTTGTAGTGCTTTGTTTCACACCTGATGATATTCCACCAAAAACACCGGCAATACACATCGGCTCATCGGCATTACAGATCATCAAATCATCTGCAGATAATTTACGCTCAGTATCATCCAATGTTCGGAATGTTTGTCCTTCTACCAATTTCTTAACGAGAACTTTGTTACCGCTAATCGCATCAGCATCAAAAGCATGTAATGGTTGCCCGAGTTCATGCAGTACAAAATTGGTTGCGTCAACCACATTATTTATTGGACGAATACCGATGGCATTCAGTTTATCCTTCAACCATTCGGGGGATTCCTTGATAGTTATTCCGCTGATGCTTAAAGATGAATAACGCGGACATGCTTCAGCATCTTCAACAGTAACCTGAATATTCAAATCTTGGTTCTGTACTTTAAATCCTGATAAATCAGGCATAATGATAGGTATTTTCAGATAGGCAGCCAGATCACGTGCAACACCTAAATGAGAAGCTGCATCAGCTCTATTGGGAGTTAGACCGATCTCAAAAACAAAATCATCCTGCAAATTGAAATAATCTTTTGCTGCCGAACCAATTATTGCATCCGCATCCAGTTCCATAATTCCAGCATGGTCATGACCTAAACCAATCTCATCTTCGGCACAGATCATCCCTTCTGAAACTTCCCCGCGAATTTTTGACTTATTAATCTTAAATGGTTCTCCTGAGGTTGGGTAAACCGTAGTATTGACCATAGCTACAACCACCTTTTGTCCAGCAGCAACATTATTTGCTCCACAAACGATCTGAAGATCTTCTCCCGAACCAACATCAACTCTGGTTACTTTAAGACGATCTGCATTAGGATGCTGAGCACATTCTTTGACATAACCAATCACTAATCCTTCAAGTCCGCCTGGAACAGTCTGAATCTTATCCAGGCTCTCTACCTCCAATCCAATATTGGTTAAAATCAGCGATAATTCTTCAGGTGTTTTGCTTGTTTGTATGAATTGCTGTAGCCACTTATAAGAGATCTTCATGTTTTAAAAAACTAAACGGCAAAGATAGTAAGAGATATGAGATTTGAGATAGGAGATTTGAGATGGGAGATATGAGATATGAGACATGAGATTAGTTTAGCAAACCTTCATCAGCAAAACTCAGAAAGCCCTGATCGGTAATGATTAGATGATCAAGAACCGGTATGTCTAGAAACTGGCCTGCTGACCTTAATTTGCGTGTCAGTTCAAGATCTGCATGGCTTGGCTTAAGATTTCCTGAAGGATGATTATGAGTCAGGATAACAGAAGCCGCATGATTTTCTAAGGCAATATTAAAAATAATTTTAGGATCAGCAATGGTTCCTGCCTGCCCGCCCTTACTAACCAAGTGTCTGGATGTAATCCTATTTGCACGATTTAGAAGCAGAATCCAGAATTCTTCATGATTCAAATCTTTGTATTGAGGTAATATGGATTCATACGCATCAATGCTGGTATTTACCTGTACCAATTGTGCACTTATAGTTTCCTTCCTTCGCCGACCAAGTTCAAGGGCAGCAATAATGGTTATGGCTTTGGCTTCTCCAATCCCTTTAAATTTGGAGAGATCGGCAATACTTAGACGAGCGAGCTGGTTCAAATCGTGTTCGCAAGCGTAAAGAATACGTTTACTAAGCTCTACAGCACTTTCATTGACGTTTCCTGAACCAATCAGAATAGCAATAAGTTCTGCATCACTCAGACTCCTTCTTCCATTATTGGAAAGTTTCTCTCTCGGACGGTCGTCCTCTGCCCAGGCTTTGATGCCTACTTTATGATCATAAGTTTCCATAATTAAATTTATGGAAATGGTAGAAAACAAAAAAGGGATACTGATTAAACGGTACCCCTTTTTTCAAATATCTTCAAAGACTATTTCAATCCATTAACAAATTTTGTCAGTTTAGATTTATTATTAGAAGCTTTGTTCTTGTGTATGATGTTCTTTTTGGCTAAACGATCAAGCATTGAGATCACTTTACTTAGAAGCGGAGTCGCTTCAGTTTTGTCAGTTGTTATACGTAATCTTTTGATTGCGGATCTAGTTGTTTTCGCCTGATAGCGATTACGTAAACGCTTCGCTGCGTTTGATCTGATTCTTTTTATCGATGATTTATGATTTGCCATTGCTTAAGCTTATTATTCCGTCCTTCTTTTAAGGACTGCAAATATATGCCGATTATTTCAAAATACAAAGCATAAATTAAAAAAAGAAGAATAGTCTGATTCAGGCAATTAAAATCCTCGAAATTCAGCTTTTCGCTTTTCCCTTTTCGCTTTCAGCTTTTTGCTTTTTGCTTTCAGCTTTTCCCTTTTCGCTCCTGAACCAGCCGTTTAATCAATTATCTAACCGTTGGATAAATTGATCTGAATCTGAACACTCAAAATTTTAAATTGGGCTAACAATATGCTCAACCATTAAAGATGAAGAAAAATTTGCACCTACTTTTGATCATTCTTGTTTGGATTTCCTGTTCATCCTGGGGATTTTTTGCGCACCGGCAAATCAATCGTATGGCAGTCTTTATATTACCCGGAGACATGATCCGATTTTACAAAAACAACATATTATACATCACAGAACATGCGGTTGATGCCGATAAACGCCGCTATTCTGACACAGCAGAAGCACCTAGACACTTTATTGATGCTGACCGATATGGTAAAAATCCATTCGACAGTATCCCGCAAAAATGGACGGATGCGGAATTAAAATTTACAAGCTCATTGCTAATGGAAAACGGAATTATCCCATGGCAAATTGAAAGAACTTATCATTCACTGGTAAAGGCCTTTAAAGAACGTGATTCCATCCGTATTCTGAGATTATCCGCCGATTTGGGGCACTATGTTTCGGATGCTCATGTTCCACTGCATACTACCGAGAATTATAATGGGCAATTAAGCGGACAGACAGGAATTCACGGATTCTGGGAAAGTCGTCTCCCTGAGCTTTTCTCGATTGAGTATGATTTTATAACAGGTTCAGCAAAATACCTAGAAAATCCTCTTAAAGAAGCCTGGAAAATCATCAGAACCAGCCATGGCTTCCTGGACTCAACCTTATTAATTGAAGCCCGGTTAAACAAAACCATGGCATCTGATCTAAAGTTTTCATTCAGTGAACGGAAGGATAAAGTTGAACGACAATATTCAAAAGAATATTCCAAAGCTTATCATATTGCATTGAAAGGAATGGTAGAAAATCGAATGCGTGCTTCTGTCTTGATGACCGGAAGCTACTGGTTCTCTGCTTGGGTAGATGGCGGTCAACCGCAACTCAAAATTTTTTCTAAAAAAGAAATCAGCAAAAAAGAAAAACAGAATTCAGAGGACGAAGAAAAACAGTTCAATCAAGGTCGAATTATTGGAAGAACGGAGAACTAAATGTCTCCATCTTCTATGCTATTTTTCGCTTTGAAGGCTGCAATAACTGCCGGCAAAACAGTTAGGACCATGATGACCAGCATCACATAGGTAAAGTTATTTTTGATAAACGGGATATTCCCAAATATAAAACCTATTCCCAGAAAACTTACGATCCATAAGACCCCTCCCACAACATTGTAATAGGTAAAGGGAACAAATTTCATTTTTCCCACACCGGCAACAAAAGGTGCAAGTGTCCTAAATATGGGCATAAATCTACTGAATATCAACATATTACCACCCTTCTTATTGAAATAATCCTTAGTCTTTTCATAATACTCTAATTTTAGTATCCTATTTCCGGGTTTAAATACTTTCGGTCCAAGAAAATTTCCCAGTGCATAATTAATAGTATTACCGCTAATAGCGGCCACAATTAAAAGGATGCCCATAGTATAAATATTCAGTCCGGTATCTTCTTTTGCAATGAGTGCACCTACCGCAAAAAGCAGGGAATCTCCGGGCAAGAATGGTGTAACAACAAAACCGGTTTCTGAAAAAATTATCATGAAAATAATGAGGTATGTCCAGGTTTGGTATTCGCTCACAATCTTTACCAGATACTTGTCAATATTTAATATATAATCGAGAATGGTGCTAATAATTTCCAATGCTTTGAATTTAATGAATGGGATAAAAAACGAATAAATGCCTAAGGCCTCTCAGGATAAAAGGAAGAATAATTTATAACTCAGATTTCGCTTTTCTGCTTTTCACGGATCAATTCAATCACAGGAGGCAAAACTGACAGAATTATAATTCCGAATATGACATAGGTAAAATTGTTCTTAATCACCGGTAATCCTCCGAAGAAATAACCGATAAAGAGGAAAGATACAACCCACAAAATACCGCCGGAAATATTGTAGCTCGCAAATTTGAGATAACTCATCGTACCAATTCCGGCTACAAAAGGGGCAAAAGTTCTTATAATTGGTATAAAACGGGCATAAATTATGGTCTTTCCACCGTGTTTCTCGTAGAATGTCTGGGTCTTCTCTAGATATTCCTTTTTAAGGAATTTAATTTTTCCGCTAAAGGCTTTCGGACCAATATAGTTTCCGATATGATAGTTGACCAGATCCCCAAGGATCGCTGCAATAATTAGCAAAAAACACATCAAGAATATATTTAGACCACTTTCAGGTTTTGCAATAATTGCCCCTGCTGCAAATAACAAGGAATCACCAGGCAAAAATGGAGTAACTACAAAACCAGTTTCGGCAAAAATGATCAGAAAAAGTATTAAGTAAGTCCAGGTTTGATATTCCTGAACGATTTCTATTAAGTGCTTATCAATATGAAGTATGAAATCAATAAGCTGTTGAATAATTTCCAAGGTAGATCTATATTTTTCACAAAAATAAAAAACTCAAGGCAAAGGCTTTGAGTTTTCTATTATAATTGCATAAGTATGATTAATTATGCATAATTATTTAACATCACGGGCATAACTAGCATCAAGACTTCTTCCTGCTCATCATGAGTCTGTGGCATCAATAATCCGGCACGATTCGGGGTGCTCATTTCAAGAAGTACTTCCTCTCCACCTAAATTATTCAGCATTTCAATCAGGAATTTAGCATTAAACCCAATTTCCATATCCTCCCCCTCATACTGACAGGATATGCGTTCATGTGCTTCATTTGCAAAATCAATATCTTCAGATGAAATATTCAACTCACTTCCTGTAATTTTTAAACGTACCTGATGAGTTGTTTTGTTTGCGAAAATAACCACACGGCGTAAGCAGTTCAGAAATAACGATCTGTCAATAATAAGTTTATTTGGATTATTAGTAGGAATAACCGCTTCATAATCAGGATAACGCTCGTCTATCAGCCTACAGATGAGGTTGATGTTGCCGAATCTGAAAAATGCACTGGTATTGTTATACTCTACAACAACACTCACATCATCAGAAGGAAGTGATGCTTTTAATAGTGTCAGAGCTTTCTTTGGCAGAATAAAAGTAGCTGGAGCTTCAGATTTTGTATCTAAACGGCGATATCTTACCAATTTATGAGCATCGGTTGCAACGAAGGTTATGTGCTGGGGACTTAACTGACAGTACACTCCGGTCATAGCCGGACGCAATTCGTCTCCACTAACCGCAAAAAGTGTTTTATTTATAGCTTCAGATAGAACAGAAGCCGGCATGGCTAATGAAGAAGGATTTTCGACAACTGGAATTTTGGGGAAATCTTCCCCATTCTCTCCGCTCAATTTGTACTTTCCGTCTCCTGCACTGATTTCAATGGCAAATGTTTTATCATCTACTGAAAAAGATATGGGCTGATCCGGAAGTGTTTTTAAAGTCTCAAGCAAAATCTTGGAAGGTATGGCTACTTTGCCATCTTCCTTTGATTCTACAGTTAAGGAAGTGGTCATACTGGTCTGCAGATCAGTTGCAGAGACCGTCAAATTGCCATTCTTTATCTCAAAAAGAAAGTTTTCTAGGATGGGCAATACGGTGCTACTGCTGGATGCACCATTAACAGCCAGAAGCTGTTTTAATAAGGTCGATGTTGAAACTATAAATCTCATATTCAAATATCTGAAAAACAATAATAGCAAAGCTTTTTGGTAGTTCCTAATTAGGATTTAAAAGCTAATTTTCTCGCCAATCGCAAGTCCCTACCAGTCAAAAATATACAAATTAACGTGTATACTTGCGGATACGATGGTAATGTTGAAAAATACCGCAAGCTATTAACATTATTAGCGGTAATCCGATGTTCAGGAATTGCCAGAATGTTTTTTCTTGCCGTATTTTTGCCCGGTCGAGCAATCTAAGTTTAATTTCCTTGTTTCTTAGGCTGATAATACCTGATTCATCATATAGGTAATCTACAGCATTGAGCAGAAAATTCTTGTTTGCATACTGTTCACTGGTATAACGGTCGAAGCCTAAAGGATAGGAGGAGCCATCTTTACTATTAATCTGATTTTTAAAGATATCTCCATCAGCAAGGACAATTATTTTTCCAGGCTTGGCTATTTTAGGAAAAGTCACTTTCTCTGAAATATCCATAGGAACGGGCCTATTCTTGAAATTTGATGGAAATTCTCCCTCAATTAGTACAGCAACAGGTTTGGGATCAGATTGAAACAGCTTAGGATCAGGCTCTTCCTCCACCATTTGAAGCGATAGCATTACCGGTACTTCCAATTGGCGATTGAACGGGGATGAAGAAAGAATCACTTCCGACTGCAGGCCTTTTACAGAAATCAGATCAATAGTACCGGGGAACTCTGAACGTATCCCATCGAGATTTTTTACTAATGGATGAGTTGAAACCGGTACAATTACAGGGTAAAACAACCAGGGTAATAACTGGATTTGAGATTGCCCACCAACATCTCCCACATTTATTGGAATCTGCGCACAATTCATATCCGCAAGGAGATTGTAATTAAGCCTTACACCATACTTAAAGAGCATGTCATCTAGATTCAACTTTTTTGCAAAGGCCAGCTGCTCAGTAGAACCGCGAAGGCTGTCTAATTCTGCACTAACCTGATCAAGCGACCAGATTATCCTTCCCCCATTCATCAGGAAATAATCAATCTTATATTTCTCAGCCTCTGAAAAGGGTTTCTCAGGCTTTGCGATAATCAATACTTTCAGCTGATCAAGCCCAGAGAAGGTAATTGTTTTCAGGTCAACGCGGCCCACTTCATAAGAATCACCTAAAGATTTCATGGCCTCACCCAAGTACTGATCACTTAATTCACCATGACCTTCGGTAAAGCCTATCCTTCCTGATTGATTTCTACTAATCTTTTTTATGGCACTGGCAAAAGCATATTCCAGATTCTGTATTGAATTATTCAGAACTTCTTCCGGACTAATACCGGATCTCGATTGCAATAACTTTACAGGAATCTGCCTTCCTTGGTAAGTAATCAAAGCGGCTGGGAAAATGATTTTCTGTGACATCCCGTCTTCTGTTTTGACACTCAAATTAGTGGGTTCAATGCCCTTATCAAGTAATAACTGGTAAGCTTCTTCCTGCGATTTCTGATCTCCGGTGAGTGGGTTCACAAAATCAAATTTCAGATTCCCATTTGAATAGGTTTTAAAATCCCGCAGAAGGTCGGCAGTGGAATTTCTTAATCGTTTGAATCCGGCAGGAAAATCACCCTCCAAGTAAACCGTTACCTGAACTTCATTGTCTAAATCAGCCAAAATAGTTCTGGTAATTGCTGAAAGTGTATATCTTTTCTCAGCAGTAAAATCAATACGGCCAAAGAAAAAAGATGAAAGAACATTCAATATCACCATTCCCGCGATGGCAAGAATCAAAATGTTCAGATCATGTTTCCGACGATTTACCATTTCCTTGCACCCAGTACTGTTTTGGTTAATAAAAGAAACAATCCGGCGAAACTTAAGAAGTATATAAAATCACGACTATCCAGCACTCCCCTGCTAATCGACTGATAATGCTGATTAATTCCTAGACTGGTTAAACTGCTCTCAAAAGACTGTAGAGAAATTATTTTACTGATTGAATCGAAAGCACTGAAAGTGACAAAACATAGAAAAACTGAAAGCGTAAACGCAATAATCTGATTTTTACCAAATGAGGATGTAAATAATCCGATTGAAGTGAATGCCCCTCCTAACAAGATTAACCCGAGGTATGAACCGATCACCGAGCCAGTATCAATATTACCCTTGCTTATGCCTAGTTGATAGACGCTGATATAATAAATGAGCGTTGGAATAAGAGTCATTACAACAATAAGTAAGGATGCCAAAAACTTACCCATAACAATCTGCCAGTCACTCAAAGGACGGGTTGCCAGTAATTCGAATGTGCCATCTTTTTGTTCTTCGGCCAGTGAACGCATGGTAATAGCAGGAATTAGAAACATAAACAAGTACGGCGCGATATTGAAAAAGCTATCCAGTCCGGCGTAACCATAATCCAGTATACTTGAATCAGGGAAAACCCAAAGAAAAAGACCGGTCACAAGCAGAAATACAGCCATAGATATGTAGGCAGCAAGAGAGCTGAAAAAACCGTTTATTTCTTTATTTAAAATACTTAGCACCTGATCTAATTTATATTTCTCTGTAATTCTTTTTTTATCAAACTATTTAATTTAATGCAGAGTCGAAGCCGTCAAACTGATAAAAATATCTTCAAGACTTTTATTCTGATGAGTCTCCTTCAAATTATTCAGCCTATCATCAGCAACTATCTTACCCTTACTTATAATAACCACTTGTTCACAAACAGCCTCAACTTCCTGCATAATATGTGTTGAAAGTATTACTGTCTTGGATTTTCCTAATTCTTTGATCAGATTTCGGATACCGATTACCTGATTTGGGTCGAGCCCGGATGTAGGTTCATCAAGAATCAATACCGCAGGATCAGAAAAAATTGCTTGAGCAAGTCCCAAACGCTGCCGATACCCCTTAGATAAGGTACTGATTTTCTTATTTTGCTCCTCCCCTAGTCCGCAAAGTTCAATTACCTCATCCATTCGTTTTTTTGAATTTTCAAGTTGGTGAACTGAGCCAATAAATGCAAGTGCTTCGCGTACATACATCTCAAGGTAAAGCGGGTTATGTTCGGGGAGGTAACCAATATTCCTACGTACTTCCATGGGATGGGCATTTACATCCATACCGCAAACTGAAGCCATTCCTGAGGTTTGCGGAATGTAGCAGGTCAAGATTTTCATTGTTGTAGATTTTCCGGCACCATTCGGTCCCAAAAAGCCAACAACACTTCCAAGAGAAGTCTGAAATGAGATTCCGTCGATTGCTTTCTGAGCTCCATAACTTTTACAGAGATCCTTTACTACAATACTCATGGTTCAAAGGTAGGTAATGAATTGAGAATGGAGAATGGAGTATGGAGAATTAATTGTTCAGGTTAGAACTTAATAATTAGAAAATGAGCAAATGAGATAATTAGCAAATGATATCCCTCCTACTTCGGGATGACGGTCGGCCGTTTGATATTGGACTGCTGATTAAAATATTGTATATTTATGGGTACGTACACAATCTATCTATGAGAACGAAATTCATTCTACAACTTTTATTTTATGTCATTCTATCTTTAGAAGCTTATTCTCAAAAACAAGTCAGGGTTATTCCTCTTCCCGACAAAACTGGTTTTACCGTAGAAACTTCAACTAGGGATTTAGGTAATGGTTTTTTTGATCATGGCGTCGCTTCTCCAATCAGTAATCATCGCGGAGTAGTTTCAACCGTTGATGGAAATGGCAAAAATGTTGTTCTAGTTTGGCTTTTTGATCATCGCGGAGGGTATTCATTATTAATGATAGAAGCTGAGACAGGAAAAAGCGAGGAATTTCCAATTCCCTTCGATCCGAAACAGGATACACCCTATTCATCAATACTATCCAAGGATAATAAATTCTATACTCACTTCAGCGATCATTTTACTGAATTTGATCCGCAAAAAAGGGCTTTTACTTTTACTCAAAAGACAATGCCTCAAATGGCTATGTCAATGACTGAAGACGATCATGGCGAAATATGGTCTGTAACTTATCCCAACAGCGGACTTGTGGCATTTGATCCTAAAAAAAGAGAATTGAAGGACTTCGCTTATGTTAATCAGGAAAATTGGCGTCAGTATCAGCGTTCAATCGCCGCTGATGACTCAGGGTGGATCTATTTCGGATTGGGAAATGCCTCCAGCCAGATCCTTGCCTTCGACCCTAAAACAGAAAAATCAAATGGAATTCTTCCACAAATTGAACGCAAACTTGGAACTGCCGCTGTTTATCGCGATGAAAACGGTAAAGTTTACGGACGCGCCCTTGAATCGATCAATGATGAGTGGTATGAGTTATATAAAGGTGAAGCAAGAAAGATTGGTGAGTATAAAAACCTGAAACAGGTAAAAATCATAACAGGCTCGCAAAGTCTGTTCCATAGAAATTTCCCTGATGGAACTATTCTAAAGGATCTTGACCTCGTTAACCGCGTACTTATTACAGAAAACCCTAAAACGAACAGAACAAAAGAGGTTTCTTTTGAATACACTAGTGATGGTGCAATAGTAATGGGTATCGGCACTGCTCCTGATGGTAATATTGTTGGTGGCACTGCCTTCCCTATGCGTTTTTTTAATTATGACCTTATAAAAGACAGATGGGTAAACAGATATGCTTTAGGACAATTCAATGCACTGGTTAATCAGAACAAGAGAGTATATTTTGGCGTCTACTCAGGGGGGCATCTCATAGAATGGAACCCCTACAAACCCTGGGTCCAAACCAAACTAAATGATAAAAGTTCAAACCCGCTTCATCTTACCACGGTTTCACCAGACATTATCCGCCCTTACCGCATCATTGCACATCCCGATGGAAAAACCATAATAATGGGCGGCACTCCGCAATATGGCGCTACCGGTGGGGGATTATTGTTTTATGATAATAAGGCAAAAAACCAAGTCCTTCTCAAGGATAGCATGGTTGTAAAAGATCAGAGCAGTATGAGTCTGGTACCCCTGAAAAACGGAAAATTACTAGGTGGAACCACCACTTCTCCGGGAACAGGAGGAGAAAAAAAGGCAAAAGAAGCACAAATGTACATTCTGGACATGGCCAGCAAAAAGATTGAATGGCAGGAGGTAGTATTTCCGGGAGTTCAGGAATACAGTGAAATGCGCCTAATGCCGGGGGGAATGGTTTATGGAATTACAGATAAAAGACATTTCTTTGTTTTTGATCCCACTAAAAAAAAGGTAGTCTATACCAAAGATATTTCTGCCGAATTCGGACCTACAACAGCTGAACAAAGTCCGAGAATATTTGTAAATGGACCTAAAGGCGAACTGTTTATTTTGTTTGCAAAAGGAGCCATCGTAAAAGTTAAATCCAAAACTTATGATATGAAGCTGATTGCAACATCTCCTAGTCCGATAAAAGCAGGTGGGGATTATTCAAATGGAAGGATCTTCTTTGTAAGCGGGTCTCATTTGTACAGTTATGTCCTTAATTAGTTATCAAAACACAGAAAATAAACTATTTTATATGAAACAAATCCTAATTAGGTTCCTATCTTTTGTTATCCTCCTTGTTATTACTCATGAGGCTTCTGCAATCCGGCCTTATGGAGGTTATTACACAAAGGAAAAGATAAATAGTCTGCGGGCAAATTGCGATAAATATGATTGGGCGCAACAATTACGTTTAAAAGCGATTGAAAAGGCGAAAATCTGGCTGGCTAAAGATGATGATGAATTATGGGCTATGGTTCCTGGACAAGATCTGCCACGATGTATTGATGTTACCTTTGACCGGCTAACCAAAGGACCTAAAATCCTAGGATGTCTGAAATGCGGAAATGACATCTTTAAATATGGTAACTATCCATATAACCCTGAATTTGAAAACAAACCTTGGAAGCTTACTTGCCCATCTTGTAAAAGTATTTTTCCGACCAATGATTTTGCCAAATTTTACGCAAGTGCAATCGATGAACGTGGGCAGTTCGATGCCAGCAAGGGTGATAAAAGTCTGCTATATAACACAGAACACCCCGACCCAAAAGATCCGCTTCATAAATATGGTGTAGATGACGGCTTCGGATATATTGACCAAAATGGACGTTCTCACAAATATATAGGTTATTACACTTGGAAGTACTGGAACTATATTAATTCAGGTCTTGCTGCTTTAGCCGATGCTTACCTTTATACCGGCGAAAAGAATTACGCCCGCAAAGCCGCCATTATACTGGACCGTATTGCCGATGTTTATCCCGATATGGACTGGAAGCCATATGCGGAACGAGGATGGTATCATTCTGATGGTGGATCTAGCATGGGCAAGATTGAAGGAAGGATATGGGAAACAGGAATCGTTCAGGTATTTGCTGATTCCTATGATAAGATTTTGAGCGGCACGATAGAAAACCCGGAATTGTATTCATTTCTTACCCGGCAGTCTAAGAAATACAAATTGCCAGAGAAAAAAGGCACACGGGATCTGTTTCTTAATAATGTTGATGAAAGGATTTTACGTACTGCTTTCAAAGCGGTATTATCAAAACAGATCTGGGGTAATCAGGGAATGCATCAGCTAACGACAGCAATGTGCGCTTTAGCCCTAGATACTCAGCCGGAAACAACATATTGGCTCGACTGGATGTTTACTCCCACCGGAGGTGACATTCCGGGTTTAATGGTGGCCAATTTCGATCGTGATGGTACCTCAGATGAAGGGGCTCCTGGTTATAACTTAATATGGGGCCGCTTAATCACTCAAGTAGTCGACCGCTTGGAGGGTTATTCAGCTTATACAAAACATAATATTATCCGGGAATTTCCTCAGTTCAGTACCACTTTTCTTGCCTCTTATCGAATGGCAGCTTTGGGAATAGCTATTCCAAATATTGGGGATAGCGGTTCTACAGGTTCAGTAGGTAGCGGTATTAATCCTCAATTTATTGCCAAGGGTTACATTTTAACCCGTGATCCTGAATTTGCAAAAGCAGCTTACCATGCCAATAAAAATTCAGCTAAAGGGCTGGGACAGGATATTTATGCTTCAGACCCCGATGCAATAAGCCGGGAAATAGAACAAATTGCAGAAAATTCAGATTCTCGTCCGGAGGGAGGTTATCTGATGAGTGGTTTCGGACTAGCCTTACTCGAATCAGGCAAAGGTGCTTCAGGTGTAGCTTTGGCCAATAATTACGGAAGAACGATAAAGCACGCACACCCTGACCTTTTAAATTTTGACCTTCTGGCTTTCGGTCGCTGGCTTGCGCCTGATCATGGTTATCCGGAGTTTGCAACTCGCATTCCAAGTAATACAGACTGGACAGGAAGCACGATCTCACATAATACTGTTTTTGTAAATCAACATCCGCAAAAAGAAATTTGGGGAGGACACAGCAAAATATTCAAGCAGTTAAAAGGATTCGGAGTATTTGAATTAGACGGAAAGAAAGCTTATCCCGAGATCAATGGATACACCCGTACTATGCTTTTAATTGGCGGTGATCGAGATGACAATGATAACAATGCTTATGTAGTGGATATATTTCGTGTTGAAGGCGGATTTGATCATGTATACAGTTTCCATGGTCCACCCGGTGAAATTACAAGTGCGGGGCTTAGATTGAATGAACAAAAGGAAGGAACTTATGCAGGCGAGGCAATACAAAAAGGTGAAGGCGCAAACGGTTTCCCGGTAGGTTATTCATTTTTTTACAATGTCAGAAAAGATATGAGCCCTCCATCTCAATTCATGTTGGATTGGAAAGCTGAAGCCGGCTACCGTGGACTTACTGAGAAAGATAATGTTCACCTTCGTATGTATGCCCTGAGCCAGTCGGATGATATAGCACTTGCTGATGGTGATCCTCCTCAAAATAAACCAGGCAATCCCAAACAGCTTGGGTATGTATTAATGCATCGAAAGGGCAGCGACCTCCAGAGCGCTTTTGTTTCTGTAATAGAACCTTATAAGCAACAACCTTTCATTAAATCAGTAAAACGAATAGACAATGGCAAAAGCTCAGAAATCGCAATACAAGTAGAACATATTAACGGAAATGTTGACTATGTGTTATATAATCCTGATTCACAAAAGATTATGCAACTCCCACATGGTTTGTCTATGAGGGGAAATATTGGTTATATCAGAAAAACAGGGAAGGAAATAACAAAGGGGATACTGGTAAATGGTACCTCATTAAAATATGAGAACCTGAACTTAAATTCAGGACTTATAACCGGAACCGTTGTAAAAATGAATAGAACTCCGGCTGGAGATGGCTGGATCTTGGTTGATACTGTTCTTCCGGAAGATGGAAGCCTGAACGGGCAGCAGATCATTATCTCAACGGAAGGAGACCGAGATGCGAGTTATACGATCAGGGATATTAAGCGCGAGGGTAAAGTCAGCAAAATTAATTGCGGACCAGTGGCTTTTGTAAGCGGTCTTAAAACTCCAGCACAAAATAACCTTTCTTCGGATCTTTCAAATAACTATCTATACGATTTTGAGGAAGGAGCGTCATTCAGTATCACCTCACATGCTGTATGGACATCTAAAAAATGAAATAATTAAACGTAATAATATCTATGGCACTAAAAAATTTTAATAGAAGACAATTTGTTACAGCAGCCTCTTTAGGCTCAATAGCCGTAATAAGCTCAATTAAGCCGGCAATTTCTGCTGAGTTTAATCCGGCACCAGAGTTTGACAAAAAAGAAAAACCTACCTGGAAAAAAATAGGCAATGATCTTTACGGTGCTAAAGCGGATAAAAACGGACCTATCGGAGGCGGTAAAGGTTATTCGAAGGGAATTACAAGTGGTGATTACACAGTTGATAGCCTCGAATCACTAATTGATGCCCTTAGCAAAGCAAAAGCTGGGCAAGTTGTTTTTATTCCGGGAGATAAAATTATCGACATGACGACTTTTATCTATATTGATAAGATTATGCTGAAAATTCCACAGGGAGTTACTCTGGCCAGCGACAGGGGTAATAATGGTTCAGCCGGAGCACAGATTACGAGTGATAGCCTAGATACACCTGGAATGATCTCAATCGAAGGTCCTGATGTTCGAATCAGCGGGATCAGGCTGCAGGGACCTAACTCAAAAAGATACCTCGACCATCATAAAAGAGCTTTTGGTTCGGGAGGCCCAGGTCATATCTATTATTATAAATTCCCGACATCAAGAGGGATTATCTCTAAATTCGGAAATCTGGAAATAGATAATTGTGAGATCTCGGCTTTTGCCAATGCTGGTGTTAGCTTACAAAAAGGAACAGGTAGCCATATTCATCATAACCTGATTCATAAATGTCAGTATAACGGACTTGGATATGGCGTTAGTCATGATGAAGCCAGTTCAACAATTGAATTCAATCAATTCAATGAAAACCGGCACTCACTAGCCGGAACAGGTAAACCGGGTTGCGGGTATATTGCGCGTAATAATGTGGAATTAGGAATCTCATTAAGCCATAATTTCGATATGCATGGGGGGCGCGACCGTAAAGACAATACAACTATTGCCGGAACAACAATGGAAATGTACAACAATACTTTTTTGGGACCTCAAAGAGCCGTTGTAATTCGTGGAGTACCTCAGGACAAATGTGAGGTACACCATAACTGGATGCCGACTCATAAAGATGCTGCTTCGGCTGTCAAAGCAGAAGAAAAAACGTATACGACAAATAATCTTTATGCCGATGGAAAAGTTTCCTAATCTGCTGTAATTTTTAATATGAAAGCTCTTTCAATATCCGAAAGAGCTATTTTTATATTAATCTTACTAAGATCGATTTTAGGAAGGTTAACCAAAACGGTTATGATTGGTCAGAAAAGGCTCTAGAGCTAAGTAATTTGATTATTGAAAGCAATACCTGTTTTAGTTCGAACTCAAGTTAAATTTAATAACTAATTCCAGAACTTATTAAGATGAATTTAAGTACATCCTATTCCCGTTTCAGTTTGATTCTGAT
>Ga0105050_10003740_pt1 | contig 20826 bp, 13 predicted proteins | sample FRY01_FD_78088 | JGI IMG/M metagenome (GOLD analysis project Ga0105050, IMG submission 78088) | Freshwater microbial communities from Lake Fryxell liftoff mats and glacier meltwater in Antarctica - FRY-01 | ecosystem: Environmental > Aquatic > Freshwater > Ice > Glacier meltwater ...
GAGCGGATGCCTAAAAAAATTCCGCGCCCTGGATTCAGCATGGGCGAAGACCTCAAGATTGTGCCAACCCTGAAACGCTACTGAAAACCAATCTGAATCTACCCACAGATTCTGCGGAAGAGCTAAAGTTTTTCCAGGGAATCATTGACAGGCGAGCGTTATATCTGGTTGTCCGCCGTGGGTGCGATGTCCACGCCGGGCGAGACTGGTACCCGAATCTTTGCTCTCGGTTTTTCACCAACCGTCCCCGGTACCAACCAAGGGCCAGCGCTATGTTTATCAAGCAGCATTCTCAATTGTTCGTTATTGATCGATTCAACTTCTAGCAATTTTTGCGTAACGGCTTCGAGCGCCTCACGACGCTGTTCCAAAATCTCACGCGTTTGGACCAGCGATTCTTCCAATATCCTCGCCACCTCTTTATCAATTAACTTCGCCATCTCCTCGCTATGCGAAACCTGATAAGTATCTCCACCGCCGCCCGATAAAAATGGGCTCGTCGAACTCTTGCGATAATTGACTCTCCCCAAGCGGCTCATCCCATAATCCATCACCATGGATCGGGCGATCTCAGTGCAACGCTCCAAGTCGTTTTGTGCACCGGTGCTAATATCGGTGAAGATCATTTCCTCCGTCAGCGTTCCGGCGAGCAGTACTTTCATTTTGCTCTCCAGTTCGCTCTTGGTCATCAAATAACGGTCGCCCTCGGGACGCTGCATCGTATAACCCAGCGCCGCCAAACCTCGCGGAATGATGGAAACCTTATGAACCGGATCGGTATTGGGAAGCGCCGTGGCGACGAGTGCATGTCCCGCTTCGTGATAGGCGACACGGATTTTTTCGTCCTCGTTCATGACGCGATTTTTCTTTTCCAGTCCCGCGGTCACTCGTTCAACAGCTTCGTTGAACTCATCGATGCCCACCGCCGTTTTTCCACCGCGAGCGGCTAGCAAGGTCGCTTCGTTGACGAGGTTCGACAAATCGGCACCGACAAAGCCACTGGTGATGGAAGCGACTTCCTTCAGTTCCACCATGTCGTCAAGTTTCACATTTTTAACATGAACCTTCAGAATCTCTTCTCGGCCGCCAACGTCAGGGCGATCGACCAGCACGTGCCGATCGAAACGTCCTGGCCTAAGCAGCGCAGGATCAAGCGTCTCGGGACGGTTGGTGGCGGCGATCACAATGACACTGTTATTGCTATCAAAACCATCCATTTCGACCAACAGCGCATTCAGCGTTTGTTCGCGTTCGTCGTGGCCGCCGACGAGATTGCCACCCCGACTTTTCCCCAACGCATCAAGTTCGTCAATGAAGATGATGCAGGGTGCTCGATTCGTGGCTTGTTGAAACATATCGCGGACTCGTGCGGCACCGACGCCAACGAACATTTCCACGAAATCGCTTCCGGACAAACCGAAAAACGGCACGCCCGCTTCGCCCGCGATCGCTTTGGCGAGCAACGTTTTGCCGGTTCCTGGAGGTCCAACCAGCAGGACGCCACGTGGGATTCGAGCCCCGAGTTGTTGGTACTTGTCGGGATGTTTGAGAAAATCGACCACTTCGCGGACTTCTTCGACGGCTTCATCAATTCCCGCCACATCCTCAAACGTAATCGCCAGTTCTTCCTGGCCATAAAGCTTTCCACGGCTGCGCCCAAAAGCCATGGGTGAGCCGACGCCTCCGACTCGCTTCAACATCATGAAACCGAGAACGATCAAAACGCCGATCATGAGCAATGACAGCCCATGGTCAGCAAGAAACGTATTGGGGAGATCGGTATCCCAGACAACGTTAGACGCCTTGAGAAGATCGATCAATTGTTCGTCTTCGGAGTCATTGCGAATCGTTCGCTCGGTACGGAACGAAATCCGCTCGCTCTTGGCATCGTCCTTCGCTAACGCCCGCATCTCGACGGTGCCAGTGATAACGCCGTCGGCCACGAGGATGTTACGGGGTCGGGTCAGCTCAACCTTCGCTTCGGGATTTCGCTCCGAGGGAACGATGACCTTTCCGCTTTTTGACTTTGTGCGCATCACGGGATCGCTGATCGACATTCCCGTCAAATCGTCGATAAAATTACCAGTCGTTCGGACAAGCCGTTCGCTGCCGTAACTTTCGTACTGAGTTTCTTCGAGTAAGCGAATCAAATCAGGATAACGAACCCGCTTGGAGCTAGAATTCATCAGGTAACCGCTCAGCAGGATCGCGCCGACGAGTGCGATCAGCATCAACCATATGCCGCTTTGGGGTGTCTCACCCGAACTGGGCTTGCGTTTATTATCATCGCTCATACGTTTTCCTCTCACAGCACGTTACGATGGCGGCCTTTCCATTAGTTGACTCGGTACGATCACTCAGCAATGACGCATCCCCAATCCCGCCGTGTCGCCATCTTAGGGGCAACGGGAAGTATTGGAACCGCCACGGCGGCCGTGATCGAACATTTGCAGAGAGTAGACCCCGCGGAAGGTTGGATTTTGCACGGCATTTCGGGGCACGGTAACCTTGAATTGCTGGCAAATATTGCAAAACGTCATCTTCCGCCTCGTGTCGTGCTATCTGACAACTCATCCGCCGATGCTTGGAAACGGGGCGACGTGGGCTACGCAAACGTTACGTTTCCCGAGTCGTGCCGGATCGGTTTTGGCTGCGATCAATTGGTCGATTTGGCGTCGGATCCTGATGTGGACACCGTGGTCGCTGCGATTGTTGGTCGCGCGGGTCTGGAAAGCACGGTGGAGGCGATACGAGCGGGGAAACGAGTCGCGTTGGCGAATAAGGAAACTTTGGTGGTCGCCGGAGGTCTGGTTTTTGAACATTTGAAGACGTCAGGTGCGACGTTATTGCCCGTCGATAGTGAACATTCGGCGATTTTCCAGTGCTTGGCAGGTCGTGAGCCACCGAGGAGAATTGTGTTGACGGCCAGCGGGGGACCGTTTCGCGATTGGACGACGAAGCAGATGATGTCGGCAACGATCGATCAAGCGATGGCGCATCCAACTTGGCGTATGGGTCGTAAAATAACGATCGATTCGGCGACCATGATGAACAAAGCGCTCGAAGTGATCGAAGCAAAGTGGTTGTTCGGCGTGCAGGCTGACCAGATCGAAGTCGTGGTCCATCCTCAATCAATCATCCATTCGATGATCGAAACGCAGGACGGATCGATGATTGCCCAATTAAGTCCTCCTGACATGCGTTTGCCGATTCAGCTCGCCCTCACCCACCCGCGATGTGTGACGGGGGCGACGGAATTGCTGGATTTGACTAAAAATTTAAACCTTTCACTCTCACCCGTCGATCGCGATCGTTTTCCAGCAATCTCGCTCGGTTTTGAGGTCGCCAGGGCCGGCGGAACCGCGGGCGCTGTCGTGAATGCGGCAAATGAGGAAGCGGTCGGTCTGTTCCTGCAGGGGCGAATTCGGTTTACTGACATAGTTCCAGCGAGCCAAATGGCACTGGAAAATCATACATTTGAACAAACGGCGACAATCGAACGGCTTCTGGAGCTGGATCGATGGGCGCGAGCGGAGGTACGGCGGTGGCAGGCTCGATCGATTTCTTATTGACTTTTAGCTCAATCTTTTCCGCAATCCACCCTACCTTCGCTCACGCGGATGGTTTGCTAGGCGGCTTGCTTGCCCAGGTTGCAGTCGCTTCATGGACAGAAACGCTCACCACCCAAGTTTGGATTTGGGTGCGTGTAGCGTTAGGCATTGGGTTCGTGATCTTTGTTCATGAGCTTGGCCACTTTCTCGCCGCAAAGTGGTGCGGGGTTAAGGTCGAGAAATTTTATGTCGGTTTTGATGTGCCGATCAAGCTTGGACCGATTCAATTGCCGCGTTCTTTGGCGAGATTTCGGTATGGTGAAACGGAGTATGGCATCGGCACCATTCCCCTTGGCGGCTATGTCAAAATGCTGGGCCAAGATGACGATCCGCGAAAAGCGGAGGCTGAGGCGAAAAGAATTCGTCAACCGGGCAATGGCGACGATTCGACCAAATTCGATGACGAAACCGTAACGCTGGATCCCCGTTCCTTCCCCGCCAAACCGGTTTGGCAGCGGATGGTGATCATCAGCTCGGGTGTTGTGATGAATTTGATCACCGGTGTTCTTTTCGCGACGGTCGCATTCACTTTTGGTGTGCCTTACACGCCTGCGGTGATTGGCGACGTCACGCCGGGCGGGCCAGCGTATCAAGCGGGGATCGAACCGGGTGGCAAAGTCGTCGGCGTGGGTGGCATCGTCAGCGACAATCAATTGCACTTTCGCGAGATGCGAATTGCAATCTTGACCGAAGGGATGGATAACCCTGAGAAACCGGTCAACATTTCGATCGAGTATCCCGATGGCATTCGCGAATACAATTTACTAACTGCGGCCATGCCGGAAGACCCGTCACAGCGGATCATCGGGATCATGACACCATCTTCGACGCGGCTGAGCAAAACATTTTACGCTCGTCCCGGCTCGATCGCGGCATCCGTGTTGACCGAACAAGACGCGGGTGCACAAGTCATCGCAATCAACGGAACGCCTTTGCCCGGTGACGGAGGCGACGACGATGTGCAGGCATCGATTGCACTGCGCAAGTCGCTGCAGGAGAACGTCGCCCGTCCTGTCACGTTGACACTGCGCCGAGCCGATGATTCTGAAGTCGAAGTCACCATTCCGCCGCAGACATTACTGCTGCCTGGAATGCGTTTCCAAATCGGCCCCGTCAAAGCACTCGTTAACGAAGGTGTTGCGATGAAGGCGGGTGTGCAGGTGGGCGATCAATTGGTCGCGATTGATGGCAATCGTGAAATCGATGCTTTTTTGTTGCCAACAATGCTTGCCGATTCGAGTCAGCCCGTCGCGATGACTTTTGTCCGTGGCAAAGGCGAAGAAGCGAAAGAGATCGAGTTGACACTTACTCCTTCCGCGGGTGCTCGCTCGACATCGCCGATCAGCGAAACCGACAACATGATTGCACTCGATCGTTTTGAGTTTGCGTTTGAGGCTTTGCCCACGGTGGCCAGCGTCGATGGTTCTGCCGGCGAAAACGTGGAGTCAGCAAACTCGCTGCGCCCCGGTGATGTGGTGCGCAGCGTTGCCGTTCGATGGCCCGATGGGAAATTGCCTGAGGCTTTCGAGGATGAGTCGATGGCGGAAATCCGGACGAAGCTGAGCGAAGGCTGGGAATTGAACGAGCAAACACCGTTGACTTTATTGGTTCGCATGCTGCAGATGCTTCCCGCCGGCACGACTCTGGATGTGATTGCGTCGCGCGATGAAAAAATCATCGAAGCAAAGACCATACTTGCTGCGACCGACGTGCCGTGGTCTGAGCGAGGCATCGGTTTCGGCGGAGTCGAGCGACTACACACCGCATCGACAATGGGTGAAGCGTTTTCGCTCGGGCTGCGCGAAAGCAAACGTCGTCTGGGTGACGTCTTCCGATTCCTGCAACTGCTGGTTCAAGGCAAAGTCCAATCGAAGCAAGTGGGCGGCCCGATCACGATCTTCCGCGCCGCGGGCGCCGAAACAAGTCGCGGTATGGCTCCGCTACTCATGTTCTTGACGCTACTGAGCATGAACCTTGCCATCTTAAACTTCTTGCCGATTCCCGCACTCGACGGTGGCCATATGGTTTTCTTGGTCGCCGAAGCAGTGCTGGGGCGTCCGGTCGATGAGAAATTGCAAATGCAATTGACGATGGCGGGTGTGTTAGCGCTGCTGTCGTTGATGGTTTTTGCCGTGTTCAACGACATTCGACAGTTGTAAGTCGATCTTGAGATCGAGGCGACATAAGTCTTTTATGTTCCCTCGGATTTAAGACCTATTTCAGATCATCGTTTCTACACGCGAGAGCGATGACGCGTCAGTTCCTGACGGCGGCAAATGCAAAACGAAACACGCGCCAGGCGCAATGGCGGCATCGCGAATCTCGATTCGTCCACCGTGTTCTCGCAAAATCTTTTCGCTGACCGGCAACCCTAAACCAGTGCCCCGGGCGCCTTTGCTGGATTCGAACAGCGAAAAGATCTTTTCGCGATCATCCGCATCGATTCCTGAACCGTTATCGGTCACGAGAATGGTCCAACCGCATTGTGGTTCGTACTGCGTCTGGACGACGACGCGGCCCTCGACGTTAACGTGCGATTCTCTGTCGCGCTCTGCGTCTTCGAATTCGTCGTCATCATTTTCCTCTCGCATTCTTTCCGCGGAGGCATCGATGGCGTTGGTGACAATGTTGAGAATTGCCCGGTGCATCGCTTCAGGATCAAAGTGCGCAAGCGGCAACGATTCGGCAGCCACAAAGATCAGCTCGACACCCAACTCATCGGCGCGTGTCTTCATCAACTCGACAACATCAGCAACGGTTTCATTGATGTCCGCATCGACCTTTTCGGGCTCACGTTCTTTGCTGAACGTGAGCATGTCCATCACCAGGTTCGAAATGCGTTCTTGATTGCGGTCCACCATCGCCCAACCGCGCCGCACGGCGTCGGTGTCGTTTCTCTGGAGCCCTGCGTCGATCAGGTAGCTGCCGCCTCGAATCCCTTGAAGGATGTTTTTGATGTGGTGCGAAAGCGTTGCAATCGTTTGGCCCATGACCGCCAAACGCTCGCTCTGCATCATCGCCGAATAATAAAAGGTGTCCTCGATCGCAAGCGCTGCCTGATGTCCGATCGCGGTCATCAATCGCAACTGCTCATCATTGAATCTTTCTTGATAACCGGACTGAACGATCGCGCCGGGCGACGTGTAGGTGTCGACGTACAAGGCACCGACGATTGCGTACCGTCCCTGCAGGGGAACACACAATGCCTCGCGGACACCGCTTTGAACAATCGATTGTGCGGAGTCGAAGCGATCATCACCGATCGCGTCACTCGTCCGAACCCCTTCTTTGCGTTCCATGACATAATCGAGAATCGTGCGACTGATCGCGATGCGGCCGGCATCGCGTGGGCTACGCGACGTGTCGATGTCTTGACGATCGCAACGAGCCGCCGGCCGAAGCCGCTGCGTCTCGTTGTCACGCAGCATCACGCACCCACGATCACCGTCGACCCAATCAAAGACCAGCCTCAGAATGCGATCCAGAAGCTCAGGAATATCGTCCGTGCGTCCCACCGCTAACGCTGTCAGATACATCACTTCAAGGCTGCGATCCGCGTCGACACCTGCGGAAGCGGGCCGTGAGGCGCTAATGGAACCGACGAGTGATGAGACAATCCGACTGGCTTCCGCAACACGACTTTGAGCGACAATATCGACGCCATGAGCGGCCTCGCGCGTCGGATTCACTCCGCCGCCGGTAAAAATCAGCAGCGTTCCTCCAATTTCGATCCGGTCGCCACTGGCGAGCGAGTGAGTCGTGATCGGGCGTCCGTTGACCAGCGTTCCGTTGCTGCTGCCTTGGTCGACTAATGTGTATCGCCCCGTCGCAGAACCGCGAATTTCTGCGTGCGTGCGAGAGGCTTCGGAATCGAGCAAACGAACTTCGCATGACGATTCTCGGCCGATTCTCATCGCCCGCTGCGTGAGCGGAAAATGTTTGCCTTGGTCTCGTCCTCGAACGACAAACAAAGAAGCCATCAAGCGTGATACAAAGGGAGGTACGAAATAAATAGGGCGGGTCAAATCTCGGTCAATGAGTTAGCATATCGCAATGAGAACCGCCGGTGGTGCTCATTGGCTTTCGCTTTTGTTTTCGAAATCTTTTGGTGAGCAACTTGAATTTGCGATCCTTCGCTCCGAAATTGTTTCGCGAGTCGTTTCCTAGGTGTTATCGGCTGCTCGCGGCGTTCCTTTGCTCGCTCACTTTCGCAGGCCAGCTTGGCGCGGAAGAGCTGGACGCCGCCAAGCGATTGGCTTTGGATCCCGCAAACTCCATTGCGGTCGAAGAAGCGTCCTCACGAAGAAACGCTGTACTGCGAAGCGACGTTGAATTTCTTAGCGGCGATGCACTCAAAGGCCGTGGAGTTGGAAGCGAAGGCCTTGACCAGGCCGCGGAGCATATCGCTGCCTCGTTTGCCAAAAATGGCCTGCGTGTGGATTCGTTCGCGGGCAACCCTTTTCAAACACTCGACGTCAATGTTTCGGCCACGATGGGTCCGGCGGACAAAAATCGCCTCAAGTTTCTCCCAATAACGCCCTCAGTGAACGGTGCCGCGGAAGCAAACGCAAACGTCGTCAACAACATTGAGGTGGAACTGGATCGAACGTTTCGTCCGCTGGCGATCGGGGATAGCGCCGCGATCGATGCGGAGATTGTTTTTGTCGGTTACGGTATCACCGCACCGGAATACGGATACGACGATTACGCCAACGTAGACGTCCAGGGACGTGTGGTCATGTTGATTCGAAAAGAGCCAACCAGTTCTCCTGCGGATGGAAAGTTTGACGGCCCAAAAAATAGTCAGCACGCGTACTTCGAAACCAAGCTCAAAAACGCAGCGAAGCATGGTGCCGTTGGCGTGCTGTTGATCAACGATCGTGATTCGATACGTGATGCTCAGACGAGCATTGATTCTCGAATCGCCGATGAGACGCGACGAATGAAAAAAGTGGATGAGCAACTTGCGCAGTTGCCTGAGGAAGCCATCCACAACCGCGAGACACTGCAACAGCGGCGTGGCACCATCAACGCAATGCTGGAGGACTTAAACCGCCAACGCACGCTTGCGGAGGAGGGGTTGATGGAGATCGGCGAGGCAGGAGAGAAGTCCATGGCGAAGGGCTTGCCTGTGCTCTCACTTTCGCGGCAAATTGCAAATCGGCTGCTTCTTGCCGCCGATTCGGAATCAGTGGACTTGATTCAGGAAAAAATCAACCGAACGATGCTTCCGTCGAGTCGGTTATTTAGGCACCGCGCGAGTCTGGAAACGAGTCTGAATTCCTCGACCGTCCCGTCCAGCAACGTGGTCGGCGTACTCGATGGCAAAGGGGCACTTGCGGAACAAACGGTGATCGTCGGTGCTCACTATGACCACGTTGGCATGGGGGGATTTGGCTCGCTCGCCCCAGGAACCATTGCAGTCCACAATGGCGCGGATGATAACGCCAGCGGGACCGCGGTGCTGCTATCAAGCGTCAGCTCGATTCAAGAGCGACTGGCCGAATCAACGTCCCATCGACGCGTCGTCTTCATCGCATTTACGGGCGAAGAACGGGGATTGCTGGGAAGCGAATATTACGTTCGCAACCCACGATTTCCCTTGGAATCGACGGTCGCAATGATCAATCTCGACATGGTGGGTCGACTTCGTGACAACGACTTGACCGTCTACGGAACCGGTACCGCGGTGGAGATGGACGAGATCGTTGAGGCGGCGAACCGGGCGACGGGATTCAAACTTTTCAAAGTGCCCAGCGGATATGGTCCCAGCGATCATCAATCTTTTTACACTAAAAACATTCCGGTTCTTTTCTTCTTCACCGGACTTCATAACGACTACCATCGCCCAAGTGATGATTTCGACAAAATCAACTTCATCGGATTGACTCGCATAACCGATATAACTTCCGGCGTTGCTATCGACTTGGCCTTGCGTCAAGAGCGACCGCAGTATGCCGCAACGAATCGAGACGTTTCGATCCGGTGGCAAGCAACGGCGCATTTGGGAATCCAGCTTCGCGAAACGGACGACGGTGGCGTGATAATCACCGCCGTTACGCCAGGAGGCTCTGCGGAGGCCGCGGGAATGCTTGCTGGAGACCGTTTGCAGAAATTTGATGACAGGGAGATCCGAACCATCGGCGAAGTGCTTGAAACGATCGGTTCACGCGAAGTTGGAGAACCACTGCGGATTGAACTTCAAAGAGACGAATCGGTATTGACGCTGACAGCGATTTTAAAGAATCGACCTGGCTGAATGGCACGCATAACAATCGATATCAACAGCACGATCAAAAGTGAAAAACTCATCTTTACGCCTGAGATGAATTGTTGGCAGAATCAAGTCAGGCGAAGCGAAGAGTTGATGTGGCTACATCGGAGGCGTTCGCAGCCGACGAAACCGCGAGCAGGATTGCTGGCGGCACTTAAACAACCGAATGGATCCAGTGATCTACGAACCTGTGCATCGGTCTCAAGCGTGAGTCGATGTGCAACACCAACGCAAGGAGCGCGGAAGTGCGATTTTTAGGGAAAGCCGTCTTATGTACTGCTGTCGCGATGTGTGCGGCAGCTCCAAACGCTGCTCAAGCTGAGGGCAGTGGACACCAAATCGCCGTCGTTGACGTTGCGTACATTTTCAAAAATCATGTTGCGATTAAGGCCCAAGTCGGCGACGTCGAAGCTGAATTGAAGTCTTATGAACAAGAGCTTTCGGGCAAACGCGACGAATTAAAAAACGCCGCCGCAGAACTAAAGACGTTCAAAGTTGGTTCGCCTGAATACGCCGCTGCTGAAGAACGCGTCGCAGGAATGGAAAGCCGCTTGCGATTGGACATGGCTCGTAAACGCAAAGAGATTTCCGATGCCGAAGCGAAGATTTACTTCGACAACTACCAGCGAATCTCCACCGGTGTGAAGTACCTCGCCAATCACTACAAGATCAATCTTGTGCTGCGGTACAACAGCGAAGAAATGGACCTTGAGCAAGGTGAATCGGTCATCCGTGGCGTGATGAAGAGCATTGTCTATCACGACGACGCGCTCGACATGACCAAGGGCGTGATGCAGTATCTCGACCAGACGATGAAGGTCGCTGCAAACCCCGCGGCAACGATCAAATAGATCGATCTTTTGGATGTTTACGCAGCGTCTCGTCACGCTGCTGAGCTTCCGGCTTGCTTCATGATTTGTGCCTCTCGTAACCGCCATAAGGCTCATCCACGGTGATCCGTCCTCGCAATGAACATACGATCGCTGCGGAGTGCGAGATCACTGGTCGCGGTTACTGGAGCGGACGTGCTGTTCGGGTCCGGTTTAGACCGAATATCGCCGGATCGGGTATTCGCTTTGTGCGAACCGATCTAAACGGAAGCCCGTCGTGCCAAGCCAATACGCAACACAGCTCGGGACTTTCCATGCGAACCAACCTTGACAATGGTTCGGCTAGCTTTCAAATGGTCGAGCATGTCATGTCAGCGCTTTACTCGCTTGAAATTGACAATTGCTATGTGGAGACGGATGCGGAAGAGCTTCCAGGCTTGGATGGCTCCAGCGGCGCGTATGTGGAAGCACTGCAGGCCGTTGGCATGGTGATGCAAGCAGCGGCAAGGAAGCGATTCATTGTCGATCGAACGTTACGCGTGGGTACACCCGAAGCGTGGGTTGAAGTCTCACCATCGACTCGCGGATGTGCCAGTTTTGAGTACCGTCTTGATTATGGGATTAGCAGTCCGATTCAAGAACAAGTCAGCACACATCTTCTGACACCAAGTAATTACTGCCGAGAAATCGCTTGGGCAAGAACGTTCGTAACGGCGGAGCAAGCCGACCGGTTGCGAGTCTCTGGTGTGGGAACTCACGTCACCAACCAAGATCTTGTGGTTTTTGATTCAAATGGGCACGCGATCGATAACCCACTTCGTTTCGAGAACGAATGCGCTCGCCATAAAACGCTTGATTTGATAGGTGATATGGCGATGGCTGGCGTTGAATTGGTAGGAAAGTTTGTGTCCTTTCGTGGTGGTCATCAACTCAATAGCGAATTGGCTGGGTTGTTGGCTGAATTCGCCGCCTGTTCACACATGGCCGCTGGACCAAGTTCGCAGTCGGCCCCACCTCTGGCCCTGCGTCCCCGTGCTGCGTGATCGTCGCGTGGTCATTGGTTTGATATGTGGCAGGTTCGATTTTTTTTAATTGCAAATATTATGGCTGGCACTTTTTGATTCGCTCTGGGCGAGAAGGCAATTGAGTTTATGAGCGTCACCATCGCTGAGACCGCCGTCGTAGACCCTCGTGCTAAGTTGGCATCTGGGGTTCGCATTGGGCATTTCACCGTCGTTGGCCCTGGTGTCACCATTGGTAAAAACACAACGGTTGGAAATCACGTCACCCTCTGCGGCAACACCACGATCGGTGAAAACAATCGCATCTTCACCGGTGCGGTTCTGGGGGGAGACCCACAGGACCTTGGTTATCAAGGCTCCGATACTCGCGTGATCATTGGCGCTGGAAATATCATCCGCGAATACGTGACGATCAATCGCGGCAGCGAAAAAGAAGATGGAATCACGCAGTTGGGTGACAACAACTTCTTGATGTCGCACGTTCACTTGGGCCACGATGTCTGCGTTGGTGACCGTGTGGTGATGGCAAACAATGTCATGATCGGCGGCCATGTTCACATCGGTAACGACATCACGATCGCCGGTGGGGTGGGCATCAATCAATTCACCTCCGTGGGTTCGCTCAGCTTCATCAGTGCGTTGTCGCGAGTGCTTCATGACGTTCCGCCGTTCATGATCGTGGAAGGCCAACCTTCCAAGCCTCGATGCGTTAACACCGTGGGGCTGAAACGGAACGGCTATTCGGCAGAAGACATTCTCGTGTTGCAAGATGCATACAAGCTGCTGTATCGATCGCGTATCGGTGTTGAGCCAGCCCGCGAGCAATTGTTGAACTCAGGACCGATTCGACCTGTGCTTAGACAACTTTTTGATTTTCTAGACCACTCCTGCGGCGGGCGTCATGGACGTGGTCGCGATCGACGAAGGAAAGCGGCGTGAAGCCTTTACAAGTGGCGGTAATTGGTGCGGGACATTTGGGTCGAATTCACGCCAAGTTGCTCGCGCAGGTTGATGGCGTTGAATTGGTCGCCATCACGGATCCATTCCCCGCAGCGAGAGAGCACGCAAAGGCACAGTTCGGCGTTGCCACGTTCGAATCCCACCTCGATACAATCGCGTCCATCGACGCCGCGATCGTAGCTTCCCCTACGCCCCACCACGCCGAGACTGTCGCTCAATTATTGCTTGCCGATAAGCATGTCTTTGTTGAAAAGCCGATCACCATCGGAACGGATGAAGCCGCCGATTTGGTTCGATTAGCGGCGATGCGTCGGCGCACGCTTCAGGTGGGCCATGTCGAGCGGTTCAATCCCGCGTGGACTGCTGCGGTGGAAGTGACCAAAGACGCCAAGTATGTCGAAGCGGTTCGCGCTTCACGTTTCCCAGGACGATGCCTCGATGTGGGTGTCGTGCTTGACCTGATGATTCATGATATTGATCTTGTGCTTTCACTCACCGATGCACCGCTTCGCTCGGTCAGCGCTAGTGGGATTGCGGTCGTGAGCGATCATGAGGACATGGCGGAGGCTCGGCTTGAATTTGAATGCGGACTGGTTGCAAACCTAAAAGCTTCGCGAATCAGCCCCGCGCCGGCTCGTCAGATGAAAACGTTCGGGCCAAACGGTTTCTCCGAAATCGATTTCGGCTCACTCTCGTTGATGATGATTCGCCCCGATCAATCGCTCGTCAATCGTTCGTTTGATTTGGAAACGGCGACCGAAAATCCGCTTCGATACGCGGACAAATTGTTTAGTGAATTGCTGACGCCCGAAGTGATCAACGTTGAGCCACGGAATGCAATCCTTGATGAACTGCATGACTTTGTGATTAGCATCCAATCCCGCACGACACCTACGGTCTCCGGTGCAGCGGGAGCGCGTGCCGTCGATGTGGCGAATCAGATCCTCGCTTCCATCGACGCGAGATCATGGTCCTGTCATGACGCGATGTCGATGCGTGGACCTCACGCAACACCCGCCGAGGGCATCGAAGCAGCAAGCCGCCGTATCCACCAGGATCGCAAAGCGGCTTAGCTCTTGATGGAAGATCGTTAGCTTACGACGCGGTCGATAGAGACTTGCGTTTATCGGCGACAATCTTCAACAACGATCGTTGTGGCTTGACGAACTTCGACACGCCTTCTTCCATCAAGACCTTATGCATATCCATGACGTCGAGCGCTTTGTCGATTTCGTCTTGAACGGCTTGGGGTGGCATTTGATCAACGGTGCGAGTGAAGGTGACATTGCTTTTAGCCACCGCTTCATTCGTTTCCGGTGGGTTCGTTTGAATGTCGCTTCCAGCTAACGCGGCGACATATTTGCATGCGCGCAGCTTCGGATCTTTGACGCCCGTGCTGGCGAAGATCAGCTCCTGGTCATGACGCAAACCCTTGTCAGCCCAGAATTTTTTGTTTTCAGCCCAGACGCGTTTGGCATTCAGCAGACCAACGTTTCCCTGAGCTTCGGGCGACAAACCTGGCAATGCCTTTTCGGTGTACACATCAATCCGCGAGACGAAGATACTGTAAACGCTTTTGAAGTTATCCAAATCACCGCACTTTTGCGCACCTTTCCAAATCGCTTCACGCGCTTGGCGGTATTGCTCCGTCGTAAAAATCAACGTCACGTTCAACGTCACGCCTTCCGAAGCAAGTTCTTCCAGCGCCGCGATCCCACCTTCCGTCGCGGGCACCTTGATCATTCGATTGGTATGCCCCGCGCTCCACTGCTTTCCTAATTCGACGTAGCGTTTGGCCCGCTCGCTGATCGACAAACCCATCGTTGGGTCCTCTAGCAGCGGATCGAGTTCGAAAGAAACCCAACCCGCGTTTCCGCCTGTTTGTTTGTGGATCGGTTCAAATTTCGCTTGGGCATCCTTGACCAATTGATCAGTCAGCGCCCAAGCAATCGCCTCATCATCGTGCCCGGCACCGATTAAATTTTCGATCGATTCATCCAGCCCACCTGCATCGACGATCCCGGAAATGATCGCGGGATTACTGGTTGCCCCCACGGCCCCCCACGCCAGATTTTTAGCCACTTCCGCGGGTAGAACGGAGTCAAGATAAAGCTTGGTGCCGGTATCCACCAGCGATTTCAGAGGGTTTGCCATGACAGAGATCCGATTTGCGTTTGGGTAAGAGTGAGAGTCGATAAAGCCGCCCGGAGACTCGCAACAATCGCGAGAGTTGACCTAGGCATCACGACTGTCGAATTGTAACCCTTCCTGGACGCCAGGTGGCGACGCTTTGTATGGACCATAAGGGAATTGACCGTTAGGCTGTTGCGTAGATCGAGATTAAGAATTGCTTTTGGGAAACGGACTCGTCGCCGTCGAACCTACTTATCCCGTTTTGCCTTTATTTCCGGCCAGATTTTTAGTCACTGCGCCCCCTATGCCTGACTCATTCTTATCGCGTCGCTCGATGTTCGGCGTCTCTGGCGCGCTTCTCATTCTCTTGATATTTTTCTTTCTCCTGCCCTCCGCTTTCCGCGGTGCCCGGCTTGCGGTGGCGGGCAAGAAAAACAACATCAAGGATTGGCTGCCAAATGACTTTCGTGAAACCGTCGAACTGGATTGGTTCGCGAAATACTTCGTCGGCGAAAGCTTTGTTGTCGCGACCTGGGATGGTTGCACCATGGAGGATCAACGTCTGAGTTTATTGGCCAAAAAACTGACTCAAGAATCAGCGGGAAGAGATCTTTCCGCGGCGCCGCCCGATGTTGGACGCGCCCGAGCGCTTGCGGACGAGTTGAAACTGTTCGTTGAGCCTTCGGCGTTCACGAATTGGGGCGGTCGGAAGGAAAAGTGGTTCGCCACTCCCGCGGCTAAGTATTTTTATATCACGCCTGATGGTCGACTTTATCGATGGAAAGACGAAAGCAACATCGTCGCGGGATTAACGGCAGCCATCAAAAGGCGATTGGGAAGTTATGAGCTCGAAGGACAATTCATCGCCGCACTTGGCGAACCCTCAACGCCCACCAAAGCCAACGCCTATTACAACGATCCGACACTGCTCGCCGCATCACTGTTTCAAAGCGTGCAAACCGGCAGCGATTTCATTGATCAACTCGCCAAAGAAGGCGGACCGCTTTGGCCAGTCGACCTGACGGACGCAAGTGAGAGAGCCACGGTTGCGAAGGCCAGAGCGATCGAGCGTTTGACAGGTACTTTGTTTGCGCCCGCGGTTCCCTTGGATTTTGCTTGGACTCCTGACGCGGTTCGTGAAAACCTACCGGCGGAGACTCAAAAATCGCTGCCTGCGGATTTCGAGGCTCGTGTGTTGACAGCGGTGGAGATGATCGCAAAACCACATGGTGGAACGATCGACTCCCTCAAACACATCAGCACGGAAGATCAAAACCAAGCGTGGGCAAAGTTGTGCGATGTAATTAGCATCCCAGTGCCACCTCGGCAAACCTGTGTGCTGGCGACGTTAACTCCGTTCGGGAAAGAGCACCTTGCTCGAGCGGTCGGCCGTGGCGTACTTGGTGGCCCTCGTGGTCGAATGCTGATGCTGGCGGACCAGTCCGGTGTGGCCGCTGCACCGCCGCCTTCGATGGCTCCGCCACCGTTTGACCGTCCTGAAAACATGCTTACCGATGCAAGCGGTCGACCGATGCTTCGCATGGGCGGACCTCCGGTAGACAACGTCGCCATCGACGAAGAAGGTACGGTGACGCTGATCCGATTGGTTGGCTACAGCGGGTTGGTCGGACTCGTGTTGTCGTACGTTTGCTTTCGCAGTGTGAAGCTAACGATCATGATTTTCATGGTTGGTGTTTCCTCCGCGGTGCTCGGTTTGGCAACGACGCATTGGACCGGTGGTCATGTGGATGCCATCCTGATGAGTATGCCTTCTTTGGTTTACGTTTCGGGGCTTTCGAGCGCCATTCACATCGTCAACTACTACCGTGATGAAGCGAAAACTCGCGGAGTCAATGGGGCGGCTTCCCGTGCCGCAAGGCATGCGCTACGTCCTTGTTTGCTCGCGGCGGTCACCACGGCAATCGGCTTGTTCTCGCTTTGCGCAAGCAACCTCGTACCAATTAGCAACTTCGGCCTATATGCCGGCTTTGCCATCCTGACGACGCTGTTGATCTTGTTCACGTATCTACCAGCGGCTCTCGAAACGTTTCCGCCAAGCTTGTCTGATGTGCCGAAGAAGTCGAAAAACAAGTCTCGCAATAATGCAGTGGAAGAAACGACAGCCGCGACCATTGTGGGCAGGGACCGTTTTTCCGATGCGTGGGCTGCCGTCGGGCGCTGGATAGCGATGCACCACGCCATCGTTACCGTCTCATTTTTGATCATCTTTTGCATTTGCTTTGCCGGGCTGTTCCAAATCAAAACGTCGGTGCAGCTTCTGAAGCTGTTTGATAGTAAATCTCGCATCCTCAGCGACTACGCCTATCTGGAAAAGAACTTTGGAAAACTGGTGCCGATGGAATTGGTCGTTCGAATACCGCCGTCCATGCAAGCCGAAAAAGCCGAAGCGGCAAAAACGGATGATGTGATCAATGCGGTCGTAACCGACAAGCAGGCCCCGGATTCGAAGCCCAACACTCACCCGTTAAGACTTCTCGAGCGAATCGAAGCCGTGGGACGAATCGATACCGTCGTTCGTCGTGCGTTAGGCGAAACAGGTACGGGCGTTATCGGTAAGACGATGAGCGCCGTCACATTCCTGCCGCCACTTCCGGAGCCAAGTAACAGTTACACCCTCGTTCGAGCAAGGTTTCAGAATGAACTTTCCGCATCTTTAGAATCGCTTCAGGAGACCGACAGTTTTCGCTTCGAAGAGTCGGGACCTCGGAAAGGCAGCGAACTTTGGCGAGTTAGCCTTCGTGTCGGAGCGCTGAGCGATGTTGACTACGGACAGTTCGTTGACGACTTGCGTTTGACCGTAACGCCAGTGATTGATGCTTATCGTGCTCGTGAAATGATTCTCGACCAGGTCGACGCTTGGCGTGCATCAAAGTCGTCACGAGAGATGCCACGAATTTTGTTTGTCGGACATCGCGAACCGAAACGCTTGAGCGAAGAGACATTGCTTGACACGAATGCGGTTAACGGCAGCACCGACACCAAGTCGCTCATCTATGGCAATACGATTTATGCCGCCACCATTGCCGACCTGATGCTTCACGAAAAGGTGAAGCGTTCGGTTTGGGTTGATGTCGATTCTCCCGACGCGAAGTACCGCCCCGGTGACGATCGATGGGACAAATTGATTGATGCCGTCGACTTCATCGTGATGGTTGGCGACCAGAAAAAAATCAGCGTGGATGAGTTGGCAAAATTGCCGAAACCGCTTGTCGATGCACGATTGGTATCCCTTCCCGTCGCCATCCCCACACTCGATGAAAACATTCCCGTCGAACTCAATGCAGGTCCGCTGGAGACGATTTACACCGGAATCGTTCCCGTCGTCTACAAGGCTCAGCGAACGTTGTTGGTCAGCCTTGTCCAATCGATTGCGATGGCGTTTGTGCTGATCGCCGGTGTGATGATCTTGCTTTTGATCCCAGGCCGTCTGCCAGGAGCATTTTTCAAGCCCCGACTGCTCTTCGTCGGGTTAACGGCCGGCATGATCGCGATGGTCCCGAACCTGTTCCCGATCGTCGTCGTGTTTGGCTTAATGGGCCACGCCAATCTACTGGTGGATATCGGCACGATGATGACCGCTTCGGTGGCGTTGGGAGTTGCGGTCGATGACACGATTCACTTCCTCACCTGGTTCCGACAATACCTTGATTCCGGATTATCGAGAGTCGAAGCGGTGATTGAAACCTACCGCCGAGTCGGTCCCGCGATGATGCAAACAACCTTCGTTGGTGGACTCGGATTGTTTGTGTTTTCGCTTTCGACATTCACTCCCACGCAGCGTTTCGGCACATTGATGTTAGTGCTGCTAGTGACCGCATTGCTGGGTGACTTAATTTTGTTGCCCGCGATCCTGGCGGGACCACTGGGGAGATGGTTCAGGCCGCGAGTACCGGTGCCATCAGGACACGATGCAGGCAGCTCAGCGTCTCCCGCAAATATGGAATTGGCGATATCAACCACAGAAGTGGCGAGCCATTCAAATGATTTTTACACTTCAAAGCATTCGAAACAAATGGGCACGCCGGCGCCCAAAGCCATCGAGAAGAATCCGGTGCAGAGAAGCAATCTCTCACGCGTGACACCAAGACGAGATGCGGAATGAAAAAGTGGAATCGACTTTCCGTCTGCCGCGTGCATTCGCATGACGGAACGGAAAGTCGATTCCACGTATTGGATGGCAAATGCCTGTGATCAGCCCGCAAGGCGAGTGATACGACTGGCGGGATTTGCCAACTCTTCGACGGTGGCTTTGTAACGATACTGCATCAAGTATGCGTCTTCGACGGTGTCATCGTAGAAGTCACGCAAAACAGAAATCGCTCGGAACCCAAGCCCCTTGAAAAACAATTGGGCATCAAGATTCGTTTCGCGAACTTCCAACATGATTCGATTGCGTCGTTCATGCGAGAGTTTGCTCAACAGCTTCCCGACCATTGATTGTCCAATCCCTTGTCGGCGGATTTCTTTTGAAACCGCGAAATTGAGGATATGAAGCCGGTTCTTGTGTAGTTCATAGATCATGAAGCCAACCACTTGATCGTCTCGCTCAGCGACCATGCCGATGCAATTGCGTTGCCGCAAGCATCGGATGAAATCGTCTTCGTTCCACGAAAATTCGAAGCTCTGACTTTCGATGGCAAGCACCGCAGGCATGTCGCGGCGGATCATCCAGCGTATATGAACACATGTCGTCGATGGATCGATTTGAGGCACGTCGGAACTCCTTTTCCACCGTGAACTATGGGACGAAAGATGAAGACAAACTGACGCCCAATAGCCCTATTCAAAAGCTTTTTCGCGGGTCCGTCAGGCGATGTCGTTCACTCAGGCGGACTGTATCAAAGCATATAAGGGGAGCCAATACAGGTTAAGGAGTTTTTGAAAAGATGTCGAAAATCGCAGACACAGGAACGTCAAAAAACGCGTCCCAAGAATGCCTGTCAACGCCAAAAGATCCCCCTAGATGGACTCAATCGATGATCCGGCAATGACGTAAAATCTCTTCTCCGGTCGCTTTGTAACCTGTATAGAACGGACCAAATTCAGCGTATCCAGCACTCGCTTCATCGAATCGCATCTTATAGACGATTTCCTTCAAATACTGGGGATTTCTGGCCCAAAGCGTGACCATCCATTCCCAATCGTCCAGCCCTACGCCAACCGTAATGACCTGACTGACACGGCCCGCGAACGCAATGCCGCTGCGTGCATGTTCGGCCATCAGCTCACGCCGGTGAGAGAACGGAGTCGTGAACCAGTTCGCGCCCACGACGCGACTCTTATTCATCGGATAGAAGCAAGCCGCTGGCCAATCAGGAAACTCGGGCGTTACGCGTTGGTGATTCATCATCGGCAATCGAGTGGCGTAAGCGGCGACTCGCGCTTCAAGCTCCTCGCCCGCTGATCCTTCGCGAATCATGTTCTCGCGGAACTGGTCCACCGAAGGCACGTATTCGCTGACTTCGCTCATCGAAACAAATGACCAAGTCGGTTCGATCGCCGCTCCCAACGGACCCGACATAATTTCTTGATGGACGGCATCAATCTTCAGCGGATCCGGATCCATCGACATGATGGCAAAATCGGCCTTATGGCCGCTGATGATGTACGCTTGCAGTCGCTCCGTCTTGTCGCCCGCAGGTGGATCAAGCGCCGCGAGGAACTGTTCGACGCCATCGAGATCCCCCAGCATGTCGCGGCGAAATCGATAGAAATAATGTCCGCAGTGCCAGCCTTCCTCAGGAATGACCGTGGCCGGTGGCGGAGCAGTTTGCGAGTGAGGGGGACGTGAGGCAGGAGCGTTCATGATATTGCCAATGCGAAAGGGAAGTTTGCCCCGCATCGTACCAATAAATCACGCGTTCGTTAACAACGCGACAAAGCCGAACCTGCCAGGCGATTAACGCAGCGTCCACTGCGTGTAGGTTTGCTGATAGCCGTTGTGAAACGACCACTGCCGATTCCGGGTCGCGCCA
>Ga0105050_10003741_pt1 | contig 20824 bp, 16 predicted proteins | sample FRY01_FD_78088 | JGI IMG/M metagenome (GOLD analysis project Ga0105050, IMG submission 78088) | Freshwater microbial communities from Lake Fryxell liftoff mats and glacier meltwater in Antarctica - FRY-01 | ecosystem: Environmental > Aquatic > Freshwater > Ice > Glacier meltwater ...
CGCCAGGCGCCACCACAAAAGACAGTCATCCATCGACTCCGCCCGACGACGTAATGATCTGTCTCAAAATTCACCATCTCCGCCTCTTGAAGTTAAGGAGGGTTCAACAAAGTAGAATTAATCTCAAATCCTATTCTTTACACGACATTTGACATCGACTTTAACCAGCTGGTCGCGGTAAAAACTAATCAGTTGCAACAGTATGGCTTGAGCACCAACACGTTGCTTACTGCCGATTTGGGGCAGACTCCAGGATATATTTCGTTCGAAGATAGCGGGGCCAACTCTACATTTAACGACCCCAAAACTGCGGCTCAATTTCTGACTCGTTCCGGGCCGGCGTCTCACGACTTGCTGATGGGAAAACAAAGTACAAATGGACCGTCATTATTTATGTTTGAGTTCCGTGACCCCAGCCAGATTATCGCGGATTCCTTTGTAACAGTCGCCATCCCCGAGCCCGCCGCCCTTTCAATGAGTCTGGCCGTTTTTGCCTTCGGCTTCTGGACTCGTCGTCGGTTTGTTTCCTGACCCAACGATGTCCAAGGTCGGTGTGTCTATGGCCAGTGCCCCGGACGTACCGCTTTTGGTGGGTCACAGGTACATCCGACCCGTGGGGCCGGACCTGGGGGTTGTTGGTCCATGGAGTGGAACTAGGGGAGCCGGGGGGAGCTTGCCAATCGAATGGTGGCCCAAGTTGAGGGAGATCGAGAACATGCCATTGTGAACAGTGCAAGCAGCCTGCCCCGCCGCCGCCATTTTCCCCGTCCTCGCCGTTCGACACCAGGCCCGGAGTGTGCATACTAAGGGGCGCGACGCCGTGGGCGGTCGCATGGACGCAATGGCCTTGCACAACCGAGATTACATGCGCGACGCGGACGGGCCCGGGCGGACCGGTCCGTGGAGGCGCCGCTCGTGGTCCGTGGTCGGGCTGGTCATGGTGGTGTGCGCAGCCATTTTCGCGGTCCAGGTCGGCCAGGCTTGGCGGGGGCTGGATGAGCCGCTGGTGCTGTGGGTGTTTGGGGAGGTGTCGTGGCCGCTGCTGCGGGGCGGCGACTGGTGGCGGCTGTTGACCTACGCCTTTGTCCATGCGGGTCCGGTCCATCTGCTGCTGAACCTGCTCGGCCTGTTTTTGTTTGGGCGCCTGGCGTGGCAGGAGTTTGGCAACCGCCATTGGCTGGGGATTTTTCTGACCGGCGCGGTCGCCGGTGCGCTGGCGTACCTGGCGGCTTTTCATCAGGAAAACCAGCGCCTCGTCGGTGCCTCGGCCGGCGTCTACGCCCTGCTGACGGCGGTCACCCTGCGGATGCCCGAGCTGCCGCTGGGGGTGCCGTTCCTGCCGGGCCTGACGCTCCGGTTGCGGAATTTCACGCTCGGCGTGCTTCTTTTTGAAGTGGTCAGCACCCTGGCCCAGCTGGTAGCCCTGGCCCATCCCACCGCCTCCGCCCTTCCCTCCACCCAGGTGGCCTCGCTGGCCCACCTGGGCGGCGCGTTGGCGGGATTTCTGTATGTGCGGCTGATGACCGATGGGTTCGATTCGATGGTCCGCGAAAGCGAGCGGCGGGAGCGCGCCTGGCGCGAGCAGCAGCGCCGCAAACGGGAGCCGCGGCACGTGGCGGCCGGAAAATTCGGCTCCCCTCCTTCGGAGGAGACGGAGGAGCCCCCGCGCCCGGTCAATTTCATGGAGGACCAGGTCAACCCCATCCTGGAGAAACTGCACGCTCTCGGCTCTGACAGCTTGAGTCCGGAGGAAAAGGTCATTCTGGACGAAGCGGCGCGCCGGTTGCGCGACCTCCATTGAACGATCCGGACCAGAAACCCCCGCTCCCCGCCGCCCCCGCCACCAGGGATGCCGGGCCCGGGGCAGGGCCCGGCTGGCGCTGGCGCGGAGTCATCGCCGGCCTTGGACTGCTGAGCCCCTGGTGGATCCCAAACACCCCGTGGGCCAAGCAGTGGATGGCCCGTCAGGTCCTGCGCCGCACCGGCCTGGAGTGCCGACTGGGCCTGATCATTCCGGTCGGATGGGACGGCCGCGCGCATGTCACCAGCGTCCAGCTGCGCCGACCGGCCGCCCCCCGGCCTCTGCTCTCAGGGGCCGCGGATCGTCCACCGCCGCTGGTGGACCTGCCGCTGGTAACCGCCGAGATCCGCTGGTCGGCCCTGGGGCGCGGACGCGTGGAAGTCGCGCGCCTGATCCTCCCGCATGGCCGGGTGAATTGGAGCCCCGCGCCGCCAGCGCCCGCGGGTTCCGGCGTCGCCCCGCCTGTCCAACCGGCCGCCGCGCGGGCGTCAGCCGGCCCGGCCGTCCTCCCGCCAGCCTCCGGGGCGGCCGGGCGTGACTCGCCGTCGGCCCGCGACGCCGGATTGCTGGGATCCGGCGCGCTCGCCGGGGCCGCCTCCCCCGTCGCGCCCACGCAGGCTGACTCCCCGGCCCATGCGCCCGCCGGCGAGGCCGCGGCCGCAGCCGCGGCCCCGATGGAACCGACACCCTCCCCTTCTCCGCCTGCGGCGATCGCCGGCCCCCACGCGGCCGCGACGCCCGCGACACCCGCTCCTCCCCCGCCCACCCCCAAACCCGCGAGCCGCTGGCGCGTGGACCACCTCCAGATGCCGGATCTCCATGTCCGCTGGCTCCGGTCCGCGACACCGCAGGCACCCGAATGGGCCGCCGCGAAAATCGACCTTGAGATTCCGCTGGGGCCAGCCGCCGGCCCGGCCGGCGAGGCGGGCCGGATTCACGTTTCCCGCCTGCACGCGGGAGGACGGCGATGGCCATCGGTCGTCGACATTCCCGTGGCCTGGGACGGGGTTGAGCTGGCCGTCCGCGATGCCGCCGTGCCGGTGCCCGGGGGCACGGTGCGCGTGTCGGGCCGCCTCCTCCCGCACACCCCGGGCCTGCCGGTGGCGGGCGAGGCCTCGTTCGACGCGGTGGACCTGGGCCCGCTGACCGCCTGGCTCGCGCCGGACCTACCTCCCGCCACCGGCGCGGCCGCGGGTGCCGCCCGCTGGGTCCTGCTGGCGCGTTACCCAGGCCAGATGCAAAGCGTGGGCCAGGCGCGACTGACCGGTCTGGTCCTGCCGGTGAGGGCCTGGCTGGACCGCGCCGGACTTCCGGGCGTGGCCGCCATCTGGCCCGAACCCGCCTGGCCGGTGCGCGCAGCCACCGTGCAGTTTCACTCGTCTGGCGGCCTGGTCACCGTGGAGGACGCCACCCTTTCCGCCGACGAACTCACCGTGCGGGCGCTGGGCACGGCGTCGCTGGCCGGAGGCCCGTCGATTTCCCTGCGCGCCTATGTGCCGCCGGGCGGAGCCGATCTGCTCAGCCGCCTCAGCGCCGGCTGGCCGCCCGAACGCCGGTTGTCCCCCGCGATCCTGCCCAATTCCCCATGGGCCTATCTGGACACCTCCGTCCAGGCGTCATGGACCGCCCCCGAAATCTCCTTGTGGGGACGCTCCTGGACCGTGCCCGAACTGCGCCGGGAACTGCAGAGGCTTCCCGCGGCGGTACCGCCACCCGGTTGACGCGCGCGCGCGCCCCGGCCAGCATGGGGGCCGAATGAAATCCGTCATTAACCACGTTGTGGCTGCCACGGCAGCCGTCGCGCTCACGCTCTCCGCGCAGGCCGCGCCCACCCCTCCGCCCGGCTTCCAAGCCGCCTTCAATGGCAAGGACCTGACCGGATGGTTCGGTTACGGCGGCGAGGACCCCCGTCCGCTCTTCAAAGCCACCGCCGAGGAACTCGCCAAAATCCATGCCGACTCCATGGCCGACGCGAACGCCCACTGGACGGTCGAAGGCGATGAACTCGTCAACGACGGCCACGGCCTCTTCCTCGCCACCAAGAAGAACTACCGTGACTTCGAACTGCATCTCGAATACAAAACCGTGCCCAAGGCCGACAGCGGCATCTACCTCCGCGGCTGCCCCCAGGTGCAGATCTGGGACACCACCGAAACCGAAAAATTCAACATCGGCGCCGACAAGGGATCGGGCGGGCTTTGGAACAACTCCCCCGGCCAGCCCGGCAAGGACCCGCTCAAAAAAATGGACCGCCCCTTCGGTGAATGGAACAAATTTGAGATCACCATGATCGGCGAGCGCGTGACCGTGAAACTGAACGGCGAAACCGTCGTCAACCACGCCGTCCTGGAAAACTACGTCGACCGCGAGGCCCCCATCTTCCCGGCCGGTCCGATCAAACTCCAGACCCACGGCGGCGAAATCCGCTGGCGCAATGTCTTCGTCCGCGAGATCGACGCCGCCGAAGCCGCCAAAACCCTCGCCGCCCGCGAAACGGCCGAAGGCTTCACCCGGCTCGACAACGGCCAGGACCTTTCCAACTGGCAGGGGGCCGTGGCAAATTACGAGATCGTCGACGGGGCCATCCAGTGCAAAGCCGGCAAGGGCGGAAACCTGCTGACCAAGGACGAATACGCCGACTTCATCGTCCAGCTCGAATTCAAAGTGCCGCCCGCCGGCAACAACGGCCTGGCCATCCGCGCCCCGCTCGACGGCGACACCGCCTACGCCGGCATGACCGAACTCCAGGTGCTCGACGACGGCTACGAAAAAATCAAGGGTGCCCTCGACCCCCGCCAACGCCACGGCTCCGCCTACGGCATGCTCGCCGCCCATACCGGCTTCCAACACCCCGTCGGCCAGTGGAACTACCAGCAGGTCACCGTCAAGGGCTCCACCATCAAGGTCGAACTCAACGGCTTCACCATCCTCGATGGCGACGTGGCCAAGGTCGACCCCGCCACCTACATGGCCGGCAGCGCCCACCCCGGGGCCACCCGCACCACCGGCTTCTTCGGCTTCGCCGGCCACAGCGACCCGGTCGCCTTCCGCAACGTGCGCATCAAGCGGCTCTAAAACCCCAGTCTCCGCGGCCGTCATCATCCAGACGCCGCGGGCCCCGCGGGTGCCGACCGGCGGCGGCCGACCCGCCGGGGCTTCGATCCTGCTTATTTCCACTTGCGCCTTTTGCATACATGCGTCAAGACGCATGTATGCATGTGATTCGACTTGGTGCCGCCGTTGCGGCCGGCTGGCTGGCGGTGGCGCCGGGCTTCGCCGCCGGCCCGCTCAAAATCAACGGCTCCACGACCGTGAACCCGCCGGTGGCGGAGGCCGCGGAGCTCCTGCGGGCGGAGAAGGGGCTGAAAATCCAGGTCGACACGCAGGGCGGGTCGTCGGGCGGGATTTCGATGCTTGCGGAGGGGATGGTGCAGCTTGGCATGTCTTCAAAGCACGTGAGCGCGGCGGACCGCTCGAAGTTTCCCGCGTGCGATTTCCGCGAGATCCACATCGGCGAGGATGCGGTCGCGATGATTGTTTCCAGGGACGTCTGGGAGGGCGGGGTGCGGGCGCTGAGCAGGGAGCAACTGGCCGGGATTTACGAAGGGCGGATTCGGAACTGGAAAGACGTCGGCGGCCCGGACCGGCGCATCGCTTTTTTCAACAAGGAGCCGGGGCGCGGGACCTGGGAGGTCTTTGTCCACTGGCTGTACGGCGACGCGAAAAAGGCGCCGTCGGTCAGTTTCCCAGAGGTGGGCGGCAACGAGGAAGCGCGCAACAAGGTGGCGTCGACCCGCGGGGCTATGTCCCAGCTTTCCTCCTCCTGGGCGGACGGGAAACGCGTGTTCGCCCTCGGCCTGAAGCGTGACGGCCGGGTGATCGGCCCGAGCAGCGAAAACATCGCGTCAGGGGCCTATCCGATGAGCCGCCCGCTCTTCGTCCTCACCTGTGGCGAACCGCAGGGAGAGGCGAAGACGATGATCGATTTTCTGGTCGGCGAGCGCGGGCAGGCTCTGGTCAAAAAGCACGGGTATCTCACGCTGGCCGAATTGAAAAACCCGGAGGCAGCCCGCGACGCCGGTCGCTGACCGATGGCGCGCCGCCGACGCTGGAGCCTGACGAAGGCCGCGAGCTGGACCTTTTCAGTGGTCGCGCTCGCCGGGATCGCGGGCCTGGCCGCGCTCTTCGCCGTCCAGAGCCTGCCGGTCTGGAAGCACGCGGGCTGGGGTTTCCTTACCGGGCGCGAATGGTTTTTCCGGGAGTCGTTGTTTGGCGCCGCGCCGATGATTTACGGCACCCTGGTAGTGGCAGCGGTGGCGCTGGCACTGGCCGCGCCGGTCGGCATCGGGGCCGCCGTCTTCACCTCCGAGTTTCTGCCGCGGCGGTGGCGGCTCGCGGTCAAGCTCGCCATCGAACTGCTCGCCGGGGTGCCCTCGGTGGTGTACGGACTGCTCGGCATCCTGCTCCTTCGCAACTGGGTCTACGACGCCCTGGAACCATTCGAGCCGTTGAGCGGAGACACCCTGCTGACCGCCGGAGTGTTGCTGGCGGTGATGCTGCTGCCGACGGTGATGACGCTGGCCGAGGATGCGCTGCGCGGAGTGCCGGGCGCGCAGCGGGCGGCGGCGCGCGGCCTGGGACTCACCGCTACCGAGACGGTGCTGCACGTCACCCTGCCGCAGGCCGCGCCGGGCATCCTGGCCGCGGTTCTGCTCAGCCTCGGCCGCGCCCTCGGCGAAATGATCGCCGTCTTTCTGGTCGTCGGCCGCCAGGACAACCAGTGGCCGGCACCCGTCCACTCTGTGCGCCCGCTCCTTGAGGCCGGCCAGACACTCTCCAGCAAACTCGGCGGCGCGGAGATCAACATCGCCTACGGGGATCCGCTGCATTGGGCGGCCATGGCCGGACTGGCCTTGGTCCTCCTGCTCCTGGTGACCACCCTCACCCTGCTCGGCGCACGCCTGCGCCGCACCGATCATGCGACGTAAGGCCGTCCACCACCTCTTCCGCCTCGCCACCGGGGTGTGCGCCGCGGCCGCCTGCGGGGTGTTTTTCCTCATCGTCTGGGCGATCGCCAGCCGTGGCTGGGCGGCCTTGTCCTGGCGTTTTTTCACCGAACAGATCCGCCTGGTCGGCGCGGACGGCGGCATCTTTTACAACCTGCTGGGCACGCTCATCCTGCTGGCCACCGCGTTGGCCGCCAGCGCGCCCACCGCCACCGCCCTCGCCCTGCTCCACGGCGTCTACCTGCGCCACCACCCGCGACCACGCCGCCTCCTGACCCTCGCGCTGACCGTGCTCAACGGCGTGCCCAGCATCCTCTTCGGCATCTTCGGCCTGATCGTCTTTGTGCAGTGGCTCGGCTGGGGGAAAAGCTGGCTGACCGGCGGACTGCTCCTCGGCTTCATGATCCTGCCGACCGTGACGGTCTCGCTGATGGAGCGCATCGCCGGCCTGCCGGCCCGGTACCTTGAGGCCGCCGCCGGACTCGGCCTCACCCAAAGCCAGATCGTGCGCTCGGTCATCCTGCCGCAAAGCGTGGGCGGACTGGTCACCGGTTCGCTGCTCGGCCTCGCCCGCGCCGCCGGCGAAACCGCCCCCATCATGTTTACCGCCACCATCTTTGCCGGTGCCACCGTGCCGAATGGCATCAAGGAAAATCCCGTCCTCTCGCTCCCCTACCACATCTTCGTGCTCGCCCAGGACAGCTTCGATCCCGCCGTCGGTGCCAAGGTCTGGGGCACCGCGCTCGTCCTGCTCGGGGTCGTGTTCGCCCTGAGCCTGCTGGCCCTGCCCGTCCGCCTGAAGGCTCACGAGGAGGCACGCGAAGGATAGCCCGCCCCCCTCCGCCGCCCCCTCTACTCCCCGGAGTGTCCGCTCCCCTTGAACCGCCACCGCCTCCCGTCACCCCGCCATGCCCGCCCCCGTCCTGCGCACCGCCGAGCTTACTGTCACCGCCGGAAACCGGCGGCTGCTGGAATCCGTCACGCTGGAGATTCCCACCGGCGGTGTCCAGGGCCTGATTGGACCGTCGGGCGCGGGCAAAACCACGCTGCTCAAATGCCTGAACCGGCTGGCCGAACTGACACCAGGACTGCGCGTCGAGGGACAGGTGTTTTTTCAAGGGCGTCCACTCTACCGAAGCGGCTTGAACGCCGACGACTTGCGGGCAGACGTCGGCATTCTCTTTCAGCAGCCGGTGGTTTTTCCGCAGACCGTGCTCGCGAATGTGCTGTTCGGGGTGCGCCATCTCGGCCGGGCACCCCGCCGGGACTGGCCGGCGGTGGCCGAGGCCGCGCTGCGCGAAGCCGCGCTCTGGGACGAGGTCAAGGACCGTCTGCACCACCCGGCCCGGAGGCTGTCCGTCGGGCAGCAGCAGCGCCTCTGCCTGGCGCGCGCGCTTGCCACCCAGCCCGTCGTCATCCTCATGGACGAGCCGACCAGCGCGCTCGATCCCAAAAGCACCGAAACCATCGAAGCCCTCATCCGGCACCTCGGGAGACGCCGCACTGTCGTGCTCGTCACGCATCAGCCGGCACAGGCCCGCCGCGTGTGCGACCGCCTCGCCTTCCTCGGCGTGCGCGAGGGTGCCGGGCGGGTGTTGCGCGATGGCCCCACCGCCGAGGTCCTCGCCGCCACCGACATCCCCGAGGTCCGGGACTACGGCTCCTCCCGTCTCTGACACCAGTGCAGGGCGAGCCCGAGACCGGCTCCGAACCCGAGACCAAAAAACACACCCCACGACAGCATCGCCCCCATCGCGATCGCCCGGGATCCGTCGGCCAGGCCCATCAACCAGCCCTCGACCACGCCGCCCAGGAAATAACCAGCTGCCGTCGGCCCAAAGAGCGCGCCCACCACCCGCAAAAAAGCCCCGGGCAAATCAAACGCCTTGATCAACACCCAGCCCATCGCCAGCGCCCCCGCGAGCAGGCCGAGCACGCTGCCGGCGTGGCCGCCCAAGGCCATCCAGCCCGCGATCCAGCCGGCGGCATAGACCGAAAAGGACACCGCAAAAAGCCGGTAAAACCGCGACAGCGAATGGGGACCCACCAACAACCGATGCAGCAGCGGACCGCTCAGGCCGATAAACACCAGCGCACACACCCCGTACAGACCGGCCTCCCCGACCGCCCGATAAAGCCAGCGCCCGGTCACCGCCCACGGGACAAATCCCGCCACGCTCAGCACCATGCCTCCGATCGCCCCGCGCCCCATCGAGGCGGCCGCCCCGGATGGAGCCGGCACCTCCATGCCCGCCTGTTGTTGCTGGTCACGCCAATGGCGGTGAACTCGAAACCAATTCATGGCCGAACACGGAAGTGGTGAAAATGAAGTCTGGAACACCCCGCCAGCGGGCGCACCTGCAGATGCCGGCACAAGAATGACCACCGCCGGCCGCCACGGCAAGCAGAGTCTTCAACAAGGAAGGCGGCGGCGGCGACTTCGTGGAAGAGGCCTGGCGCCTCAAGGGTGATGCCACCCCGTCCGCGTCCCTGACGCCGATCCCCGGCACCTTCCTCTCGGAGCGGCCTTTTTATTGTTTCCCGCCGGGCTCCGCTTCGCCAGCCGCCGAGCCAAACTGTCTTCGAAAGAGCGTTTTGAAGGCATTTTCCGCGGGCGGCACGACCGCCTCGTTTTCCAGGTGCGGGAGCAGCGAGTCTCACCAAACGTCGCGCCCTGCCCTCAATACAGGAGCACACTCTCGACCCGGATGTCGGGGGGCAGTTTGGCACGTCCGCCGAGAAATCCGAGTTCGACGAGAAAGCTCGCGACTATGATCGTGCCGCCAGCCTGCCTTACCAGAGAAAGCGCGGCCGCGGCGGTGCCTCCGGTGGCGAGAATATCATCGATCAGCAGCACCCGTTCGCCGGGACGGATGGCGTCCTCGTGCATCTCGATGTGATTCGATCCGTATTCGAGGTCGTAGGCGATGCCAATCGTGCGCCAGGGAAGCTTTCCCTTTTTCCGCACCGGAATGAAGCCCGCGCCCAACCGGTCGGCAACGACCGCGGCAAAAATGAACCCGCGCGCGTCGATCCCGACCACCTTGTCCACCTTCTCGCCGCGCACGGTCTCCAGCAGGGCCGTCATGCATCGGTCCCACAAGACGGGATCGGCCAGCAGCGGAGTGATGTCCTTGAAGACCACGCCCGGCTGCGGGAAATCGGGCACATCGCGCATGGCGGCGCGCAGGGAAGCATGGCAAGACTCGGACATGACCGTCGGCAACAAGCAGTGATGAGAAAAAAACGCCCAGACTGACCACAGAGCCAGCAGGCGGCACCTGCTGCTCAGCGTGGAGGAACGCGGTCAAAATGCCAGCCGGGAATGCCGATTTTCCGCCCTCTCGCAAAGGGTGCGGTCGCAGGGGACCCGCACTTCACTTGGTGCACCCCGCGCCTCTCGCGCGCCCTCTGCGAGGAGAAACCGTGCGAGGAGAAACCGTGCGAGGAGGCGGGTGCGAGGAGGCGGGTGCGAGGAGGCGGGTGCGAGGAGGCGGGTGCGAGGAGGCGGGTGCGATTCGGCTTGGGGGGCGTCTTCACCGCCGGTGTGCCCGGAGGTCACGCACCCCACCGGGCGGGGGGCGGTTGCCGTTTACGGAGATGCCGCCCGCGGTGCCGGACCCCGCCGGGGGGCGGGCCCGTGGCACCGGTACGCCTGAACGGGCATGCAAGTGCTCGACAAACCACCGATTCTGGAGTTTCACTGTCACCGTTCCGGGCCGCCCGTTTCCTCATCGTCAATTCACGGCCTTTTATCACCCCCATCCGCGCCCCCCCATGAAGGCTCCCCTGCTCGCCCTGCTCACCACCATGCTTTGCAGCTGCGCTTCGGTCAGGGGGCTGGACCCCTCAAAAATGAACATCACTGAATCAGCCTTTGGCACGACCAAGGGAGGACAGCCGGTGGCCCTGTTCACGCTGACCAATGCGCGCGGCCATGAGGTGCGTATCTCCACCCTCGGCGGCACCATCGTCAGCCTGACGGTGCCGGATCGCGACGGCACGCCGGGCGATGTGGTGCTCGGGTTCGACACCCTGCGCGACTACGAGGAACGCAGTCCGTTTTTCGGGTGCATCACCGGACGCTTCGCGAATCGCATCGCAAAGGGAAAATTTTCGCTCGATGGCAAGTCGTATCAGCTGGCGGTCAACAACGGCCCGAACCATCTGCACGGCGGCACGGTGGGATTCGACAAAAAAGTCTGGAAGGCGCGGACCGAGCAGACCCGGGACGCGCTGCGCCTGATTCTCAGCCACACCAGCCCCGCGGGCGATGAAGGCTATCCCGGGACGCTGTCCTGCGAGGTCGCGTATTCCTGGGGCAACCAGGACGAATTGCGGATCGACTACACCGCCACGACCGATGCTCCGACGGTTCTCAACCTGACCAACCACAGTTATTTCAACCTCGCCGGGCACGCCTCCGGTTCCGTGCTCGATCACCGACTGCAACTGGAGGCGGACACGTTTACGCCGACCGACGCCACCGCCATTCCCACCGGGGAACTGCGGCCGGTGCAGAACACTCCCTTCGATTTCCGCACCGCCCAGACCATCGGCGCGCGGATTGACGCCGACGATCAGCAGACGAAGTGGGGGCTCGGGTACGACCACAATTTTGTGGTCAACGGCACCCCCGGACGCCTGCGGAAATGCGCGGAACTGAGCGACCCGGCCAGCGGACGGGTGATGACGGTCGAAACGACGGAGCCGGGGGTGCAGTTCTATTCGGCCAATTTCATGAATGACCTCAAAGGCAAGGCCGGCGCGGTGTATCCGAAGCGCGGCGGCGTCTGCTTGGAGACCCAGCATTTTCCTGATTCGCCCAACCAACCCGCGTTCCCAAGCACCGTCCTGAAACCTGGCGAAACCTACCGGAGCACGACCAGTTTCGCGTTCAGCACCCGGTAGGACCGCCGCAGCCATCCATGTCCCCCGGAAACCGCTATCGTTATCTGAGTCCAGGCGGCGAACCGCGCGGGCCGCTGTGGCTGGGGGAAATGCGGCGCCTGTGGCAGACGGGGGAGATTGGATCCGAAACCCAGGTGTGCCGGGAGGGCGATGACGACTGGGGGCCCGCCCACACGTTCCTGGAGATCACCTCGGACCTGGCGGTCCTGCCGGCCCCTCCCGGGAAATCTCAGCGTACCCGCACCAGTTTTTCCCCGGGCGTCTGGGCGCTGATTGTGCTGGTAGCCCTCTTCATGGCCTGGGTGCAGTTCTTCCACCTGCGGGAGTAAGAACCCTCGGCGGCCTTCTGCCGTGGCGACCCACTGCCGTTACCGCCCGCTGCCCAAGCGCCGAAACCACGCCCTGGGCACCCCCTGAAATCAATGGCGCACGGGCGCGGATGGCAGCAGCGGAGGAGCCGCATCCTTGTTTTGTTCCTGATGACGAGTCAGCCACCAGGAGGCAAAACCCACGACCAGCGCCGCGGCCACGAATCCCACCACCAAAAGCACCCGGGCAAACTGCTCGCGCTCCTTCGTGGGCTGGATCGATCGGCGCCTCAGCTTGCGACCGGTGCGCTGGGAGACGCCGGGGGAGCGCAGACGCTTGGCCGCCTCCAGCATGTCGGCAGTAGAATAGTTGTTTTTGTCGGTGTCTTCAGACATCGCAGTGCGTGTTCTGTGGGAGTGTACGCACGTCGCATGCGCCTGCCCGGCAAAAAACTGGCTAATTTCCCGCGGTTATCGCCGCCACCGGCGGCACCTCGCCCGAGGGATCAACCACCTCGGCCGTGACCATGAAGATGACCGCCTTCGAGCGAACAGACTCCGCCTTGGACCGAAAGAACCGGCCCACGTATGGCAGGTCGCCCAGAATCGGGGTTTTGTCCTCCACCGTCGAGCGCTCTTCGCCAGCCACCCCGGCAATGACCATGGTGTTGCCGCTCCAGAGGGTGACCTTCACGCTGCTGACCTGATTCGCGCGGAACACCGGCTGAACAATGCGGTTCTCGGTCAGGACGATGCGCTGATTCCCCTCCACGGTGGTGATCGGGGTGCCATAGTTGATGAATCCTTCGAATTCCTTGAAGGCGGGAGCGATGTCCAGCTCAATGGTCCGATTGTCCGCTCCGACGGTGGCTTCCACCTCCATGATATGACCGAGTTTCTCCATCTCGAAGGCCGTCGGTGTGGTCGGCGTGACCGGAAAGCCCCCGCCTCCGCCACCGCTCGCCGTGATGCCGGTGATCTGGCCACCCAGTCCAATATTGATGGTGGCTCCACCCCCGCCAAAATCCTGGGGAATTTCCGGCGGCTCGAATTCGGTCGGGTAAATAAACTCGCGGATGATCTCGACCCGCGCGCGCTGGCCGCTTTTGGCCATCACTTCCGGCGAGGAGGACAGGTCCACCCCTTTTTTCTGATTCAGCCCCCGCATCACGACCTGGAACTGAGGGTCGGTGAGAACGCCGGAGAGCCCAAAGACGGCAGGAGCCTTGATGCCGGGATTGGAGTTGCGGTCGCCGCGGAGCAGCCCATCGATGGAATTGGTCGAGAGCGCGGCGTTGCCCGAGCGATTGCCGGCGGTCAGGGGATTGGAGCCGACGGGGAGCTGGCTGGCACCCGGCGGGACGATGGGGAAATTTTGCGCAAGCGACGGCTGGTCGCCACCCGGCTGGTTGCCGCTGGTGCCGCCGCCGCCGAACACCCGGTCACCGCCCACGTTGAATTGCCCCAGCAGCCAGTCGAAGCCCAGCTCCTCGACGGTTTCCTGGTTTACTTCGAGCATGGTGATGCGGATTTTGACCTGTTGGGGGACACCCGCGGACGCCTGATCGACCAACTGGCGCACAAGGTCCAGATTGGCCGGCGTGTTGCGCACCGTCAGCTCGCCGGTGACGGGGCTGAAGAAGGCGGCGGCACCTTCGGGAAAAGTGATGCCGTTCTGCTGCAGGAAGTCCTCGGGACGGACGCGGGCGAAGGAGAGGCCGCTGGAGGCCCCGGCTCCGTCCTCCCCGGCGCTGGCGAATGGATCGCCCGAACCCGTGGCGAACACGGGCGAGGAGGTGAAAAACCCGGGGGGCACGCGGAACTTCTGGCTCGAGAGTCCCGCGTCGCCGGAGGGGCCGAGCACCACGAGAAAATCCTCGGTCCGCATCTGCGTTCCGGCCGCGCTTGCGGCGGATTCCAACACGTACGCCAGCGGGACATCGATCAGGCTGAGGGTGACGCGTTTGGCCGCGAGGGCGGCATCGCCGCCGAGCACGATGTTCACCCCTTTGCGGGCCGAGTCGGTCTCCAGCGTATCGTAATTTTTGCTCTGAAGCGCGAGGAACTGCACCACCTCCTCCAGCGTGGCATCGACCAACTGCACCTGCGGCAGCACGATGGCCCTGATTTTTTCGCGGACGGTAATGGCACCGTCCGGACTGCCTCCGCGCTCGAATCCCTCCATTCCGCCCAGCGCGCCGGCCAAGCTGGGAACCTGGGTCTCCCACTGGCTGTCCACCTCGCGCAGGAGCGAGGCACGGGTGTGGCCGCGGCTGGACTGATGATAGTCGCTGACGCGGTGCTCGATGCCCTCGAGGCCGCGGCGCGCCGCCGTGTTGGTGCGGTCGATGGCCAGGGCGCGGTTGTAGCAGTCGCGGGCCTGGTCGAAATTGCCCAGTGCTACGTGGCCCTCGGCGAGGGTGAGCTGTTCGGCCACCTTCTGCACGTTTTCGAAATGCGGCGGAGTGGCGGCGGGATTGTAGTGCTCGGGGTCCTGGATCTGCTGTTTGAGCCGCAGGGCCGGCGCGAACTCCGGCAGGCGGTCTTCGCGGAGGACCGCGTCGAGCGTCAGATTCGCATCGTCGTACCGGGCGAGAATGGCCAGCTCCTCAGCCCGGGCGGTGGAGGTCTCGGCGAACGCCAGCAGCGCCTGGGCCCGCAGCGAAGCGGTCGCCGGGGCTTGCGGAAGCAGCTGCACCGCCTGTTGATAGGAATCGACGGCGACCGCGAGGTCCCGGGATTTGCGGGCCGCGTGGCCTTGCTGCATAAGCGCGGAAGCCAGGCGGAGCGCGGTGTCCCGCCGGGCGATTTCGCGCTCGGCCAGCGACTGGACGCCGCCGTCCGCGGCGTGCGCCGCCGGGGTGCACAGGGTCACGCACAAAAAGACCCCGGCCCAGCCCACCCGGCATAGAACCGAACGGGCCGCCGGCAGGGCGGGGACAGGCATGGGGAAAAAGTGGTTGGGCAAGCCTCGCATCATGGGGGGATCGCGGGCGCTTGTAACGCGCAAAATTCACCCCGGCCACACTTTTTTTCCAACCGGTAGCCCCCTCCTCCGGACCTGGCCGCCGCCATCCATTTCCCGACGCCGGCGTGGGGGCGAGACGGGCTTGTCAGACCGCGCAACCCCGGGCAGGCTGGTCCAGCCATGGCCAAGGAGGAATCACCGCAGTTCGCCGCAGCCCGCGAGCGGAGCCGGCTCTTGGACACCTGTTTTTTGGGCCCAGTTCCGGGTCGCGGGCGCGGGGTGGCGCTGCTGGCCGCGGCCGTGGTCGCGCTGCCGGCCGCGGCCGCCCCCTCTTTCCGCCATGACGTGATGCCGATTTTCAGCAAGGCCGGCTGCAACACCGGGGCCTGCCATGGCAGCGCCAGCGGGAAAGGAAAACTGAAGCTCTCGCTGCGCGGGGAGTCCGCGGAGGAGGACCATGCCACCCTGACCGGCGAGGGGCGCGGCCGCCGCCTCAACCTCGACCGTCCCGAGGCCAGCCAGCTCCTGCGCAAACCCGCCGAACTGACCGATCACGAAGGCGGGCGGCGTTTCGCCCCAGACAGCGAGGAGTTCCGGATCCTGCACGACTGGATTGCGGGTGGGGCGGCGATGGATCCGCCCGAGGCCCCATCCCTGACCGCCGTGACGGCCGCCCCGGCAGAAGGCCTGTTCCTCGAGCCGGTCCGCGAGGTGCCGCTCACCGCCACCGCTCACTTTTCCAACGGCAGCACCCGCGACATCACCCGCTGGGCGGTCTACGAACCTTCGAATCTGCTCGTCACCGTCACCCCGCAGGGACTGGTGCGCGCCGAAAAATCCGGCGAAACCACGGTCGTGGTGCGTTTCGAACACCTGCAGACGCCGGTGCGACTGGCCTTCATCCCGGACCGCCCCGAGCCCGCCCCGGACGTCCCGCCTCCACGCAGCCTGGTCGACGAACATGTCTTCGCCAAGCTGCGGGCGATGCGACTCCCGGCCTCGCCCAGGTGCGACGACCCGACCTTTGCCCGCCGCGCCTGGCTCGACCTGGCCGGCCGCCTGCCCACCCGCGAGGAAGCCTCGACCTTCGTCGCCGACCCGGCACCGGACAAACGCGACCGGCTGATCGACACCCTCCTCGCAAGCCCCGCCTTTGCCGACCACTGGGCCCTGAAATGGGCCGACCTGCTCCGCGTGGAGGAGCGCATTCTGGATGTCACCGGGGTGACCGCATTTCACCGGTGGATCCGCCAGAGCGTGGCCGACGACGTGCCGCTCGACCAGTTTGCCCGCGAGGTGGTCTCGGGATTGGGCAGCACCTACCAGCATCCCCCCGCGAATTTTTACCGGGCCCTGCGCGAGCCCACGCTGCGGGCCGAGGCCATCGCCCAGGTCTTTCTCGGCACCCGGCTCGGCTGCGCCAAATGCCACAATCACCCGTTCGAACGCTGGACCCAGGACGATTATTACCAGTTTGCCGCGGTCTTCGACCGGATCGACTACACCATCCTCCGCAACGACCGGCGCGATGAAAACGACAAGCTGGAATTCATCGGGGAGCAGGTCGTCGGGCTCGGCGGCAAACGTGAATTGAAGCACCCCAAAACCGGAGCCGAGCCGGCACCGGCCTTTCTCGGCGAAGGCGGCCTCCGCCTGCCGGAAGGCAACCCGCTGGACCAGCTCGCCACCTGGATGACCCGGCCGGACCACCCGCTCTTCGCCCGCGTCCAAGTCAACCGAATCTGGTCGCACCTGATGGGCGGCGGAATCGTGGAGCCCGTCGACGATTTCCGCCAGACCAACCCGCCGTCGAACCCAGCGCTGCTCGACGCGCTGACGGAGTTTTTCATCCAAAACGGCATGCGGGCCCGGCCGTTGATCCGGCTGATCTGCCAGTCGCAGACGTGGCAGCTCTCCAGCACCCCGCTGCCGGCGAACGCGGACGACGCCCTCAACTATTCGCATCCCGTCGTCCGCCGCCTGCCGGCGGAATCGCTGCTCGACGCCATCCACCAGGTGCTCGGAGTGGACCCCCAGTTTGGCAGCTACCCGGACACCCGGTCGGCCGCAGCCATCCCCGGAGTGAGGCTGGGCGGCCGCCGCGCCCAGACCACCGCCGCCGACCAGTTCCTCAAGGATTTCGGCAAACCGCCGCGCACCACCGTCTGCGGCTGCGAACGCAGCAACGAGAGCTCGCTCAGCCAGATCTTCACGCTGACCAGCGGCCCGGGACTGGCCGGCCTGCTGGCCAGCCCCGCCAACCGCCTGACCTCCCTGGCCGATCCGGCGATCGATCCCGCCGAAGCCCTGCGGACGCTGTACTGGACCGCCCTGACCCGCCCGCCCACCGATGCGGAAACCACCAGCCTCGCGCCCCTGCTGAGCAACCCAACCACCCGCCGCACCGCCCTCGAGGACATCGCCTGGAGCCTGATCAACGCCAAAGAATTCCTCCTCCGCCACTAAACCCGGATCCACCCCATGTCGTTCGCCTGTTCCTCGCTCCACCGCTCGCGCCCGCTCACCCGCCGCTCGATGCTGCAGGCCGGCACCCTCGGCCTGCTCGGCGTGTCGCTGCCGAAGATCCTCCAGGCCGCGAGCCAGTACGGCGGCCCGCGCCCGCCGGTCCGCGCCCAGCGCGTGATCTTCCTTTTCCAATGGGGCGGCCCCAGCCACCTGGAGACCTTCGACATGAAACCCTCGGCCGAAGACGGCGTGCGCGGCCCCCACCGGCCGATGCGCTCGGCCTGTCCGGACATCGAGGTCAACGACCGGATGCCGAAGACGGCCGCGGTCATGAACAAGGTCACGCTCGTCCGCAGCGTGCACCACAAGATGACCAACCACAACTCGGCTGGCTACTACGCCCTCACCGGCAAGGCACCGCCGAGCGACGACCAGCGGCTGCGCGAGTCGATCGACCTCTTTCCCGGCTACGGCTCGGTCGCCAGCCGGCTGCTCGAGCACCAGGACCCGGCCATGCCGTCCTATGTGTCGTACCCGCACATCATTTCTGACGGCACCCCCACCCCGGGCCAGTTCGCCAGCTTTCTCGGCAAGCAGCACGACCCGCTGTATGTGCCGGCCGACCCGAACGACGCCGGGTTCAGCCTGCCGCAGTTCAGCCTGCCTGAGGGGCTGGGCATCGACCGCCTCCGCCACCGCCGCGGGCTCCAGCAGATCATCGACCGCCAGGCGCGGCTGATGGACTTCAGTGCCGAAGCCCGCGGGCTGGACGAATATTACACCAAGGCGCTGGCGATGCTCAACAGCCCGCGCATCCGCGACGCCTTCAACCTGGCCGCCGAACCAGACCCCATCCGCGAGGCCTACGGCCGCACCCCCTACGGCCAGGGGTGCCTGCTCGCCCGAAGGCTCGCCGAAAGCGGCGTGCGCTTCACCACCTGCTACTTCAGCGACTCCATCGGCGGCCAGAAAACCGACGGCGGCGGCTGGGACACCCACGGGTTCAACAACACCCGCATGTTCCCGATCATCGAACAATACCACCTGCCGATCACCGAACAGACCCTGCCCACCCTGCTGCTCGACCTCGAGCAGCGCGGCATGCTCGACGAGACCCTCGTCGTCTGGATGGGCGAATTCGGCCGCACCCCGAAAATCAACGGCAGCATCAGCCGCGATCACTGGCCCCATTGCTACACCGTCCTGCTCGCCGGCGGCGGCGTGAAACGCGGGTTTGTCTACGGTGCCAGCGACGCCACCGGCAGCCACCCGGCCGACGCCCCCGTCACCCCGGACGACATCGCCGCCACCATCTATTACCTCATGGGCATCGACCCCCGCAGCGAGGTGGTCGACGCCCAGGGCCGCCCGATCATGATCTCCAGCGGCCAGCCCATCCTCGAGGTCATCGCGTGAGTCACTCTCCGGTGACGGAAGACGACATCGTCCCTGTCCCGCCTATTGATTTTGGTCTGCTGCCAATGGCGTGGTTTTTCCGCCAGTCCCGGCAAGCCTCCAGTGACACCCGCCCTCACATGACCCGCGTACCCGTTCCCAGCGCCGGCCACCCAAAGCAAATTCCGGTCAGAAGAGGCGGGCGGCGGGGGCGAGCAGCAGGACCAGCGCGCGTCCGCATCGCGAGGAACGGGGCTGCGGGGCGCGCCGGAACCCGCCAGGGCGGGGTGAGCGGCGATCCACGCCCCGGGTCTGGCCTGCTCCCTCAGTTGGGCTCGGCGCGGAAATACCGGTACGGTTTGCCGTCGGTGGAGTAGAGCCGGCTAATGCGGTTGCCGGCGCCCGGAATCGACGCCTCGATGACACTCCAGACTGCGAGATCCGCGGAGGCTTCAATCCGGTAACTCGTGCCGGGTGCCGCATAAAACTTCAGCTCCACCGCGGTGGCGATGGTGGTCGCGCCCGCAGGCGTGCTGTCCATCGAGTTCGGGTTGAATCCGGCGTCGACCTCCACGCCGTCGCTGAACCCGTCCTGATCGCTGTCGGCTTGGTTGGGGTTGCTGCCAGTGCTGGTGGCGCTGACGAAAAGTCCGGTGCCGGTCTCCGCTCCATCGCCCAGTCCGTCGTTGTCCGAATCCGCCTTCAACGGGCTGGTGCCGGTGTCACCGCCGCTGACATAAACACCCGAGCCCGACTCGACGCTGTCCCGAAGCCCGTCGCCATCGGTGTCCGCAACGTTCGCGCCGGTGCCGCGCTGGAATTCCGCGAGGTTGGAAAGCCCGTCCCCATCCAGATCCAAGGCGGCATCGTTCGCGTCGGGATTGAGGCCGTTGGCGGTCTCATACGCATTTGGCATGCCGTCGCCATCGGTGTCGTCGGTCGCCCGCACCGACTCCACCACGACGCTGTCAATATCCCCAAAACCGTTCTCGGGCGCGAGGGTGCTGTCGGATCGCTCCTGGAACAACGCCACGGTGAAGCTGTTGCCGAACCCGGCGAGAGTCAGATTCGGATTCTGAACGTTGAAGGCGGTCAGGATCAGCGGATCGCCCGCCGACGACAGCGTGGTCAGACTCGTGCCGTCAGGCCCGATTTCGAGCACGAAGGTTCGGAAGGCTTCAGCCCCTCCGTCGGGATCGTTCGGCGGGAAATGGAGGAAGGCGGCATTGGCATCGGCGCTGCCTTCGCTGTCGGCATAAAAATCGCCCCAATCGGGCGGGGAGGGTCGGTTCGCGCCGGCCGACACGCGGGCAAACGCCCCCGAGGCACCAACGATGGTCAGTCCGGCCGCGGCGTCCGAAGCCCCGCCCTCGCCAGTCGCCGTCTGATTCAATGGACGCAGTCGCACCGTAACCCGGATCGAACTGGCTCCCGCCAGGGGAAAGGCGGCGGAGGTTTCAATGCCGGTGATCTCCCCAGCCGTGCCGGGTGCGGTGCCCATGCGCAGCGAGGAACCATCCGCGCCGAGGCCGGCGACCACCGACAGGGCCACATCCGGCACCCCGGCTCCGTGCGCCTGCCAGCGGTCGCCCAGGGCAAATTCGGTGAAGTCGTCAGTGAAATCAACCCCGCCGTGCAGCGCGGAGGTGCATCCCAGGGCTAGGGCGGCAGCGGTCAACGCGAGCATCGGGTGCCGCCGGGCGGCGGCCGGGTAAAGCAGGTACTTATTCATGGCTGGCAGGATGTGGTTGGGAGGGCTGCATCAGGACTAGGAAAGAACCAGGTTCGTGTCAATCAGGCAATCCCCGTCCCGCCGGTTCCCATTTCCCCATGCCCGCGAAACGGACACCTGGGCCAGCCGTCGCCAGTCTGCGGACCCACACAAACTTGTGCACCGCTAGCGGAGGATTGCCTCGGTACCCCCGGTCGGCCAGCCCCCCATTCCCCCTCCTCTCATATCCCCCGACCC
>Ga0105050_10003742_pt1 | contig 20822 bp, 23 predicted proteins | sample FRY01_FD_78088 | JGI IMG/M metagenome (GOLD analysis project Ga0105050, IMG submission 78088) | Freshwater microbial communities from Lake Fryxell liftoff mats and glacier meltwater in Antarctica - FRY-01 | ecosystem: Environmental > Aquatic > Freshwater > Ice > Glacier meltwater ...
GTATCCGACAGGTCAGCCATCGGGTAATACGCGGCCCCCGCCGCCTGTGCACGTTCATGGGCGGCACGGGGAAAGGCGGCGAAAACGATATTGGCGTCAACGGGATGCAGCAGGCTGACACCGGGAATGGCTGCTATTCCCTTGCCCATCCGTGCCGCGACACGGTTCGCATCGCGCGCCAGCGACAGCCACAGATCGTCGGTCAGATAGGCCAGCATCTGTGCCGACAGGTAGCGGTGCTTGGAGAACAGATGCCCTGCCCGCTTGCGTCGCAACTCGAACTCCCACGCCTTTGCGGGGTCAAAGATCACCACCGCCTCCACCCCCAGCAACCCGTTCTTGGTTCCGCCAAAGGACAGCACGTCGATGCCTGCCTTCCACGTCAGTTCCGCCGGGGTGCAGCCGTCAGCGACCAGCGCATTGGCAAAACGCGCGCCGTCCATGTGGCAGGGCAGATCGCCCGCCGTTGCCGTCAGAGCGGCCACTTCGGCAGGCGTATGGACTGTGCCGGCCTCGGTCGTGTTGGTGATGCTGAGCGCACCCTGCTGCACCCCATGCACCGAAGTGCCGGTGCGGGCCAGTGTGGCGGCCAGCGCCTGCGCGTCCATCTTGCCATGTGCGCCGTCAATCAAAACCAGCTTCGCGCCACCGGTAAAGAACTCCGGCGCGCCACATTCGTCGGCTTCGATATGGGCATGACGGTGGCAAAAAACTGCGCTCCACGGCGGGCAAAGCATTGCAAGCGCAAGTGAATTCGCCGCCGTGCCAGTGGCGACCAGATAAACGGCGGCCTCGGGCGCCTCGAATGTCGATCGGATCAGGGCGCGCACGCGGTCCATGATCGGGTCGTTGCCATAGGGCATCGCATAGCCATCATTGGCTGCGACCAAAGCGGCCATCACCTGCGGCGGAACGCCCGAAGCGTTGTCGGATGCAAAGAACATCAGGGAGTTTCCTCGATGACATAGTCTTCCCAGTCTTCCTCATCCACCTCGAACTCCGGCACGGACCAGCCGCGCACTGATGCGCCTGCGTCATGCACCGAGTCGGGGGTGCCCGAAATCAGCGGGTGCCAGTCGTACAGTGGCTTGCCTTCATGGAGGCGGCGGTAAGCGCAGGTTTGCGGCAACCAATAGGCAATCTTTGTCAGGGTCTTGGGCGACAACTGCACACAATCAGGTACAAACTGGCGGCGGGTTTCGTAATGGGAACACCGGCATGACTCGCCATCAAGCAGACGGCACGCAACGCGGGTGAAGGCCACCTCGCCGGTATCCTCATATTCGATCTTGTTCAGACAGCATTTTCCACAGCCGTCGCAGACCGCCTCCCATTCCGGGGGCGTCATGTCTTTCAGGGCGACACGTTCCCAGAATTTCGGGCGGAGCTCGGGTGTTTTCATGGGCTGACTGTGCGGGTGCGCGCGGGAAAAGGGAAGGGGCTACAGCGCCGCAAGGACACGGCGGGACCGCACACTGTCGGCATCCATCTGGGCGATCAGGGCGGGCAGACCATCAAATTTCATCTCGGGGCGCAGGAAGTCGATCAGGGCGACCGATAGGTGATGGCCGTAAAGATCACCTTTGAAATCAAAGAGAAACGTTTCAAGGTTGGGAGTGTTCTCACCAAACATCGGGCGCACGCCAAGGCTTGCAGCGCCGCCATAGCTGCCCGCTTGCGGACCGGTCAGCACATCCACCTTGACGGCATAGACGCCAAGACGCGGCAGATGCAGCCCTGTCAGGGCCATGTTTGCGGTGGGATAGCCAAGCTCACGGCCCCGTTTTTCGCCGTGAATCACCGCGCCCTCAACCCGGTGCCAGTGGCCGAGCATGGCGGCAGCGTCGCGCGGGCGCCCTTCGGTCAGCGCGTGGCGGATCGCGGTAGAGGATATTCCGGTGCCTTCGGATTGCACAAGATCAGCGACAGTAACGGCGAAACCATGTTTGGCGCCAAGGGCTTGCAGGTCGGTCGCCTTGCCTTTGCGCGCTTTGCCAAAGCAGAAATCAGCCCCGACGACGACGTGGCTGACGCCAAGGCCCGCGGCCAGCACGTCAGCGGCAAAGGCTTCGGGCGTGAGGGCGGCAAGGTCGCCGTTGAAGGGAAGCTGGTAAAGCCGCCTGACCCCGAGTTTGGCAAGGCGGTTCGCGCGGGCCTCGGGATTCATCAGGCGAAAAGGCGCGGCGGCGGGAGCGAAGTATTCACGGGGGTGCGGCTCGAACGTAATCACGCCAAGCGGGGCCTCGGTCCGGGCAAGGCGGATGACCGACTGATGGCCCAAATGCACGCCATCGAAGTTGCCCATCGCTACTGATGCGCCACGATCCCTTGCGGTAAGCCCTTGCCAGTCTTGATAAATCCGCATCTTGCCCCGTTGGCGGGGCGCGCCCCGTCAGTCGAACTTGCGGCTTGGTGCCAGAACCAGCGCCTCGCCCTTCAGGACAACGGTATTACCCACCGCGCAGTGGGTTTCAAGGGTTACACGGCGTTTCGCGTAGTCGATGGCGATGACTTTCACCTCGGCGTAGACCGCATCGCCGGGGCGGACAGGGGCCATGAACTTCAGAGTTTGTCCAAGATAAACAGACCCATGCCCCGGAAGTTGTTCACCGATTACGGCGGAAATCAGACCTGCGGTCAGCATGCCATGAGCGATGCGGCCCTGAAAGATCGTGTCGCGGGCATAGGCATCATCCAGATGGACGGGGTTATGATCAGTCGATATTTCGGCAAAAAGCAATATATCCCGGTCAGTTACCCGTTTAAGCAAGGAACGGGTCATACCGATTTCGATGTCTTCGATGCAGATCGTGCCGCGAAGCGAATTGTCGAGCATCATGCTGTTCCCATTCTTGTATTGTCGCGTTGCATAACAAATGCTGCACCACAACGCAAGCGTGCGGGTAATATGTTTCCATATTATGCGCCAAATTCGCAACTTTATTGCGGAGACGTTAGCGCAGCAAGGGAATGCTCATGGTGGGATCAAGCTGACGGTCCAGAAGCCACGCGTCCAGCAAGCCGCTGTCGGGGTTGGAGGAATCGGCGCCGAACTGGTCTGCGGCAAGGCCGCCGGTGATGAAAAGCGTGTCCAGGCCTTCGCTGATGCCGCCCTGAATGTCGGTGTGGATACCGTCGCCGATGCAGAGGGTTTCTTCGGGGGTGATTTGCGGGTTGATCGCAGCAAGCCGGCGGCGGGCGAGATCGTAGATCGGGGGGTAGGGTTTACCGAAATACAGGCTTTCGCCGCCCATGGCGTCATAGGCTTGCGCAATGGCGCCGGCACAAAACAGGCGGGTCTCGCCCATATCAACCACAATATCCGGGTTGGCGCAGAGCAGTTTCAAGCCGTTCACCTTGGCGTAAAGCAGGGTGGCGCGGTAGTCTTCGGGGGTTTCGGTAAGGTCATCAAACAGACCGGTGCAGACGATACCTTCGGCGTCTATAAGGGCGCATTTGGTGATCGGAACCTCGGCCGCTACTGTATCTTGCAGGTCGTCGGCGAATTGGGTGAAGAACGCGTTGTCTTTTTCCGGCCCGATATGGTAAATGCGGCGGCCAACGGCCCCTGTGACCAATGCATATTGCGCGGCGTCACCCGAACTGACCACCTCGTCATAGCAGTCGCGCGGCACGCCCATGCTATCCAACTGATTGACAACGCTGGGTTTTGGGCGAGGTGCGTTGGTCACCAGCACCACGACCCCACCCTGCGCGCGGAAGGCTTGCAAGGCGGCGACAGCGGCGGCGAAGGGGGTGCGGCCATTGTGCAGGCAGCCCCAGAGATCGCAGAACACGGCCCGGTATTGCGCAGAAACATCGGACAGGGCGGTGATCAGGCGGGTCATGGGGCGGCCTTTCGGGCGGTGTGATTCTGATGCACAGGTGATGCACAACCGATGCATACCGCAGGTGCAGGATTTTTGGCCGGGTCTCGCCACCCGGCCGTTATGTTTTTAAAGCTTCATCGACGGGATGATCTGTTTCTTGCGGCTCATGATGCCGGGCAGAAGCACGGTGTCGCCGGTGACGGTCACGCCAAAGGATTTCTCGGCCAGCGTTCTGACCAGATCATTCGGGACCAACAGCGTCGCCTCTTCGCGCAGGATGTCGATCACGAACAGCACGACCTGATCGGCGCCATCTTCGCGCGCGACGTCGATCATCGAGGCCATCAGTGACGCCTTGCGATCCAGCACGACCGCCGGCGAGGTGGTTTCAAGAACCGACACGCGGAAGCGTTTGCCCGCAACTTCGTATTCCTTCGAGTCCATGCGCAGCAATTCGGCGTCGGAGAACGCCGACACATCGGATTTGGCGGCAAACTGCGCCCCGGCAAGCTCGGCTATGTTGACGCGCAATTCACCTGCCAGTTTCTCGGCCACGGCACGGTCATGCGGGGTGGTCGTGGGGCTGCGGAATTCCAGCGTGTCGGACAGGATGCAGGACAGCATCGCACCCTTGATCTCGCGGGGTGCGCGGTCGAGGGCATCACCCATCAGATCGTGCATGATGGTTGCGGTGCAGGCCAGCGGGCGGACGGTGATGTCGATCGGTGTTTTGGTCTTGATGCCGCCGACCAGCATGTGATGGTCGATGATTCCGATGATGTTGGCGTCATTGATCGAGGCGGGAAGCTCGGCCGGGTTGTTGGTGTCAACGATCACGACCGGGTCACCGGCAGTCACATCGGCGATGATCTGCGGCTTGGGCAGGTTCCAATGGGTCAGCACGAAGGCGGCTTCGGTGTTGGGTTCGCCCAGAAGACAGGGCGTTGCGGGGGTGCCCAGCACCTCGGTCAGATACCACGCCCAGATGATTGGCGATCCGGTGCTGTCGGTGTCGGGGGATTTGTGGCCAAAAACCTTGATCATGATGCTTCCGTTGGTGAATGTCGGTTCAAAGGGCTTATAGGGGCGGGGAAGGGGAATGTCACGCCTGCCGGGGCGGTCGCGGCAGAGGCATAGCCCTGCGTCTGGTGGGGTGTGCAATTTTCTGCGCCGCTGCGAAGTGGGTGGCGGCCCATCTTCGGGGTGAAGTCAAAATGCAGAAAGCGAGATCGCCTTGAACGCTATCGCCACCAAACCCGCCCTGCTGATGGTTGCCACTTTGAACGGCGAGCTGTCGCTGATCGGCACCTTGTTTGACAGCTTTGGCGCTGCTGTTGCCGAATCTGCCGCCCTGAAAAACCGCCGTCAGCCCCACGCCGCCGATCTGCGCCGGCCTGGGCCGGAAGGCACGGCGTTCAACCTGAACTTCTGCGCGTCGGTGCGTTACAGAGGCAGACGCTCCACCGCAAAGCCGTTTTGCACCAGAAGGTTCAGCACACCATCCTTGCCGGGCAGATGCAACGCACCGAAGGCCGCCAGCACCGGACCTTTGGCAACAGCCGCCTCGATCACCGGAATCCAGGCGCGGTTGCGCGAGGACATGATCGCTTCCTCCATCATGGCAAATTCGGCATCGGTCTGTGCAGGCGTGGTGCCGGGGGTATCATGGGCGCGAAGCCGCAAGAATTCCCACAACAGCCGCGAGTCGCCCGCGAAGTAGGCGTCGGCGAGGGTCACGGCATAATCCGCGCCCTGCGCCTCCATCGGGAGGGTGGATCGGATCATGCCAAGCTGTTCCGCGTCGGTCATGCCCGCGAACAATTTGAAGACGGTATCGAAAGGTTCCAGCGCTTGCGGCGGCAAGCCCCTGGCCGTGGCCGCATCAATGATCTGCGCATCAAGGCCTTTGGCCTGTTGCAGCTTGGTCATGCCGCAGGGCGGAATACCCAGCATCATCGACAGATACCATGGCTGCATTTTCGCCGCGAGGAAGGGCGGAATGCCGCGCGTCCGCATGGCGGTGGTGACGGCATCCCATTCGGATGCGGTCAGACGCTCCGGCAGGGTGGGGCCTTCGGTGACGAACATCAGCGACGGATCGCGTGCGATGGCAGCCTTGACCGCGGCTTCTTCGTCGGGGCCGGCCTCGACCAGCAGGGTGGCGGCGCTGTCCAGCACCGGGGCGAGGGCCGCGAGGGTGGCTTTGTGGCGCGGGTCATCAAGGTGATAGGTGCCGATCAGGTGGATCACCTGATCTCCATCCGGGCCCTGGCGGGTGGCGCGCCAGAAGTTGCCGCGTGAATAAGGGTAAGTGTCAACCTTGGCCTGTAAGGTTGCACGGGCATCGGGGGACATTGCGGCGATCAGGTTTTCACCAAGGCACTGCGCGGCAAGTGGCGAGGCCAACAGAAACAGGGCGGCGAGGGTGGGCAGGATACGGAGCATGGCGGACCTTGATTTGGATGTGCGCAGCGTTGCACGGGCGGGCGGCAGGGCCAAGCCCGGCCAACATGCCGGCCGTGCGGATTTCAGCCCGGGGGCGTTGACAGAACCGGGAGCATTGACTATCTACGCCGTGTTGGCACTCGCCTTGTGTGAGTGACAACGGTATTCAACCTGAAACCGAGGGAGTGTTTTCAGATGGCATTCAAACCGCTGCATGACCGCGTACTGGTTCGCCGCATCGAAGGCGAAGAAAAAACCAAGGGCGGGCTTATCATCCCCGACACCGCAAAAGAAAAGCCGGCTGAAGCCGAAGTTGTGGCCGTAGGCCCCGGCGCGCGCAAGGACTCGGGCGAGCTGATCGCACCGTCGGTCAAAGAAGGCGATCGCGTTCTGTTCGGCAAATGGTCGGGCACCGAAGTGACGATCGACGGCAAAGAGCTGTTGATCATGAAGGAAAGCGACATTCTGGGCATCATTCACTAATGTGAATGGGGCGCTCGCGCACAACGCTGAGCGCCCGCCTGAATTTCCGCACAACTGAAATCAAGACAAACCGGAGCTAAAAAAATGGCTGCTAAGGACGTCAAATTTGACACCGATGCCCGCGACCGCATGCTGCGCGGCGTGAACATCCTCGCTGATGCCGTGAAAGTCACGCTGGGCCCGAAAGGCCGCAACGTGGTGATCGACAAATCTTTCGGCTCCCCGCGCATCACCAAAGACGGTGTGACGGTTGCCAAAGAGATCGAGCTTGCCGACAAGTTCGAAAACATGGGCGCGCAGATGGTGAAGGAAGTCGCTTCCCGCACCAATGACGAGGCCGGCGACGGTACCACCACCGCCACTGTGCTGGCGCAGGCGATCATCAAGGACGGCATGAAGGCGGTCGCCGCCGGCATGAACCCGATGGATCTGAAGCGCGGCATCGACATGGCGACCGCGAAAGTGGTTGCGGCGATCAAGGCTGCTGCCCGTCCGGTCTCGGATTCGGCCGAAGTTGCGCAAGTCGGCATGATTGCGGCCAACGGCGAAGCTTCGATCGGCCAGCAGATCGCGGACGCGATGCAGAAGGTCGGCAACGAGGGCGTGATCACCGTCGAAGAAAACAAGGGTCTGGAAACAGAAACCGAAGTCGTCGAAGGCATGCAGTTCGACCGCGGCTATCTGTCGCCCTACTTTGTGACCAACCCCGACAAGATGGTCGTCGATCTGGAAGACGTTCTCATCCTGCTGCACGAGAAGAAACTTTCGTCGCTGCAACCGATGGTTCCGCTGCTGGAAGCGGTGATCCAGTCGCAAAAGCCGCTGCTCATCATCTCGGAAGATGTTGAAGGCGAGGCGCTTGCCACGCTGGTTGTCAACAAACTGCGCGGCGGCCTGAAAATTGCTGCGGTGAAGGCTCCGGGCTTCGGTGATCGTCGCAAAGCCATGCTGCAAGACATCGCGGTTCTGACCGGTGGTCAGGTGATTTCCGATGATCTGGGCATGAAGCTTGAAAATGTCACCATCGACATGCTCGGCAAAGCCAAGAAAGTCACGATCACCAAAGACACCACAACCGTCATCGACGGTTCGGGCGACAAAGCCGAGATCCAGGCGCGCGTTGCCCAGATCCGCACTCAGATCGAAGAAACCACGTCGGATTACGACAAGGAAAAACTGCAAGAGCGCGTGGCCAAACTGGCCGGCGGTGTTGCCGTGATCCGCGTTGGCGGCATGACCGAGATCGAAGTGAAAGAGCGCAAAGACCGCGTTGACGATGCCCTGAATGCGACCCGTGCGGCCGTGCAGGAAGGTATCGTTGTCGGCGGTGGCGTGGCGTTGATGCAGGCTTCGAGCGCGCTTGACGATCTGACCGGTGCAAACGCCGATCAGAACGCAGGTATCGCGATCGTCCGTCGCGCATTGGAAGCACCGCTGCGTCAGATCGCGCAAAACGCGGGTGTCGATGGTGCCGTGGTTGCAGGCAAAGTGCGCGAATCGACCGACAAGACGTTCGGCTTCAACGCGCAGACCGAAGAATATGGCGACATGTTCAAGTTCGGCGTGATTGACCCGGCCAAAGTGGTGCGTATCGCGCTGGAAGATGCGGCTTCGGTTGCATCCCTGCTGATCACCACCGAAGCCATGATCGCGGATCGTCCGGAGCCGAAATCGGGTGGCGGCGGCGGCGGCATGGGCGGAATGGGCGGCATGGACGGAATGATGTAATCATTCCCGCAGCTTGCGGAATGGAAAGGGCACCTTCGGGTGCCCTTTTGCTTGTTGCGGTGCCGCGCAGAAGCCTGTTGCTTTTTTTCAGGTTGCGTTAACCTTGCGTTAGGGGATTTTCTGCACCCTTCCTGCCAGGGATGACGGAGCTTCACATGTATCTTTACGCCCTGATGTCACGGCTTTTTCCCACCAGTTTCACCGCGAAGGTGTTTTTCATCGCATTTGTCGGCATCCATGTGCCGCTGCTGGTGCTTGTCGCACGCGCCATAACGCAGAAAGTGCCATTGCCGGTACAGACTGATACCCTGGTGGTGGCGCTGGTGGCGACATTGATCGGCACGGGCATCTGTCTTGTGGCACTGCGTGCGGTTTTGCGGCCGCTGTACATGGTGGAAAACGCGATGCGCGAATTCGAGACGCACGGACAGGCGGGGTCGTTGCCCCTGGGGTTCCGCGACGAGGTGGGGCTGCTGATGGAGCGGACCAACCGTCTTGTGCTGCACGTAAACCAGAAGATTGACGAGACGACGCGCGAGGCGGAAACCGACCCGCTGACCGGTGTTCTGAACCGGCGGGGCTTTGAACGGCGGGTCCCGGACCGGGCGGCAGGGGGCATATTGCTGCTGGATCTGGATCATTTCAAGGTGGTGAACGATACCTACGGCCATGACGCCGGCGACCGGGTGCTGGTGGATGTGGCCGAGACAGTCCAGTCTGTGCTGCGAAGGTCTGATGTGCTGGCGCGGTTTGGCGGGGAAGAATTCGTGGTGTTCCTGCCTGCGGCCACCGCAACCGAAGCGATGGCTGCGGCTGAACGCATCCGGGCGGCGATTGCGGCGCAGGTAATGGCGGGTGGGCAGACGGTCACGGCGTCGATCGGGGTTGCGCAGGCGCGCGTATCGCGCCCGCTGGCCGATTTGCTGGCCGATGCGGACAGTGCGACCTATGCAGCAAAACGGGGTGGGCGGAACCGGGTGGCGCGGGCCGGTGGCTCGGCGGCGGCGCAGTAATCGTGCTTTCTTGCGTGTGCGGTCAAGTTTGGCTAAAAGCCGTTGCAACAGGAGAAACCGATGCCCGCCATTCGCCGCCGCGCCGCCTTAGCCTTGCTTTTTGCTGCTGTTGCGGGGTGCGGCAGGCGCGGTGACCGGGACGAGCCGGCGTCACGCGGAGATTTGCACTCGGGCGAGACGCCCGAGATGCGACGGCTGGTCAACCGCTATGCCGGTATCCACGACATTCCGCCAAGCCTGCTGCACCGGATCATCCAGCGCGAAAGCGGTTATAATGCGGCGGCGCGAAACGGGCCGTATTACGGGCTGATGCAGATTTTGCCGCAGACGGCGGCGACGATGGGCTATCGCGGGTCGCCGGCTGGGTTGCTGGATGCGGAAACCAACCTGCAATACGCGGGTAAATACTTGCGCGGCGCCTGGCTGGTGTCGAACGGCAATCAGGACAGGGCCGAGATGTGGTATGCCAAAGGCTATTACTACGAGGCCAAGCGTAAGGGATTGCTAAAGGAAACCGGGCTGCGGGCCTGAGTGTTTTAGCCGGTTTGATGGCGCGCAGGGGGGGAACCCCCGCTAGTCGTAGGAAATCGCAAGAATTTCAATGTCCTCTGTGCCAGATGGTTTGAACCATGTCACCCGGTCCCCGACCAGCGCGCCGATCAGGGCAAGCGCCAGCGGGGCATGAGGGGCGATGCGGCCAAGAGTGGCGTCGGCCTCATCCTCGCCGGTAATTTCAAAGCTGCGGTTGCGCCCGGTTGCATCCCGAACCGATACGCGCGCTCCGAACGCCACCGCACCTTGCGGCTGGGTTGCCGGTTCGACGGGAAGTGCCGTGCGAAGCCGCGCCTCGGCATAGCGGATGTCACGTTCGGCGGCGGCTTCGGGCAGTTTGTCCAGCCGGTCCGGCCGCGCGCGCAGAGCTGCGAGGCGTGTCTGGGCCTCGGCCAGACGGGTGTGCAAGGCAGCCAAGCCGCGCGGTGTGACGTAGTTCGGGTGTGGCGACAGGGGCAGATCGGGCAGCGGTTCCAGATCATTGCTGTCTTCCTTGATGAACGCGCGGCTCATCGCACGATCACTTCCAGCGGGTCGTAAAGGATGCCGTCGCCCCATGCTGTGGCGGCGAGGCTGTCGGGTTTGAAGCGGACCGCCCCAGCTTCCAGCGCACTGCGGGAAAAGAATTGGCGTCGGGATACAATGCCTTCGGGGTCGCGCCATGCATCAGTGATCGCGCCTGCGGTAATGGTGCAGCGAAAGTAAATGTCCACCTGGTGAAAGCCTGAGACGGGATCGTGAAATTCATTCACCAGCGCGGGGGCACCGACGGCGACGGCGAGGCCGGTTTCCTCATGCACTTCGCGGATCAGGTTTTCGGGCAGGGACCGGCCCGGCACAACGCCGCCGCCGGGTGCGCACCAAAGGTCGGACGTGCCGGCCTGGTACGCATTGACCAGCAACAGCCGGTCGTCATGCAGGATCAGGGCGCGGACGGCGAGGCGGGGGCTGCGGTGCTTCATGACGCAAAACTGTGACGTTGCGGGCGATTTGTCCATGCCCCTCGCCGGCGCGGAGTTTTTAACCTAGCTTTGCCACATGATCCGCGCGGTTGCCCTTGCTGTGTTGCTTGCCACTCCGGCCCATGCCGATTGTGTTGTGCTGCTGCATGGGCTGGCGCGGACAGAAGCGTCACTGTTGGCGATGCAGGCCGCTTTGAAGGCGCAAGGGCTTCATGTGGTGAACGAGGGCTATCCGTCCACCAAAGCCCCGATTGCGGAACTGGCGGCGCGGGTGGGGCCTGCGGTGGATGCCTGCGGCGATCAGAAAGTTCATTTCGTGACACATTCGATGGGCGGCATTCTGGCGCGCGTCTGGCTGCGCGACAACAAGCCTGCGGAAATGGGACGGGTGGTGATGCTCGCACCGCCGAATCACGGTTCAGAACTGGTGGATGCGTTCGGTGAAATCGGTGCGTTTGAATGGATCAACGGCCCGGCGGGAATGGAGCTGGGGACGGACGCGGCCAGTGTTCCCCAAGGGCTGCCGTTGCCGGATTTCGAACTGGGGGTGATTGCGGGCAACCGGTCGCTGAACCCGGTGTATTCGTCGGTGATTTCCGGACCGGATGACGGAAAAGTGTCGGTGTACAGCACGCAGGTGGCGGGGATGAAGGCGCATATCACGTTGCCGGTGACGCATACGTTCATGATGCTGAACCCGGTGGTTATTGCGCAGACGATCCATTTTCTGGAAACCGGCACGTTTGACCCCGCGCTCGGGCTTTTGGAGGCGGTGGAGACGACCTTGGGCGCGGCGCCTTGATGTTTTCTGATTTTTCCGGACGGAGTCTTCGAGAGACAGGTCGGGAGCCTGCGGCGCGGATATTTAAACCAGGATGAAACCGCTTAGGCGGTGCTCTTGGTGACGCGGTTGACGTGGCCCATTTTGCGGCCGCGCCGGGCTTCGGCCTTGCCGTAAAGGTGCAGGGCGGTGTTGCGTTCGGCGGCGAGCGCGGGGACGCGCAGAACGTCGTCGCCGATCAGGTTTTCCATCGTCACATCGGCGTAGCGCGCGCCGTCGCCCAAAGGCCAGCCGGCGACGGCGCGGATGTGCTGCTCGAACTGGTCCACCGCGCAGCCATTCTGGGTCCAGTGACCCGAATTGTGAACGCGGGGCGCAATTTCGTTGACGAGCAGGCCGGGCTGCCCGGAGGCGTCTGGTGGCGTCACGAACAGCTCCACCCCCATGACGCCGACGTAATCCAGCGCGTTCAGGATGCGGGCGGCGAGAAGAACGGCGTCGGTGCGCTGCGCAGGCGACAGGCGGGCGGGAACGGTGGTGCTGTGCAGGATGCCCGCGTGGTGGACGTTTTCGCCGGGATCGTAAGCGGCGACCGAACCATCAAGGCCACGGGCGGCAATCACCGATACCTCGATGGTGAAATGCACGAAGCCTTCCAGAACGGCAGGGGCACCCTGCATTGTGTTCAGCGCAAGGGGCGCGTCGGCGGGGCTGCCGATGCGCGCCTGACCTTTGCCGTCATAGCCAAGACGGGTGGTTTTCAGGATCGCGGGGGTGCCGATGGCGGCAACGGCGGCGTCCAGATCGGGCAGGGTGATGACAGCGCGGTAGGGTGCGGTGGTCAGGCCGAGGCCGGTGAGGAAGTCTTTTTCCGCAATACGGTCCTGGCTGATGGCAAGGGCGCGGCGGTTGGGGCGGATCGGGCGCAGAGCCTCCAGCGCGTCGAGTGCGGCGGTGGGGACGTTTTCGAATTCATAGGTGATGACATCGACGCTTTGGGCGAAGGCGGTGAGAGCGGCGATATCGTCGTAGCCGGCGGTGGTGACGGCGTGTGCCACGTCGGCGGCGGACGGGTCGGCCATCGGATCGAAGATATGGGTGCGAAGACCGAGGCGGCTGGCCGCGACCGACAGCATGCGGCCCAGTTGCCCGCCGCCAAGAATGCCGATGGTGGAGCCGGGGGCGAGGGCGTCAGACATCCGAAGGTTCCTCGGGGACAGAGGCGGTGAGGGCGTCGCGCCACGCGTCAAGCCGGGCGGCGAGCGCGGGGTCGTGCAGCGCAAGAATACCGGCAGCCATCAGGCCGGCGTTCGCCGCACCTGCGGCACCTATGGCCATGGTGGCGACCGGGTAACCTTTGGGCATCTGCACGATGGAATAAAGGCTGTCGACGCCCGACAGCGCCTTGGTCTGCACCGGCACCCCGATCACCGGAAGGCGGGTTTTGGACGCCATCATGCCGGGCAGGTGGGCCGCGCCACCCGCGCCTGCGATGATGACCTGCAAGCCACGGTCCAGGGCAGTTTTGCCGTAGGTCCAAAGCCGGTCGGGGGTGCGGTGTGCAGAGACGATCTTTGCCTCCCATGTCACACCAAGCGCGTCGAGGATCAGGGATGCCTCTTTCATCGTGGGCCAGTCGGACTGGCTGCCCATGATAATACCAACGCTTGCGGTCATGCGGTGCCTCCGTGCCTTGCGCGCAGCACTATACCGGGCCGGGCGGCAGGGGCAAGGTGAGGGGAAGTTTCAGGCGCTGATATCGGGGATAAGTTCATCCTCGATCTTCACGATCTGATCCTTCAGCGCCAGTTTTTGCTTTTTGAGCCGTCGCAGCGTCAGTTGGTCGCCACGACCCGCAGTTTCAAGAACATGGATGGCATCATCCAGATCGCGATGCTCCCGACGGAGAACCCCCAGCCGGATGCGCAGCATCTCTTCAAAGTTAAGCTCGGTGGGCGCGTTCATGGCGAGGCTCAGTTCCTGAGTCGGGTCCGGCATTGCACGGAAATATAGCGTTTTTCCCGCACAACGGGAAGAATTCTGCGCTTTTGCGCGCAGTTTTGCGCGCGCGACGTGACGCAGGGGCCGGGGGCTTGTGCGCCGCGGGCTGGTCCCCCATATTTGTCTGGCAGGGCGCCCGCGTAAGGGGCCCGGCTGCGATATGTCGCTTGCGCGAGGACAAGTCGGATGACGAAGCTGAATTTCGGGGGACACCCCTACTTGCTGGGGTTTGAACAGTTGGAGAGACTGGTAGAACGAACGGCAAAGACGGCGGGCGAAGGCTATCCGCCGTTCAACATCGAGGCGGTGGCGGAAAACGCCTACCGCATCACGCTGGCCGTGGCCGGATTCCGCGAGGATGATATCGCGATCACGGTCGAGGACCGCCAATTGGTGATCCGGGGGCGGCAAACAGATGACGATGCCTGCCGTGTCTTCCTGCATCGCGGTATCGCAGGCCGGGCGTTCCAGCGCAGTTACGTGCTGGCCGAAGGTGTGGACGTTGCGGGTGCGACCATGGAGCACGGGTTGTTGCATATAGATTTGCACCGGGCTGTGCCAGATGTGGTGGTGCAGCGGATTCCGATCGGGCGCGGTTCGGGCGGGCGCGGTCCGGGCGGGCAGACGTCAGGCGAATGAGAAGGAGACAGGCAATGAACATGAAATACAGCAATTTGCCGGAAGCTGCGTCGCATATCGTCTATGTGCGCAGTGTGGCCGTAGCCGATTTGCCGCAGGATGTGCAGGATCAGGTCGAAGGCGTCGAGACGCTTTATGCCGTGCATCGCCCGAATGGCGAGCGGCTGGCATTGGTCAAAGACCGGGCGATGGCGTTCGCTCTGGCGCGCCAGAATGATCTGGCGCCAGTGGCGGTGCATTGAACCTTGGCGGGGTGCGCAACGCGCCAGTGCCGGTACTTACCTGCACCCGCATGAAAAAGAGCCACCACCCGGTTGGGAGGCGGTCTTTTTTTGCCGCCTGGCCCGAAATCAGGCCCCGATCAGACCCATTGATTCCAGCCTCAGGATCACCTGATGCGCGCAGTGATCGACACTGACGTTTTCGGTATCGACGACCAGTTCGGCTTTGGTCGGCGCTTCATAGGGGTCGGAAATGCCCGTGAACTCCTTGATCTTGCCTTCGCGGGCCAGTTTATAAAGGCCCTTGCGGTCGCGGCGTTCGCATTCTTCGACCGACGTGGCGACGTGAACCTCGATGAACGCGCCGAAGGTCTCGATCATTTCACGCACGGCGCGCCGGGTGGCAGTGTAAGGGGCAATCGGCGCACAAATGGCAATGCCGCCGTTCTTGGTGATTTCCGACGCGACATAGCCGATGCGCTTGATGTTGATGTCGCGGTGTTCCTTCGAGAACCCGAGTTCCGACGACAGGTGTTTGCGCACCACGTCGCCGTCCAGCAACGTGACGGGACGCCCGCCCATTTCCATCAGCTTGACCATGAGCGCGTTGGCGATGGTGGATTTGCCGGACCCGGACAGGCCGGTGAAGAAAACCGAGAACCCCTGTCTGGACCGCGCGGGCGAGGTGCGGCGCAATTCTTTCACCACATCGGGGAAGGAAAACCACTCTGGTATCTCCAGCCCTTCGCGCAGGCGGCGGCGCAGTTCGGTGCCGGAAATATCCAGCACCGAGGTCCCTTCAGGGATCTCGTCCACCGGAAAATACTGCGCCTTTTCTGACACATAGACCATCTGTTTGAAATCGACCATCTCGATGCCTATTTCGGCCTGATGTTGGGCCACCAGAACCTGTGCGGCGTAGGGGTCGTAGAAATCCTGGCCGGCGGAGTTCTTGCCGGGGCCGGCATGGTCACGACCGACGATAAAATGGGTCAGCCCGTGGTTTTTGCGGATGATCGCGTGCCACAGAGCCTCACGCGGGCCACCCATGCGCATGGCGAGGTTCAACAAGCTCAACTGCGTAGTGGAAGCCGGGTATTGCCCCAGCACCGCCTCGTAGCAGCGCACGCGCGTAAAATGGTCCACGTCGCCGGGCTTCGTCATGCCGACGACAGGATGGATCAGAAGGTTGGCCTGCGCCTCTTTCGCCGCACGGAACGTCAGTTCCTGATGCGCGCGGTGCAGCGGGTTGCGGGTCTGGAAGGCGACGATGCGGCGCCAACCCATCTTGCGGAAGAAGGCGCGCAGTTCGTTGGGCGTGTCGCGGCGGGCCTTGAAATCGTAATGTACCGGCTGCTGGAGGCCGGTGACCGGGCCGCCCAGATAAACCGGGCCTGCGGTGTTGTGCAGGTAATTGACGGCGGGATGTGCAAGGTCATCGGCACCGAACACGCCTTCTGCCTCTTTCGCCTTGTTGGGAACCCATTTGCCGCTGACCGACATGATGGCGAGGATGACGCCTTCCGCGTCGCGCAGCGCAATGTCCTGCCCCGGTTCAACGCCGTCAGCGAACTTTTCCGACACGTCCAGCGTCACCGGGATCGGCCACAGGGTGCCGTCGGCGGTGCGCATGTTTTCGACCACGCCGTTGTAGTCTGCCTCGGACTGGAAGCCCTTCAGCGGAAAAAAGCCGCCATTCATCAGCAGTTCCAGATCGCAGATCTGACGGGCGGTCAGATCCCATGACGGCAGATTGCCCGCTTCGGCCTTCAACTTCTGGGCGGATTCGTAGGACACGAACAGTTCGGGAATCGGTGCGTGGTTCGGCAGGGACATCGGAGAATACGCCTCTATGAAAAATTGTCCCGGGGTGGCCCCCGTCTGGGCGCGGCTTAGCCTGCGATGGGGACAAATTTCAAGCGGTGACGGATCAATTCAAGGTGCAAAAGGCGGAAATGACGCAAATTCGCCGTCCGGGCAGACGGCTCTTTGGCCGCAAGGGCAAAAAAGGGAACATTTACCCGGTCAATGTTCGGTGCCCGACAGGAACCGCTCTGCATCCAGCGCCGCCATGCAGCCCATGCCGGCCGAGGTTACGGCCTGGCGATATATATGGTCGGTCAGATCGCCCGCCGCGAACACGCCAGGGATCGAGGTATGGGTTGAACCGGCCGTGACCACGACATAGCCGCCATTGTGCAGTTCCAGTTGATCCTTCACCAATTCGCTGGCGGGGGCGTGGCCGATGGCTACGAAGAAACCATGGCAGGGCACGTCTTTTACCGCGCCGGTCTTGAGGTTGCGGGTGCGCACTGCGGTAACGCTGGCGGGGGCTTCGGTGCCCAGAACCTCGGTCACTTCGGCGTTCCACAGCAATTCGATCTTCGGATGCTTGAACAGCCGGTCCTGCATGATTTTTTCGGCCCGCAGGGTATCGCGGCGGTGGATCAGGGTGACCTTGGTGGCGAAATTGGTCAGGAACAGCGCCTCTTCAACGGCGGTGTTGCCGCCGCCGGTCACGACGACCTCTTTGCCACGGTAGAAGAAGCCGTCGCAGGTGGCGCAGGCCGACACACCGAAGCCTTTGAATTTTTCTTCGGACGGGATGCCAAGCCACTTTGCCTGTGCGCCGGTGGCCAGGATCACCGCATCGGCAGTGAAGGTGGTGCCGCTGTCCGCTTGTGCAACGAAGGGACGGACGGACAGGTCCAGTGACAGGATGTAATCTGAAATCACCCCGGCCCCCATGGCCTTGGCGTGGTCTTCCATCCGCACCATCAGGTCGGGGCCTTGCACATGGCTGTCACCCGGCCAGTTTTCCACCTCGGTCGTGATGGTCAGTTGCCCGCCGGGTTGCAGGCCCTGCACCAGGATCGGGTTCAGCATGGCACGGGCCGAATAGACCGCCGCAGTATAGCCCGCGGGGCCGGAGCCGATGATCAGAACCTTGGTGTGGCGTGTCTCGGTCATCATGCCCTCGCATCTTGTGTCGGCCTTTCATATAGGCGCTGCGTCACGGGCCGGAAAGCCCCATTGGGCGGTTGCGGCCACGGCGCGATTGCCGTAGCAGATGCGACTAAATCTTGCGCCGACGCGAAACAATATTGCGCAGCGCCGCTGAAAATCGTAACGTCCGCACAAAAAAAGGGAGACTGGCATGGCCGGATCGAAGCTCGACCCCATTGACCGGCATATTCTGGCCGAATTGCAGGCCGATGGACGCATGACCAATGTGGAACTGGCCAGACGTGTGGGCATTTCCGCGCCGCCTTGCCTGCGCCGGGTGCGGACGCTGGAAGAAGCCGGGTATATCCGTGGCTATCACGCCGATATCGACCCGCGCGAACTGGGGTTCGAAGTGCAGGTGTTTGCGATGGTGCGGTTGCAAAGCCAGGCCGAGGTCGATCTTTCGGCGTTCGAGGCGCGCTGCAAGGCATGGTCGCTGGTGCGCGAGTGCCACATGCTGAACGGCGAGATTGATTTCATTCTGAAATGCGTCGCGCCGGATCTGTCCACATTCCAGAACTTTCTGACCGAACAACTGACCTCGGCGGACAATGTGGCCTCCGTAAAGACCAGTCTGGTGATCCGCTGTGCCAAGGATCAGCCCTTGGTGCCGTTCGATGTGCTGGAGGCGCGTCTGAACCGCAACGCCTGAAACGTTTATCCGCAATCATTGCCATTTGACGAAAATTCGCGGCATGGCGCGGGACTGTTGCGCGGGCCGTGCGGCCAGTGCTGCAATTGACGGAACAGGGTGCATATCGATTCGAAGATGCAAAACGTCAGAGGGGTGGACGTCTGGTCTTTTGCCTTGCGGCGGCGCGATTTTCGCCTTTGGCGGATCGGCGCGCGCTGCGGCAAGGAATAATGGGATCAGCGTGCGGCGATGCCGCGCGGTTTTTGTGGGGCAACTTCTTTGGCGGGACTGGCCGGGCGCTTGGCGCTGCGCTGCCACGGCATGGTGACCTGAGCGGCCTCGTCAGAGGTTGCCAGGATGGATTTCAGCCAGCGACGGTCCTTTTTCATGATCTTCTCCTTGGTTGCTGCGCGGGTGCCTTGGGCGTTCTGCGCTGTTGTTCTGACCTGATCGGCCTTGAACATACATTCGCTTATCAATGCGGCATGGTTTTGACCTTTGGACCCGGTGCGCAGAAATTCCGGGGAACCAATTGTGGCGAACGCGATACGGTGGATTTGCATAAAATGCAGGGGGTTCCGCGGATAGGTGGAAACAATCAATGCAAGACCTGCGGCATTGTTTTTTTGATTGCGGCGGTGGTGCGGCTGGCACTACCACACTCTTGCCGTGATCGGGACCGGAGGGGGAATCGTGCGTCGTAAGCGGCCACAGATTCGTAATCGCGGATCGGGGTGCAGATTCGGCAGCCCGCCCGCCAAGCCATTCAATTCAGGGTTGAATTACAGCCGGATCGCCGACATGAGGCGGCCATAATCGGCTTCACCCGCATGGGTTGTGCGGCGGAACGAGAAGAACCGGTCGGGGTCGCGGTAGGTGCAATGACGGGTCCATTCGGCATGGGCGATGCCGGTGCTGCGCAGACGGTGCAGGCCAAGGGCGGGCAGATCGAACAGCGCGCGGTCACCATTGCCTTGCGTGAAGAAGCGGGCGTTCTGGGGATCATCGTCAAGAAAACTGTCGAGGAAATCGGGGCCGACCTCATAGGCGGATTGGCTGATGCAAGGGCCGATGACCGCATGAATGCGGTTGCGCTGCGCGCCAAGGGCGACCATCGCGTCGACCGTCGCCTCCAGCACACCATCGCGGGTGCCGCGCCAGCCGGCATGCGCAGCGCCGATCACACCCGCCGTGGTGTCAGCGAACAACACAGGTTGGCAGTCGGCGGTCAGCACGGCCAAGGCGATGCCGGGGGTCGCGGTTACCAGCGCGTCCGCGCGGGGGCGTTCGGCCGACGGGCCGGTCACAAGCAGCACATCGGCAGAGTGCACCTGGTTGACGGTGACAAGGTGGTCGGCGGTCACATCCAGTGCGGCGGCGGCGCGGGCGCGGTTGATGGCCACCACTTCGGCCAGATCGGAACTGCCGGGACCGCAGTTCAGACCGCGAAAAATACCCGACGACGCCCCACCCTTGCGGGTAAAGAAGCCATGGCGCAGCGGGGCCAAAGCGTCAGCGGTGATAATCTCAAGCATCAGTCAAATCCCGGTGGTGGTTGGCTGGTGCCCGGATGGAATGCCAGCGCCTTGAACAGCGTTCCCATTTCCGACGGGCCGGTCAAGCGCCGATATGCTGCAAGGTGGTTTTCCAAAGCCGCACCGTGCAGGGCGCGGGCGAGGGTTTCGGTACGGTGGGCGATGCCGAGGCGGTGCAGCAGGGTGCCTTGATCCGTCAGCGTGGCGCGGCAGAAAGCGGCGGCAGCGGCCAGCGCCTGAAAATCCACATGGGCGGTCAGGTCGGCAAGACCGGGTTCGCCCAGCGGGTCGGTGAAGGTATGGGCGCGCAGGGCTTGCAACGTGTTGCCCTTTGAACGCCAGTTGCCATAGTCGATGATGATCGCGGCACCGCCATGGGTGGCGATGCGCTGCGCGATTGCGGTGATTATGGCGGGGGCGGCGGGGCAGACCTCTACTATATCGCCGGGGCGGGTATCGTGCAGGCGGTGTTGAAGCCGGGCAAGGGGGGCGGGGGCAGACAGGCCGAACGTCAGCCGGGCGTCGGTCAGCCCAACCATGCATTCGCGCCAGCCTGCGGCGTCGCGCGTGAACTGGCGGATCGGCAGGGCATCGAAAAATTCGTTTGCGATCAGAAACAAGGGCGCAGCAGGCAGGGCGTCTGCGGTATCGAGCCACTGCGCCGGGTGCGTGCCCAAGGTGACCCGCTGACGGTCGCGCAGGGTGACGGACGCCTCGATCAGGGTGACTTGGGCTGCGGCGTGGAAGCCCGGAATGCGTCGGGTCGCGCGCAGGACGTCGGCCATCAGCGTGCCCCGACCCGGGCCGATTTCGGCCAGGGTGAAGGGGGTTGGCGTGCCTTGGTCCAGCCACGCCTGCGCAATGCACAGCCCAAGAACCTCGCCAAACATCTGGCTGATTTCCGGCGCAGTGGTAAAATCACCTGCCGCACCGAAAGGGTCGCGCGTGGCGTAATAGCCATGGTCAGGGTGCAGCAGGCAGTCGGCCATGTA
>Ga0105050_10003746_pt1 | contig 20814 bp, 21 predicted proteins | sample FRY01_FD_78088 | JGI IMG/M metagenome (GOLD analysis project Ga0105050, IMG submission 78088) | Freshwater microbial communities from Lake Fryxell liftoff mats and glacier meltwater in Antarctica - FRY-01 | ecosystem: Environmental > Aquatic > Freshwater > Ice > Glacier meltwater ...
CGTAATGACCCATACGTTTGCATTCGTGGTCAAGAAAAACTTCCCTGCGAAGGACTTGCGTGAGTACGTGGCTTACGCCAAGGCCAACCCCGACAAAATCAACAACGCCACCAACGGTCAGGGCAGCTTGGTGCACCTGTTGGGCGAGATGATCGCCAACGGCCTGAACGTGAAGATGACCCAGATCCACTACAAGGGTGCCGCGCCGGCCACGATGGACATGATCAGCGGCGTGGTCGATTCGAACGTGGAGGCGCTGGCCAACGCCGTACCGAACGTGCAAGCCGGCCAGTACCGCGCACTTGCGGTGATGAGCGCCGAACGCCAACCGCTGCTCCCCGACGTGCCGACTTTTCGTGAACTCGGCTATCCGTCTATCTTCGGCGAGAGCTCGGTCAACGTGTTCGCGCCGGCGGGGACGCCCAAGCCCATCATCGACAAGCTTAGCGCCGCCTTGCGCAAGATCATCACGTCGGCAAGCTTTGGCGAAGCGATGCGCAAGATCGGCAGCGAAGCCAAGTCGAGTACGCCCGCGGAACTGCTCGAGATGACGCTGCAGCAAAGCCGCAACTGGGGTGACATGATCAAGCGGCTGAACATTAAGGCTGAGTAGCGCCATTGCGCTGCGAAAAAGCTCGCGCTGCGGGCTTTTTTTAGCTTGCACCTCCAGGACCGGAAATAGCCTCAACGTTTCGGCAAGTACCCTTGGTCGCGCATTGCATCCAGGTGTTCGATCACGCATTTCTCGGAGTCGATGCATTCGCCAAAACCGAACTGCCGCAGCTTGATGGTCGAGACGAGCGGCGGCACTGGAAACGGCCTGCGCGACGCCCAGGTCGCTTCCGAGTATTGCCAGGACAGTCCGATCAGCGCGTCCAGATCGGCCACCCGCAAGCCGTCCCGCTCGGCAATGCGCCGCCACAGCGCTGCGTGCCCAGCCATCTCGTCGGGGATGCGTATCTGCGTCGGCTCGCCCAACGGCATGCCGAAGTCTGCCGCGAGTCGCTCGAACAATGTGCTCCACACCAGGACGTCGCCGTTGGCCACGTTGAACGCTTCGCCATGGGCCTTCGGTTCGTTCCACGCCCACTCGATCGCGCCTGCAATCAGCCGGGCGTCGGTGCACTCGGTGAGCAGATGCGGATGCCCCGGGAAGGACAGCGGGCGCCCAAGCTCGCGAGACAGCACGGCGTAGACCCCGAGCGCGGCCACCGGGTTCATTGCGCTGCCGACCGCCACGCCCAGCACGATTTGCGGCCGGAAGATCGTCCAGCGAAAGCCGGCACGTTGCGCGCGTTGCGCCAGCAGGTCCTGCTGGTCGAAGTAGAAGTTGGTATGGTCGCGCACGGCGTCCTGCTCACGCGCCGGCACGCGCATGGGTCGTCCTGTGTGCACGCCGTAGGCCTTGGTGCCCTGCATCAGCGTCACATGCGCCAGTGGCGTGCCTTCCAAGGCATCCAGCGCATTGTTCAGCATGCTGGTATTGAGCGCGGCGTTGGCGGGGTCGCGCCATCCCCGCACCAGCTCGGGCTGTTCGTTCAGCGCGGCGTAGACCAAGTGCGTAGCGTCCCGGTGTGGCGCCAGCGCGCGGCGTGTGGCGTCGGCGTCGCGCAGGTCGGCTGAGACCCAGGTGACCTGCGGCGCAAAGTCGGGTGTGCGACGTGCCAGGCCAACCACTTGAACGTCGGTGCGCTCAGCAAAATGCTCAACCACGGCACGGCCGACGACTCCGAGCGCGCCTGCCACTAAAAGCTTCTTTGGGCTGCTGGGTGTTTTCATTCGCTGCGCCCCGTGACCAGCACGGCCTTGCCCTGCACACGCCGCTGCACTAGGTCGTTCAGAGCGTCCACCGCGCGTTCCAGCGGGTACACGGCCGAGACATGCGGCTTCAACTTGCCTTGACTCCACCACAGCAGCAGTTCCTGCAGGTTGGCGGCGTTGCGTGCGGGCTCGTTGCGTGTGAAGGCACCCCAGAACACACCGACGATGGCGCAGCCCTTGAGCAGCGGCAGGTTCAGCGGCAGGCTGGGAATGCGGCCGGCGGCAAAGCCGACCACCAGGAAACGCCCGTTCCACGCCATGCTGCGCAGCGCTGGCTCGCTGAGGTCGCCACCCACGGGGTCGTAAACCACGTCGATGCCGCGTCCGCCAGTTAATTCCTTGATGCGCGCGCGCAGGTCCTCGGTGGCGTAGTTGATCGTGGCATCGGCGCCGTGCGCCGTGCACAGCGCCAGCTTCTCAGAGCTGGACGCAGCGGCGATCACCCGCGCGCCCATGGCCTTGCCCAGTTCCACCGCGGCCAGGCCCACGCCGCCAGCGGCACCCAGCACCAGCAGCGTCTCGCCGGGCTGCAACTGTGCGCGGTCCTTGAGTGCGTGGTGCGAAGTACCGTAGGTCAACGTGAACGCAGCCGCGGTGCGGAAGTCCATCGCAGCGGGCATGGGGATCAGACGCCCTGCCTCGGCCAGCACTTCTTCTGCATAACCGCCCCAGGTGGTGGCGGCAATCACGCGGTTGCCTAAAGCAAAGCCGGTGACGCCTTCGCCCAGCGCCTGCACCACACCGGCCACCTCGCCACCGGGTGAAAACGGCAGCGTCGGCTTGAATTGGTAGTTGCCCTGGATGATCAGCGTGTCGGGGAAGTTCACACCGCAGGCGTGCACTCCCACACGCACCTGGCCCGGGCCAGGCTGCGGCGACGGCTGCTCTTCGACGACCAGGCTTTCTGGCGGCCCGTAGGCCTTGCACAGCACGGCTCTCATGCCACCACCCCCAGTTCTTGCAGCGCGGCAATCGCGGTGTCGTCCAGTTGCAGCAGCTCGCGCAGCACCTCCGCGGTGTGCTCGCCCAGCAGGGGCGGGCCGCGGTGGTAGGTCACCGGCGTGGCCGAGAACTTCAGCGGGTTGCCGATGATGGGCATGGTGCCCGACAGGGTGTGCGGCACCTGCTGCAGCACCTCGCGGTGGCGGATCTGCGGGTCGTTCAGCACCTGCGCGAAGTCGTTGATCGGGCCGGCGGGCACGTTGGCCGCCCGCAGCCTGGCCATCCAGTGGTCAACAGTGTGGCCTCGCAGGATGTCGGCGATCACCGGCACCAGCTGTTCGCGGTGCTGCACACGCAGCGGGGTCGTGGTGTAGCGCGGGTCGGTTACCAGCTCGGGGCGGCCCAGCACCTCGGTGCACAGCTGCTGGTACTGCTTGTCGTTGCCCACCGCGATCATCACCGGGCCGTCGGCGCAATCGAAGTCCTGGTAAGGGCAGGTCAGTTGCGAGCGGATGCCCACCCGCTGCGGCATCTCGCCCGCCACCACGTAGCTCATGGCCATCGCCGACATCGCGGCCACCTGTGCGTCCAGCATCGCCAGATCGATGTACTGGCCGGTGCCGGAGATCGTATCGCGGTGGTGCAGCGCGGCCAGGATGCCGATGCTCGCGTAAAAGCCGGCCGTGGTGTCGCTGATGGGGTAGCCCGTGCGCTGCGGCCCGGCACCGGGTTGTCCTTCGGGCACACCTGTCAGGCTCATCAGTCCGCTCATCGCCTGGAACACCAGGTCGTAACCCGGTAGGTGGCTATAGGGGCCGGTCTGGCCGAAGCCGCTGATCGAGCAGTAGACGATGCGCGGATTGATGGCACGCAGCGCCGCATGGTCCAGGCCGTAGCGCACCAAATCGCCAGCCTTGAAATTTTCCACCACCACGTCAGCCGTTGCCGCCATGCGGCGGATCAGGTCCTGGCCTTCCGTCTTCGCCATATCGATGGCGATCGAACGCTTGCCCCGGTTCAGCGCTAGGAAAACGGAGCGCTCGTCCGTTGGCTGGCCCTCGCGATCCTTCAGTTGAGCGCCCTGGTGGCGCACGTCGTCGCCGCTGCCGGGGCGTTCGACCTTGATGACGTCGGCGCCGAAATCGGCGAGCATCTGCGTCGCCCAGGGACCGGAGATGATGCGGCTCAGATCGAGCACGCGGATGTTGGACAGTAAACTTGTCATGGTTGGAACTCCGCAAAGCCGTTGTTCATGACCACCGTGCCCCGTGCGGGAACGCTGGCGCGAAAGGATGCGCGGCCGTGGCCGTCGTGCCACAGATCGAGCTGCAGCGTCTCGCCCGGAAAAACCGGGGCCGAGAAGCGCCCGCCCATCGCCTGCAGCGCAGTCGGGTTGCCACCACACAGTTGTTTTACCAGGCCGTGGCCGACGACACCAAAGGTCGCCAAGCCATGCAGGATGGGCCGCGAAAAACCGGCCGCGCGGGCGGTGGCGGGATCGCTGTGCAATGGGTTGAAGTCGCCCGAAAGTCGGTAGATCAGTGCCGCCTGCGGCGAAGTGAACAGCGTGATGGTGTCATCGGGCACACGCTCGGGCACGGCATGCGCTGGCTCGGCCACGGCGCTGCCGCCGAAACCACCGTCCGCGCGGCAGAACACCGTCTGTTTCACCGTGGCCAGCAGTTCATTGCTGGACGCGTCGACGATCTCGCGTTCCACGTAGACCAGCGCACCCTTTCCCGCGCCCTTGTCCACCAGGCTGGTGATGCGGCTGGTACCTCGCACCGTCCCGCTGCTGGGCAGGGGGCGGTGCAAGCGCAGGGCGTGTTCGCCGTGCACGGTCTTCGTGGCGTCGATGCCGAAGCGGGGTTCGCGCATCCAGAAACCCGGGTAGCCCATCACGTTGGCCATGGTTGGCTGCACCAGCAGGCGGGTTTCATCCAGGTAACGCAAGTCGCCGTCGTCCAGCGGATCCAGGCCCATGCCCAGACCCAGTGCGTACAGCGCACAGTCGCGCCAGTGCAGCGTCTGCTCGATAACGGGCAGCACTTCGGCCAGCAGTTTCTCGGGGTTGATCATCAGAGTGTGTCCGCCGAACCCAGGATGGCAGTGGCCTGGCTGGAGAGCACGCCACCGTTGGCGTGGGCCAATGCCAGTTGCACGCCGGGCACCTGGCGAGCGCCGCATTGGCCACGCAGTTGTTCCACACATTCAATCACCGTGAACAGGCCGTACATGCCCGGGTGGTTGCACGACAGGCCACCGCCGTTGGTGTTCACCGGCAGGCGCCCACCCGGCGAGATGGCGCCGCTGGACACCAGCGGTCCTGCTTCGCCTTTCTTGCAGAAGCCCAGGTCTTCCAAGAACAGCAGGGTGTTGATCGTGAAGGCGTCGTACAGCATCCGGTGCTGGATGTCCCGCGGCCCCACGCCCGCCATGGCGTAGGCGCGTTGTCCCGACTCCACTGCAGCGGTGGTCGTCAGGTCGGGCATGGCCGAAATCTGCCGGTGGCTGATGCCGATGCCGGTGCCCAGCAGGTAGGCCGGCTTGCGCGGCAGGTCGCGGGCACGATCGGCACGTGTCAGCACGAGTGCTGCGCCACCATCGGTGACCAGGCAGCAGTCGGCCTTGCTCAGCGGGTCGCTGACCATGCGCGAAGCCAGCACCTGTTCGCGGGTGAGCGGCTCGCGCATGAAGGCGTCGGGGTTGAGTTGCGCCCAGGCACGTGCGGCCACCGCCACGTCGGCCAGGTGCTCGCGTGTGGTGCCGTGCTCGTGCATGTGGCGCGCCGCGGCCAGCGCGTAGCTGCTGATGGGGTAGCGCGGCTTGTACGGGTTTTCATAGGGCTGCGGATCCGGCATCGAGGCCAGCTTGCCGCCGGCGGTGAGCTGGTTGCTGCCGTAGCAGATCAAGGCCACGTCGCACAGGCCATTCACCAGTGCCGACATCGCCGACTGCAGGTGGAAGATGAAGGAAGCGCCGCCGACCATAGTACCGTCGGCATGCCGGGGCTGGATGCCCAGGCGCTCGGCCACATTGAGGACCGGCAGGCCCGAGGTGGACAGCGAGCAGAACAGCCCGTCCACGTCCTTCAGGCGCAGGCCGGCGTCTTCCAGCGCCAGCACGCTGGCTTCCTGCAGCTGGTCGAAGGGGCTGCGATCCGGCGCGTTCCAGCGCCGGGTGTTGCCAATGCCGACAATGGCGGTGCGGCCACGCAAGGGGTGGCTCATGCGGCACCTCCCTGGGCGGGCGTGAAGACCACGAAGGGCTCGTCGCCGGGCACGATGTGCGCCTGCACCGGCAGGCCGATGCGCACCGCATCGGCCGCGATGCCGTCGACGCGGCTCATCATGCGTGCGCCCTGCTCCAGTTGAACAATGGCGACGTTGTAGTCGCCAGCGCGGTCGCGCACCGTGGTGGTGGCATAGACCTCGCCAGCGCCCGGCGACACACGCCAGGACAGACGCGCGCTGCCGCAGCTGCGGCACACCAGCGCGGGCGGAAAGCGGGCGGCGCTGCAGTCCTCGCAGTGCTGCAGCACGAAGCGGCCTTCCAGCAAGGCCTGGCGATACTGGGCATCGGGGCCGGGGCCGTCGAATCGGGGGTCGGTGTTGGTCGTGTGGCCCATGCGGTCACTTCCCCTGCCACACGGGTTTGCGCTTCTCGGCGAATGCGGCCGAGCCTTCGCGCGCGTCGGCCGAGCTGAAGATGTGCTCGGTCAGTGCGGCCTGGCGTTCCCACAGCTCGTCGGCCGGCCAGTCTTGCGACTCCACCACCACCCGCTTGCTGGCCGCCACCGACAGCGGGCCGTTGGCCGCGATGCTTTGCGCCAGCTTTTTCGCTTCGGCCAGCGCCTCACCGGGCTTGGTCAGGCGGTTGACCAGTCCGCAGGCGTATGCACGCGTCGCCGGGAACATGTCGCCCGTGAGGATCAGCTCCATCGCCACGCGATACGGCAGCTGGCGCGGCAGGCGCACCAGGCCGCCGGCGGTTGCGGCCAGGCCGCGCTTGACCTCGGGCACGCCAAACTGCGCGTTCTCGGCCGCCACCACCAGGTCGCAGGCCAGCACCAGTTCGAAGCCGCCGGCCAGCGCATAGCCTTCCACCGCCGCGATCAGCGGCTTCTTCGGCGGCCTTTTTGTCAGGCCGCCAAAACCGCGGTCGGGCAGGCTCGGGCGTTCACCGCGCAAAAAGCCCTTCAGGTCCATGCCGGCGCAGAAACTGTTGCCCGCGCCGGTGAGGATGCCGATGCACAGATCGTCGCGGGCGTCAAGTTCGTCCAGTGCGGCGGCGATCAGTCTGGCTGCCGCCAGCGTCATCGCGTTGCGCGCCTCCGGGCGGTTGATGGTGATGGTCTGGATGCCGTCTTCGACGGTGATAAGTACTTCTTCGGTCATGGGGTGGCTCCTTGTGCGGTGGTTTCAGCGCGGTGCCATGCGCAGCGCGCCGTCGAGGCGGATGGTTTCGCCGTTCAACATCGGGTTGCTGACGATGTGCATCGCCAGCTGCGCAAACTCGTCGGGCGTGCCCAGGCGCGCCGGGTGCGGCACCGAGGCGGTGAGCGTCTTGCGGGCCTCGGCCGACACCCGCGCCAGCATGGGCGTGTCGAAGATGCCCGGTGCGATGGTGCAGACACGGATGCCCTTGCTGGCCAGGTCGCGCGCCGCAACGATGGTCAGGCCCACCACGCCGGCTTTCGACGAGGCGTAGCCGATCTGCCCGATCTGCCCCTCGTAGGCCGCCACCGACGCCGTTAGCACGCAGACCCCACGCTCATCCTCGTCGGTGGCCTCGTTGCGCGCCATGCGCGAAGCCGCCATGCGCAGCGTGTTGAAGGTACCGATGAGGTTGATGCGCACGATGTCGGTGTAGGTCTCCAGCGAGCCCGGGTTGCCCTCCTTGTCGATCAGCCGCACCGGGCCGCCGCGGCCGGCGCAATGCACCAGCACGCGGAAGTTGCCCAGCGAGACGGCCATGTCGCAGGCCGCGGCCATGTCAACTTCATTTGTGACGTCGGCGGGCACGAAGTGCGCCAAATGTCCCAGTTCGTGCGCCACCTCGGCACCGGCGGAGTTCGGCAGGTCGACAATGACCACGCGGGCACCGCCGGCCAACAGCCGCTTCGCCGAGGCCAGGCCCAGCCCGGACGCACCGCCGGTGACGAGGGCCGTGATGTCTTGTGTATTCATGTGTAGATGCTCCAAGAGCAGTAAAAGTTGGTGCTCAATAATACATACTAGATGGTATGAATGCAAGCATTATGCTATCGCTGATGTAATGTATGGCACCCAAATGTAGGGGTATACACTAGGTTTTAGATGCAAGAAACTGATTGACAATTAAACATACTACTTAGTATGCTTTAGCCCAGAAAGGATGAAAAAATGATGAATTCAACATGCAGAACCCTGGGCCAGCGGCCCAAAACAACGAACTGGAGACACACACTATGAAACTAATCAGCACTTTCTTCGCCGTCGCGGCGCTGGCCTTGACCGGCAGCGCGATGGCACAGGCCACCGTCAAGGTGGGCACCATCTTTCCGCTGTCTGGCGGTGCGGGGCCGCAGGGCCAGCACGTTACACAGGCCATCACGGCAATGGCGGCGATCATCAACGAAAGCGGCGGTGTGCTAGGCCGCAAGATCGAGCTCGTCTCGCGCGACGACGAGTCCACGCCAGCGGTGGGCGTGTCGCGTGCCACCGAGCTGGCCAGTGCCGGCGTGGCCGTGGTGATCGAAGGCTGGAACAGCCCGGTGACGCTGGCGATGCAGCCAGTGTTGGCGCGTGCTCGCGTGCTGGACATCACCGCCATCAGCAAGGCCGACCCCATTCTGTCGGGCGAAGGCAATCCGCTTCCGATTCGGCTCAACAGCTCGAACTCGCAGGATGGTGCCGTGACCGCCAACTACATCGCGACCATCGCCAAGGCCAAACGTGTGGCCTTCCTGACGCAGAACGATGCCTACGGCAATGGCGCGCAGGCCTCGATCGAGGCCGAGCTGAAGAAGCTGGGCCACGTCTACGAAAAGGTGGCCGAAGAGAAGTTTCCGTTCACGCAGGCCGATTTCCGCGTCGCCATCACCAACGTGCGCGCGGCCAATCCCGAGGTCACGGTGGCCATCAACGCCAACGAGGGCCTGGGCATGCCGGCCATCATCCGCCAGGCGCGCCAGAGCCGTCTGCCGGGCCAGCTGATGGCGGCTGTGGGCACGGTGGCACCCAGCGTCATCTCGGTGGCGGGCGACGCGGCCAACGGCCTGGTCGGCGCCGACATCTACTTCCCCGATGTCGAACCCTTCGCGTCCAACCCGGCCAACCAGCGCTTCGTTGCGAAGACGCAAGAAATGTTCAAGTACACACCCGACAAGTTCATGGCGCTAGGCGCCACGGCACTGCAGGTGTGGGCGATGGCGGCCAACGAACTGAAGACGCTGGACCGCGAGGCCATTGCCAAGCGCATCCGCGGCGGCAGCTTCAAGAACACCGTCATGGGCGACATCACCTTCGAGCCCAATGGCCAGCTCGGCAGTAAGCACTACCTGTTCACGGTGCAGGGCGGCAAGATCGTCGTGCAGAAGTAAGGCCGGGGCGAGGACGATGAACACCATCGGCAGCCCCGCGCTGCGTGTCGACGGTCTGGGCGTGCGCTACGGCGCCCTGGTGGCACTGGACGGCGTGAGTTGGGACGTGCGCCCGGGCGAACTGCTTGGCATCATCGGCCCCAACGGCGCCGGCAAGAGCAGCTGCTACGACGCCGTTACGGCGCTGGTGCAGCGCAGCGGTCGTGTGACGCTGGCCGACCGCGACGTGACCCAGGTGCCGCCCCATGGCCTGGCCGCGCTGGGTATGAAGCGGGCCTTCCAGCAGAACGCGTTTTTCGATGACCTGAGCGTGCTCGACAATCTGGTGGCGGTGCTGGGCAAACGCGCCCATCTGGGGCTGCTGGGCTGCGTGTTCAATCCTGCCGGCGCCGCGCGCCGGCGGGCCGAGGCTAGCGCCTTTGCTGCGCAGCAGCTACTGCGCTTTGGCGTGCCGGCCGACTACCACGGCATGAGTCCGAAGGAAATTCCCTACGGAGTCCAGCGCATGTTGTCCATTGCGCTGGCCTACGGGGACGGTGCCACCGTGCTGCTGCTTGATGAACCCGCGGCCGGCCTGGGCGGAGATGACATGGCCGCTCTGGTGCGGCTGCTTGGGGAATTGAAGAAAGAAGGCGTGGCGCTGGTCGTCATCGAACATCACATGGAATTGATCATGGCCGTGGCCGACCGGATCTGCGTGCTCGACCTGGGTCGGCAGCTGGCCTATGGCACGCCGGCGCAGGTGCGGGCCGACCCGCGGGTGCTGGAAGCCTATCTGGGGAAAGCGGCATGAGCGCGCCGGTGTTGCAGGTGCAAGGCCTACAGGTGGCGTATGCGGGTAACCGCGCGCTGGATCTGGCCGCGCTGCAGGTGGATCGTGGCGAAGTGGTGGGCGTGGTTGGTGCCAACGGCGCCGGCAAGTCCACACTGGTGAACGCCCTGGCCGGCTGGTCCCGGGGCGATCCCCGGGTGAGTGGCGAAGTGACGCTGGACGGCACCCGCATCGACAGCTGGGCACCCCACGAGCGCATCCGTGCCGGCCTGGCGCTGGTGCCCGAGGGCCGGCTGGTGTTCGGCCGCATGTCGGTGGAAGAGAACCTGTCGACCGCCTTTGTGCCACCCGCTGGCCCCGGTCGGCGTGTCTACAGCCGCGAAGAGATCTACGACCTCTTCCCGCACTTGAAGGAACGCCGCCAGCACCTGGGTTCGCAGCTCTCGGGCGGTGAGCGGCAGATGCTCGGCATCGGCCGCGCGCTGATGATGGGGCCGCAGCTGCTGCTGCTGGACGAACCCTCGATCGGCCTGGCGCCGATGCTGGTCTCGCAGGTGCTCGGCACCATGCGCACGCTGGCGGGCCAGGGGTTGTCCATCCTGCTCGTGGAGCAGAACGTGCGCGCCGCCATCGAAGTGGTGGACCGGCTGGTGCTGCTGGAACGCGGTCGTGTCGTGCTAGAAGGTCCGGCGGCGCAAATGGGAAACGACCCGCGCATTGCGCAGGCTTATCTGGGAGCCCATGTATGAACCTGACACAACAAGTCATCAACGGACTGGTGCTGGGCCACGCCTATGCGCTGGTCGCCATCGGCTGGACATTGCTGCTGGGCGTCGCCCGGCTCGTCAACTTCGGTCACGGTCAGATGTACATGGTAGGCGCCTTCGTTACTTGGTGGGCGGTGGCCAAAGCCGGCGTACCCTACGCGCTGGCCGTGCCGATGGCCATGGCTGTGGGCGCGGTCTTCGGTTTGGTCATGCAGCGCGTGATGCTAAAGGCCACCTTCGAGCAGAACCTGGTGTCCATCATGATCATGACGTTGGGCTTCGGCTACGTGATGCATGGTGGTGCCGCGCTGGTCTTTGGCTCCACCGGGCAGATCCTCGAGACCAGCCTGTCGCTCTACGAGGTCAACATGGGTGATCTCTGGTTCACTGGCCAGGACGCGGCCATCGTGGTCGCCACTATCGGGTTGTTTGTCGGATTGAAATGGGTGCTGGACGGCACGCGCATCGGCCGCCTGGTGCGCATGGTGGCCGAAGACCCCAAGCTGGCGCAGTTGGCTGGCGTCAACGTGCGCCGCGTCTATTACGGCGTCTTTGCCTTCGAAGGCGCGGCTGTGGCCTTTGCCGCCGGCATGGTGGCGCCACGTACGCCCATCCTCACCTCAATGGGCTTCGAGGAAGTGATCATGACCTTCGTCGTCGTCGTCTTCGGCGGCATCGGTAGCGTCAAGGGCAGCTACTTTGCAGGCCTTGCACTGGGCCTTTTCACGGCTCTCTTCGGAGCCCTGGTATCACCGGCTTACACCACGGCAGCGGTCTTCCTAGTGCTGATCGCGCTGCTGGTACTGCGGCCGGGTGGTCTCAGTGCAGGCGCGGCAGGGGCGCACTGACATGATCAATACCAAGCTTCGATACATCCTGCTGCCGCTGGTGGGCGTGGCGATCCTGGCCGCGCCGTCGGTGCTGGGAGGCACTGGTACCGTCTACAGCGCCGCGGTGCTGATCGCCATTTTCGCGGTGATGGCCTACGGGTTGGACGTCATCGTCTCCGACCTCGGCGAGGTCAGCCTCGCGCACACGGTCTTTTTTGCCGCGGGCTGCTACACCACGGCGCTGCTGTCCACCCGCGCGGGCCTTGACGGTTGGGGCACGCTGGCCGGCACCATCGTGGTGGCCTTGGGCCTGGCGCTGCTGATCGGCCTGGTGACGCTGCGGCTGCGCGAGTTCGTGTTCTCGCTCGTCACCTACGCCGTGGGCGTGGTGGCTGTGACGCTGGCGTCGAATTGGCAGTTCCTGGGAGGCTCCGACGGCCTGCGTGGCATTCCGCCGCTGGACCTGTCGTTCGCAGGTATCACGCTGACTGCGGGCAACGACCAGGAGCTGTGGCCCTACGCCTTTGCACTGCTGGCGATCACGGTCTACCTGATCGACCGCTTCCGCCATTCGCGCCTGGGTGCGGCGGCCATCATGACGCACCTGAACCCGCGCCTGGCTACGATGGGCGGAACCGACCCGGCGCGTGTGCGCCTGCAGGTCTTCCTGTTCTCGGCACCCATCAGTGCCGCGGCCGGCTGGCTCTACGCCTACCAGCGGGCCTATGTCAGTGCCGACGTGCTGGAGACCTACTTCCTGATCCTGATGCTCACGGCCGTGGTGCTGATGGGCCGGCGCCAGTTGCTGGGGCCTCTGGCCGCCACCGCGCTGATCCTGACGCAGGAGAAGTTCTTCTCGCTCGGCGGCTACGTCGACAAGATCATCCTGGGCAGCGTGCTCGTGCTCATCCTCGGCTTCTTCCCGCAGGGCCTGATGGGCCTGGCCAAACCGCTGCAAGGCCTGTTCCGCGGCCTGCGCCGCCCTGCTCCCAAACCACCCACCACTTCCATTGGAGACATCAAGTGACCGTCATCTGGCAACCCACCCTTCCCGCCGACGCCCAGCGCTGGCAGACCCTGGCCGACGACCTGGGCCGCAGTCATTGCGCGCCGCTGGCCGCCGAACTCGACCGCGACCAGCGTTACCCCTGGGAGACAATCGCCAAGCTGGTTGAACACAAGTTTACGGGCCTCTTCCTGCCGCAGCAGTGGGGCGGTGAAGGCGCCAGCCTGACGGCCACTGTGGCCGCAGTGGAGACGTTGGGCGCGCACTGCGCATCCACCGCCGCCATCATGTGTGCTTACCAGCTGGGCGCGTTCCCGCTGCTCCTGGCCGGTACCGACGCGCAGAAGAACTTCTACCTGCGAGAGATGGCGCAGGGCCGCGCCACCAGCTTTGCTTTGAGCGAACGCATCGCCGGTTCGGACGCGGCAGCCATCGAAGCCAGCGCCGTGCGCGAAGGCGACGGCTGGCGCCTGAAGGGCGAGAAGTACTGGATCGGCAACGGGGGCGCCTCGCGCTACTACGTCGTATTTGCCAAGACCGACCCCGCCGCCGCCGGCCGTGGCATCACCGCCTTCATGGTCGACAAGGAACAGCCCGGCGTGGTGATCGACGAGCTCAACGACAAGATGGGCATTCGCGGCACGCAGACCTCGAACCTGAAGCTCGACGTCGTGGTACCCGACAGCGCCCGCGTCGGCGACCTCAACCGGGCGCTGCGCCTGGCGCTGCAGACGCTGAACGTGGGCCGTATCATGGTCTCGGCGCAGTGCCTGGGCCTGGCGCTGGCGTGCTACCGCGAAGCCTCGCTTCGCGCGGTGCAGCGCAAGACTTTCGGTACACCCATCATCGACAACCAGGGTATCGGCTTCATGCTGGCCGACATGGCCACCGAGATCTCGGCCGCCCGCATGATGCTGTACCAAGCCGCCGCTGCCTACGACCGCGGTGAGGACGTTTCCAACCTCGGCGCGATGGCCAAGCTGTTCACCTCCGAGGTCTCGCACCGGGCAGCCGATAATGCGGTGCAGATCTGGGGTGGACTGGGCTACTGCAAGCCGACGGTGGCCGAACGGCTCTACCGCGACCAGCGCATCCTTGAGATATACGAAGGTGCCTCCGAAATCCAGCGACTCGTGCTAGCGCGCGCCGTGCGAAAGGAGGCTGAACAACGGGCCTAAAAACCCACCAGCACAAGGCAAGAACGACCATGGTCAAACCGGCGATCAGCAACAAACCCGCCAACAACGCTTCGCGCGACGAGATCCTGCGTGCCGCAGCCGAGCACTTCATGGAGTTCGGTTATGCGGCCACCTCGATCGACGCGGTGGCTGAGAAGATAGGCGCCACCAAGGGGCGCATCTACCATCACTACGCGAGCAAGGCCGACCTGTTCTTCGATGTGCAGGTTGCTGCGATGACGGGGCTGACCGAAGCGATCGAGCCCATCGCACGCGGCCCTGGCAGCGCCATCGCCAGGCTCTCGGCCATGGCACTGCTCCACACGCAGATCATCCTGACCGAACTGCCCATGCAGAAGGTGGCGGTGCAAGGCCTGGAGCGGCACCTGCTGGGTACCTCGGGTGCCACGAAACGGCTGCGCTCGGTGGTGAAGATGCGCGACGACTACGAGTCGATGTTCGCCGAGGTCATCGACGAGGGCATGCGCGAAGGCGTGTTCATCGAGCTGCCGGCCAAGCTTGCCACCAAACCCTTCTTCGGCGCGCTGAACTGGGCCACCGTCTGGTTCAGCCAGCGGCGGCTACAGAGCGCCGAAGCCATCGACGAAATCGCCCATGCCCTAGCAGCCTTTGCGCTGCGCGGCCTTCTGAAAGTTCCCTCCCATGAAGCAGCAGCCCAAAGCCCCACACTCCGCGACGATCTGGCATGAAGCAGAAACCTGGTCACGTGACCGCATCGAGAGTTTCCAGCTCGATGCGTTGCGCCGGCAGCTGGCCCGTGTGCAGCAGACCAGCGTTTACTACCAGCGTGTCTTCGCTGAAGCTGAGTTCGAGCCCGGTGACCTAAAAAGTCTTGCCGACCTGCGCCGACTGCCTTTTACACGCAAGTCCGACTACGTGTCCGGCCTGGAGGCAGCACCGCCCTTCGGTAGCCTGGCGGCCGTGGCACCCGGCGAGGCGGTCCGAGTGCACTTCAGCTCGGGCACTACAGCGCGGCCTGCACCGGTGCTGTGGACGCAGGCCGACCTCGAACGCTGGGCCGATCTCTACGCCCGCTACCTCTATGCGCAGGGCCTGCGCCGCGGCGACATCTTTCAGTGCATGTTCAACTATGCCTGGTTTGTCGGCGGCCTGGGAGCCACGCTGGCGGCACAGCACCTGGGCGCGCTGGTAATTCCGGCGTCCTCGGGCGAGACCGAGCGCCAGATCGAGACCATCTTCCAGTACGGCAGCCAATGTGTCATCGGCACACCGTCGTTCATGGCTCACATGGCCGAGGCAGCAGAGAAGCTGGGCCGCGATCTCACCACGTCCCGGGTGAAGATGGTGTGTGTTGGCGGCGAGCCCGGTGCCAGCATCCCCGGCACGCGCGAGAAACTCGAACGCGCCTGGGGCGCCAAGATGTTCGACTGCTACGGCGCGCTGGAATGCCAGCCCATCGGCTGGGACACGGCACTCCAGCTGGGCCCCACGCTGGCCGAGGACTTCATCTACGTCGAAGTGCTGCACCCCGAGACACACGAGCCCGTGGCCGATGGAGAACGTGGCGTGCTGGTGCTGACGCACCTGGACAAGCAGGCCTGCCCGCTCGTGCGCTGGTGGACCGACGACATTGTGGTTCGAGACAGTAGTGTTGCCCCCGATGGCCGCACCCACGCACGTCTGTCCGGTGGCGTACTGGGCCGCGCCGACGACATGCTGATCATCCGTGGAGTCAATCTCTTTCCCACTGCGGTGGAAGACATCGTGCGCGCCTTCCCTGGCCTGAGCAACGAATACGTGCTGGTCATCGACAGCAGCGTGAAGGATCCGAAGACTGGCTTCCTGACTGGTGTGAAGCTGCGCGTGGAGCCCGATGCGAAGGCCGCACCCGATGTTGGCGAACGGCTGGCGCAGCGCCTGCGTGAAAAGCTGCAGGTGCGTTTCCATGTCGAGGTGGTGCCACCCGGTACCTTGCCACGCACGGTGCACAAGGCCAAACGCGTGATCCACGAGTGAACATCGCGTGAACCAAAGCGAGCCACCCATGACACCCCAGCCGCTGCGCGGCAAACGGGTGATTGACCTGTCGCAGTTCATCGCCGGCCCCACGGCGGCGATGACGCTGGCCGACTTCGGTGCCACGGTGACGAAGATCGAGTCGCCGGCCGGAGACGGCTCGCGCACGCTGCCGGGTACACGCTTCGGCAGCGTCTACGCCCGAAGCTTCAACGCCGGCAAGGCCAGCCGCGTGCTGGACCTGCATGAAAGCACCGACCGCGCTACGCTGGACACCCTGCTGGCCGATGCCGATGCCTTCGTCTGCAACCTCGCGCCACCGTCGCTGCAGGGCCTGGGTCTGGACGGCGCGACGCTGCGCAAGCAATTCCCGCACCTTGTCATCACCCTGGTCTCGGGCTACGGCCAGCAGGACAGCCGCCCCTGCATGGATACGGTGGCGCAGTGCGAGTCGGGCTTTGCACTGCTCAACGGCTCCGAGGACGGCACGCCACGGCTGTCCACCGGTTGGCCGGTGGACATGTTCACCGGCCTCTATGCCGGCCTGTCGTGTGCGATGGCGCTGCTGGACCCGCAGCGTCAGGGCTGCCTGATCGACCTGTCGATGATGGAGGTCTCGGCCGCTATGTTGCTGGGCCCTGCGGTGCTGACCCTGGCCGAAGGCGAAGCGCTGGCACCACCCGCCGGCAACCGCGATCGCGCGTCGGCGCCATCCAGCATCTACCGCTGCGTCGACGGCCATGTCTACATCCTGGGTGGGCTCGACGCCTACTGGTGCCGCCTGCATCCCCTGGTGGGCGGGCCCGACGCACCGATCGTCGAACGGATCGCCCGGGCTGCCGAATTCGACGCACGTGTCGAAGCCTGGACGCTGCCGCAGCGGCGCGACGGCGTGCTGGCCCACATGCGGACGCTGCAAATTCCGGCCGGCGCGGTGCGTGCACCGGAAGAGGCGCTGCCGATGATCCGCGCGTTGCGCCCGGGCGCGCTCTCGGCCGCCCTGCCCTCGGGCGAACACGTGCTCGCCTTCCCGGCCCTCTTCGACGGCGCGCGCCCCCTGCGCAGCGCCACCCCACACATCGGCGGCCCGAGCAGGCCTTTGCCCCTTTCACAGGACACACCATGAATCCCAAAGACACACAGGTGCTGCGCCCTGGCCTGCACAGCGGCCGTTCGGCCTTCGTCACCGGCGCCGGCTCGGGCATCGGCCGCGCCATCTCGCTGCGGCTGCTAGCACTGGGTATGGACGTGTTCGGCACTGGCCGGCGCGCCGAAGCGCTGGCGGAAACCGGGCGGCTGGCCGAAAGCCTGCCCGGAAAATTCGGCTTCGAACCCTGCGACGTGCGTGAAACCGAGGCTATCGAGGCGCTGGTGAAGAAGGTCGGCGAACGGCAAGGCATTGACCTGTTGGTCAACAACGCCGGCGGGCAGTTCTTCGCGCCGGCCACCGGCATCAGCCGCAAGGGTTGGGACGCAGTGATCGACGTCAACCTGTCTGCCATCTTCGTCATCACGAAGGCTGCTTATCCCTTCCTGAAGGCGCGCAAGGGCACGGTCGTAAACATCTCGCTCTCAGGCGTGGACCGCGGCTCGATGGGCATCGCGCATTCGATCGCGGCACGCGCAGGCGTGCTGGGCCTGATGCGCACGCTGGCACTCGAATGGGCGAAGGACGACATTGCGCTGAACTGCATCGGCCCGGGCGCTGTGATCACCGAAGGCCTGGCCGGCGAAGCGGCCAAGGCGATACTTGATCGGCTGATCGAAGCCACGCCGATGGGCCGCGCGACCAGCGTGGAGGAGGTGGCGGAACTGGTCGCCTTCCTGGCGAGCCCGGCGGGCCACCTGATGACAGGCCAGTTGATCCAGATCGACGGCGCGGCCCATCTCGGGTCGGGCTTGCACATGCTGACGGCTTGACAGTCTGTGCAGTGCGTCGCCTCATTTGAAACGTGCCCGTCTTGGCGGGTGCTTGCGTGCATCTAACTGTGCAGTGTTTGAAGACTCGCACTGGTCCTACTTATATCTAAAGTTCATCCTCCAGTTCATCGCTAACCTAAGAGATAAACATGTTCTCACGCAGAAAAAACCTGAAGTTCTATGGAAAGATCGGCGCCGAAGTGATGCGCGGCGCGCCCGAGGAGATGCGCAGCTTCCAGAATTCGGAGATACAGATCTGGAAGCGCATCGCTACCAAAGCGAAGGTTGAGCAGCAATAATGAACGCCTCCCAGCTCTCCAAGGGTGCCCTGTCCCATCTTCGCGTGCTGGACCTGTCAAGGGTGCTCGCCGGGCCCTGGGCGGGTCAAACCCTCGGTGACCTCGGCGCTGAGGTGATCAAGGTCGAGCGGCCGGGCACCGGCGACGACACACGACTGTGGGGACCTCCTTTCCTGAGGGATCGGCAGGGCAACGACACCCGCGACTCGGCCTATTACCTCTGCGCCAACCGCAACAAGAAGTCCATCGCGGTCGACTTCACCCAGCCGGCCGGTCAGACGCTGATTCGCGAGCTCGCCAAAACCTGCGATGTAGTGATCGAAAACTTTAAGGTCGGCAGCCTCAAGCAGTACGGGCTCGACTACGCCTCGCTCATGGAGATCAACCCGCGCATGGTCTATTGCTCGATCACCGGCTTCGGCCAGACCGGCCCCTATGCGCATCGCGCTGGCTACGACTTTCTGATGCAGGGCATGGGCGGCTTGATGAGCATCACCGGCCGCGCGGATGGGGAAGAGGGTGCCGGCCCGGTCAAGGTGGGCGTGGCGCTCACCGACATCCTCACCGGCCTGTATGCCAGCACTGCTATTCTTGCGGCCCTGCAATCGCGCGATGTAACGGGACAAGGCCAGCACGTCGACCTGGCGCTGCTGGATGTGCAGGTCGCTTGCCTGGCCAACCAGGGCATGAACCACCTTTATGGCCAAACGCCCAAACGCATGGGGAACGCCCATCCCAACACCGTGCCCTACCAGGACTTCCCAACTGCGGATGGCTACATGATTCTCGCAATCGGCAATGACAGCCAGTTTGCCAATTTTTGCAAGGAAACCGGTAAGCCCGAATGGGCCGAAGACCCGCGGTTCAAGACCAATGCGGGCCGAATTGAACATCGCTCCATCCTCATTCCCTTGATGCGCCAGCTCACAGTCATGCGCAGCACCCGAGACTGGATCGGGCTTTTTGAGAAGGTCGGCGTGCCCTGCGGGCCGATCAACACCATCACCGATGTGTTTGCAGACCCACAAGTGCAGTCTCGCGGCATGCAGATCCGGATGACGCACCCCACGGGCGGGGAGATTCCGCTGGTCGCCAGCCCGATCCGCCTTTCAGGAACGCCGGTGCAATACCGCACGGCGCCTCCTGAACTCGGGCAGGACACGCAGCAGGTGCTGGCCGAGGTGCTGGGTCTGTCTGCCGGTTCCATCCAGGCGCTGGTCAAGGAAGGGGTGGTCGAATGAGCACTATCGATTCGCTATCCCTTACGCCAATTCCACCGGAGGACGAGGCGCTGCGGCGTCCGGTTCGCGAGTTTCTGACCGAGGCCATGCGAAGTGTGCCTGCCCATGTGCGCGCCAAGTCCTGGTCCGGCTACGACAGCAATTTCAGCCGCGAACTTGGACGCAAGGGGTGGCTGGGTCTGACCTTGCCCAAGGAATACGGCGGTGCCGGGCGCAGCCCCTATGCCCGCTATGTAATGGTCGAGGAGTTCTTGAATTTTGGAGCGCCCGTGGGGGCGCACTGGATCGCAGACCGCCAGAGCGCACCGCTGATCCTGAAGTACGGGACTGAAGCGCAGAAGCAGTTCTACATACCACCCGTCTGCCGTGGCGAATCTTTTTTCTGCATCGGCATGAGCGAGCCCAATGCCGGATCTGACTTAGCGAGCGTAAAGACACGCGCCACACCTAGCGAGAAGGGCTGGACACTGAACGGTCAGAAAATCTGGACCACCAATGCCCACAACTGCAACTACATGATCGCGCTGGTTCGCACCTCGGGCACCAGCGAAGACCGCCACAAGGGCTTGTCACAGCTGATCGTCGACCTAAAACTTCCAGGCGTCACCGTGCGGCCGATCATCGACCTGTCGGGCGACTCGCATTTCTGCGAAGTCTTTTTCGACAACGTTCAGCTGGCGGACGACGCCCTGATCGGCCAAGAGGGCAAGGGCTGGGAGCAGGTGACGGCGGAGCTGGCTTTCGAGCGCAGCGGGCCGGAGCGGCTCTACTCCAGCATCGTGCTGTTCGACGAGTGGCTGTCTTTTGTCCGCACCGAAGCAGGCCGCACGCCCGAGGCTGTGCGCTTGGCCGGCCGGATCCTGGGCCAGCTCGCACCGCTGCGAGCCATGTCTATTGCGGTCACCGGCAGGCTGGCCCGCGGCGAAAGCCCCATTGTTGAAGCCGCCCTGGTCAAGGATCTCGGCACGGGCGTCGAGCAGCTGATTCCTGCCGCGATCGCCGATGACCTGTACTCGCGCGAAGACCAAGACCTGCCGCTGGAGTTGTTGCAAACGCTGAACTACGTCACGCAGGTCGCGCCTTCGTTCTCACTGCGGGGAGGTACGCGCGACATCCTGCGCGGCATGATTGCCCGCGGGCTGGGCCTGCGCTGAAAGGCGGAATGAATGGATGATCTTTTTACCGATGCATTGCGCCAGCTGCTGGCGGACCAATGCACGCCTCAACTCGTTCGCGACATCGAGTCCGGGCAACCCGCGGCCCAGCTGTGGAAGCAACTCGAGGAATCGGGCTTCGCCGACGCGCTCGTGAGCGAAGACCAGGGCGGCGCCGGCCTCAGCCTGCCGGATGTTTTTCCGCTGCTGGAACTCTGCGGCTCCTACGCGGTGCCCGTCCCTTTGGCCGAGACCATGCTGGCGCGCGCTTTGCTCGCCGATGCGGGCGTGAAATGGCCTGAA
>Ga0105050_10003752_pt1 | contig 20793 bp, 22 predicted proteins | sample FRY01_FD_78088 | JGI IMG/M metagenome (GOLD analysis project Ga0105050, IMG submission 78088) | Freshwater microbial communities from Lake Fryxell liftoff mats and glacier meltwater in Antarctica - FRY-01 | ecosystem: Environmental > Aquatic > Freshwater > Ice > Glacier meltwater ...
ATCCTTCTTGATCCAGACCCGGCAACCCTCACTGACCCGAACCACGTCACGCAGCAGCGCCGCCACAAAAACCGCATAGGTCCAGCGATGGGCCTGGGCGCCGATCACTTCCGGCGCCGCACCACGCGGCAGGATCTGCCCGCGCCGGCGCTCTAACGCGCGCAGCGCCGTGGTCAGCCCACGCTGCAGTTGGCCACCTGGCCGCCCGAAGCGACCTGGTCCCCGCACTGGAAGCATCTGCACGAACTCCGCATAGCCATCGATCAGCGGGCGCGCCGCCAATGCGAACACCTCAGCGGGGAAGGCCAGCTTGATGCGCAGGACCCCGATGGCATTTCCCAGTTCCAGGCGGTCGATCAGCGCCTGCGCATCCAGCACCGGTTGCTCGGCGCCCAGCATCGAAACCACGCCGGTCGACGCAGTCGGCATCCGCAGTCGGTCTTGGTTGTCGTCGCGCAAAGCCGGCTCGCGCCTGTTGTCCATGTGGGTCACCCGGCCAGTATTCCGCGCCCGCGGACGGCCGACAGCCGTCACCGCGGCCCAGGCGAAGCCCTGATTCGGTCTTGACACCGACCTCGCGCCGCGACTTCGATCCCTTGCGCCTCGACCACCAGCGCCACCCGTTCACGGCCGGGTGCAGTGGAATAGGTTGTTCAAACGCTATGTTCCCGGGCCCGCCGGGGATGGTTTGCCCGATACGGGGTAGTCCACGGGCGTGTGCCGGCTTAGCCGCGCGCGCGCTGATCAGCGGCAGGAGGGCCACCTGACCTGAAACTGGCCGAAAGCCGATTCGGCTACTGGGATAGCGGCTTAGCGCGTGGGTAAGCCCTCGGGATTCGCAGCCGCTTTGAGACCTCTACCCACGCCGAGCGCAGCCAGTCACCACAGCCTGGTGCGCCGAGCCAGCTTCAGGCAGCCTGCTGAAAGTCTGCGCGTGCCCTCGCCCGTGGCGGCACCCACGCTTGCAGCCCAGGTGCGCGAGGATGCGTTCGATCACGGCCGTCCAGGATGACGGCGATGATTTTGAGATCACCACCGCGGTTCGGGCGGTGCTCCATGTCGCGCCTATCAGCTGTATTGCCACTAAACAGCCCATGCTTTCGTTGCAGCAATTGGGCGCCGGACGCATGGACGTCATCGTCCTGGGACAGATTTTGTCGCATGTGCGTGGCGAAATGCCATCGAACAATGTCCCAGCCCCACCCCGAGCAGACTCACGAGCCTCTCGCTATCAGCCTAAGTCAGACGAAGGAACAAACCGTGCTTATCCGGAGTAAAGTTTTCGGGCAATTTCCCAATTTTTGATATCATTACCGGACGACCGTTTGCAGTACAGGTTAGGGGCGTCATCGACTTGGGACCAAGAACGTCTGGCCCCCTGATGTCGAAGCGTCAAATCCCACTCGAAACCCGCGGTGCGGCGCCCGAATCTGCAGGCACCGACCTTGGTGAATCACAATGAACGACATCGACCTGAAACACCTGCGCAGCGCCATCGGTGTCGCGCAGCGGGCCCGTGACCATGGCAACCACCCGTTTGGGGCGGTGCTCGCCGACAGCGCTGGACGGGTGGTCCTCGAAGCCGAGAACACCGTCAACACGGAGCGAGACAAAACCGGCCATGCCGAGCTGAACCTGGTGCGCCAGGCCACGCAGCGATTCTCGGAACAGGAGCTGGCCGGCTACACGATGTACGCCAGCACCGAGTTGTGCGCGATGTGCGCCGGCGCGACATTCTGGGCCGGAATCGGTCGCGTTGTTTATGCGCTGTCCGAGCCGGAGCTGTACGCCATTGCGGGCCACTCGCCGAACCAACTCGTCATTCCTTGCCGGGAGATATTCGCGCGTGCCGGACGCAAGACAGAGGTGCATGGTCCGAGCGCAGAACTCGATGGCGCGGCGCGCGCAGTGCACGCCGACTTCTGGCGACGCAACACTTGAATGGCAACGCGCGTGCACGCTGACGCATGAATGTATCGCTGCGTCATTTACGCGCCTTCGTGGCGATCGCGCATGCAGGTAACTTCACGGCTGCAGCGCGGCAGCTCAACGTCACACAGTCTGCGCTGAGTCTGCTCGTCAAGGACCTGGAGTCCGATCTGGGCGTGCGCCTGTTCGATCGCACCACCCGCAACGTGAGTGTCTCGGAAATCGGTCGAAGTTTCCTCCCACAGATCGTGCGTGTGTTGACGGACCTGGAGCGTGCCATTCATGGCGTCATCGACATGCGCGACCTCAAGCGTGGCATTGCCCGCATCGCAGCGCCACAGCTGATGTCGGCCTCCATCATGCCCGCGGTACTGTCTGCACACCGTGCGAGATTCCCCGACGTGCAGGCCCGCATCGTCGAATGCCTGATGGAGGATGTCGAAGACAAGGTGGTCAGTGGCGAGGCCGACCTCGGGCTGGGACCCGAACGCGCGGTCGGGTCGGATGTCGAAGTGATACAAATGATGAAATTGCCGGTGATGCTGGTGTGTCCGAAACGCCATCCATTGGCGACGGCGCTGCGCGTCACCTGGGCGGACGTTCTTACCCAGCCGTTCATCGCCCAGACTGGCCAGTACCGGGCGCTGATCGATGTCGATCTGCGCAACTGGTCGAAGGACCTGGCACTCGAACCGGCGCACGAAGTGATCTTTCTGACGACCGCATTGGCGATGGTCAGCGCAGGCCATGGCGTCACCGCGAGCCCAAGCCATGTGCATAAACTGGCGGGGTCGTTCGGGCTGACAATGCGGCCCATCATCAACCCCAAGATGACCCGCCGATTCTGCGTATTCCTACCACGTTGGCGCGAACTGAGCCCGGCCGCAAAAAGCCTGCTGACCTGCCTGAAAGAAGTCGCACGCGACTACTGATTCTGCCCCGTTGGGGCGCGGCGCAGCCGCATGCTGACAAGCAATGCCGGGTTCAAGACATGCGCCGATTCACCGCGGTTTCCGCAAATTTGGCGAGATTGAAAAGGATCAGCGAACAGGCCGCTGCCACGATGCTGGCTGCCATGGCGCGCTCGGCCTCGAGGTCGCCACGTGCCAGCAGGAATAAACGCCCCAGACCGTCGATGCCGGTGAGGAATTCGGCCACCATGGCGGCCAGTACGGCGAACGACGCGGTGATCCGCATCGATGCAAACAACTGCGGCATCGCCGCCGGCAAGGCGATCAGTATCAGCTTGCGCCAGCGTGTTGCACCGTACACGAGGCACAGGTCCGAGGCCGCTTGGGGCATGCCGGCCAGCCCGGATGACACCAGCACAAATGTCGGGAAAAAAGAGAACATCGTGACGACGAAGATCTCCATCATCGTGTTGTATCCCATGAAGCGCGACAGGATAGGGATGAAAACGATGAACGGGACCGATCGCACCAGCATGGCCAGTGGTGTGACGATGCCCGAAAGAATACGCGAACTCCAGGCCAGTATGGCGCCAAGTGTTCCCAGCACCGTGCCCGCGACGAGGCCCAGGACGGCTGCCCGCAGCGTGAGCAACAGTTTCTCCAGCAGCGTTGGCCAATCGGCGGCCATCGCGCGCGCGACGGTCCATGGGTCGGGCAACACAATGACATTGAAACCCTTGACCCGGACGTACAGGTCCCAGGCCAACAGCAACACGACAATCCACCACCAGCGCCGCGCCGCCGATACGAGCATGTTGCTGAGATTCACCATACATACCGCCTGTGCGCCCAGCGGTGCACCAGCGACAACACCGTGTAGGCACTCAAGGAACAGGCCACGCACAACAGCGCGGCCGCCCACAACTGCGGGATCCGCACGTTTTGCAGCGAGCTGATGATCAGTACGCCCAACCCACGCGGCGCGCCGAACCATTCGCCCAGTGCCGCCCCGATGACCGCACCTGGCGCGGCCATGCGAAGTCCGTCGACAAAGGCCGGTATGGCCGCCGGAAAATGGATCCGCACGAAGGCGCGTAACGTCGTGGCGCCCAGCACGGCGGCCAGGTCATGGGGCGCGCGCGGCGCGAACTTCAGGCCCGAGTCCAATGCAACCAGAATCGGGAAATACGCGGCCAAGGCGCTGAGGACGACGGGAGTCGACTCGGGACCCGCCACCAAGATCAGCACCGGTCCGAATGCAATGGTGGGGATGGCATGAATGGTGGTGGCGAACGAGTCGATGCCTTCGTGCAACGACTTCAGCAAGTGGCCCACGGACACCAGCAGCAGGCTTGCCAGGGCACCAATCAGCAGGCCCAGGCCGGCCGACGTGGCAGTGCGGGCCAGGGCCCGACCCAACAGTTCACGCCGGATCGTCGTATCGTATGCGCCCGCGATGGCGGATAAGGCAGGGAACGATTCTCCCCACACGCCGCTGCGTCCGATCACCTCCCAGGCAGCCAGCGCAGCCAGCAGTCCGAAAACGGTGTACAGCGGGCCGTAGTCCAATCTGCGCGTGTTCATGAACCGGCTTCCAGGCTGCTGCCCGACGCCGCCGATGCATCGTCCAGGCTTGCCGAAACGGCCTGCACGATTTGCAGGAAAGCCAGGCTGTCGGTCACCACCCGATCACGCGGCCGCGGCAGATCGACATTGAACTGGGCATGGATACGCCCGGGGCGCGCGGCCATGATGATGACGCGGTCGGCAAGCTGCACCGCCTCTTCCACCGAGTGGGTGATGAGCAGCGTGGTAGTGCCCAGGCTCGCCCATAGGCTCTGCATTTCGCGGTTCAACGCGCGCCGGGTCACCAGGTCAAGTGCGCCGAACGGCTCGTCAAGCAACAACAGCACCGGGTCAAGCACGATCGCGCGGGCAATGGAGACCCGCTGGCGCATGCCACCAGATAATTGGCGCGGCACGCTGTGGAGAAAATCCGACAAGCCCACCATCGCGGCCAGTTGGGCTATCCGCGCGCGGTTCACCGGCACGCCGGAAAGCCGGTAGGGCAATGCGATGTTGTCGCCGACGCTGAGCCACGGTAACAGCGCATGGTCCTGGAATGCGACACCCAGTCGGTGCTCTCTGGTCAATGTGGCCGGACTCTCGCCGCCGATGCGCACCGAACCGGCGTCGGCTGTCTCGAGTCCGGCAATGATGCGCAGCAGAGTTGATTTGCCGCATCCGCTAGGCCCCACCACCGCAACAAGTTCACCCTTGCGGATGTCGAAACTCATGCCATCGAGCGCCAGCAGGTTCTGCCGGCGGTTCAGTGAGAAGGTCTTGCTGACCCCGGAGACTTCGACAAATCCAACACCGTGGTCCTGGTGCCCGGCGACGACGGAATCCGGCGCGAGCTTCATCGTTTGTAGGCGTCGCGCAACAGCGACATGTCCACGTATTTGTCGACGTCGGGCAATTTGTCCATGCCGCCAGCCTTGAGCGCGTCGTAGATCGGCCCGTTGATCCGGTCCTTGTTGACCCACATCAGGCCATTTGCCTTGGTGTCGTCGCTGTGCAGATACGGCACCTGCAACAGGTTGGCGCGGGTCTCGCGTTTGAGGTCCAGATTGAACTCGGCACCATACTTGTCGACTGCCAGCTTTGCGGCAAAGGCGGGATTGGCCTCGTTCTCGGTCCAACCACGCAGTTCGGCGCGCAGGTAACGCACCAACGCATCGCGGTTCTCGTCGACCCATTTGCGTGTACCGAACAACAGGTTGCTGTAAGACGGGAAGCCCAGTTCGTCGAACGAGCGGAAGAAGAAGTCCTTGTTCTTGACCATCCCCTTGTCTTCCAGCGCCAGGGGTTGGTTGGTCTCGAACACCAGCATGGCATCACCCTTGCCGTCGAGCATGGGTGCCGGGTCGAAGCCCCCTGGCACATAGGTGAACGCGCCCTGGGCGGCCGACAACTTGTTCATTTTCAGAACCGTCTCGATCGTACGCACGTCGACCGGCGACGGCAGAATCAGGCGCTTGCCCAGAATGTCCTTGGGCTCCCGGATCGGCGCCTTGGCGAGTGACATCAGACCGCCCGGTCCGCGCTGGAAACGACTGGCGATCACGACCAGGTCATTGCCCTTGTTCATGGCATCGAGCAACCCGCGGAAACCGGAAATCTGGCCCAACGCGACCTCACCGCTGGCCACACGCTCAGTCGGGTTGGGTGTGTTGGGGCCGCCCGGGCGCCAATCCACCTTCAGGCCCGACTCCGTGAAGTAACCCTTTTCGAGTGCGATCCACATACCCGAGAACTGGTGGTTCGGAATCCATGACAGGCACGTCACGATGTTGGTCTGCCGGGGCGCCGTCTGCGCAAAGGCAGTGCCTGCGACATGCAGCGGCAACGCGGCCGCGATGGCGCTAGCCCCCAGACCCTTCAAGGAAGCGCGGCGCGTCAGGCCGGTCGCCTGCTGTCTTGTGAGTGCATGTTCATTTGGCATGGGTTCTCCTGGTGATGGTAGTGGGACGACGGGAAACGGAAAGACATCTACGGCAATAGCGCGCCATCACTGGTTGTGTGACAAACATGCAGCCAATGTTGCCGCAGGAAAAATGCCGTGTCGGCAAACGACGGCCGCCACCAGCGCCGGCGGCGTGATATCGAAACTCGGATACCAGCCGCGTGCCAGCGGCGTGGCGGTGCGATGGCCCAGGCAATGCAGGCTTTCCTGCGCATCGCGCTCCTCGATCGGCACATCGGCGGGGGTAAGCGCCTTCGGGTCCGGCTGTGCCACAGTGACGAAATACGGCAGCTTGTAGGCCTGCGCCGCAATGGCCAGCTGCAAAGTGCCGATCTTGTTCACGACATGCCCCGACATGGTGACGCGGTCGGCGGCCGTGATGAACACGTTGACCCGGCCCCGATCCATGGCCCAGGCGGCCATTCCGTCCGTGATCACGGTCACCGGCAGCCCCATTTCAGCCACGCTGTGTGCCGTCAGGCGGGCACCTTGCAGGTAGGGCCGGGTTTCGGTACAGGTGACCTCCAGCCGCTTTCCGCTTCGCCCTGCGGCCGCCAGGGTCTCTATGAAAGCCGCATCGGCCCAGCAATGCGTCAGCACATGGTCGCCATCGTGCAGCAGGGTTGCCGCGTGGGTGCCAATCGTGCGTGAAAGGGCGCGCCGCTCATCCCAAAGCTTGCGGACCCGCGATTCGACTGCGGTTGCAAAGGCAGCGCCGGTTTCCGTCAGTGCATCCGTTTCCTGCAGGATCCGACCGACAGCGGTGGCGATGTTGTTGTTGGTCGCACGGGTGGCAATCAGCCGCACGCCGGCCGCGGCCATTTTCATCCTGCGCCGATCGGCATCGTGCTCGTTGTTCAGTTCGCGCGCTGCCAGCACAAGAGCGGCGCTTGACGCGAAAAACGGGCCGTTGCTCTGGGTCACCATCGCTTCGATTGCCTGAGCCACTTCCTCGACTGTGCTGCAATCGACAAACCGGTGCTCGAACGGGAACACCCGCCGGTCCAGGATGCGCACCCGGTCGGGCTCCAGGATCACGCTTTCGCGCAGCAAGGTGGGCAATGGAGCTTCGTTGGTGGACATGGATGGCGGTTGTTTGAGGAAGGTTTTCATGGTATGAGAGGCAAACGCATGTTGCGTCAGAGTGACCAATCAAACTAGTTGTAAATTCTCATCAATCTACAAGATTTTCCAATTATTCAGCTTCTCGATTTTCGTTTACAAAGGCGCCTGGTGCAGGTTTCGATCGACCCTGAACGGGCCTGCTCTGCGGTTTGGATCGTCATTTCGTGAAACGGAGCAAATACATGCAGGCAATCATCGGCGGCACACACACCATCAGCTTGTCGGTACTGGAGCGGGTTCGTACCGAGCAACTGGACACACCCTACGGCCAACCCTCGGGGGCCATTTCCATCGGCTCCATCGGCGGACGCGAGTTCGCCTTCTTGCCGCGGCATGGTAATCCCCACATGTTGCCGCCGCACAAGATCAATTTCCGCGCCAATCTCTGGGCTCTGCACAAGCTGGGGGCGACCGGCGTTGTGGCCATTTGCACGTCCGGTGGCCTGGCGGACCGATTTGGCCCGGGCACCATCGTCTGCCCGGACCAGCTCATCGATTACACCTTTGGTCGCGAACACACCTACTCTGACGGGTTGTCGGACAAAGCCGTGGTGCACGTCGACTTCACCGTTCCGTTTACGCCAAGCCTGCGCAGTCAGTTGCTATCTGCCGCACTGGCTGCCAAGGAGCAGGTCTATGACGGAGGCTGCTACGCGTGTTTCAATGGTCCGCGGTTGGAAACGGCGGCCGAAATCCGCGCGCTGGCGCGTGACGGCTGCGATCTGGTCGGCCAGACCATGATGCCCGAAGCCGGACTGGCTCGGGAACTCGGCCTGGAATACGCAGCCTTGTGCCCCATTGTCAATCATGCTGCCGGGCTGGGCGACAGCCGCAACGGTATCGTGCGCGCCAACCTCAAACAGACACGGGAGGCCACGATGGAGCGCGTGATGCACTTATTGCTAGCATTCGCACAACAGGAACCGGACGTGCAACCATGAGCGCCGTGCCGGGCCGCCCCAAGGGTGAAGATCGCAGTGAGAAGTACGAAGGTGCGCCAGTGAGCGCACAGGAATCTGCCTTGCGCGAAGCGGTGATACAGACCTGCCGCGACATGACCCGCCTTGGCGTGGCCAAGGGCACTTCGGGCAATGTCGCCGTGCGCAATGGCGACGGTTTCCTGATCTCGCCGACCGGCGTTTCTTACGACCGGATGCAGCCCGACCAGGTGGTGCAGGTGTATTGGGATGGCAGCTTCGACGGCAAGTACCTGCCATCGAGCGAATGGCGCTTTCACCGCGACATCCTGTTTCACCGCAGCGAGTTCAACGCGATCGTGCACACCCATTCGATGCATGCGACCGCACTGTCAATCATGGGCCGACACATACCGGCGATCCACTACCGGATCGCCGCCGCCGGAGGCACCGATATCCGCTGCGCCCAATACGCCACCTTCGGCGAGCAGGGGCTGTCCGACAATGCCCTCAAAGCCATCGAGGGCCGCAAGGCCTGCCTGCTGGCCCACCACGGCGTGATTGCCGCAGACGTATCACTCGAACGCGCCTTGGCACTGGCCGTGACGGTGGAGGAATTGGCGCAGCAATACCTGTTATGCCTTCCATTCGGAGAACCTCCGGTACTCGACGATGCCGAGATCGGTCGCGTGATCGCGAAGTTTCGCAACTACGGACAACAACAGACACGCTAACAAATCGCGCCCGCGTATCCAGCCCTTGCCGGGTTCGCGCGGTATCGCCTGGCCCAGCCGTTTTCCGGGCGCAAAGTCGCGCGCCTCGATGTCGGGGTAGGTCTGCAGCTCTTCTTCGTGCTATCGAGCGCTCCGTTCGGGCTGAGCACTCCCACTCGGGTTCTGTCCCTCGTGCGGGGCGCAGAGGGATGGGCAGTGACAGTACCCACTGGCGCACCGGCACGCGCGGGATCACGTGCTCGACCAGGTGCGCAGCGGTCTGCGCCATGCGCCGCGCCCCGCACGAGGGACAGAACGCGCGGCGCTTGCAACTGAACGCCACGAGCTTGTCGTGGCCACAATCGGCGCAGCGCAGGCGCAGGAAGCCGTGCGCCAGGATGCCGCACTCCAGGAAGGCGTCGAACTCGTCTTTGACGAATTGCGGCAGGCTGGCGCCGGTGGTCTCTTCGGTCTGGGCGAAAAAGCTCTGCGCGTGCTGCAGCACCAAGCGGTACAGCGCGGTCTGCTCGGGGCGGTGGCGCTCGTAGTGCACCGGGGCGTCATCGCAGTGCGCCCTGCTGGTCTGGGCGGCGTTGGCTTGCACGCGCTGGGCATGGGGAGTCTGGGGTGGTGCAGCTTCTCAGGGCGCGCGCTCCAGCGCATCCGCCATTGGGGGGACATCCATGCCCAGCGCCACAGCGGCGGCCCCGAAGCCGTGCGGCTCGGTCCGCGCGCCCTCGGGCGGCTCGACCAAGAAGGCCGAAAGCGCTTATCCACCGCCGCGCGATCGGCGCCGCTCACGCAAGACGCGCGGCTGAGCACGACTGGCAGCTTGAACGGCTTCTTTGGCATCGGGATCTCGTCCGGTGTCCACGCCTGCTTGAGCGTCACCTTGTACAGAAATCGCATTGCCGACGTTGCAATGCCGATGCTGCCGGGGGATAGCTTGCGGTCCTCGACGAGATGCACCTGGTACGCCCGCACCTCTTCAGGCCCAAGCCGCTCGGGCGAGCGTTTGAAGTGTCGCGCATACGACGAGACCTGTTGCAGGTATGAGCTGGGTGTTCTCGGCAAGATTGCGGATGCTCATGTCTTCGAGCATCCTTTGGCGAAGCGATGTCATGGCTATGCTCCTCAGAGGGGTCGACGGGAAATTGCTGCAAGCAGCAACGCCATCTTTCTCCAAAAAGCAACGCAATGCACCCGGCGCGCAGTCGCACCCGGACGCAGGCAAGCAGATCTACCGCTTCAGCGGTTTAGTGCAAGTCGATTGATGTTGAGCTCAGATGAATTGGACCATCAGTTATGGAGTCCGTTTTTCGGGGAAAGACTAGACCACCGTGAAGAATCCGAACGAGAAGTGGCGACGAGCGGCGATCAAGCGTCATCATGCAATGGTGGGGAACTTCGGATACAAACTTTGCGACATCGGGCCGAGCGCACCCAACTCCCGCTGGATGAGCTTTGCAATATCGGCCTGGCGCGAATGTGGCATGCGGTCGCTGACTGCACTCACGCTAATCGCCAGCATCGGGTGACCATCTTCTCGCACCAGGGCACAACCCACGCCCATGGCCCCCCGAACCGCATAGTTCTGCATGATGGCGTAGCCACGCTGGCGCGTATTGAGCCTCAGGCGATGAATCATTTCTACCGTGATCCCGCCGTACTCGTCATACCGGTAGGCGTTGGCCTCGACGACCATTAGCGCCTGCGCCTCTGGCAAGGCAGCCAACAACGACATCCCCGCTGACCCGACACCCAAGGGATGCGGCACGCTCAAAATTGGGGCCACACAATGCGAATCGGTCAGATAACACCAACGCCCGATCAGATCAGAGGTGTCGCTGATTTCTTCAGCGTTCTCAGCACGAAGCTCGATTTGCTGTGACGGATGCCAGGGATCTTGTATAGCTTTTCGCGCAACAGGCGCTCGTAGTCGCGCGTGTCTTGCACTGCAATTCGGATGAAGTAGTCGTAGTCGCCTGAGATCAGGAATGCGTCGAGCACTTCTGGAATGGTCTCAAGTGTGCGTCCAAACTTGACCAGCATCTCGTCGGTGTGGCTCTCGAGATTGACCTGCACAATCACTGAATCCTGGTAGCCAAGCTTGGACAGGTTGACTTGGACCGTATAGCTTTCGATTACCCCAAGGGTTTCCATTCGCTTGATCCGGTTCCAGCAAGACGTGGTTGACAAGCCTACCGCCTCTCCAATTTCCTGCAGGGGTTTGCGCGAATCGCGCAGCAGCAAGCGCAGGATCGCAATATCGTTCCCGTCTAATTTATTTTCTTCCTTTTTCATATTTTTGTGAAAATTTTCCTTGAATATTGCATATATGGAAGAAATTGTGAACCATTTTCCACTGTTGCACAACTACGATATCTGCATGGATATGCTTGCTGCCGTCTCGGCCGAAACTACCGTCACCGCTATCGCCATAGGCGATGAAAATTCGCCCAACGGCGCGCAGACACTCCTGCGGACGCTCATCGATTGCGGCGTCGACACGGTGTTCGGTTATCCCGGAGGCGCAGTGCTACCGCTGTATGACGCGCTACATTCCGAACCGAGGCTGCGCCACGTGCTGGTGCGGCACGAGCAAGCAGCCGTGCATGCGGCCCAAGGGTATGCGAGATCGACAGGGCGGCTGGGGGTGGTGTTCGTCACTTCTGGTCCCGGCGTGGCCAACACAATGAGCGGTCTGCTCGATGCTAAGAGCGACTCGATCCCCTTGCTTTGCGTGAGCGGCCAAGTTGCTACCGCTGCAATTGGCACCGACGCGTTCCAAGAATGCGATGCCCTAGGCATCTCGCGCGCGGTGACCAAATGGAACGCGCAGATCGACGACGTAAACGGAATCGATTCGCTAGTGCGTCATGGCATTGCGCTCGCCACCACTGGACGCCCCGGACCGGTGCTGATCGACTTTCCGAAGGACATTCAAGCGCATCTGGCCGTGATGCATTCGGCGCCTCGCGTGTCAAAGGCTCCCGCATTGGTCCCTCCATTGAAGCATCCTCTGCCGGATTGCGCGAACGTGCGAAAGGCAGCCCGGCTGATCGCCGAATCGACCAGCCTTGTGTTCTATGGGGGTGGCGGCCTGATCAATTCGGGACGCGAAGCGTGCAGCGCGTTCGCTTCGCTCGTGCATGAAGCCGCCTCGCCTTGTACGCTGACTCTCATGGGTCTAGGTGCCTTCCCGGCGTCGGATCCCCTATTTATCGGCATGCTAGGCATGCACGGTACGCTCGAAGCGAACTTGGCGATGCACGAAGCTGACCTCGTCGTTTGCGTGGGGGCGCGCTTCGACGATCGTGTCACTGGCAACGTCAAGGAGTTCTGCCCACGCGCGACGATAGTACACATCGATATCGATCCCGCATCCATCGGCAAGGTGGTCAAAACGCACGTCTCGCTGGTGGGTGACTGCGCCGACGTGCTGCCCATGCTGCGGCACGAGTTGGCAACATTCGCCCCTGACGCCGCGCGCACGATCGACTGGTGGACAAACATCGCTCGCTGGCGCGCCGTGGACTCACTGGCGTTCACGCCGGAACCGGACATCATCTTGCCGCAACAACTGATGACGACGCTGGCGCGCAAGCTCATGCGAAGAGCGGCCATCGTGTCGACTGATGTCGGCCAGCACCAGATGTGGGCTGCCCAGTATCTCAACCAGGAAGAACCACATCGATGGTTGACCTCAGGCGGCGCCGGCACCATGGGCTACGGGCTTCCCGCAGCGATCGGCGCCCAGATCGCTCACCCGGACAGGTTGGTGGTATGTGTGAGCGGGGACGCGTCCGTGCTTATGAACATTCAGGAACTGTCGACTGCCGTACAGCATCGCTGCCCGATAAAGCTCATCCTGTCCAACAACGGTTGCATGGGGATGGTTCGGCAGTGGCAGGAACTGCACCATGACAGCCGCTACAGCCACAGTTATACCGCGGCTCTGCCGGATTTTGTCGCCCTCGCCCATGCTTTCGGCTGGTCAGCGAGACGCGTGACGGAACCCGCCGAACTCGACGAGGCGATAGACGACTGCCTTTCCTCCCCTTACCCATTCCTTCTCGATGTCGCAGTGGCGCCGCAGGAGAACTGCTTCCCTATGATTCCGGCAGGCCGAGGTCATCACGAGATTATGCTGTCTGCTGATCGCTGGTTCAAGGAGAACAGTTGACAGGAGAACAGTTGAAGCAAAGCAATGAGGCCCGAGCGGCCTGACTCCCCCGCTGCGCACACAGACATTCAACTGGGCGGATGCGACTACTTTCGCCTGAGCCCAACGATGAAGTTTCTCCACAAGGCATAGACTAAAAAGTGTCCATGCACACGTCAATGCGCCTCGACAGGTTGAAGAACCACTGCGCCCCGTCAATTTCAACGACATGTACACGGAGACCTCAGGCCGCACCGACATTAGTGGGATCTTCATAAACATAGCTGCGTATTTGTCGATACGTTTGGCGACTATGGGCATCGTGATACCTTCTACTCAGGCGGTGCCACTGATGCCACGGAAACGTCCCATTCACAATGAGCAGACGCCGCAAGAGTCCACACAGTTCAATCGCCAAGCGACCAAACAGACGGTGCCGTATTTCAATGTCGTTCGAGCCAAGATGATCCTGCTGGCAGCCAGCGGGATAGACACCGCCTAAGATGTTGTCAGTCAGTGGCGAAAGCGATTCTTCGAGCATCGAATGTCTAGCCTCGAGGATAGGGGCAACCCGGGACGCCCTCGGATTTTTCCACCAGAGCTCACAGTTGAAATCCAGACACTGCCGTGCGAATTGCCGGCAAGCTTGGGATTACCCTTGAAACTGCGCCTTGGGGCGTGCCCTTGAGCGCCGCTGCCCTGCACCTGTCCTCGACACACTCGCCATTGCCAGCTCAAGCTGGGTTGGCCGAACCAATACACTCCCCTCACCCAAGTGCCAAGAGAAGTTCTCCAGTTTATCTTCGGACTTCTCTGCCGTGCGCCCTAAAAGTTCTGCAATTGCGACTTCCCATAGGCATCTGTATGGCGCCAGTATTTCTCGACGCGTCCCGATGGGGCATGCTGCTTCTCGCTGCGATGCTCCTTTCCTTCATGCTCCATGCAATGGGTGTTCCCGGTGCATTGTTGCTGGGGCCCATGCTTGCGGGCGCCTTTGCGCGTGCAAGGGGGGTTCCGGCCAGCGTGCCCACCGGCATCCACACGGTCGCGATGGCACTTCTGGGTGCATTCGTGGGAGGCTCGATCACTCAAGCTAGCGCGATGCAAATCGTCGCACACGCACCGCTCATGATCGGTCTGGTGCTCCTGATGGTCGCGGGGACCACGCTGCTCAGCCTGGCACTCGTTCGCTGGGGCACATTGCCCGGGTCGACGGCAGTGTGGGGCGTGTCCCCGGGAGCCGGATTAGTGATGGTGGTGCTTGCAAAGACGTACGGCGCGGATGCAAGCTTGGTGGGCCTGATGCAGTACCTGCGTGTGGCCCTGGCAGCTCTGCTCTCCGGCCTACTCGCACGCTTCTGGTTCGATACCCCTGTGACGCTTGCGCCCGCGCCGAGTTGGGTCGGCCCCTTCGACGCGACCGCATTGGCTGCGGCAGTGACAGTAGCAGCCGTCGGGGGGCTTATAGCCCGCAGGCTGCGTATGCCTGCCGGCGTCATTCTGTTTCCGATGCTGTTGGGCGCGATCGTGCGAATATCGGATTGGAGTTCGATCGCCATGCCCCCCGCGTTGCAGGCGCTAGTCTTCACCGCGGTCGGACTCAAGATTGGGCTAGGCTTTAATCGTACTGCGCTAGAACACGCTCGCGCCAACATGCCTCACATCCTGCTCTCCATCGCCCTCATGCTCGGGCTTTGCGCAGCGTGCGGCTGGGGGTTGATGGTGCTACCGGAGGTGGATCCATTGACCGCCTTTCTCGCCACAAGCCCCGGAGGCATGGACTCGATGGCAATCATCGCTGCATCCAGTCAAGCCGACCTCGCGATTGTGATGGCCATGCAGACAGTCAGATTCTTGATAGTACTCGCTGTCGCCCCCGCCCTCGCGCGGGCGGCCTCGGCCTGGGCAGGTTACGGCCGCAGATGAATACATGAGGAGCAGCAAATGCACAAGGTGATGGTGCTCATCGGCGCTATGACGGGGCTGCGGCGCCCTGCCGGGCAAGCGAAGTGGGATGCGGATCGCGTGAGGACTGCGCTCTCTCTGCCTGGGCTGCGCCGCATGGTGCGCAACAGGGTTCAGGAATCCGTGCGGCGCGATCACGTGCTGGCGTCCACACATCTTGTTGCCGCTGTCGACGAATTGTGGTTTGACACTGAACCCGTTTTGGACGATTTCGACAAGTTGCTTCGTCCAACCGCGACCGTCGCCGTACTCCAGACATCGTTGGTGCGAGAACATGTCGTGTTTCGCCGTCCGGTCGGAGACAAGCCTTACATCAAGCGCCTGAGCCTGCTGCAGCGGCGCGCCGGCCTCTCGCCACACGAGTTCAGCAGATACTGGGAGCATGTGCACGCGCCGCTGGCGCACTGCCATCGGCATGTCTCACTCTATGTGCAGAATCACGCATTGTCATCAAGTCAAGCAGCGCCATTGCTATTTGACGGGATTGCCGAATTCCATATTACTGATCTCGCGGCGATGCAGGCCGACTATGCGACCGAGCAAGGCATCGCGATGCGGGCGGACGTAGCGAACTTCGCCAGCACGGTATCGACTTACGTCGTCATTGCCCAGGAGTTTCCTTGCGCATTAGGGTAACCCCCAGAAGACGCAAATTCCGTGTCGCATAAAATATGCACATATATTCATCAATCCGTGCTGGGCCGGTAACGGTCACTCGCAGAAATCGTCCATGACACCTGTTGGCCCGCAGACCTCCGGCATCGCCCTCATCACTGGCGGCGTTCGCGGGATCGGGCTCGAAACTGCAAACGTGCTTCATCTGGCGGGCTGGAAAGTTGCCGTCGCGGATCTTCAGCTTCCGACGGACGACGAAATGCGCGAAGACCCGCGACTGGACCAATTCTTTCGGGTCCACATGGACGTAGCGGATAGTGCCTCGGTACAGCAGGCCGTGGCGGCGGTCGTGAAAGAGTTCGGCGGGCTCAGCGGCCTGGTCACTGCTGCCGGCTACAACAAGCATCAGCCGGTCGCGGAACTTGAGGACAGTACCTTTCAGAACCTGTTCGAAGTTCACCTGGGTGGTGTTCTGCGTTGCATGCGCGCGGCCTTCCCCGCGCTGCGAGACAGCGGGCACGGCGTGGTGGTCAACTTCTCATCGATCGGCGCACGCCGCGGGCGACCGAACCGTGCGCCCTATGCTGCGGCAAAGGCCGGGATAGAAGCCATGACACGCACTACCGCCATTGAGTGGGCCTCAAGAAATATCCGCGTGAACGCGGTCGTCCCCGGCGTCATCAGCACGCGGCTTGTGCAGCAGAACATCGCGTCCGGGCGTGTGGCCGCCGAAAGTCTGCTCAGGGGTATTCCCATGCGGCGCTTCGGAGAACCAGCGGAAGTCGCCAATGTCGTAAGCTTCCTAATGTCACCGCAGTCGAGCTACATGACCGGCCAGAGCCTTGTCGTGGACGGCGGCGCCATCATCAATGGCGATTGGTAAACAAGTTTGACCATGATCAAGATTCACATTTGCGAACACAAATGCGTCGGTGCCGGGCAGTGCGTGATGGCATCGCCCGAAGTGTTCGACCAGCGTCAAGACGACGGCATCGTCATCTTGCTCCAGCAACAACCGCCCGATTCACTCGTGCCTTCCGTACGCAAGGCTGCGAAGCTATGTCCCGCGCTGGCCATCCGGGTGGAAGAGACCTGATGCTCGTATGAACCGTATTGTCGTGGTTGGTGCATCGTTGGCCGGCCTGACGGCTGCTGAGACGCTGCGTGAGGAGGGTTTTGATGGTGAACTCATCTTGATCAACGGCGAGACGCATATCGGTTACGACCGACCGCCCCTGTCGAAGAAAATTCTGTCGGGCGCCATGAACGCAACCGAAGTGACGTTGAAGCCGGCGGAATTCTTCACTGCGAATTGCATAAATCATCGCATCGGAATGCGAGCGACAGCGCTTGACCTCACTGCCCGCAGCATCGCTCTTGCCACAGGCGAAATCCTCGCTTTCGACGGGTTGCTAATCGCAACCGGTCTACGTCCGCGACCACTGCTGCGGCAGCCTGTCCTGCGTGGATTGCACATGCTTCGAACGCTGGACGACGCAGCCGCACTGCGCGCAGACATGCTAGATACGCCTGCGATCGTGATCGTCGGAGCCGGCTTCCTCGGCCTAGAAGTCGCGGCTACGGCCCGTCAGATGGGGCTCGACGTCACTCTTGTCGATCCAATGGAACTGCCGATGGCCAAGCAGGTCGGCCGTGAACTGGCTGCTGCCGTGCTGCACAAGCACCGCCAGCAGGGGGTGGAAGTCCGTTGTGGGAGTTCAGTGCGCAGCTTCGAGGAAAGTAAAGGGCAGGTCACCGGTGTGTCGCTGGAAGACGGAGCGCAACTCCCAACCAAGCTGGTGGTGGTCGCCATAGGGTCCCTCACGAACACCGAATGGTTGCAGGCTAGCGGCTTGCCGCTGGACAACGGCGTCGTCTGCGACTCATTCTGCCGCGCCGCGCCAGGCGTATACGCAGCCGGCGACGTAGCGAATTGGCTGCACCCTCGGCTGGGGGTGCAGATGCGGTTTGAACATCGAATGCACGCCACCGAACAAGCAATGGCCGCGGCCCGGAACATGCTGGGCGCGGGCCTCGCCTTCGACCCGCTTCCATATTTCTGGACCGACTTCTACGACACGAGGATCCAGGTGTTCGGCAGGATCCCGGCTGAATATGAAATGACAGTGCTATCCGGCCACCTTGGCGAGTCCGGCTTCACCGCCGCGTTTTGCCAAGGGGGCATTGTCGAGGCCGTGGCCGGGTGGAACGCGGCGCGCGACATCCGCAAGATCAGCACGCTGGTAGGCAATCCGGCGCCGAAAGAGGCTGTTGCCGGCTGAGGCAGCGGCTTGAAGTGATTCACCAACTTTAATCAGGAGCAACTATGGTCATCGAACAAGGAATGGGTGTACGGGAGTCGGACCTCCCCTGGGTAGACATCGCAGTTCGCCCCGGCTACAAGCAACGCTATCAGGGCTTCTACGACAGCGCGAAGCGCCTGGGCCTGCGCATCGGCAGTCTCTATGCGGACCGTTACTACCTATCACCGCGTCATCGTCACACCTTCCAACAGGTACGCTTTTTGGTGAAAGGGAAGATGCGCTACGGCAAGGAAATCTACAACCCCGGTGACTGCCTCTACATCCCCGAAGGCACGTACTATGGGCCCATAACGCCGGTCGATGGCAAGGATGGCGGCGTCGACCAGATGCACTTCGTCGACATGCAGTTCGAAGGGCCTTCCGGAATTCCTTATCCCGAGCCGGACGCTGTCGTAGATGCGCAGCGCGCGCTCACAAAGAAGGGCACCTTCGAAGAGGGCGTCTATACCTATGACACGGGCCGCAAGCGCGATGCGTACGAGGCCATCCTGGAGGAACTCACAGGCAAACCGGTTGAGTATCCGCCGAGCCGACTCGACACCTATGTGGTGATGCGCTCGGGCAGGTACCCCTGGATCGATTCGGAATTCCCCGGCGTCAAGGTGCGCCGCATGGGCTACTTCTTCGAGTGCGGCCCCAACATCCAGATGCTGCAGATGGAAGCCGGCCGCAGGCTGCCAGCCAACACGCCCTCAGGCCACCGCGCGATGTTTCTGCTTACCGGCAAGGTCCGCTTCTCCGGCCAGGAGTTCGAACCGTTCTCCTACTTCGTGCTGCCTGACGGGACACCCTACGATGCCATCGAGGCGCTGGAGACTTCCGATCTGTTGGCCATCGGCTGGACACTCCCCGGAAAGACCGTGCCCCTGGCACTGTTCTAGACAGACACGTTCATGCGCATCGGAACCTACCGCACTTCTGAGAGCAGCGACTGGCGCGCATCGCTCTTCGTCACGCCCAGCACCGTGCTCGATCTCGCAGAAGCCGCGCAGGCGCTGGGCAGGCTGGTTCCGCTTGCTGCGGACTGGCGCCCGCATACGGATGTCGTGAATTGGATTGCGCCGCAGGGCCTGGAGCTCGCCCGCTCCATTTTGGCGGCAAGCGAAGAAGGCCGCCTGGACAAACACTTGAGGGCCTTGGCCTCCGTAGAGCACGGCCCGCCAATGCCCCGGCCCGGCAAGTTCATCGCTGTCGGGCGCAACTACATGAATCACGTGCGTGAGGGCCAAAAGATCTGGGCCGCGCGTGGCAAGGTCGTGGCGTTGCCGACGTTTCCCGCTTCATTCGTGAAGTTCGCATCCAGCATCGTCGCGCATGGCATGCCGCTGGTCATTCCGCAAGGTGTGGAGAATGTCGACTACGAAGTCGAGCTCGCATTCGTTATTGGTCGCCCCGCCTATCGCGTGCCGGTGGAGCGGGCGCTCGAATACATCGCCGGTTACACGGTGTGCAACGATGTCGGCGCACGGGCGATACAGCGGCTGGAAATGGAATCGCAGATCGGCATCACGCTCGCGAAGAATTTCCGCAGCTTCGCGCCATTGGGCCCGTGGCTTGTGACTGCCGATGAGATTCCAGATCCGCAGCAGCTCGAAGTCAGCCTGCACGTGAACGGCGAACAGCGTCAGCATTGCGGCACCGCGGACATGATCTTTCCCGTGGCGCAGCTCGTGGCCTACTGGTCCCAAGTGGGCTTGGAGCCAGGCGACATGATCACGACTGGCACGCCCGCCGGCGTTGCGCTCGCGATGCCCGAGCCCGAGCGCTACTACCTGAAGCCCGGCGATGTCGTCAAGGCTTCAGTCACACGCATCGGCGACTTGGTAAACACGGTCCGCGCAGAGCCCATGAAAGACTCTTGAGGACTTCATGCCAGCAGCCCCTGCAGCACCCATTGACAAGCTGTACCGCCCGTTTCCTTTCGGGCGGCGGGAGCTTCGCAACCGCGTGGCGATGGCACCGATGACACGCAACTGCTCACCCGGCGGCGTCCCTACGGATGCTGTCGTGAGCTACTACGCACGCCGGGCAGCCGGTGGCGCCGGCCTCATCATCACCGAAGGCACCTGCATCGACCATCCCGCCTCCAATGGCTACCGCGACGTGCCCGCCTTTTATGGCGCCGGCCTCGAAGGCTGGCAGCGAGTGGCGCGGGCCGTGCATGACGAAGGCGCACTCATCGTGCCCCAGTTGTGGCACGTAGGTTCAGTGCGGCGGCGCGGTATGGAACCTGACCCTGCGGTTCCCGGCATCGGGCCGCTGAACATATTCGAGGGTGGCGAGCGCATCGTCGAAGCGATGAGCACAAATGCCATCGCGGCCGTGGCGCAGTCGTATGCACGCGCCGCGCGCTGCGCGGAAGAGCTTGGCTTCGACGGTGTCGAAGTTCACGGCGCGCACGGCTACCTGATCGACCAATTTCTGTGGGAGCAAAGCAACCAGCGCCAGGACAGGTATGGCGGCACCATTGCCAACCGCGTCCGATTCGCGACGGAAGTGGTCGCCGCCATGCGTGCGGCCGTGGCCGCCAATTTTCCAATTGTCTATCGATTCTCGCAATGGAAAATGTCGGACTACTCCGCGCGCATCGCGAACACTGCCGA
>Ga0105050_10003763_pt1 | contig 20767 bp, 17 predicted proteins | sample FRY01_FD_78088 | JGI IMG/M metagenome (GOLD analysis project Ga0105050, IMG submission 78088) | Freshwater microbial communities from Lake Fryxell liftoff mats and glacier meltwater in Antarctica - FRY-01 | ecosystem: Environmental > Aquatic > Freshwater > Ice > Glacier meltwater ...
ATTTTTGCGCTAAGCTTAGAAAGGTAGGAGAAATGAAATATTAAATTCAATTGTTTTTTTTTACTTGACACATCAAAATCAATTGTTTTTTTTGCATTTTGGCTAAGTTTACCAAAACAAACAACTTTTTTATCGAACGTTGCCAATCTTTTCCTTGACCAAAAAAACACTCCTATTTTATCAGTTTTAAAATTGGTATAATTTTAGGTAACTTAAATTCTTAACTTGCAATTACTATTTTTACCAACACAATTTAAACCATCAAAATGAAAAATACAATTTCTTTAATGCTTTTGTTTTTATTCCTAATTTCTGCTAGTTTAGTGAAACAATCGACATTCAAAAAAAAAATCGTGGGTGTTTGGTTATTTGGAGAATGTAGTTCAACAGAAACGTTAACTTGTTTGAATAAAGTTTCGAAATTTGACAATGACCAAGCTGGAATTCAATTTAAAAAAAATGGAAAACTAGTTAAGCGACAGAATTCAGGTCGTTGTGGAACACCTCCAATTTCTTACGGAAACTACAACGGAACTTGGAAGGCGACAGGAGAATCTACCTTGACTATCACTTATGCTTTCTTCGGTGGAACGATGGAAGAAGATTGGAAGATTATTGAAACCAGTGATAAAAAACTTAAAATTAGCGTCCTTGATTCAAGAACAAAAATGAAAATACCTCTTAGCAAACTCCAAAATTAATTATTCAAAGCATACTTTTCTATGGCACAACTCGCCTTCGCTAAGGGGATAATTAACTATCATTATTTTCAGCAATTTCCGAATCAACCAACGCTTATTTTTCTCCATGATTCTTTAGGTTGTATTCAACTTTGGCGTGATTTCCCGAAATTAATTGGTGAACTTACTGCCTTCAATGTTCTTATTTATGATCGATTTGGATATGGAAAATCCAGTGAATTCGTTCAGCCCGCAAGAGAAAATAATTATATGGAATTGGAAGCTGACTTTCTTTTTGAATTGATTGAAAAGCTACAACTTAACAAGTGTGTATTATTTGGTCATAGTGATGGAGGTTCAATTGCATTAATTGCAGCTTCAAAATATCCTTCTAAAATTGCTGGAATCATTACGGAAGGGGCGCATGTTTTTGTGGAAGAAATCACCTTAAATGGCATAAAAGCAGTAAAAGAAATATACGAAAAAACAAATCTAAAGGAAAAATTAGAAAAATACCACGCAAACAAAACGCAAGCACTTTTTGAGGCTTGGACGGAAACTTGGTTGAACACCCGATTTTTCTCTTGGAACATAGAACACTTTTTACCACAAATCAAATGTCCTGTTTTAATTCTTCAAGGAGTTGGTGATGAGTTTGGAAGTGAAACACAAGTTCAAGTAATTGTAAAAAACTGCACTAACGCAAAGAATGAATCTTACCTTATTCCAAACGCAAAACATACGCCACACAAAGAAGCGAGAGATTGGACAGTAGAAAATACCGTTCGATTTATTAAAAAAATAATGGAGACAAATCCGAAAAGATGAGAGCAAGTGTAAATACAAAATACGGTCCCCCAGAGGTTGTGAGTGTTCAAAACATTGAAAAACCGAGTCCAAATGACAAGCAAGTTTTAGTAAAAATTCATGCAGCAACGGTTAATAGAACTGATTGCGGTTTCCGAAGTGTAAAAAAATTCTTGCCGAAAAAGGAATTTACATTTCTACTGAATTAGGAAGCTATGGTTCAAATATTTACTTAGCGCTCCTAACGCCCTTTTTTGGAAGAAAGAAAGTTCTTTTTCCACTTCCAACAATGAATCAAGAGGATGTTTTGTTTTTTAAAAAATTAGTTGAAGAGGAGAAATTTAAACCTGTTATTGACCGAGTGTATTCATTGGAAGAAATTGTAGAAGCCTATAAATTCGTGGAAACAGGAATGAAAACAGGCAACGTAATTATTAAAATAGCAGATTGACTAAAACGAAAAGAAACCCTTAAAAATAAGCTGTATAACCAAAGTGAATTTTACTCAATCGTAAATCAAATGGATTTGAAAGTTGTTTTCCAACCGCATAAGAAATCGTGAAAATTCCCAATTTAGTTCCAAATGAAAAACCAGCACCTGCACCAAATGGATTATCTTTCAGATAAGAATTTGCATTATTCTCATAAAAAGCTTGGTCAAAAAACACAAATGCGTTAGAATTACGATCTACTAAAAACCGATATTCCAACGTATAATTTAATTTGGTGGATGCAAATAATTCATCCTCATTAAAACCGCGCAAGGAATTTAAACCACCGAATCTATACAATTCATTTTGAAACACTTGATGTGCATAGTAGGATTCAAAGCCAGCTCCAACTTTTAATACATGTCGCTTTGCCAATGAAAAATAATTATCAAATTGAATGCTTACTCTTGCTACATTTTTCTTGTCTGAAACGGAATCTTTTAGTGCAACTCGGGAACCAATATACGTTTCAATAAAAAGAAATCTTCCCTTGCTCGGATTTGGGATATAATCCAATTTTCGGAACATATAGGAAAGACCGTAAGCATTCGTTCGAACGGTTGCTAAATTTGTAAACTGACTTGAACTAGCCGAGGCAAATAATAAATTAGAAGCTAATAATTGATAAGAAGCTTTTAGTTGACTTCCATTTTTAAGGGTATAAACAACACCCAAAGACGATTTCAAATCCAAAAAAGTAGAATCTCGTTTGTATAAATTAAAGCGCGCATCAATTCCAAATGGGGACTTAAAAAGATACGGATAAATAAATTTAAAATTCAACGCTTGTGTTTGTGGTTGAATGCTACGCCAACTTAAATCGATTAATTCCGCTTTTTTGAAAACGTTTGCTAATTTCATCTGTAAATCTCCCGTGAGCACAACGGATTGGGTAGTTGGATTAGGCTGCAAACCAATCGCACCCTGAATTGAACTTATTTTTTGTCCTTGTAGATATAGAAACAGCTCTACTCCTTTTTCGGTAAAAAGCAATTCTGAGGATTTGATTTTCTTAATAAAAGAAACTTGTTCCAAACTTTTATCTACTTGTTCCAAAAGAGATTCATTAAAAAAATCAGTTGTGCGAATTCCAATAATATTTTCAATGGCATTAATTGAAATACTTGAATCGCCTTTAATATGAATTTCTGTCCATCTGAAAATTAAACCTCTATTAATTTTTAGACGAAGTGAAATTTCATCCTCTAAAATTTCTAAATTTTCGTACGAAATTGCAACAAACGGGTAACCGTTATTCAAAAATGCGTTTAAACTATATTTAAGAAGGGATGAGAATTCGTTGGCATTATAGGCTTGTTCTTTTCTATTGAAGGCGATATTAAATTTCCTTAGTTGCCAAGCGTCTTTTTCTTCAAGTTCTACTTTAATTTTTTTGAATTTCTTTCCGAGCTCAACTTTTACTAAAAAATTTGTTTCTGTTTTTTTTATCATTTCAAAAGAAACAAGAAAAAATCCTTTGTTAATCCATTCAATTCGTTTTTTACGCAAAGTGTTTTCTAAATTAAATGAAGATTTTACTAGTTCTTTCTTAAAATATTTTGAATGACTTAATTCTAACGAATCAACAACTTCATAGTCAACTAAAATTGTCTGCGCACCAATAGAGGAGTGAAATCCAATCCCACTTATGATGGTGACTAAACACCAAAATTGTACGAAAAAAGTAGAATTTATTTTCAATTTATTTTCAATGATAACAATTTAATTTAAGAAAAATTGTAACTTTAAAAGTGGTAGTTCCGTTAAGCTAATCACAAACAACAAAAATCAACTAATTATGAAAACTAAATTTACCCTTGTACTTACTGCAGCTGTAGTTGCTTTAGTACTAGCTTCTTGTGGGTCAGGAAGACACGCGAGCTGCGATGCATACGGAAGCGTTCAACAAACTGAAACCAGCGATTTAGCTTCGAAATAAGAAAAAGCATTTAAGTTACCACCTGAAGCGCTGAAAGTACGACTCCATTTCGGATTGTATTTTAAGCGCTTCGCCTTTTGCAGCTGTTGCAAAATCTTCTCCACTACTCGCGTAAATAATCCCTCGAGACGAATTTATCAATAATCCACATTCGTGATTTGCTCCATATCTAACTACTTCTTCCAGCGAACCACCTTGCGCTCCAACACCAGGAACTAAAAAGAAATGAGTTGGTGCTATCGCTCTAACTTTAGCAATTTCATCTGCTCTTGTTGCTCCTACCACAAACATTAACTGTTCATCACTCCCCCACTCTTGGGCTTTTCTCAACACCTTTTCATATAATTTTGTTCCTTCACTTTCATTAAATTGAAAATCTAGAGAACCTATATTGGAAGTTAAAGCCAATAAAATAACCCATTTTCCTTTAAAATCTAAAAATGGTTTTACGCTATCTGAACCCATATAAGGTGCAACGGTTACAGCATCACAAGGTAGAGTTTCAAAAAATGTTTTCGCGTAATAAGTAGAAGTATTTCCAATATCGCCTCGTTTTGCATCAGCGATGATAAAACAATCTTTAGGAATGTAATTTATCGTTTTTTCTAGCGATTCCCAGCCTTTCACACCATGACATTCATAAAAAGCGGTATTTGGTTTATAAGCAACACATAAATCCTTTGTTGCATCAATAATTGCTTTATTGAATTCAAAAATTGGATCTTCCAATTCTAATAAATGTTCTGGGATTTTTGATAAATCAGGGTCTAAACCAACACATAAAAACGATTTCTTTAATCGAATTTGCTCAATTAATTCCGATTTTGTCATGCTATTTCTCCTTTTAATTTTTCGGCATTCTCAGCAACTTTCAGTGCATCAATCATTTCACGCATATCGCCATTCATAAATGAACTTAAATTGTAGATGGTTTTGTTAATACGGTGATCAGTAATTCTTCCTTGCGGATAATTATAGGTTCTTATTTTAGCTGAACGGTCACCTGTTGAAACCAAGGTTTTTCGATGTGCAGCACGCTCATTATGAACACGATCCAATTCCGCTTGATACAATCGTGAACGCAAAACAGAAATCGCTTTTTCTAAGTTTTTGTGTTGCGAACGACCATCTTGACACTCCACTACTGTTAAAGTTGGAAGGTGAGTCAGTCGGATTGCTGATTCTGTTTTATTAATATGTTGTCCACCAGCTCCAGATGCTCTAAAAGTATCTTTACGAACATCGTTCATGTCTAGGTTAAAATCCACTTCTTCTGCTTCTGGTAAAACAGCAACTGTAATTGCGGAAGTGTGCACTCGTCCTTGTGATTCGGTTTCTGGCACACGTTGTACACGGTGAACGCCTGATTCAAACTTCAACATTCCATACAAGCCTAAACCAATAATTTCCATTGAAATTTCCTTGTATCCTTTTACTGTTCCTTCCGATGAATTAATTATTTCATATTGCCAGCCCATTTCTTTAAAGAACATGGTGTACATTCTAAAAATATCTTCTACAAAAATACATGCCTCGTCACCACCAGTTCCTGCACGTATTTCCATTATTGCATTTTTGTCGTCCTCAGGATCTTTAGGAATCAACATCATTTTAATCTCCTCCTCAATAATTGGGCGGCGAGTTTCCAATTCATCAATTTCCATTTTCGCCATTTCACGCATTTCTGGATCAGTTTCTTGTTCCAATAAATTACGTGAGCTTTTGATATTGGCTATTAAATTTCCATAATCTTTATAAATCTCATCTAAAGATTCTAAATCACGGTATTCCTTATTCAGTTTGACATACCGTTCCATATTAGAAATAATATCTGGATCGGTAATCATTTTTCCAACCTCCACAAACCGGTAATGAATGGCTTCTAATTTTGACAGTAAATCTGACATTCTAGCTTAATTTTTTAGTGCTGCAAAAGTAAGAGAAAAATCCCACGGAAGCAGGATTTCATAAAGATGCTTTGTCAATGTTTTCAATTGTGAAGTTGATTTAAATGATTGCATTTTTCTACTTCGGGTATTTTTGAAGATTAATATTGAAATGTGGATTCTTTTAATTTTCAACTACTTTTTCTTTAATAATTTCAAATAAAGGTATTCAACTTTATCTCTAGCCCATGGTGTTTTGCGTAAAAATACTAGACTAGACTTAATAGAAGGATCATTTTTAAAGCAATTGATATTAACTTTCAATGCTAATTCTTCCCAACCATAACGTTCAACTAGAACGTCTAAAACAGTTGCTAATTTCACTCCATGCATTGGATTATTGGGCTGTTGGTTATCCTGAGTGTTTTCTTGTTCTTGCGTATTTTCTTTATTCATGAGTTGTTGAATCTTCGTAGTTTGAATTTAACGAAGATACATTCAAATTTCAAGTAATCTAAAGAATTTTAATTCAAGTTTTTAGTTGACTTCTGTAAAATTAAAATTTGAGTTTTTTTACTATTTCCTTTTCAGCTAGTTATTCTGAGAAAGGTTAATTCCGTTTGTCTGTTTTTTTGCGTAAGAAATTTAGTACCCAAAACAGAAACTAAAATTATAAAACTTAATAAAAATTCGACCACCCAATTAAATGTGATTCTGAACTTTTCAGTAAAAAATATGATTTTCACGAACGACTTCGACAAAAGATAAAGTTAAATAAAACTTTTTTTTAATGTTTGAAAAAATAAAAACATCGGTTGGTTTTACCCTTAAAACTCCTTCTGTTGATAAAGCTCCGTGACACCCCACTATTGATAATTTATTAGCTCCGAGGCGGTAATCGCTTGATATTTTTGTAGTAATTAATTCATTTTAAACTCCTAAAGCAAAGATTGGTTTAGCGTATTGCCTAAAAAGACATATAATTCTGACGGCATTTTTAGCTGACTTTTTAGCGTAAAAAGAACAATCGCTTTAAAAAGTAAGAGACTTATGAAAACAATTAGATTTTTCTTTTCATCATTGAAATAATATAAGAAGGCGGTAAATTCCGCCTTCTTATAAATTGTATAATTAAAAGTTGTATTTCAAATTTACACCACCAAAGAAATTAATATTCATTGGGCTTGGCAAATAGGCATCGGGTAATTGATTTACAAAAAGCATTTGATAATGTTGAGCTCCAGTGATGTTATTAGCACCAAAATAAGTATCCAATTTGAAATGATTAAAAAATAATTTTGAATATCCAATTTTTGCATTTACTAATGAAAAGCCATCTGCTTCATTCAAATTATCAGAAGTATAAAACACTTTGTGTCTGTAAGAATAGGTTGCATTGGCATATAATCCCATTTTAGTAGCGAAATCAATTCCAGCATTAAAAGTAATTGGAGGAACACCAGGAACAAATTTATTACTGAAATCAACTTCCACTATTCCAGAATTTGTTGAATTTAGTTGTTGGAATCTGAAATCTTCATATTTAAAATAAGAATAAGCTAAATTTACGAAAGGCGTTAAATTTTTAACGATTCCATCTTCAGAACTTAAAACTGTGTACTTCAAAACTACTTCAATTCCTTTATTATTTTGAGTTCCACCGTTTGCCACATACGTGTAAGAAGTTGCAGTGTTTTCAACGTTGGGAACTGCTACAACTGTCATTTTATCGGTGTAAATAGCATTAAAAACAGCTAATTGATAATTCAATTTATTGTTTAGCAATGTTCCTTTTGTACCAACTTCAAACTGAGTTCCAATTTCGGGTCTTAAATTCGTGTTTAGTTCTCCCGTTAAAGGAATGTAGAAATAAGAACTTACTGGAGCTTTGTAACCCATTCCGTAAGATGCATAAACAGAAACTTTTTTATTGATGACTTTGTTGATCGCAACGTGCGGAGAAACCATTCCATTATAGGATTTGCTGTAAGTTGTTGGCTTATGAAGAACAGCTGGATTAGATGAATTATTTGAAGCCACGTAGAATCTATCATTTAATTCAATAGCCATATTTGAAATACCAACACCCACTGTCAAAGACAATTCATACGGCATAGTTAAAGTCCATTCTGTAAAATAAGAAGCTGTTTTAGAAATAGCCAAAGTGTTACTTCTCATCGGACCGATAAGGTTATCACCTGTTAAATTCAAACTGTCTTTTACCATCCCATAACCTATAGTTTGTGCATTTTGCTGTTGTGCTTCAATTCCAGTAACACCTGATAAATTAAACTTTTCGCCTAATTTCTTCGAGTAATCAAAGGTTGATCGTATACCAAAATTAACAGGTATTTTATCTGTCCATCCACCTGCTGAACTAAAATCCATTGCCATTCCAGTTGCAAAAATAGTTGTGGTATTAGATAAATTTTTCGAGAATTTGTACGTATGACCAAATCCAGCGCGAGCACTCATTACGTTTGAATGCGCATTGTTTTTGATGTAGGCAGGATTCCCAGTATAATTTAAGGTGTCATATTGACCAGCAGTTAACTCACCATTTCGTTCATCATAACTTTTACTATAACCAAAATAAACATTCATTGATTGTTTGTCATTGGCATCAAAAGTCCCAATAACATTCACGAAGTCCTTCGAGGAAGAAGTATGAGGCATAAATCCATCGAACTTCTGTTTGCCATAATTAACAAGTAAAGATGAACGCGCACCCCCAATTTGAAGGCTTGTCGTGTAGCGTTGTAAGCCATAACTTCCAAAAATCACTTCCTGTCCAATTGAAACTTTTCCAACTTCTGGTTTTATTGTTTTTAAATTCACAACTCCTGCAATTGCAAGACCATAAAGAGAACCAGATGGACCTTTCAACACTTCAACGTTTCCTATTGAACCAAAATCAAGGTCATCCATTAAGGTAATTCCCTCAGCATCAGTAATTGGAATACCATTTAAGTAAACTTTAGAACCTTGAGAATCAAAATTACTACTCACTCCCCGAGTTCCTCTTGCGCCATTTCCGTAACCTCTAATATTAAAAGATTGACCAGCTCCAAAAGTTCTTCGTTGCATTGTCACCCCTGGAATGTTTGTGTTAATGGCATCATCAAAAGATAATCCCGTTCCACGTTTGATTTCAGTAATCCCTAGCTTAGAAATAGAGCTTGGTTGGTACAGTAACTCTTTGTTTTTATTAGATGAAGCTGTAATTTCAATTTCACTTAGGTATTTTACACCTAAAGGTTTCATTACAATTAACAAGATTTCATCGCAATTTTTAACTTTTGCACTTGCATTCGTAAATTCTCTAGCAATCGCATTAATCGTTTGTGTCGCCTGACAATCAAAAGAAAAATAGCCATTTTCATCCGATTGTGTCGTTTTATTGTTTGTCAATCCAACTGTTGCACCAGCAATTGGATTACCATTTACCTCATCAACAACTCTACCTTGAGCTTGCTTTATTTGAGAAAAGGAATTGAAATTTAATCCAAATCCTATTATAATTAATATTATTTTTTTCATTGATTTATTTTAAAATAATTGATTGTAACGCCGTTTCGAGGACGTTTATAAATTGTTACCAATAGTACAATTATCGCATTCGTTCGAAATGACTAAATATTCTTGAATTTTTGAGGCGGCAAAACCTACTCTTTTATATCAAGATAAAGCGGCGTTTTAACTGAAAATGGAAATCTCAAATTAATAATAGAAGTTTCCCACTAAGAATTTCGTTTTAGTTAAAATGAAAGAATCCAAAAGGATAATTTTCAACCTTTTACATCCTTGCGCCTCTGTTTAATCAGAACAATTCTTGTTCAACTTCAAGATAAAATTTTAAAAGACAAATTCAACCACAACTAGTGACTAGTCGAACGTTAGTTCAAAAATTTCAACTGATTTAACTCCAACTAACTATTTGATTAAATAACAAAACACAAGATTGTTAAATAAAAAAAATTATTCTTTTACAACTCGATTTTACTGTTGTGTAAACAAGAGCTGTCAGTTAATTAAAAAAAGATGCTAGTTGTGAATTATTAGAACACGATTTTAACCCAAATTTTGGGGAGGAGGAAGAACTATTTCTAGTTTTAAATTTGAGAATTGCGTATTTTTAGAATAAACCTTTGTTTTTTCGAGTGGTAGTTGAATTAACGCATATTCTACTTTCTCGGAATCTAAAATCAAGGGGTTTTCAAGTATTTTTAACCACTGCTTAATTGGGGAATCAGACACTAAATTGTCAAAAGTTGATGTGTCTAGTTTGGCAAACAAAACTGTTTCTTGAACGTCATTTATACACAATAAACGGTAACCTTTTTTAGTTTTAAATTTATAAACAACGTCGAATAAATGCTTGTTTAATTTAAATTCATGCAATTTTATCCATGTTAATTCTTTGAGTTCTTTTTTTGTGAAATTAAATTCAATCAAATTAGACTCCGAGATACTGTGCTTAATTACAGATTTGATTTCTTTTCTAATGCGACGACTTTCCAACTCAAAAAAAGTAGAAAAACCAAAAATTTGCCAACCTGCAACCATTAAAACTGTTATTGCAACAATTCTTCGCATGTGCAAATTTAGTTTTACTTTTCAGAAACAATCTGAATGTTTCATAAATAATATCACTAAATATACTTTTTTATTACCTATACATTCGTAATCAATTAATTACGATAAAATATACATTAATCGTTTTTTCGTTCTTGGTGTCTAAATCCCTCAATATTTAAGGAAAAAGTATTTTTGATGACTAGTTGAAATTATTTTACTTCAATTTTGAAAGTATAAAACGAAAGAAATTCATTTTAAAATTCAAACCCTAAAATTCTCAAAATAACAATTGGAGCCTTTATTCTTGTTCGTAAATTCGAAGTTTATTGGTCAATACTTTTAATTCATCTTGTAAAGCTCGTTGATTTGCCAATAAATTAAAGACAATATCAATTCCTTCAAGATTCAGGTTCAACTCGTTATGTAATCTGATAATCTTTTCAAGATCACTGATTTGGTCTAAATGAATAAATTGATTTTGCTCAATCCATTCGAGTTGAATCAATCCCATTTCGTTTAATTCATCAATAAATGAAATTTCTATTTCGTAATGCAAACACAGAACGTGGGTCGGTATTAAATTTTCTAAATTCATCTTGATTGCATTTTTTGTAATTCCTTGAATAACTCAATTTCCTTTTCACTTAAATTCGTTGGTGTTTTCAGGTGATACGTGATAATCATATCACCAAACTCACCTTCTTTTTTGTAAATTGGAAATCCTTTTCCTTTTAATTTACCTTTCGTCTCATTTACCGTTCCTGCCTTTATCTGCAATTTTATTTTACCATCAAAAGAATCTACCGTAATTTCTCCGCCCAAAACTGCGGTGTAAAGATCCAAATCTACATTTTGATATAGATTGTTGCCCTCACGTTTGAAATGTGTGTGATTATTGATATTGAACTTAATAAATAAATCTCCATTTGGACCACCGTTCATTCCCAATCCACCTTTTCCTTTGATTTTAATCACTTGACCATTTTCAACCCCTGCCGGAATGGAAAGTCGAATTTTTGCGCCATTTACAGTTAATATTTGCTGTTGTGTTGTATAAATATCTTTCAACTCAAGCTCCAATTCTGCGTTATAATCCTGCCCTTTAAACTTTTGACTTTGCCCCTGATCAAAAGAAGACCTTCCACCACCAAACATCGACTCAAAATAATCGGAATAATCATTGTTTGAATAGCCTTGCTGTCCAGATTGCTGTTGCGAATACTGCTGTTGTTGCTGACTCCTAGCCTTTTCAAACTCTTCCCCATGCTTCCAATCTTTTCCATACTTGTCGTATTTCTTGCGGTTTTCAACATCACTTAAAACTTCGTTTGCCTCATTTAATTCTTTAAATTTCGACTCCGCTTATTTGTTTCCAGGGTTTAAATCTGGATGGTATTTCCGTGCTAGCTTTCTGTAAGCGGATTTAATTTCCGTTTCAGTAGCTGTTTTGGAAATATTCAAGGTTTTATAATAATCTATAAATTCCATTTATCACAATTGATTTTCGTACGTAGTGTTTAAAATTCACACAACAGAGTTATGTAAACGAATCTTCCCTTATATTCTCTCGGAAAAGTAAGTGAGCCACTGATTAGGGAACTTACAACTCTTTGCATTTATAATTCATATAAATTTACATTTTATAAGTGGATAAAGTACACTGCTACAAGGAAAAATTCGATTGTAATTTTTAACCACAACTCATTTAAGTTTGTTTTTTCTACAACCTCTTTTTCCATTCCGTTAAAGCCTCAGCGGCAGAAGTCTTCTTGAACGGTCCTTCCATCCAGCTGCACACCAAAAGGACTGTAATTGATGAAGTTAGTTATGCCAATCACGAATCCATCAACGATTCCGTCCGTATTAGAATCTACGCCAACTTTGATGTCATTAAAAACCATTAAAACGTTACCTATCCCGATAGTAATCGGGAGATTTGAAAAATCGTAATATTTCGTGCCTAAAACTTGGGTGTAATTTTGGGTAATTGTCGCGGTTAGCACGTTTATAGAATCCTGTTTTGAGCCCAATCTCGACGAGCCAAAAATGTTGCGTTCTTTCAAATTAAACTGCGCTGTTTCAGAAGCAACTTCGTGGTCGTAGGTGGAAATTTGGTTGCCCTGCGCATCGCGGATGTAGTAAGTTGAGCGTTCCAAAGTTGTTCCTGTGTTGTCGTAAATGTGTTTCGCAATGCGGTTTCCCATGGCTTGATAATCGCCATCAAAATACTCCAAACTAAAAGCAAAAATATCCTTCGCAAACGGTACTATTTACGCCCGAAAAACCGTCTAGTCCTAAGTCTTTTGAGTTGTCCATGGTGTTAATTCCTTTCATCCAACCCTGAAAGTTATAAAAATAATCGAACCCTTGCAACTGTTTGTCTCCAATTTCTGTTCGGGCAAGTGGACGGTGGGCGTAATAGAAATCACTAAATATCGAACACTTTAATAAAAACAAAAATCGGAGACTCAGTCAATTTTGACTAAACCTCCGATTGAGTGGTCCCACTTGGAATCGAACCAAGCACCTACTGATTATGAGTCAGTTGCTCTAACCGAATGAGCTATAGGACCGTTCCGAATTAAATCGGACTGCAAAAATAATACTTTCTTTGATTTTTCAAACGAAAACTTAACAAATTTACTTTTAAAGCTTGATTTTTTCTAACTTCAATTCCTAACTTTACAGCATGAAACGCTGGTTTTTATTCTTTCTAATACATCTTACTTTTTGTGCTCAAAGTCAAATTAAAGACAGACAGAATAACAGTTACACAACTCAAATTATTGGAAATCAAGTGTGGATGTGTGAAAATTTAAAAACAACCGTTTTTAACGATGGCACTTTAATTCCTTTTATTTCAACATCAAAATCTTGGATGGAATCTAAAGTTCCGGCATTTTGCTTCTATGAAAATAAAGCTGAAAATCGTAATATTTATGGCTTACTGTATAATTTTTATGTTGTTTCCTCCCAAAAAATATGTCCAGTTGGCTGGCACGTTCCATCAAAATCTGAATGGGATACACTAATTTGTTTCGCTGGTGACGAACAAACTGCAGCTCAATTTCTAAAAAGTGGTGAGCTTTGGAGTGAAAATGGAAACGGTTTAAATCAACTTAAATTTTCGGCTTTGCCTAGCGGAGGAAGAAAATACACTGGTGTTTATGGCGATTTGCGGACTCAGGGTTCGTGGTGGTCGTCTACTGAAGAACATACTTTGGAGAAAAAGAAAGACTACGCCCTAAGTTTTCAAATGATTTATTGGAATTCTAACGTGATTTCGTGGATTAATAAAAAGCAAGAAGGTTATCCAATTCGGTGTGTGAAAGATTAATTGATTAAAATTGTAACCTGTAAACGAAATTTGGGAAGAATCCTATTTGGTAAGCAATATTGATACTATTTGAACTCGAATTGTAACGCTCTGCGAAAATATTCTTTCTGTTCGTCACATTATTGATATCGAAAGACCAAGATTGAGAAATTTTGCGCTTTTTGGCGTTCATCGTGTAGCCCAATTTGACATCCAATCGCATGAAATCTGGATACTTTTCCGAATAAGCATAAGCGTCACCTTTTAAAACTTGAAATTGAACTAATTGCGACAATTCTAGATTTATAGGAGTGTAAAAACGTCCACCTGCATGTGTAAATTTAACATCTAAAGCAATCGTATTTCGTTTTTCTTTACCCAATTTAAACTCCTTCCCAATCAATAAATTGTAAACATATTGACCATTAAACGCTGTGTTTCGCTTGATTCCGTCAGATGCTATGTATGTAGATTGATACAAAGAACCAGTTGCCAAACCATAAAATCCTTTAGTGAAAAAACGCTCAATAGTCAACTCAACACCATAATTTTCTCCTGTTCCTTGATTTACTAAATCTGTTTTATTATTCGGGAAAAAAGAAGCTCCAGCATTCAACATTGAGTAACTTGACGGAATTTTTTGAACTGGAACAGAGCTTAAGTATTGATAATAAATCTCGGTTTTAAAACGCCAACTTTTAAATGGTAAAATCTCGTATCCTAAAACAAGTTGTTGACTGCGAGAAAAATCCATATTTCTATTTAATTGCTGAACACCACCTTGATTATCAAAAGATTGATAGAAATAAGAATCTAAAGGTTGCATTTGGCTGTGCATTCCATAACCAAAACTTAAATTACTACTCTTAGAAAATTGATACTTCACTCCTACTCTTGGCTCGATGGAATAAGACGAGTTGAGGGTTAAAAATTGCGTATGCAGACCTAAATTGAGGGTTAATTCGTTCGTGAAGTTATACTTTGAATGAACATACGCTTGAATTAATCCCGTTTTTTGATTTGAATTCCAATACTCTATCCATTCAACGGAATTTTCCCGATTTCTGTAATATAAATTTATAGAAAGCAACTCAGCAATTATTCCTGTTTTGACAAACAACTTAGCACTTATTTTAGAATTGAAAGACGTATTTAAGGTGAAATTTGCCCGCTTTGTTTTGTTCTCAATCGTTCGAATTGGTTCACTTAAAGGATTTAAACTGTCTTGTAAATAATTCGAGCCCGCGTAATTAACTCCAACAACAGTATTAAAATACGATTTTTCATTCACCCGAATAACGTGTTTTACACCGAGTAAACCAATTTCGCTTGTAAAGTAACTATCGCGATTTGGAAAGGCAAAAAGATCTGTGCTATCCACTTTGTCGTGGGTGAAATCAATGCGACTTAAAGCACCAATTCCGAAAAAAGTAAATTTTCCAATTTTTGAATTCCCCAAATTAATTTTAAATGACAAATCTTGATAATAGGGAGTTGCGGCCGTTCCAATTGGCAAACCTATTGCTTGTGCCACACTTGTAAATCCATAGCGGTAAGCAACAAGATACGATGAGCCATTGTCTTTTTTAATCGGCCCCTCTGTAACCAATTCAAAACCTGTCAAAACACCGAATTGAAAGGTATGTTCACGTTTTTCACTATTTCCATTCCGCAATCCAAGATCAAAAACACCCGCGTTTGCATTACCATATTCAGCAGGAAACGCCGAAGTCATGAAATCAGAATTGCGTAAAAGATTGGTGTTTATTGCTGAAACAGGTCCACCCGTCGTTCCTATTGTTGAAAAATGATTGGGATTGGAAATGTTTAATCCTTCAATGCGCCATAAAACTCCGACAGGTGAATTTCCTCTAATTACTAAATCATTACGAGAATCGTCAGGAGAACTTACGCCTGCAAAATTGGAAGCTAAACGGGCAGGGTCCGAACGTCCGCCAGCATATCGGTTAACCTCTTCCATCGAAAATGAGCGACCACTTACACTTGTTAACTCATTATTTAAACCATTTTTTTTAACAGTTACGGTTACTTCGCCAATTTCTGAGACCGATTCTTCTAGTAAAACATCTAAAATCGTTTCCTTTCCTGAAGAAACTAGAATATTTGAAATTGTCGCATCTCTGTAACCAAAATAAGAAATTTTTAGCGTGTAACGACCAGGAGCAACCTCTGAAATCTTGTATTTTCCATTTACATCTGTTCGAGTAATTTTCAATGGATTTGAATCTATAATTTGAATTGTTGCGCCAGGAATCGTTTGCTGTGATTGCTTATCAGAAATTGTCCCTTTGATATTTTGTAAATTTTGAGCAAAATATAAATGATTAATTCCAGAAAAAAGTAAAGTGATTAAGAAACTGCCAAAAACTGATTTCATCCATCTAATTTGAAAGGCAAAGATAACTTCAATAAATAAGCAAATTGGAATAACTTTAGTTGAATTTCAGAGTTGCGTAACACCTTCTATTTTGATTATTTAAGATGCGTTTTAATTACAAAATGAAAATCTAGTTTTATTTCAAAAGTTTAAAAAACAAACACTTAACAAGATAGACTTAAATTTTTTAATCACTATACGGAATTAACTATTTTTGAAAATAATTAAAGAATAATTAAGAGGATTTCAAAGTTGGAATGGGTTAAACACTTTTGTAAAGCAGATAAAAGAATTGAAAATTACCTCAGTGTTTAAAACAAAAACAAATTGCTTGATAGTTAATAAACAAGAATCCAAGACTTCTAAAGTTTGATTTCGACATCAATGACTGGATTGTTAAATTGGATCAAAAAAGAGTTACTGTTTAAAAAGTAAGGAATAATTTTATCATTTACTTACAGGAATTTGGTTGTCACTACCGTCGTTTTTAAAAACAGTTGGCTTCCCAAAGTCTAACACAGAAAAAGTTTAGGCTTTAAAAAGAAAGACAAAATTCGATAAAAAAGTTATTTCTTGGTGGTAGTGTTGCTAAAGTGATCACTTTAATCAATTTTTAACAAAATCATAACTTAAAAAATACACCGAAACTATTTTATCTTTAAGTTTGTAGTATAAAAATTTCATGATGGAAAACACTTCACACAAAAACACAAAATTAGTACAGTATTCAACTATTGCAGCAGCTTTGATTGCAACTTCAACTGTAAATGCACAAGCTATAAATATCGATGTTAACCCAGATGTTGTAATTGACTCTTTATCTGCCCCTTATCAATTGGATTTTAACAACGACGCTACACCAGAGTTAAGTTTTGGTGTTCAATATTTATCTGGAGCAGATTCCATGAGTGGTGTTGCGTTTACTTATCTTGGAACTGGAGGGTCAGTTGTTAGTAATACTGGAGTTACGCTAATAGGTGCTATTGATAGTAATTCATCTTTTGCTCCAACAGTTTTAAATACAGGTGATGCTGTTTCTGCAGCTGCTAACTTTGGAGGCTCTTCAACAAATGCACTTGCAATTAACGGTGTTGTTAATGCTGGCCTATTAGGTACTTTTCCAATTACACAAGGAGCATTTTTAGACCAAAATTATAAATACTTAGGTGTCAAATTTACTGTTGGAGCAAACACACATTATGGTTGGGTTCAATTGTCAATTCCTGTTAGTGCTGAAACAATTACTATACACGGTTATGGATATAATCAAACTCCAGATGCTGCCGTTAATGCAGGTGAAGCAGGAAATCCTGCTGGATTAGAAAACGTAGCTGTTGAAGATAAAGTAACGTTCCTGAATTCATTGATTGATTCTAAAATTAATGTTACGCCAGATTTAATCGGTGGAGAAATTAATTAGTAAGCATGTCAGGACAAATCATTAAAACAATAAAAATTACAGACATTCAAACAGTTATTACTTTTGACGGGATGGATACTGGAATTTACATGGTAAATGCGAAATTTGATGCAGGTTCAGTTACCAAAAAAGTTTATGTGAAATAATTAAACTTTACATTTATATAAAAAGCTACCCTTTGGAGTGGCTTTTTTTTTTGTTTAAATTGTTACATTTATACCAAAATTATATTAAATGAAAAATAACTATTGGTTTTTGCTATTTGTTGTAGTTAGTTTTTCATCCATTTCGCAAATTTCAATCAACGAAGGAAGTAATAAAAATTACACCCAAATTCTTGACGAATTCAATGACAAACCCGATTGGATTGAATTACACAATGCTTCTAATTCGGTTTACAACCTTTCTGGTTATTATTTAACGGATAATTTAAATCAGCCTCAAAAATGGCCATTTCCGACAACAAGCATAAATCCAGGTGCGTTTAAAATCGTTTTTTGTAGTGGTAAAAATAGAAGCGAAACACCCGCATTTAATTTTTCACTTTCACAACAAAACTATACACCAACTGATGGCTGGAACACCCATTACTTTAATAGTCCTTTTAATTGGGATGGTGTTTCTAACGTGATTCTAAATATTTGCTCATACAATAGCACGCAATATACCTTGAATTCAATTTTCAGACAGTCGGAAACTTCCTACCCTTCCACAAGTGGTGCTTTCGTTGACGGAAGTCCCGCAGCTTGTAATTCAAATTTAGGGCAGCTTTACAACCAACGACCAAATGTGCGTATAAATGGAATTACAATTGGAGAAGGGCAAATTCAAAATGGAAATACCGATTATCCTGCACCTTATGGAAATTATTATTGGGGAGCACGGCATCAACTACTTTTTAGAGCAAGCGAACTTCAAGCTGCAGGTTTAAACGCTGGTCTATTTAATAACCTAGCTTTTGATGTTGTAACATCAGCTGGAGAATTTTACAACTATATTGACTTTTCTTTTTTAGCAACCAATTTAACAGAATTAAAAAATGATTTTTTGCCAGAAACAGGTAGTAAACTTCATACTAATTTTAAAATTGACCCTACTGGAGAAACTGTTTACCTCCTTAATTCTAATCAAGAAGTTATAAGTAGCCTGAAAGTTAAAAGTCCAAAAACAGATATTTCAGTTGGACGTTTTCCAGATTCTTCAAATGAAATCAAATGGATGAATGGCACTCCAAATCAAAGCAATAACGAGGCAAATACTTACATAGACTCATTAAAACCCCCTGTGTTTTCAAAATATTCAAGTATAAATTCGGATCCGTTTCAACTCGAAATTCAAAATCCAAATACTGTTTCAAGTAAAATTGTTTACACATTGAATGGCTCCACTCCTACCCCAAATTCAACAACTTACACTAATCCGATAAGCATTTCAGCAAATCAAGTTGTCAATTCAAAAATAGTTCCGATTGGTATTTCTGATTTGCTTCCAAGTGAAAATACCGTAGCTACTTACTTATTTAATACTTCGCATACAACATCGATATTATTGGTAACGACCGATAACTCAAATTTATATGGATCAAATGGTATTTTTGACAATCCAAATTCAGATGACATCAAACAGGCTTACGCTTCTTATTTAACAGATGCTGAAAATCATCCATTACTTTTTTCTCAAAAAACTGCCATCAGAATGGATGGAGGTGCCGGCGGAAGTCGTGGAAATCCCCAGCGCTCTTTTCGTTTGTCTTTTGATAATGGCGCATTGGGTGGTGGAGTTATAAATCATCAATTAATTCCAAATCGTCCAAATCGCACCAAATTCAGTGATATTTATTTACGAAATGGGAGCAATCAATGGTTGAGATTACCTTATAAAGATGCATCACAAGTTTACATGATGAGTCAAGGTACGAACAATTATTATTCAGGCTACCGACCAGTTAGCGTCTATATCAACGGAGAATATTTTGGACTTTACGAATTAAGAGAAAAATTCAATTCAGAGTATTTTGATGTTTACGACCAACAACCAAAAAAGGACTCTATCGAGATTTTATCATTAAGTTATTTTTACGGAAGTATGTTGAGAGCGGTTGAAGGAGACGTTACTAATTTCTGGTCTTCCTACGATAACTTTTTAATGATTAGCCCGACGAGTTCAACTTTCATGGAAAATACAGATCAATATTTTGATTTAAAGCATTACACAGACTATATTATTTCTGAATCATGGATGGGAAATATTGATTGGCCTCAAAACAATATCAAAATTTATCGTTCAGACAAAAGTAACTATCGTTGGCGTTTTGCTTTAATAGATTTGGAACTTGCAATGCAACCAAACGGCTGGACAAGTTGTACTTATAATCATATAAGTTACATGAAAAATCAAAGTACAAATAATCCTTACATCAATATTTGGTTGCGTGGAATTCAAAATCCTGATTACAAAAACTATTTTATCAATCGTTTTGCAGATCAAATCAATACGAGTTATAAAACAAGCAGTTTACTAGAAATCGAACAGGCATTTTTTGATGGAATGAATCCTGAAATGCCGAAAGAATTTGCTCGTTGGGGAGATCCTGATAATATAGATGGGCAAATGAGTTATTTTACAAATAATCATTTAGCTTTTAGAGATGAGCTTTCTTGTCGAAATTTAGTAATTCAAAATCAATTGGTTTCAGAATTTAATTTGGTAAAAAAAAATGATTTAACAATATCAGTTTTCCCTATTGACAAGGGAGAAATTCAACTAAACACAATAAAACCAACTATTTATCCTTGGAGCGGTATTTACTTTGATGGTGTTCCTGTAAAATTGACTGCACAAGCAAAACCTGGTTTTAAGTTCTCTCATTGGGAGCCTAACGCATTTATAACAGACACTTTAAATCCTGTTTTTGAAGGAAATATTTCTACAAATAGCGCATTTTTTAAAGCCATATTTGAAAAAGTTCCCGATGGACCAAGTATTCAATTTTCGTTGTTTCCAAATCCAACGTCTAACGAAATTCAACTTCAGCATAACAACGAAACCATTGCAAAGGAATGCAGTTTTGAAATTTTTGATTTAAGTGGAAGAATTCTAAGTCAAGGAAAATTTAGTTCAGAAAGCCTTACAACTCCAATAAATGTTAGTCAATTCAGAAGTTCTATGTATTTTGTTAGAATTCTCAGAAATGAGATTCCTACTGATGTGATTAGGTTTGTAAAGAATTAAAAGATTTTTAGGATAAAAAAA
>Ga0105050_10003765_pt1 | contig 20765 bp, 19 predicted proteins | sample FRY01_FD_78088 | JGI IMG/M metagenome (GOLD analysis project Ga0105050, IMG submission 78088) | Freshwater microbial communities from Lake Fryxell liftoff mats and glacier meltwater in Antarctica - FRY-01 | ecosystem: Environmental > Aquatic > Freshwater > Ice > Glacier meltwater ...
AGTACAACTGAATATCTGTTCTAGGAAGATCTTTCCAGTAATGGAATGTGGCCCCGTCGTCTAGCGGCCTAGGACTCTGCCTTCTCAAGGCAGCTACGAGGGTTCGAATCCCTTCGGGGCTACGCTACACGTACTGAAAGGGGGAATGTGATGCTGGTGTCTGATTCTAAAACTAAGGTAAAAGTGAAACGTCGTATTCCAAATATTGTGGATCTGGCATCTTTACTAAAGTTTAGAAAACCAATTTGGAATGCAAAAAAGCGTAGATTAACTCGAGCGCTGACAATTTATGATCTACGAATAATCGCAAAACGCAGAACACCGCAAGCCCCTTTTGATTACACCGATGGCTCAGCTGACCAAGAGATAAGTCTTACTCGTGCTCGTAAAACTTTTGAAGAAATTGAATTTTCTCCAAACGTACTGAGAGATGTTTCTAAAGTAAATGCATCTGTAACGATGTTAGGAAAGTCGCATTCATTACCATTTGGAATTGCAGCAACTGGCTTTACTCGAATGATGCAGACTGAAGGAGAATTTGCTGGCTGTACTGCTGCCGCTGACGCAGGAATACCATTCACGCTTTCAACAATGGGAACTCGATCGATAGAAGATGTGGCAATTGCCGCACCTCATGGTCGTAATTGGTTTCAGTTGTATATGTGGAAAGATCGGGATCGATCGATGGCGTTGGTCGAGCGAGCAAAGGCAGCTGGTTTTGATACCTTGGTTTTGACAGTTGATGTACCAGCAGCTGGTGCGCGACTGCGTGATATTCGAAATGGGATGACGATTCCTCCTTCGCTGACATCAAAAACAATTATTAATGCGATCCCTCGACCAGCTTGGTGGATGAATTTTCTAACTACAGATCCATTAAAGTTTGCATCTTTAGATTCCTGGAACGGGACAGTCGCAGAACTTCTTGACTCTATGTTTGACCCAACGATTACCTATGAGGACTTGAAGTGGATTCGAAAGAATTGGCAGGGCAAACTCGTCGTAAAAGGGATTCAAAATGTAGACGATGCAGTGAAATCTGTAAGTGCTGGGGCTGATGCAATAATTTTATCTAACCACGGTGGCCGGCAGTTAGATCGTGCGCCTGTGCCATTTTTATTACTCCCAGAAGTGCGTAAAAAAATTGGCAATACAGCGGAGCTACACATAGATACCGGAATTATGCATGGAGCCGATATAGTCGCAGCCCTTGCCAATGGCGCACATTTCACGTGGATAGGCCGGGCTTATTTGTATGGATTAATGGCTGGTGGCCGTGATGGTGTTGATCGCACAATTGAAATCTTGAGTACGCAGATTTATAGAACGATGAAATTGCTAGGCGTTAATTCAGTTTCAGATTTGAATCCTTCACACCTTCGCGCAATTAACAGTGTTCGCACTTCCACCGTCTAATGCTATTTACGATCAGATTTAGTGAGATTCTCGATTCACGTCAGCGCCACTAGATCCAATCAAGAAATCTAAATCAGCCCCCGTATCTGCTTGCATTACGTGATCAATATAAAGTCGTTGCCATCCACGATCAGGATCTGCATAAGCACTTTGAGTCGTAATTGAGATGGACCGTTGACTCAACTCTTCTTCGGAAATTTTCACATTTAATGTTCGTGCAGCCACGTCGAGTTCAATAATGTCGCCACTTCGAATTTTAGAGAGCGGTCCACCCGCTGCTGATTCTGGCGCAACGTGCAAAATGACGGTGCCATAAGCAGTTCCACTCATACGACCATCACAAATTCGCACCATATCTTTGACGCCACGCGATATTAATTTACCTGGAATTTTCATATTTGCGACCTCTGGCATTCCGGGGTAACCCTTGGGGCCGCATCCACGCAGAATCAGAACCGAATCTTCGGTAACTTCTAAATCAGGCGAGTCAATTCGAGTATGAAAATCTTCAATACTTTCAAAGACTAGTGCTGGTCCAGTATGTTTTAGGAGCGCTGTAGTTGCTGCAGCAGGTTTAATTACCGCACCTAGCGGTGCGATATTTCCTCTAAGAACTGCAATTCCAGCGGCTTTTTGTAGCGGAGCATCAACTGTCTTAATTACTTCGTGATCAAAGATTTCTCCGTCACCAATACTCGAAATTAAAGTAGTACCAGTCACTGTGATTGCTGTGCGATTGAGAATTTTATCTAATTGCCGCAAGACCGCACTTAATCCACCTGCGCGATAAAAGTCCTCCATCAGATACTTACCTGATGGTTGCAAATTTACGAGCAAGGGAATGTGTGAGCCGATTCGATCGAAGTCATCAAGAGTAAGATTTACTCCAAGCCGGCCAGCAATAGCTAGTAGATGAACAACTGCATTGGTAGATCCACCGATTGCCGCCAGCACGAGGATTGCATTTTCAAAAGCAGCCTTCGTCATTACTTGACTAGGTTTTAGATCGGCTTGAACCATCTCAACTATTCGATGACCACTTTTATGAGCCGCTTGCAATAACCGACTATCTGGTGCGGGAATGCCAGCAACACCAGGAAGCGTCATACCAAGTGTTTCAGCAAGTATACCCATGGTTGATGCAGTTCCCATTGTGTTGCAGTGACCGCGAGAGCGAATCATTGCCGACTCAGAATCTAAGAACTTAGCTTTACTCAGTAATCCGGCACGAACTTCTTCACTCATACGCCACACATCGGTTCCGCAACCAAGGGGCGAACCTTCAAATGTCCCAGTTAGCATTGGGCCGCCAGGCACAACAATGGATGGTAAATCTACTGAAGCGGCACCCATAAGAAGCGCTGGAATTGTTTTGTCACAACCACCTAATAAAATAGCGCCATCTATTGGATTAGCACGCATCATCTCTTCGGTTGCCATAGCTGCCATATTTCGCCAGAGCATCGCGGTAGGTCGGACTTGTGTTTCACCGAGTGAGATCATTGGCAGATTAAGTGGAACGCCTCCTGCTTCCCAAATTCCATTCTTAACGCTTTGCGCAATTTCATCAAGATGGGTATTGCAAGGAGATAAATCTGATGCAGTATTTACAATTGCAATCTGAGGGCGCCCATCAAAAGATGAATCTGGATTGCCACGTCGCATCCACGCGCGATGAATATAGGCATCTCTGCCATCACCTGCGTACCAGTGTGAACTTCTCACTTGATACTCCTTTAACTGAGGTGCTGGAATCGTAGCCTTATTACGGATATTTCGTCTACCATTAGCATCACTATGAGGGCATTCGTTGTTCATTCGCCCAAAAAATCTAGTATTGATGAAGTTGAAACTCCTCGAGCAATCCCAGGCCATGTTGTTGTTGATATTGCACGTGCTGGAGTTTGTGGCACTGATATCGAATTTTTTAATGGCGAGATGGCTTATTTTGAAACTGGTGAAGCTAAATATCCAATGCGATTAGGTCACGAGTGGTGTGGGACTGTTGCACTTGTCGGAGACGGTGTTGATAAGACTTGGATTGGTAAACGAGTCACTGGCGATACGATGCTCGGATGTCAAAAATGTAAACGATGCCTTTCGGGTTTGCAGCATGTGTGTGCGCAAAGATATGAAATTGGAATTAGAAATGGTTGGCCTGGCGCCCTTGCTGAAAAATTACTTGTACCAACTTTTGCCTTATATGAGTTACCAGACACTATTGATGACACAATCGGAGCATTAATAGAACCAGGGGGAAACTCACTTCGAGCGGCACAAGCGGCACAAGCGGCACCAGGAAAAAAAGTATTGGTGTGGGGAAGTGGAACTATTGGATTACTTACGGCCCAATTTGCTCTCGCTTTGGGGGCCCGAGTCCACATGGTTGGCCGAAACAAAGAGACACTTTCACTTTCAAAAGAGTTAGGCGTGCACTACGCCACCCAGCAATTCGAAGAAGTAGATGGTGGATTTGATGCAATTATTGACGCTACAAATAGTTCTGAGATTCCTTCAGAAGCCCTATCGCGAGTGGAACCAGGTGGTCGTTTGGTCTACATCGGAGTTTCTAGCCTGCCCAGTAATATAGATAGCCGTTCCTTGGTCTTAAAAGATGTCACAGCGATCGGAATACTCTCAGCTTCTCCGGGATTAAAAGGAGCGATTGATTTTTATTCTCGACGAGAAATTGATCCTCGTCCTATTGTTGCCGCAACAGTTGGTTTAGCACGAAGCTCTGACGTTCTATCAGGAAAAAAAATAGCCGGATCTGGTCCCGGGCCAAAAATTCATATTAATCCGCGAATTTAATAAAATGCAGATTCGTGCAATTTCCGACGTCATCTCTGATCTTGGTGAGGGACCACTGTGGAACCCAAAAAATAATTCCGTGATCTGGACCGATATTACCCAAAAAACTTATCACGTTGCAGATTTTATCTCTGGTACCACCCAAAGCTTCCCGGCCCCATCAATGATTGGAGCTTTAGCACTGACGAAGAGTGAGGATTTGATTGCAGCAACTCAGGAAGGATTTTCAAGTGTTAGCTTAAGCGGTATTTTTACGACACTTCATAAATTTTTAAAGAGTGACATGCGCATGAATGATGGCAAAGTTGATCCTGTTGGAAGATTCTGGGCTGGAAGCTTGGAGCTCTCATTCGAAGAAAATCGCGGAAGTTTATATGTTTTAGAAAAAAATGGGACGTATCGAACAGTGATAGAGAATTTAACGTTATCAAATGGTATGGGTTGGAGCCCAGGGGGCCAATACTTTTATTACATTGATAGTGTGCCCGGAATCTTGAGACGTTTTGACTATGAATCAAACAATGGAAAAATTATAAATCCAATTGACTTGGTGGTATTTGATACATCTCAAGGGATACCTGATGGAATGTGCGTAACGTCTGACGGACACATTTTCGTTGCCTTATGGGATGGTGGTCGTATAGAAGTCTACGACCCAAGTGGCAATAAAGTCTCAAATATTGAAGTTGGCGTTAGTCGCCCTACTTCTTGCACTTTTGGTGGACAGAACAATAAAACTTTAATTGTTACTACAGCAAGTCAAGGTATTGATCGAATAAAAGAGCCTTTAGCCGGCAAAGTACTTGCAATAAATGGTTTGGGATTTAGTGGACTACCAGTACAAAGATATGGTTGAGTACGTTTTACACCGTGGGTGTGAAATTTTAGAGGAAGCGTTGGAACTTTGAGACTTGCACGCATCGGGGAAATTGGTAAAGAGCGTCCCTCAATCATCGTGGGTAAAACAGTGATTTTTGTCGACTCTCTAATATCTGATTGGTCACGTGAAGCCTTAGAAGATGGAGCATTTAATCGAGTTGTTCAAGCTGATTTGAAATCTTTACCAAGTGAACCGCTTGGAAAGAATCGAATTGGTGCACCTATAAAAAATCCAACAAAGGTTATTTGCGTTGGATTAAATTATTTGGGACATATTAAAGAGTCAGATGCTCAAACTCCCGAAGAACCAATTATTTTCATGAAAGCGCCAGACACGGTCGTTGGCCCTAATGATTCAATTTTGATTCCACCTAGTAGTGACGCAACTGACTATGAAGTTGAGCTCGCTGTCGTTATTGGCAAGAAAGCTCTTTACTTAGATTCGGTAGATCAAGCCTCTAAACATATTCTGGGTTATTCAGTTAGTCAGGACATAAGTGAGCGCCACTGGCAACTTGAGCGCTCAGGTCAGTGGGTTAAAGGCAAATCATTTCCAACATTTAATCCAATTGGACCATTTGTAGTTACTCCTGATGAGATCGATGGATCAAATCTTCGTTTATGGTGCAGCGTTAATAATGAACTGCGTCAAGATTCAAATACAAATGATCTACTCTTTGGAATTAATCACATAATTTGGTATGTCAGCCAATTTATGGAGTTACATCCGGGAGACATTATTAATACTGGAACACCTTTTGGCGTGGGTCTGGGTTTTAAACCGCCCCGCTACTTAAAAGTTGGGGATATTCTTAAAACTGGCATTGAAGGCATTGGGGAGATTGAATCTATTTTGGTTGCGACTTCGAGAGGTCAAAGTTAAATGAGTCGAAGCTTCGCTGGATTTACAGTTGTTATTACCGGTGCTGGTTCTGGGATTGGCCTAGCTGTTGCAAAAAAATTCAAAAACGAAGGTGCGAATATTTATGGCTTGGATCTAAAAGCTGGCGAAATCGAATCTTTTGGTACATGGATACAGTGTGATATCGGTAGCGATGAATCAGTCGAGAAAGCATTTGAACTATTATCTAAAAAGACTTTGAAAATAGACGTTTTGATAAATAATGCTGGAATCGGTGCTCAAGGAAGTGTTGAATCAGCAACAACTCAAGAGTGGAATGAAGTTTTGAATATTAATGTTATTGGAACTTCTCGTATAAGTGCAGCTGCGCTTCCACTATTGCGAAAAAGTGCTGATGCAGTAATCGTGAATACATGCTCAATCGTTGCAACTAGTGGCTTTTCTAATCGAGTGATCTACAGTGCAAGTAAGGGTGCGATTTATTCTCTAACCTTAGCCATGGCAGCGGACTTATTGTCAGAAAAAATTAGAGTTAATTGTGTAAATCCAGGAACTACCGAAACACCTTGGATTGGGAGATTATTAGCGCAATCTGACGACCCAGTAAAAGAGCGGGCTGCGCTAGAAGCGCGACAGCCGATTGGCCGACTTATTACTGCAGATGAAGTTGCGAATGCAATTATTTATCTAGCCCACCCCGAACAAAAATCAACTACTGGGACGGTTTTAGCAGTTGATGGCGGCCTCCATAGTTTGAATATTCCAAAGCCATAGCGCATGCGAACACGTACTGATCTCACACTGTTGCAGGTATCTGAACTTGCTGCACTCGTAGGTGGGCGAATTTCAACAAACGACTCTGTTTTAGAGCTTCATGGCCGTGATGAGTCTGCTTTTCCACCCGTAAAACCTTCTGCGGTAATTTATGTTCACTCAACAGAGGAAGTTTCTAATGTTCTTAAGTACTGTAATTTAAATGATATTCCAGTTGTTGCTTTTGGTGCCGGCACATCATTAGAAGGTCACGTACTTCCACTTTATGGTGGAATCTCACTTGACTTAAGTGCCATGGATAAGATTCTCGATATTGCACCTGAAGATTTAACAGTTCGTGTTCAGGCCGGAGTAAAACGGATGGCACTCAATAAGAAGATTGCTTCAGACGGTCTCTTCTTCTCAGTTGATCCAGGAGCTGATGCAACCATTGGAGGAATGACGTCAACTGGTGCAGCTGGAACAACGACAGTTCGATATGGATCAATGCGGGAAAATGTTTTAAAATTAACTGCGGTGTTAGCAGATGGCACAATAATTCAAACTGGGCGTGAAACTAGAAAATTATCAGCTGGTTATGATTTAACGCGCCTCATAGTTGGTTCCGAAGGTACTCTGGCAATTGTCACAGAAATTACGCTACGTGTTTTTGGGATACCAGAAAAAATGGCGGCCGCTGTATCTCACTTCCCAACTTTGGCTGATGGTGTACAAGCGGCAATCGCAATCGTGAAGTCTGGTGTGGCAATAGCTCGCTGTGAATTCTTAGATGCTCAATGCATAAAAAATGTAAATGCATATGACAATTTAAATTTAGCGGCGGTTCCTACACTTCTTTTTGAATTTCATGGAACCCCAAGAAGTGTGGAAGAGGATGCACGGATTGTTCAAGAAATTGCAGCTGGGTTTGGTGGTACAAATTTTGAGTGGACTTCTGAAGAAGGTGCCCGCCGTAAATTATGGCAGGCACGACACAATGCTTACTGGGCCGGAACGTCTGCCCATCCAGGTAAGCGTGCGGTGAGTACGGATGCAGCAGTGCCATTGTCCAAGTTGGCAGAAGCGGTTGAATTGACCGAACATATTTTGGCAGCATCGCCCTTTCCTTTTTCAATTCTCGGTCACGTCGCCGATGGTAATTTTCATGCTTTCATAATCACGGACCCAAATAAGCCAGAGGAGTTAATCGCTATTCGAAAAATAACCCATAAATTGGCCGATGCCATTATTGACATGGGTGGCACTTGTACGGGGGAACATGGAATTGGAGCTGGAAAGATTGTATCTTTGGAAAAAGAGGCGGGCCCAGGTGCCATGAAGGTCATGCTTGCGATCAAAACCGCCCTCGATCCCAATTCAATTCTGAATCCCGGTAAAATCTTCTCTTGAAATCTAACTAGTTGACCCTTGACTACTCCTAGTCCGCGCCCTAATATCCTGTCTTGTATACATGATTGGATACGATCAAGTAGGCGTGAGATCGAAAAAAGGGGGATTTAGGTGTATCGAGAGGGAGAGTTAGACCAGGCAGCAATCCGTAATCAGTATTTGATAGCTCAGATTCAACGTGAGATTGCTCCATTTGTTGGGCCAGAGAATGTAAATACAGATCCTGCGTTGCTGCACGAGCAATCAGCCGATTGGTCGTGGATCTCGCAATATCTCACACACAAGTCGCTGCCTGTCCCTACTGCAGATTTGTATGTTCGTCCGGGAACTGCCGAAGAAGTTGCCCAAGTTTTGCGTATTGCTTGCGAATATAAAATTCCAGTCATACCTCGCGGTGGTGGGTCAGGAACGCAAGGTGGAACCTTTGCGATTTACGGTGGCATCGCAATGGATTTGCGGCGTCTCAATAAAGTTCTACATATTGATGAAAAGTCTATGGTTGTAACTGCTGAAGCTGGAATTGAAGGTTCGGAGTTAGAAAAGATTCTTAATGCCAAAGGCTTAACAATGCCTCATTACCCCGGGTCTTTTCACTTTGGCGCAACACTCGGTGGCTATTTAGCTGCGCGTGGATCAGGAGTTGTTTCTACAAAGTATGGAAAAGCAGAAGACTTAGTTTTGCAGTTGGAAGCAGCAGTGCCCCCAGGCAAATTAATTGAAACTATGAAAGTGCCAAGTCATGCATCGGGACCGGGAATTATTCAAGCAATTGTAGGCTCAGAGGGAACTTTAGGAATTATTACTAAAGCCACAATGCGAATTGAACGGATTCCAGAATCTATGGAGTTTTTATCATATGGCTTTAAGAATATTTCGGAGGGAATTGAAGCGGCCCGCCAGATTATGACCGATCGTTGGCGTCCAGCTGTTGTTCGTCTTTACGATGAAGCTGATAGCGCTAAATTATCGTCGTGGTTAAATCTTGGAGTTGAAGGTGTACTTCTTATAATTATGTGTGATGGAAAGAAAGCCTTAACCGCTCTTGAAAGTTCCGAGATTGCCAAACTTTGTGAAGCGGTTGGGGGCAAGTCTTATGGACCGGAAATTGGTAAAATGTGGTGGGATGGAAAGTACGAACCATTCAAGCATGGAAATATTCCAGCACCTCCGCAAATTTTTGGAACAACAGATACATGTGCTCGATTTGAAGATTTAGAGAAAATCTATTGGGCTAAAAAGAAAGTTATTGAAGAGGGCTTTTCAGAGTACAAGGCACGTTACACGGCTCACTTTTCACACTGGTTCCCATGGGGTGGAATGATTTACGACCGTTTTTACATTGATAATGGACCAGAAGATCCGCTGGATGCTATTGCTCTTCACGATCGAATTTGGGATGCTGCGATTAAGGCAAGTCTGGACAACGGGGGTTCATTGAATGAACATCACGGTGTTGGATTAAAGCTCGGGCGCTTCATGCGAGTTCAACATGGCGCCGCATTTGATTTACTCCTCGGAGTAAAGGACGCATGGGATCCGGATGGAATCCTAAATCCAGGAAAACTTGGATTTGGACCACCGAAGAACAAGCGTCATTAGTAAACCCTCAGATTCTTTTTGAAAGGAGAATCATGCATTTATCAATGCACAACTGGATGCGCGCAGAGCCTATAAAGGTGACTATTGCACGTCTTGCTAAGTATGGTTATAAGAGCATCGAGATCAGCGGAGAGCCGGAACAATTTGGGCTTAACGGAAGTAAAGATACAAAGCAGCTGCTTGATGACTATGGTCTTAAGTGTTGGGGTTCAGTAACGCTGATGTTGGGTGAAAGAAACCTAGTCGCGCTTGACCCTAAGAAGCGTGCTGAATCTGTTCAATACACAAAAGATTGCATCACGATGGTTAAGGAACTCGACGGTTATGAAATGACTATCGTGCCAGCGACTGTAGGAAAAATTACTCCTGATGCCACTCCAGATGAAGAATGGCAGTGGGCCGTTGATAGTATGAAAGAGATTTATGAGCACTCAGAGAAGGCTGGAGTTCGTCTAGCTATTGAACCTCTAAATCGTTTCGAAACTTACTTCCTCAACCGTGCAGAACAAGCGATGGCACTTGCCGAGGCGACTGGTCCTAATTGCGGTGTTTGTCTTGACGCATTTCACATCAATATCGAGGAAGCTGACCTTTACGAGGCGATTCGTAGCACAAAGGGAAGACTTACAGATTTCCACGTTGCCGAAAATAACCGTATGCCGGCTGGGCATGGAGATTATGACTGGAAGAAAGTGATTTCAACTCTGCAGAGCATTGGATACGACGGTGCACTAACCGCTGAATTCGTAGCTCCAATCGATCGCACACCCGCAAATCGATATAAGAATGCTTTGGAAACTAATTTTGACAATGTCGATATTAGCCCTGAGCAACTCAAGTTCATCATCGACCATGGTTCAAGCATTCTTACAGAGTCCTTCTACGATTGGTTAGTTGAAGAGAACGCCAAGACACTACTTCCACTGATCTAATTCGTATTTAAAATCGAATAAAAGTTGTGAATAAAACAGTTCTCGTAATTGCGACCTGCGATACCAAGGGGCCTGAGGCCGCTTACATTCGCGATGGTCTCAATAAACTTGGTATCAGCACCACGGTAATTGACACTGGAATTTTGGGCGAGCCGCTCGGGATAGTTCCGAATATTACGCACGAAGATTTAGCAATTTTCGGTGGAATCACTTTGAAAGAGTTGCAAAACTCTGGCACAAGGGGTCGTGCAGTTGATCGAATGAGAACTTTTGTAGCAGACAAAGTAAAAGAGTTATCTGAACGGGGCATGGTCCTCGGTGCTATCGGAATCGGTGGCGCCGAGGGCTCCGTAATGTCAGCTGGAGCTTTGATGCAACTCCCAATTGGAGTACCAAAAATAGTGCTATCGCCAATTGCATCTGGTCGACATGAATTTGGTCCTCTTGTTGGAACAAGTGACATGATGGTGATGCATACGGTGATCGACATTTTGGGTTTAAACCACATTTCAAAAACAATTTACGACAATGCTGTTGCTGCGATGGCAGGGCTTGTCGCGCATGGACATCCGTTAACAGCGCCTCCTAAAGGAAGTCAATACATCGCGGTGACGATGCTCGGAAATACAACTACCGCCGTAATGGCACTGCAAGAAGTTTTAGAAAAATCAGGTTTTGAAGTGGTGACCTTCCACGCAAACGGTGTCGGAGGTCCTGCAATGGAGGAGCTTGCTGAGGCTGGCCAATTTGTTGGGGTTATTGACTTCACTCCCTCAGAAATCGTTGGATTCTTAGTCGGCGGCATTCATTATGGGGGAGATAGGAGAATGAAGCGGATCGGTGCTTTAGGACTTCCGCAGATTTTAGTTCCCGCATGTGTCGATTTCTCAGTTCATCACACATCTTCAATTTCTGATGAGTTTAAATCTCGACCTATTTATGATCACAATCCGGAGTTTGCGTTAGCTCGTTGCACAAAAGAGGAGATGGCGAAAATAGGTGCCTACTTTGCTGAATGTGCAAACACTTCGATCGGAAAAGTTCAAGTAATTATTCCAGGTGAGGGTTACTCGATTCCGAACGTTCCAGGTGGTGTCTTTTGGGACAGAGAAGCAGATGCGCTTTTCGAGCAGGAGTTGATAAGAAACTTGAATTCCAATATTCAAGTCGAAAAACTATCTTTGCACGCTAATTCAAAAGAGTTCGGCGTTGCAGTCGCACAACAATTTCTATTAATGATTAACCAATAAAAATGCCAAAGGAGAAGAGATGACCAGTTATATAACACCCCCAAGAAAAGTTCCGCATATCACTACGGGGGATAAAGACTTTCGCGACAAGTTCCGATCTTGGAATCTTGCCGATTTGTCATACGTAGACATCAATGGATATCTTGCAGTTAAAGATGTTGTTCTTGTCCCAATGGCAAGCACCGAACAGCATGGCCCGCATCTTCCTCTTTATACCGACACAATTACTGCAGTTGAAGTTTCCGCACGAGTATCGGAACAAATAGGAATTCTTCATACGCCTCCCATTTGGACGGGTTACTCGCCACAACATATGTACGGTCCCGGACAAGGCCGTGGAACCATCACGGTGCGCGCTGAGACTCTTAACAATCTTATGTATGACGTTGCGCGCTCACTCATTCATCACGGTTTTAATAGAATCATTTTCGTTAATGGGCATGGATCAAATATTAAGGTCGTTGATCCTGTTCTTCGAAAGTTGAGATATGAAACAAATGCACTTATTGGTTTTGTGAAGCCTTACATGGAAAGGTACACAGGTATTCTCGCTGGATTAATGGAGAATCCACCTGAGGAAACCCCTGGATGGCACTCGAGTGAGCTAGAAACCTCACAAGATATGGCCTGGAATGACAATTTGGTCCGTATGGAGCGAGCAGTTGATACTCGTGCACATACTCCAGAATTTTTGCCAAAATCATTTTCAAAAGATGATGGCATGCCAGATGTAGAGTTCGAGGGTTACCAATACTTCCAATTCCCTATGGATCACCATGAATTTGTTGACAATGGAATTATTGGAAATCCGATGAGAGCTACCAAGGCAAAGGGCGAAGAGGCGTTTCATCGTTACAGCACGCACATATCCAAGGGCGTGCTTGAATTAATGCAGGTACCTGTTAATGTTCGGAACAGAGAATTTATCAATAGGGTCTAAGGCTTAGATTGGTCGAAATGTGATGGCAGTAAAAAAAGCAGTAATCAAAATTGACCCAAAGGTCTCTGAATCCCTTGGAGATGATGCTTATGAGTGGTTGATTGCTGCCATCACTTCATTCCGTATTCCTACAAACTCTCAAATCTCGGAAAATAAACTAGCGGCAGAATTGGGAGTAAGCCGTACGCCAGTCCGTGAGGCGTTAAAGCGTTTAGAAACGGAAGGGCTTGTTAAGCGTGGCGAAGCAGGACGGTTTACCGTCGCGATGCTTACCGATAAAGATGTTGATGAGGCTATAGATTTATTACTTCTGTGCGATATATATATGTTTCAAAGGGCAGCAAAAAATATTGACAATGCCGGTGCGCAAGTACTTAAGGATTCGGCAGACAAAATGTCGGTGTGCGCTTCAAAGGGCGACCGTGATGGGTGGATTAAGTACGACAAAATTTTTCACGAAACAGTCAATAGAGCCGCAGATAATGAGATGATTGCCGAAGTTTCCAGACTTACTCGCAGGAAAATTCAAAGATTTTGGGCTCGGTCAGTATCCGGCGCGCGGGATTTAGAGACGTGCTCAGATGAACACACCGAGATGGCAGAGGCAATAATTGGCAAAGATATGGTCGCCATCAAGAAAGCTGTCGAAGGCCACCTAAGTCACTTGAGAGTCAACATGCACGAAATTGTTCAAGCCATGGCCCCATTTTTCGGGCTTCCCCATTAAATAACGTTTGTATAACTCCTAGAAAACGCCGCAAAACTCCATTGACGGATTGCTTTTTATCTACTTGTATACAGGGGTAGATACAAGTCAGAGTACGACTGGGAGGGGGAAGTAATGACGCAGTTCGTCTTCACCTTCCTCAATGGAATTACTCTCGCCGGCCTTTATTTTTTGGTAGCAAGTGGCCTTACGTTGATATTTGGATTAATGCGTGTCATAAATTTAGCTCACGGTGCCTTTTATTTACTTGCTGGTTACGTATCGTGGACGATTGCAGATAAAACAGGCAACTGGCTATATGGTGCACTCGCCGGTTCATTAACTGTGGCAATTTTTGGAACTCTTGTCTATGTTTTGTTACTTCGAAAATTTCAGTACGAAGAGTTACGTGTAGCGCTCATTACTCTCGGGGTATCACTTGTTCTGGCTCAAGCAATGCTTGCCATATTTGGTGGCGAGTATTATCAAACAAATATTCCAAAGAGCCTATCGAATACAATTCCAGTCCCTGGTCTTGGTCTCTCTTACCCATTTTTTAGAATCTTTGTATTAATCCTTGCAATTGTTGTTGCAATTGGGCTTTGGTTATTTATTTCTAAAACCCGCTACGGTGCAATTATTCGCGCTGGAGTCGATGACACAAAAATGGTTTCTGCACTTGGAATTAATGTTCAAGCAGTATTCACCTGGATTTTTTTCTTAGGGTCGTTGCTTGTTGGATTTGCAGGTGCCGTCGGTGGGACAACCAATTCATTCGGTATGGGAACAGATGGCGACTACCTTCTATTTTCTTTACAAGTTGTCATTATCGGCGGACTTGGATCCATTGGAGGAGTCGCAATTGGTTCGTTCCTGGTTGGTGTTATTGGACAATTTGCCACTGGGTATTTCCCAACGTTTGCGGGAATCATTACTTTTGCAATGTTAATTCTAATTCTTGCGTTTCGCCCTCAAGGTATTTTGGGGAAGAAGTTATGACTCAAAAACGTATTACATATGGAGTTGTAATTTTATTGAGTTTAATATTCCCATTTATTACTCCAGATCCTCAATTTTGGGTTTCCAGTGGCGGTACGCGCGCACTCTGGCTTGGTGTTGCCGCCCTGAGTATGTCATTTCTCAATAGAAATCTAGGACTGATGTCCCTTGGACAGCTCTTTTTTTCCGGAATCGCAGGGTATATCGTGGCAATTAGTTCGGTCGATCATAATGTGAAGTTTGGTACTTCAGTTCCACTGGCAATTCTTGCTGGCACGTTATCTGGAGTCATTATTGGTTTTATTGCTTTGAAAACTAAAGGCGTTTATTTCTTTATGTTGACACTAGCCGTGACTCTTGGTTTGTACTCATATGCAAATCAAGCACAAGAGATTACGGGTGGCCATACGGGCATTAACAGTATTCCAAGTCCAATAATTTTCGGAATTGACTTTGCCTACGTAAAACCACTTTATTATTTATTTTTAGCAATTGCTATTTTGTTATTTTCTCTTTGTAAATTTCTTGAGCAAACTTCATTTGGAATTGCGTTACAAGCAGTTCGGGATAATGAAGACCGAATGATTTCAATGGGCTATCGCACGACGTATCTTAAGATGCTTGCCTTTATTTTTAGTTCGTTTATCGCTTCGATAGCAGGCGTGATGGGTGTGTTTTATGTGACAAATATTTCTCCCGCCAGCGTTGGGCTAATACGCTCAATCGACTTACTAGTCATCGTTGTGGTGGGCGGTGCAACGTATCTTGGTGGCGCATTTGTTGGTGCCGTTTTAATTGCAGTTTTCGAAGCAATTATTCAAGATTTCACGTCATATTACGTTGGCGCAACGGGCATTTTATTTATCGCCGTTTTACTTCTGGCACCTCAAGGGTTAATGGGAGTTGCATCGCAAATTCGATCACGTCTAAATAAACCTGGATTATCAAAATGAACACAAAACTAAGTTTCTGTCTTTTATTGAAGACAGATTTGTTTAGAACTAGCATCAGGTAGTTCTAAACAAAAATGTTGAAGATCTTCTTCAACAAAAAAAAAGAACGGGGAGATACATGAAGGCACAACGTATACGTCGCAACACCTTAATTGGTGTTGTGGCTGGCGTACTTGCAGCTGGCTTGGTGGTAGCACCCTCAAGCCAAGCAGCTGGAACGATCAAAATCGGATATTTAAATGCAACGATTGGTCCATTTGCTGGTGGAGCGCCCCAGATTACAATTGGTCTCAACATTGCTCTTGCCGAAATCAAAAGTGTAGTAAACGGTAAGAAGATCGTTGTGATTGAAGAAGCAACGGATGCGACCCCACAGCTAGCACTCGAAAAAGCTAAAAAACTAATTGTAAAAGACAAAGTAGATATTCTATTTGGCCCACTATCTGGTGATGAAGGCGTTGCAATAGCTCGTCTTTCAAAGAAGTACCCAAAAGTTACCTTCATTAACTCAACCGGATCTGCTTCAGAAGCCACAAATAGAGAATCATCTAAAAACTTCTTCCGTTTTCACGGTGATGCTGCACAATGGTCAGGTGGCGTTGGTGAAATTGCCTATAACGTTCTTGGATATAAGCGCGTCGCAATTATCGCTGATGATTATTCATTCCCATATGCAAATGCAGGTGGCTTCGCAACTGGTTTTTGTAAGGCCGGAGGAGTAATTGTTGGAGCTCAATGGCCAGCACTTGGTACGAAGGACTACTCATCACAGATTGCAGCACTTCCTAAAGATGTTGATGCAATTTATGCAGGCTTAGGTGGAGCCGATGCAGTGCAGTTCCTCAAGCAAGCAACACAATTTGGACTCAAGAAGCCACTTATTGGTGGAGCGATTCTTGTAGACGGCACTGTTTTGGGCGCAAAGGCAGATATCGGTGATGCTGCTCTCAACACCATTGGTGGTGGACCAGTTCCAGATGACTCTTATTCATCTCCAGCATATGACAAGTTCAAGGCACAGTTAAAAGCTGCTGGCACTGGGCCGAACATTTTCAGCGTTCTTGGATATGTAAGTGGTAAGTCGATGTTGGCTGGACTAGTAGCCGTCAAGGGTGACCTTTCAAATAACCAAGCCGCATACCGCAAGGCACTTTCAACACTTAAGTGGAATACGCCAACTGGCCCACTTTCAATGGATAAGAATCGCAATGCAATTGTTTCCAACTTCATTTATCAGATTGTTTCTGATGGTGCTGGTGGATTTAAGACCAAGTCACTTAAGCGCCAGAATAGTGTCGCTCAAAGTACCAAGGTATTCGGTCGAATCAATTCTTGTGCGGACGTAAAGTAACAATATGTCCATAACTACCAAGGCCGGTACGCATGCACTGTCTTTAAGTGATGTGTCACGCAACTTTGGTGGTATTCGCGCCGTGGCTGACATCAGCTTTGATGTCAGCCACGGAAAGCGATTAACTATTATCGGAACTAATGGAGCTGGAAAATCTACGCTTTTCAACCTAATTACGGGCGTATACCCATTGAGCAGTGGATCAATATCGATTTTTGGGGAAGATGTTTCTAAGAAGCCGGCACATAGTCGAGCAAATATTGGGATTGCCCGAACCTTCCAAACGTCAAAATTATTTCAAGGTCTAACTATCCGTGAAAATCTTTATACTGCACTTCGGCAGGCACTCGGTAAGAAAAAAATTAGTTGGCTGGCAAACCCGGCAGCGTCGGAGAGCCTACGTGATGAAAGTTCACAAATTTTAACGCGGGTAGATCTACTTAAAAAAGCAGACATTCTAGTGTCTGATATTTCACACGGAGAATCACGCCAATTAGAAGTTGCGATGGCCCTTGCTATGCGCCCAAAGATTTTGATGCTTGATGAACCCGCAGCTGGAATAAGTCCAACAGAGCGTGGGCGCCTGGTTGATTTGCTCATTTCTTTGGATAAAGAGATAACACTTATTTTGATTGAGCACGATATGGCGGTTGCGTTAGCAGTTGCTGATGAAGTAATAGTTATGCATGACGGAAATATGTTTTTACAAGGCTCACCCGATGAAATTCGCTCAAGTTCTGCAGTTCGTAATTTATATTTAGGAAGTAATCATGAGTGATCTAGTAATTTCTGGTATCGAAGGTGGATATGGTCATGTACGCGTTCTTCATGGCATAGATTTGAAAGTTTCAGATAAGCCAGTTGCTCTGATGGGTCGAAATGGAATGGGTAAGTCAACCTTGGCTCAAACGATCATGGGATTAAATTCCACAACAGCCGGAACCATTAAGTATGGAGATGTTTTGCTTACCGGACTTTCTCCAACAAAAATTGCAAATACAGGTATTGGTTATGTTCCACAAGGTAGGAGAGTTTTTCCTTCACTTACCGTGGATGAGCATTTAAAAATTCTTGAAGAAAGAAATAGTAAATGGAGTGCAGAAAGAGTTTATGAGCTATTTCCACGACTTGCTGAACGCAAGAAAAATGGTGGAGCGATGTTATCGGGTGGCGAACAGCAGATGCTGGCTATTGGGCGTGCTCTAATGACCAACCCATCACTACTTTTGATGGATGAACCTTCAGAAGGTTTAGCACCCGCAATCATTGAACACCTTGAGAATTCCCTTCGTGACTTGGTAGCTCAGGGTCAGAGAATTCTTCTTATCGAGCAAAATCTGAAATTTGCAGCGACACTGTGTGATGAAATCGTGATTCTCTCTAATGGGGAGATACAAGCGAAGTTGCCATCAATTGAATTACGTGGGAATGCAGAGCTTCAGAATAAATATCTCGGGGTCGCCTAAAAACTAAAAGGAGTCAGATAATGTCTAAAACTTTGCGTGTTGCCATGATTGGCTATGGCTTCATGGGGAAAGTACATTCACATGCGTGGCGAAGCGTAAATCATTTTTTCCCTGATGCGCCTCAGATTGAAATGTCTGTCATTTGCGGACGAAGTAAAGATGCGCTTGAAACAGCACGCGTAGCCTTCGGCTGGATTGAAGCAGAGACTGATTGGAAAAAAGTGATCGCCCGTAGCGACATTGACATAATTGATATTTGCACCGCGGGTGACTCCCACGAAGAAATTGCCATCGCAGCACTGAAAGCGGGTAAGCATGTTATCTGCGAAAAACCATTAGCCAACAATGGAAAAGAAGCGCAAGCGATGGCTGATGCAGCCGAAGACGCTACTAAGAGTGGAACTAAATCTATGGTCGCCTTCAATTATCGACGCGTACCGGCCTTAGCGGTTGCGAAACAATTGATCGAAAGTGGCAAAATTGGAAACATTTTTCATGTACGTGCTAACTATCTTCAAGATTGGATTATTGACCCTGAGTTTCCATTGGTATGGCGCCTTGATAAGAAAACGGCTGGCTCTGGCGCATTAGGAGATATTGCAGCGCACATTATTGATGCTTCATATTTTTTAACTAATTCTAAAATCATTTCAGTAAGTGGACAATTAAAGACTTTTATTAAAGAACGCCCACTTCCTGCGGCATACACCGGATTGAGTGCTGGTTCTTCCACGGGTCGCGGTCAAGTTACAGTCGATGATACGGCCGTATTTACGGCTAATTTTGATAATGGAGCAATTGGGACCTTTGAAGCAACTCGTTTTGCTGCGGGTCGAAAAAATGCAATGTCGATAGAAATCAATGGCTCTAAAGGAAGTTTGTATTTCAATTTTGAAGAAATGAATGACTTACTCTTTCATGACCACACAATTCCATCTGCAGAGGCGGGTTTTAGGAAAATTCTGACAACGGATAGTGCGCATCCCTACGTCTCAGCGTGGTGGCCACCGGGACACATCATTGGTTATGAGCATACATTCACCCATGAAATTTACGATTTTGTGGTGGCAATTGATACAAACTCAAATCCGTCTCCATCATTTACGGATGGGCTATATGTCCAAAAAGTTCTTGATGCGGTCGAAGAAAGTGCAGAAAATAAATCACAACTCACAAACGTCAAATAAAGGGAGAAAAAATGCCACGTCCAGTAACACTTTTTACCGGTCAATGGGCCGACCTACCATTTGAGGAAATGTGCCGACTGGCTTCTTCCTGGGGATACGACGGTTTGGAAATCGCATGTTGGGGCGATCACTTCGAGGTAGATCGCGCTATTAATGAGCCTGGATATATCGAAGGTCGACATGCGATATTGAAAAAGCATAATTTAAAAGTCTTTGCTATTTCGAATCACCTAGTAGGCCAAGCTGTCTGTGATCATCCGATAGATGAGCGTCACAAAGGAATTTTGCCATCACGTTTATGGGGTGACGGAGATCCCGAAGGTGTACGTCAACGTTGTGCTAATGAAATGAAAGATACTGCAAGAGCAGCAGCCAAACTTGGAGTGCAAGTTGTGATCGGCTTTACGGGATCTTCAATCTGGCACACCTTGGCGATGTTTCCACCCGTTCCACCTTCAATGATTGATGCGGGATACCAGGATTTTGCTGATCGATGGAATCCAATTTTGGATGTATTTGATGAAGTTGGAGTGAAGTTTGCTCATGAAGTGCATCCATCAGAAATTGCTTATGATTATTGGACAACAGTTCGCACATTAGAGGCAATTAAGCACCGTCCAGCATTTGGATTAAATTTTGATCCAAGCCACTTTATTTGGCAAGATCTCGATCCACTCGGATTCCTTTGGGACTTCAAAGACCGTATTTATCATGTGGATTGCAAGGAATCTGTGAAACAGTTAAATGGACGTAACGGTCGATTAGGTTCTCATCTTCCATGGGGAGACCAGCGACGCGGTTGGGACTTTGTATCCGTTGGTCATGGAGATGTTCCATGGGAAGCATGTTTTCGAATGCTCAATGCCATCGGTTACGACGGTCCAATATCAGTGGAATGGGAAGATGCAGGAATGGATCGCTTAATTGGCGGACCTGAATCTCTGGCTTTTATCCGCAAGATGTGTGAGATCGAACCACCTGCTGCATCATTTGACGCCGCATTTTCATCGGGGAACTAATACTTAACTAGATTTAAGCCCGCATCTCTCTTTTAACCTATGCAAAAGAGTGATGCGGGCTTGATTTTTCTATCTGCATTATTGGCGCTAGATTTACAGTATGCGAGTAATTAATGTTGAACAGCTAAAAAGCATTCTCGCTAATTTACCCAGCAACCCTCGAATTATTGCATCAGGTAATTTTTCGGCGCCATTAACTTTGCTCGATGCAGCCGAACAAGTAATTCCTGAA
>Ga0105050_10003766_pt1 | contig 20763 bp, 22 predicted proteins | sample FRY01_FD_78088 | JGI IMG/M metagenome (GOLD analysis project Ga0105050, IMG submission 78088) | Freshwater microbial communities from Lake Fryxell liftoff mats and glacier meltwater in Antarctica - FRY-01 | ecosystem: Environmental > Aquatic > Freshwater > Ice > Glacier meltwater ...
AGTGACCGTGATTGAGCACGCCTTCTTCGTCGACCTTGGTCTTGTAGGGGTTGTCCCCGCCGGTCCCGGCCGCCATGTAGACGATGTTGATGCCCATCGATTCGTACCAGGAGGCGATCTTCGTCTCGTAAGTGGTCTGGAGCTCGAGGGTGTCTCCGGCCTTCACGGCCACCCGCCAGTCCTCATCGGTGCTGTACATGGCCATGTCCCAGGAGACCGGGCCGGTGTCGTTGAAGTACTTCGCCTTTGAGTTGAACAGGTGTACCCGGTTGCCGGTCACGGAGGGCTGGGTTGAACGGCAGGCCTGATCGGCCCGCTTCGCCTTGCTGTCGAGCGCGCGTACCCGGTTCAGCTGCTCCCGGTTCGACCTGCTCAGGCGGCTCAGGCGTCGCGCGACGGCGGACTTCGCCGCGCCTCGACTTCGCGCGGCATGTGCCCGGCGCTGGTCGGCCAGCTTCCCGATTCGTGCCTTCAGGTTGCGGATCTGCACCGCATAGCTCTTCGGCGCGGGGCAGGAGGGTCCCTCGTACTCGGCCCCGTTCCGCTTCAGGTAAAGGTTCGTCGAGAGGCCGCCGGTGTGGACGTGACCGGTTGTGCCCACCAGCACGCCGTTGGAGGTGATCGTCCTCTCGTTCTTCTTGATGCCGGGCGGGTAAGGATTGCTCGCATCCTGGGGGTAGGTAAATTCGCCATCCTTGCCACCGGAGTCCCTGAGCACGTCAAACACCGGGTAGTTGCCGCTTTCGACATCCATCCAGATCGGCTTCACCGGCACGATGCCCGCTGCGGCCGGAGAATCGGCCGGAATGAAGTCGATCGTATAGGTCACGTAGAGCGTCATCGTGTCGGGAACGAGGTTGTGGATCATGTGGTTGAGGATCCAGTTGTCCGAGGCCTTGTAGGGCAGGCCATAGCCGTCGGGGAGATCGATGTTGGTCTTCTCTTCGCCGGTTGCGAAAAAGAGCCGTGAATCGGCAGGTGCGGAGTTGTTGATCCAGACACCGTGGTGGAACATGACGCGACTGGACTTGGGAATGGAGCCGTCTTCGTTGACCAGGTTGGGGACCATCCGGGTGATCCAGCCGTTGATCGCGGGCTTCTCCGATCCGGTGATCGGCTTGTAGGAGATCCGGTTCTGGCCGGAGGTGACATCCAGCGGGCCGACCATGTAGGTGGTGCGCTGGGTTCCTTCGGGAAGGACTTCGGTCTCGCCGACTCCGGCTCCGGCGGGGGCGGTCAGTCCGAAGAAGCAGAACCCCAGGACGGCTGCAGAGATGACCGCACTGCGAAATCGGCGTGCGAAACGGTCGTCATGATCGGATACGACTTGAACGGTGGCTACCATCTTCTCCCCTTAGCGTCGGCCGTGGCCCGGAAACGGACCAAGTGTCACAATGTTACAGCGCACCAGGGCTGCAGCAACTGGCGGCTGGGGAGTTCGCGCAGGTGCGGGTATTCGTCCTCACGCATCGCCGCGACCATCATTTTGGCGAATTCGACTGATTCTTCCGGGCTGCCGAAAGGAAGGCTGACCTCCTTCTTCCGGGCTGCCGAAAGGAAGGCTGATCTCCTTCAGGACGAAGCCGTAGAGGTAGCTGTCCATGACCGAATAGGCGTGTGCGGCCATCTTGACCGAGAATCCGGACCAAAGCAGCGTGTCGATGACTGCGTCGTGACGCCCCAGGGTCTCCTGCCCCGGAGTCAACCTGGAATCCATCAGCCCGAGCGCCCACGGATGGCGACTCAGTACTTCCCGCACCATGGCTCCGCGCGCCTTCATCTGCTCCTTCCAGTCACTGGCGGCGGGTAGTTCGATCTCACCGAAGACCCTGTCGACCATGCCGTCGAGCAGGTCGCTCTTGTCACCGACGCGGTTATGGAGCGGCATTGCCTCGACGCCCAGTTCGCGACCGAGTTTGCGCACGCTGAGGGCCTGGATGCCGTCGCGGTCGGCGAGCGCTGAAGCCGCAAGGCCGGCTGGTCATCGTCGGCGGCGAAAACGCCGGCAAGGTGCCCGGGGGTACCGACCGTCAGATCAGGGGGAGCCGAGTTCGGATTCCGAGGCCAGCGGAACCGATCCGGACATCAAGGAGAAGGCCGCCGAGTCGGACTCGGGTTCCAGCGGCGATCTTGGCAGCGGGCCAACCGTAGGTATAACCCCGGACGATTTGAACGGCGGCGGAGGTAACGCGGCAGTGATGAGCGGGGCCACATTCACGGTCGGCCTGGTCACCGGCCTGCTGATCGGCTGGTTTCTCTCTGGCTGATCACCCGCAGGTGACCACGCAGGTTCCGAACGCTGTCACCTGCCTCGACCTGGCCTCTTTCAGTACGGGGCGCCGACTGCCTTCGCCCACTCTTTGTCGACGTGAAGATCGCCGTTCGCGTCGGCCGAGGTCACGACCACGGTGGCAGGATCGCGGTTGCCGGTCTTGGGGTCGAGCGTGACTTCGCCGGTCCAGCCCTTCGAGCCATCGACCTTGGCGAGGAAGTCGTTGAGCTTGGTCGAGTCGAATCCGTCGGACTCTTTCACGGCCTCGGCCAGGAGGTTGACCGAGTCGTAGGCATACGGGCTCCACGTGCCGGGGTCGGTTCCGAAATCTTCCTGGAAGTCCCTGAGGTACTGAGCTGAGTCCTCGAAGTCGCCGGGGGCCGGCACACCGACCACCGGGCATGACCTCGCAGCTTCTACTCCGGCGTCCTTGACGTAGCCGGTGTCGTACGAGCCGTAGTCGGCGAGACATTGTGCGTCGACCTTCTGCTCAAGCATCCCCTTGGCGATCTTCGCGCCTTCCGGGTAGTAGACCGCCGCGTAAACGACGTCGGCCCCGGAACTGTCGAGCCTGCCGACTTCTTCGTCGTAGTTCTTGCCACCCGGTGCTATCGGATCGAACGCGACGATTTTCACCCCGGAACTCTCCAGGTCCTCTTTGACCGCCTTCGCGACGCCGCGGGTGTAGTCCTCGGTGTTGTCGTAGACGATCGCGACCTTCTTCGCCCCGAGCCACTTGGTCATCGCTTCGCTGGCGACCGGAGCGATCTGGTCGGTCATCGGCTGGAGCGTGTAGCCCATGCCGTCGGTCGCGTTGTCGGAGGTGAGCCGGATCGGCACCAGTCCTGCCTTGATGTAGAGCGGCAGCGTCTCGATGCCGACTCCCGAATTATACGGCCCGACCACGCCGTCGAGTCCGGCTTCAATCGCGGAATTGGCGGCAGTTACTCCGGCGTCCGGGTCGGCCTTGTCGTCGATCGGAATGATCTCCACGTCTTTGCCGAGCAGCCCGTCTTCGGAGTTGAGCTGAGCTGCGGCGAGCTGAGCACCTTTGAGCATGCCCTCGCCGACACCGGACTGGTCGCCGGACAGCGGTGCTTCAAGACCGATCCTCCAGGTGTCGGATTCGCCACTCTCGTCGTCCGAGCCGCCGCAGGCAAATGACAGCGGGGCGGCAACGGCGATGAGCAGCAGGGGCAGCAAGCGCGGCAGGGTACGAAATGTCATCGGCCATCTCCTCAATCGATTACGCAGCAGAGTGAAGCTAGCCTACAAGCAGCGATCGGTCGTAGGTGGTGTTTGCGAAGCTCGACGCGGCGCTCAGGGGGCCAGACAGCGGGCGTCAGGTGGGTGCTTTGAGGACAGACCGCAGGTCAGCCGCGAGCTGGTCGGTGAGCGGGCCGCGGCTGAGCCAGCTGACTTCGCCCTCCCGGACCGGCATCGGCTTGCCCATCGAACCCTCGCGGACCTTTGTGAAGGGGAAGTTGCTGACCAGCGGGTAGGAATCGGAGAGGCCGTGGCAGTCGAGCACCGTGACCCCGTACTGCTCGCGAAACCACCGGATCGCCTCCGGGCTGAGCGCCTCACCGGCCGAGCAGACCCGGCGGAAGACCTGCCGGTCGGCATGCTCAACCGCCATGCGCGGTTGAGCAAGATCCACCAATCGATGGACAAGATCAAGAACTCGCACGAAGGCGTGGTCGCCTACGGAGTACTCGACGCGATGGATCGCACACCCGAGGGCGTTGAGCAGCGGGTGATCGACCTGTTCACCGCCAAGGGCACAGCGGTCGTGACCAATGTACCCGGCCCTCGCAAGCCGGTCTCCGCCTTCGAGGATGAGCTGGCAGACCTGCTGGCTATGGACCGTTCCTGAGTCCGGCGCTAGCCTGAGAAGGACCCTGTCCCCTGGAAAGGAGAGCATGGCCACCACGACCCAGTCCGAGTCCGCGCAGCACCAGCCGCTGGAGCCCGAACAGGCCGAGCCATCGATGCTTATTTAGAACGAGCGGAAGCCGCCGCCAAGGCCTTCCGCTAACTCGACCAGGAGGCGGTCGACCGGATCAGTCACCCATTTCGGGGGGAGGCCCTGACCGCAAACATAGAGCGTTTCTTCGATGGTGAGGAGCTCGAGGGCAGCTTCGACGGTCATGCCAACTGCTTTATCGAGACCGGCTTCCACAAGGCGCTGCTGATCGATTTCAACTACGAAGTCGAGCCGCTCGCCAGTCGTTATCCGGCCGGCTGCGCCGGTCCGCTGCCGCTGCTTCCCGAGTCACGGCTGAACTACATGGCCAGACTGGCCTTCCAGCCGTTTTACTGGCATGCTCTGCTGCCCGGGCGCGACATCCCGGGGATCAGCGCAGATTCGTCAATGGCCGGCAAGCAGTCGGCTCCGGAGAAAGAAAGAGAGGCCGAATGGGCACATTCATTTACGCCGGAGAGCCGGTCGAGATCGACAGCGAGGGCTTCCTCGAGGACCCGGCCCAGTGGAACGAACAGGTCGCCGTCGAGATCGCCGCCGCCGAGGGCATCGGCGAGCTGAACGACCGTCACTGGATGGTGATCAACTGCATGCGTGAGACCTACCTCTCAGACGGTGCGGCGCCCTCGATCCGGACCCTGGGCAAGGCCTCGGGTGTATCGATCAAGGAGCTTTACCAGCTGTTCCCGAAAGGCCCGGCCAAGCTGGCCGCCAAGACCGCCGGCATCCCCAAACCCCGCGGCTGCATCTAGGAGAAGAACATGGACGAAGAACCGATCAAGAAGGTCTCGATCATCATCTCGAAGGGCTCACTGGAGGGCGTCTACCCGGGCCTGATCATGGCCAACGGTGCTCGTATGGAAGGAATCGAAGCGAGCGTCTTCTTCACCTTCTTCGGGCTGGACGCAATCACCAAGTCGAAGCAGGACAAGATCAAGGTGGCGACCGTCGGCAACCCGGCCCTCCACATGCCGACAATCGCCGGCGCAATACCGGGAGTCTCCGCGCTGATCACGAAAAAGATGGCCTCGGAGATGGAAAAACTGGACATCCCCCCGATCCCCGAGTTCGTCGAGATGATCTCCGATTCCGGTGCACCGCTTTACGGCTGCAAGGCATCGGTTGACATGTTCGGCCTGAGCGAAGGCGACTTCGTGCCCCATGTCGACTCGGTTATCACCGTCGGCGAGTTCTACGAAATGTCCGCTGGCGCCCAGATCATCTTCACCTGAGCGCTCCGCCGGAGGCATGGCGACTCGGCTCTGGGATGCCGGATTCGGGTAAGTTGGGATTCGCTTTAAACCGACCTTGCACCTTCCGACTCACTTATTTGAACAGGAGCTTGATGAACCCCGAAGCAGGAACCGACCTTACCCCGATCACAGTCGCCCGCGGCGACGGTATCGGACCCGAGATCATGGACGCGACGCTGCGCATTCTCGAAGGAGCCGGCGCCCGGCTCGATATCGAAGAGATCGCGATCGGCGAAGCGGTTTACGAAGCGGGTAACTCGTCCGGCATCGCGCCCGAGTCCTGGGACTCGCTGCGCCGGACCAAAGTCTTCCTCAAGGCGCCGATCACCACCCCGCAGGGCGGCGGCTACAAGTCGCTCAACGTGACCGTTCGAAAGACCCTCGGCCTGTTCGCCAACGTGCGCCCCTGCGTCGCCTATGCGCCTTTCATCCCGACCCTCCACCCCGATATGGACGTGGTTGTTGTCCGCGAGAACGAAGAGGACCTTTACGCCGGCATCGAGCACCGCCAGACCGACGAAGTCACCCAGTGCCTGAAGCTGATCTCCCGCCCCGGCTGTGAGCGGATCTGCCGCTACGCCTTCGAGTACGCGAAGCTCTACGAGCGCAAGAAGGTGACCTGCTTCACCAAGGACAACATCATGAAGCAGACCGACGGCCTGTTCCACAAGGTGTTTGACGAGATCGCCGCCGAGTACCCGGAAATCGAGTCCGAGCACTGGATCGTCGACATCGGCGCGGCCAAGCTGGCCGACACCCCCGAAGCTTTCGACGTCGTCGTCATGCCGAACCTCTACGGCGACGTACTCTCCGACGTCGCCGCCCAGATCGCCGGCTCGGTCGGCCTTGCCGGCTCGGCCAACATCGGCGAGGACGTCGCCATGTTCGAGGCGATTCACGGTTCGGCCCCGCGCCGCGCCGGTCAGAACGTCGCCAACCCGTCCGGCCTGCTGCTCGGCGCGGTAATGATGTTGGTCCACATCGGCCAGGGCGACATCGCCGAGAAGGTCCACAACGCCTGGCTGTCGACGATCGAGCAGGGCATCGGCACCTACGATATCGCCGGTGAAGGCAAGGAGCCGTACTCGACCTCGGCCTTCGCCGACGAAGTGATCAAGCGGGTTGGCCAGAAGCCGGAAACTCTGGCTACGGTCACCTACCCTTCCGGTGACAGCCGGATCTCGGTCACCTCGACCAGGCCCGAGCCGGCAGAGAAGACGATGGACGGCGTTGACGTATTTGTCCACGAGCGCGATCGCAACCCGGAGAAGCTCGCCGAGCGTCTCAACCAGGCGAGCGAAGGCGCCGCGTTGAAACTGAACATGATTTCCAACCGTGGCCTGAAGGTCTGGCCGAACGGACTGCCGGAGACTTTCTGCGTCGACCACTGGCGCTGCCGCTTCGTCGCTCCGGAAGAGGGCACGGCCAAGCGCAGTCAGGTGGTCGAGGTGCTTTCGAAGCTTGAGGACGCCGGGATCGACTTCGTCAAGACCGAGGGTCTCTACCGCTTCGACGGCGAGCTCGGCTACTCGCTCGGTCAGGGCCAGTAGCCGGGGTCCCCGACCGCGGCAGGACCCGGCGGATCCGTTCTGAAAAGATCGTCCCGCCGGGCACGCAGCCCGGTTGATGCATACTCGGCGGGGTGAACCAAGGTCGCGACAGTGTGCTCGTCATCGGGGCGGGGGTCCAGGGCGCCACGCTTGCGCTGGCGCTCGCCGAACGTGGAGTCCCTTCGGTGCTGCTCGACCGTCTCGCTGTCCCGCTGTCCGGTGCCAGTGTCAAAACGAAGAAAAGATCCATCTGGGTTTCGTCTACGCGCTCGACCGCTCCGGGCTGACGAGTTCGCAGCTGCTTGAAGGTGCGCTGGCATTCACTCCGCTGATCGAGCGATGGTGCGGCGAGGTCGACTGGGTTTCGAACCGGTCCCGCGGGTTCAATTACGCGGTCATGGAAGGCGGGCTGGCGGGACCGGACGAACTCGAGAGCCATTACGGAGAAGTCTGCGCGGGGATCGAAGAGATCGAAGAGGCTGCTCCCGGGTCCGCTTCGAACTATCTCGGTGAACCGGTCCGTCCGTTGGTCCGCCGGGGCGACGGTCCGGTTCCGGGCCTCGCACCCGGCCTCGCAAGCGCCTGGTTTGAGACCCCGGAGCGTTCGGTCGACCCCCGCTTCCTGTGCCATGTCCTGAGCCGGGCACTGGCCGCCGAACCGTTGATCGAAGTTCTTCCAGGTCGGCAGGTCGAATTCGCCGACCGCACGGACAGTGGATACAGGCTCGTGATCTCGACCGCGGACGGACCGGAAGTCCTTGAAGCGAGAAGGGTGGTCAACTGCTCATGGGAGGGTCGCCAGTCGCTCGACCTGCAGGTGCTGGGCAAGGTCGAGCCGCAGTGCTACCGGGTGAAGCACCAGGTGCTCGTGCGCGGCGGCGCGGGCGAGCGGCTCTACCCGACGACCATGGTCCAGGGCCCCTACGGGGACATCGTTCCCTGGCCCAACGGTGAGGTCTACATCAGCTGGTACCCGGTGTCCCGAACCTACTTCGGCTCGGTGCCTGAGGAGAAGCCTCGTACCGATCCTGCAGTCGCCGCGGCGACGCTCGCAGAATTGAGCGACCGGATCCCGGGTCTGCGCGGATACAGGGTGCTCGACCACGGACCCGCTCATATCGTCGCCTCGGCCCGAAGTGACATAGACGACCGCGAGAGCGGTCTGCACTCGCGCACCATTCCGGGGTTCGGCGGCGCTGATGGTTGGTGGTCTCTGAGCGCCGGCAAGCTGACTTCGGCCCCGCTGGCGTCCGAGCGGTGTGCCGCGCAGATCACCGAAACGCCGATCGGGCTCTGAGGACGGACCGATCAAGCCCCGCCTGAGCATCGCCATTCCTCTTCACGGGGCCGGACGCTGGATAGACGGCGTGATCGACACCACCTCGAAGGCGCCGTCGTGGAGCCGGGTCGTGATCAGCGACGCCTCGCGTCTCGACGACACGGCCGACCGCCTGGCGGATCACTTCCGGGAAGACGCGAGAGTCTCTGTCATCTGCCCGACTGGCATCACCGGTTGGGTCGCGCATGCGAACCTGCTTCTCGAGCAGGCCGACACCGAGCCGTTCTGCTGGATGCCGCAGGACGACCTGATCTCGCCGCCTGACTACTTCGAACTCCTTGCCGAGGCACTCGACCGAAACCCCGACCGTGTGCTCGCGTTCCCGTCAGCATGCCGACGGGTGAGACGCGGCTGGCTGCGCAGTCGCGAACTGGAGCCGGCGCCGTACCGGCGCCTCCGATCCCGCTGGGGGAGGAGTCGCCAGACGTGGAGGCAGTGAAGATGCTGCGTTCGTGGAACATGGCGCTCGCAGGCTGGAGAGGGGTCTTTCGCCGACCGCTGGCGCGTCCGATTCCTGAAACCACCTACTGCCCCGACCTGATCTGGACGTTCTCGCTCGCCCTTGAAGGCAACTTCGTCGAGGTTCCTGACGCCCGTTACCTGAAGCGCCTCCATCGGGATAGTGCACTCCACTCAATGAGATGGCAGGGTGAGCGAACGGCCGAGTCGCTGTACGCAGCGGAAGTGTCCAGCCGCATGAGCGGGCAGCCGGAACGGGCGGCCGAGGTCATGCAGGAGGTCCGGCGTCACCTGAGGCGACACCGCTTCTTTCGACAGGAAGCTGTCGTCAGGCGGGTCGGTGCTGCGCTGCTCGGCAGGCCCCGCCCGATCTACGAATGAGGCGGACCCCGGTCCACCTGCCGGAGGGTCCTCGCTGTTGCCGGACCAGCTCTGACCGATTGCGGTCCTGGCGGTCCGGCCCGGACCGTCTGTCGTAGTCTCCAGGCGTGGCGAACCGAGGTATCGATCCGGAAGGATCCGGAGCAGAGCACGGTGAGCAAGGTCCGCCGGCTCAACTGGCAGCACTTGTCGCCCGCTTCGATCCGGATGTGATCGACATCCCCGGTGGCTCGGCCCGCATCCGGCTCGGGATCGAGGGCGAGCCCGAGTGGGATGCTGTGATCACCGACAACGGGGCAGACCTGTTTCCCGCCGGAGAAGAGCGCTTCGATGCGCAACTGCTGGCCGACGAGGACACGTGGCGGCGGATCGCCGCCGACGTCGGCTTCGGGATGGCCGCCTTCAGTGACAGCGCCCTTCGGGTCCGGCGCAACCTGCACCTGGGAGTCGGCTTTCTCGCGGCGACGAGCGGCATCGTGGACCCCGGCCGGATGGAGTTTGCGGCGGTCGAAACCCCCGCCGGTACGATCTCGACGCTGACCGCGGGCCAGGGAGACCCGGTCGTGTGTCTCCATGGGCTGGGCGGAACCAAGGCCTCTTTCCTGACGACGATCGAAGCGCTTTCCGGAGAGCGCCGGGTGATCGCCATCGACCTGCTCGGGTTCGGAGACTCCGACAAGCCGCTCGGCGCTCCCTACGATGCGCCGTGGTTCGCTGGCACCGTGATCGGATTGCTTGACGAACTCGGCATCGATCAGGCTCACATCGTCGGAAACAGCATGGGTGGCCGGGTCGCGATCGAGGCCGGGCTGCTCCATCCCGAGCGGGTCCGGAGCCTGGTTCTGCTCGCACCTGCGCTGGCCTGGCTGCGCGACCGCCGCTGGCGCTGGCTGCTGCGCGGACCTCTGCCCAAGCTCGGGCTTATCCAGCCGGCCCCGAGGGTGATCACCGAGCCGCTGGTCCGGGGCCTGGTTCCCGGCGGCAGGAAGGGTTGGACCGCGGCCGGCATCGACGAGTTCCTGCGCTCGTTCCTCACGCCACGCGGCCGAGTCGCCTTCTACGAGTCGGCCCGCAACATATATATGGATGAACCGCACGGGGAGGAGGGACTCTGGACACGGATGGAAGGGCTGGAGCCGCCGGCCCTGTTCGTCTGGGGCCGCAAAGACACCCTCGTGCCGATCGGGTTCGAAAAACACGTCGAGCGGGTCCTGCCTTCGGCGGCGCACCTTGAGCTCGACTGCGGACACGTTCCTCAGATGGAAAAACCGCTCGCAACGCACGAAGAGATACGCAAGTTCTATGCGTCACTCGGTTGAAGGCTGGACGGGAACCCCGAGATCGAGCAGCTTGATTCCCCGATTCCGAGCTACTCGGGCACCCGGACATTTCACTTCCACGCCGACGACCCATACCCGTCGTCAGGCACCAATCTCGAGTGCAGGATCGATGGCAGCCCCTGGGATCACTGTGACAGTCGTCAGCGGCGCGGCGGGGGCCGGTCGGTCCGGCCCTCGGCGTAATCCTTGCGGTTGACCGCTGCTGCGACTATCGAGAGGATCAGGATCGCGACGCCGGCGATCATCAGGATCAGGCCGACCACGTCCATGTCGATGCCGGATACGGTGATGTTGGTCGCGTAGCGCAGGATGGCGCCGACCGCGATCAGGAAAATTGGACCTCCGAAAGATACGTACATGACTTCAGCCTATCGGTGGGGTCAGCGGCACTACGGGTTCTCGAAACCGAAGCGCTCGCCGTCGTCCCATTCCGGTCGCTGATTGCCCCCGACCGGGAAGCCCCCGGCATCGCGCAGGAGCCTCGCGGCGTGAAGCAGATTCCAGGTCATAAAGGTCGTATTGCGGTTCGTGAAGTCGTTTTCCAGCCCGCCGGAGCCCTCGTCAAGGTAGCTGGGGCCGGGGCCGGCCTCACCGAGCCAGGCGGCATCGGCCTGCGGCGGAATCGTGTAGCCGAGGTGCTGAAGTGAGTAGAGCACGTTCATTGTGCAGTGTTTGGCACCGTCCTCGTTGCCGGTGACCAGGCAGCCACCGACCCGTCCGTAATATGCGTACTGCCCGGACTCGTTGAGGTCGCTCGAGCTCCCGTAGAGCCGCTCGATCACCTGGGTGCACACCGAGGACTTCTCTCCGAGCCAGATCGGGGTCATCAGCACCAGCACATCAGCGGCCATCACCTTGGCCTGGATTTCCGGCCACGCGTCCGTCGAAGCGCCGTGCTCGCGCATGTCCGGGTACACCCCGGGAGCGATGTCGTGGTCGACCGCCCGGATGGTTTCGACCGAAACGCCGAGTTTCTCCATGATCGCGATCGAGCGGTCGGCGAGCCCCTGGGTGTTTGAGACCTCCGGGGTGGGTTTCAGGGTGCGGTGGGTTTCAGGGTGCAGTTGATAAAGAGTGCACTCAGCCCGGTGAAGCCGAATCCGTCGATGGCGTCCATGCGGCCAGCTTATCCCGTGACCAGTCTGCATCCGGGCAGTGCGATCAGGCATACTTGAAGGATGAGGGAGCTTCGCAGGGGGTTCATGACTGTTCTGATCGCGGCTGCCGCCATGTTCGCCTCCGCGCAGGGCTCGGCCTCGGCTGCCGACACGATCACGGCCAATCTGTCGTGTTGCACCTTCGCCCCGGGCCCTTACGGGCAGGATCTCGGTGAGATCCCGACCTTCGATAATCCGGTCGGGGCCGACGCCCCACACAACGTGACTTCGACCGTCAGGGGACCGGACGGCGCGCCGCTGTTCCGTTCACAAACGATCGGCGCCGGCAGTACTTCGCCGGTCGCGGGAACCCAGTATCTCGCCGGAGGAACCTATCCGTTCTTCTGCACTCTCCACGGTCTTTCGATGAGCGGCGAGCTGCTCGTCAGTGGAGACACGGGCACGGTCGCGCCCCGCCCGAAGATCCGGGTGACGATACCGTCGCAGAGTATTGCCTCGGCAGTCAGGTCGGGGACGATCAGGGTCAAAGTCGCGGCTCTGTCCGGGAGTCCGTCGGTCAACCTCTCTGCGATGCTTGGCTATTCCAGTGCGCTGGGTTCTGCCTCAGGGATCAAGCTCACCTCCGGAGCCACGAAGACGGTCAGGATAAGACTCTCCCGGACCGGCCGCAAGAACCTGAAAAAGGAACGCAAGGCAGTGATCTCGATCAAGGGTTCGATTGCGTTCGGCAGCCCTGCTGTGACGAAGCGAACCATCCGCTGACGCTTTGGCCCGCTGACGCCTGAATCAGAACGCCGAAGCCGTGAGTAAGGTAACTTTTAGGGCAGGGATCGCAGGTTTAGGGGTTCCGCCAACCAATTTCGGGAGCTAGCATGATTCAGAGGGTGGAGCCTAGGGTGAGATTCGGTCTTACCGGACGGATCGCGTTGATCGTGAGTCTGGCCCTCGGCGTGGCGATCGCCGTGCTGCTGCTCGCCGCACCGGCATCGAAGGCGATCCCGCCTCAGTCGGTAGCGCAGCCTGACGGTTCGGTGCGCACCACTTACTTCGTCGGTCCGCTCACCGTCACGTCCGGGCAGAACCGGATCTCCTACAAGCCGATCACCGGGTCGGAGAAGCCGTCGGTGAACGGGTGGATCACCAGGATCGAGCCGAACATGGTCCGGGCCGACGGCTCGATCCCGAAATCGAGCGAGGTGATGTTCCACCACGGCGTGTGGCTGAACAACAACCGCGACGACGCCACGGATGGTTCGGTCGGTGCCGATTTTCCGGAACGCTTCTACGCCACCGGTGAAGAAAAGACGACGGTCGAGTTCCCGCCAGGCTTCGGTTACCGCTACCAGAAGAACGACGTCTGGATCCTCAACCACATGATCCACAACCTCATTCCGGACCCGATGACGCTCTACATCACTTATACGATCGACTTCATCCCGGATGGCTCGCCGCTGGCCGCCGGAATCGAGCCGGTCCGGCCGATCTGGATGGATGTCGAGAACGGAAGCAACTACCCGGTTTTTGATGTGAAGCGCGGCTCCGGTGGCAAGGATGGAGAGTTCACCTATCCCGCCGACGCCGAGAACCCCTACGGTGACGGCCCGAAGGAGAACGAGTGGACGGTGGACCGCGACGGCGTGCTGATCCAGACGATCGGCCACGTACACACTGGCGGCCTCTCCACCTCGCTTTACCTAAACCGCGACGGAGCGAAGTACGCCGGACCGAAGTGCCGGCAGCTCAAGCGGATGACTCGCAAGCAGAAGAAGAACTGGAACCGGCAGCGAAAGCTCAGATTCGCGGCTTCCCAGAAGCGCGTCCGTGCCTGCCGGGCGACCCAGCCTTCGGTCAAGGGAGACCGGGTTGAACTCTTCACCTCGCAGGCCCACTACTTCGGCAACCGCCCACCGGTTTCGTGGGATGTCGCGATGGTCGGAACCAAGCCGGACTGGCGGGTCGCAGTCAAGGCCGGCGACACTCTCGAACTCCAGACCACCTACGAGACCAGGATCGCGTCCTGGTACGAGTCGATGGGAATCGGCGTCACTTACATGGCCGATGCCGATGTCGGCGGCGAGGACCCGTACAGGCAGAAGGTCAGCTCCCGTGGCGTACTCAACCACGGCCACCTTGAGGAGAACAACGACCACGGCGGCACCGGGCCGGTCGTCGGCCCCGACCCCACAAAGCTGCCGTCCGGTCTGCTCACCTCGGGGCCGCTGATGATCAGCGGCTACACCTACGAAGCCGGTAACTTCCGGATCCCGGGTTCGATCGGTCGCCCACCGGTCGTCGAGAAGGGCGATCAGATCACCTTCCAGCTCGGCTCGAGCGACCAGGCGAACGAGATCTGGCATTCGCTGACTTCATGCAAGTCGCCCTGCAACAAGTCCACCGGGATCTCCTACCCGATCCCGGACGGCGAGTTCCAGTTCGACTCCGGCCAGCTCGGGGTCGGGGGCGCTCCCACGGTTGGCCGAACAACCTGGTCGACCCCGGCCAACATGCCGGTCGGCACCCACACATTCTTCTGCCGGATTCACCCGCTCATGCGCGGCGCAGTTCGGGTTGTCAAGCCCAGGTAGGGTCGCGCCAAGCCGTCGTGCCAAAGCGGCTCCGGTCGGCTCCCTTAGAAATCCTTAAGCCTGGCTGGGATGCTCGGCGCATGAGTGACTCCTCCATCGTCGCCGTGCCCGCTGGAGAGAATCGATGAAACGTCTCGCTGTGGTCGCCGCCCTTGTGGGTCTTCTGGCTGGAGCAGCCTTCGTTTCGACGGCTTCGGCTGTTCCCGGGTCCGGCCCCGTTTCGAATTCAGGATCGGCATCCGTATCCGTTGACAAACGATTCGCCGCGAAGAAGAACGTTCGGATAAAGGTCGGCAACTCGGCGTTCGGAAAGATGCTCTACAACCGCCCGGGTCAGGCCATCTACATCTTCGACAAGGAAAAGACGAATAAGTCCCGTTGCTACGGCGAATGTGCCAGACAGTGGCCTCCGGTCCTCACCATCGGCAAGCCGAAGGCCCTGAAGGGAGTCAGTCAGCGCCTGCTCGGCCGGACCAAGCGGAGCGGTGGAGCGATGCAGGTCACCTATAACGGCAAGCCGCTCTATTACTACTACAACGAGCAGCCTGGCCAGGTGTTCTGCCACAACGTTTTCCTCAACGGTGGCCTCTGGCAGGTGATCGCTCCCGGCGGTAAGGCCCAGGACTGATTGGTTCCGCCTGGGACCTGCGGGCACTCTAGAGTCCTTCGCAGATGAGCGCTCAGACGAGTTCCACGATTCCAGCTTCCGGACAATCAGGCGCAGACGGGGCAAAGCTGGCCCGGTTGCGCCGGCTCAACCTGATCGCGACGGTCTTCTTCGCAGCGCAGGTTGTAGTGATCCTTGCTCTGGCCGGCCCGGCCGCGCTCCCTGTGCTCGGGTCTTTTCTGACTGACGCCCCGGGTAGTGGCCAGTACGGATCGACCGACCTGTTCGACCTTCGTATCGACGTGATGGTCGCGCTGTTCCTCGGCCTGGCGGCGATCGACCACCTCGCGGTCGGATCTTTCGCCCGCGGCTGGTACGAGAAGAACATTGTGCGTGGCATCAACCCTGCCCGGTGGTGGGAGTACTCGATCAGCGCCTCGATCATGGTGGTCCTGATCGCGATGCTGGCCGGGGCCAGCGATGTCGTTGCGCTCGTGGCGCTGTTCGGTGTAAACGCGGCGATGATCCTTTTCGGCCTGGTCATGGAACGGGCCAACCTCGACCGCGACGAGGTTGACTGGGCCCCTTTCATTTATGGCTGTGTGGTCGGTGCGGTGCCGTGGATCGCCATCGCCATTCAGCTCGCCCTCTCCGAGGACTCAGGAAACGATGTGCCCACCTTCGTCTTCGTGATTTTCGCCTCGCTGTTCATCCTCTTTAACTGCTTCGCCGTGAACATGTGGCTGGGATACCGGGCGAGGGGACGCTGGGCAGACCCACTGTTCGTCGAGCGTTCCTACATCGTGCTCAGCTTCGTCGCCAAGACCGTGCTCGCCTGGCAGGTCTACGGCGGCTCTCTTGCCGGTTCGGGCGCCTGACGAACGTGCCCGGGAGGACAGCCTGGGTTCTGGGCGACCAGCTCTCGCTCGGCAACCCTGCACTCAAGGACGCGGACCGAGTCCTTCTGGTTGAGTCGCTCGCAGGCGCAGGGCGCCTGGTCTTCCACCGCCAGAAGCTGCATCTGGTCTGGTCGGCGATGCGGCACTTCGCGACGGAACTAGACCGGCGCGGAGTCGAAGTCGACTATCGGCGGGAGCCGAGCCTGAGGGAAGGGTTGCTGGGGCATATCGAGAGCTACGACCCGGACTCGGTTGCGCTTCTTGACCCGTTGACGATCGGGGCGGGGGCGAAGCTCAGCGCCCTGGACCCGAGGGTGGAGGTGCTCGACGACGGGCTCTTTCTCACCTCCCCGGCTGACTTCGCTGAATGGGCATCGGGGCGCAAGCAGCTTCGCATGGAGGATTTCTACCGCCGCCAGCGCCGGCGGTTCGGGCTGCTCATGGACGGTGAAGAACCGCTCGGGGGATCGTGGAATTTCGATTCCGAGAACCGCAAGCGAGCACCGAAGGACTGCTCGGTACCCCGGCCCTACCGGCCTCGTGAGGACGAGATCGACCGTCAGGTCCGGGCCGACCTGGACGAACTGTCGGGCAGCGTGGCGATGTCCGGCGTGGACGGTCCGCGGGTCTTCCCGGCTACCCGGACGGAGGCGCGGAGGGCGCTGAAGTCCTTCTGCGAGCAACGCCTTCCGGACTTCGGGCGCTTTCAGGATGCGATGCTCGGTGGTGAGCGCTACATGTGGCACGCCCTGATCTCCAGTTCGCTCAACCTCGGCCTGCTGGATCCACTCGAATGTGCCAGGGCGGCCGAGGATGCTTACCGGGCCGGCCGGGCACCGATCAATTCGGTCGAGGGCTTCATCCGCCAGGTGATCGGCTGGCGTGAGTACGTCTGGGGCGTGTACCGGCTGCGAGGAGAAGAACTCGCCGGTGAAAACGCCCTCGGCGCGCACGCACCGGTCCCCAAGGCGGTCGCCGCGCTGGATCCCGACGCGACGGATATGGCCTGCCTCAAGGACGTCCTGACAGGCGTACGCGATACCGCTTACGCGCATCACATCGAACGTCTGATGGTCCTGGGGAACCTGATGCTGCTGCTCGGGGTTGAGCCAGAGGCGGCAACCGACTGGTTCCACGGCTCATTCATTGACGGCTACGAGTGGGTGATGGCGCCAAACGTCGCCGGCATGGCGTTGTGGGCTGACGGCGGAAAGATGATGTCAAAGCCGTACGCAGCCTCAGGGCGATACATCGACCGCATGTCGGATCACTGTCGCGGCTGCCGGTACTCACTCGAGGACCGCACAAGCGAGGATGCCTGCCCGTTCACCGTGCTCTACTGGGACTTCCTTGATCGCAACCGGGACCTTCTCGCCGGCAACCGGCGCATGTGGATGCAGATGAAGAACCTGGAGCGGATTGAACCGGCCGAACTCGAATCAATCCGGAATCGTGCTGCGCGTATTCGCTCGCTCTAGACTCAGGGTGTCCGCACCCCAAGGGTGCACCGAGGAGAGGAGCTGAACCAGATGGACAAGCAGCTGAAGTACCTGCTCAACGAGTCGCAGATCCCGGACCACTGGGTCAACATCGCCGCTGACCTTCCCGGTGAACCGCTGCCTCCGCTGAACCCCGGCACCGGTCAGCCGCTCGGCCCCGAGGACCTCGCTCCGCTCTTCCCGATGGGCCTGATCGAGCAGGAGGTCTCGATGGAACCGGAGATCGGCATCCCCGAGGAGGTCATCGACAAGTACCGGCTGTGGCGGCCGACCCCGCTGTTTCGTGCCCGCAACCTGGAGAAGGTGCTCGACACTCCGGCTCATATCTATTACAAGTACGAGGGCGTCTCCCCGGCCGGCTCGCACAAGCCCAACAGTGCGATCCCGCAGGCGTACTACAACAGGCAGGAGGGCGTGAAGAAGCTGGCGACCGAGACCGGTGCCGGCCAGTGGGGATCATCGCTCGCTCTGGCCTGTGAGATGTTCGGCCTCGAGTGCGAGGTCTTCATGGTCGGTGTCAGCTACGACCAGAAGCCTTACCGCCGGGCGATGATGGAGACCTGGGGCGCCACCGTCCACCGCAGCCCGTCGCGGCTGACCGAGGCCGGCCGCTCGCAGGCCGATCACCCGACCGGCTCTCTCGGCATTGCGATCTCCGAAGCGGTGGAGGTCGCGGTCGCCTCAGAGGACACCAAGTACGCGCTGGGATCGGTGCTCAACCATGTCTGCCTGCACCAGACCGTGATCGGCCAGGAAGCGATCGCGCAGCTCGAGATGGCCGGGGAGTACCCGGATGTCGTCATCGGCTGCGTAGGCGGCGGTTCCAACTTCTCCGGCATCGCCTTCCCGCTGCTTCGCAAGAAGCTCAAGGAGGGCCTCGACACCAGGTTCATCGGAGTCGAGCCGTCAGCCTGCCCGACTATGACCAGGGGCACTTACGCCTACGACTTCGGCGACACGGTCGGCATGACCCCGCTGATGCCCACCTATACGCTCGGCCACGACTTCGTTCCACCGCCGGTGCATGCCGGTGGGCTGCGCTACCACGGCGTTGCGCCGATCCTCGGGGCGCTGGTCAAGGAGGGGCTGGTCGAGGCCCAGGCGATCCCGCAGACCGAAGCCTTCGCCGCGGCGATCACCTTCGCCCGGGCCGAGGGCATCATCCCGGCACCGGAGCCCACCCACGCGATCCGGGCTGTCTTCAACGAGGCCGAGAAGGCGAAGCAGGAGGGCGACGAGCGGGTGATCCTGTTCAACCTCTGCGGCCACGGCCACCTCGACCTCGCCGCCTATCAGTCCTACCTTTCGGGAGAGCTGGTCGACCTCGAGTTCTCCGAGGAGGAGATGGACCGGGCACTTGAGAACCTGCCTGAAGCCCCCGCGATCGCGTAGGTCACCGAGGGCATGCGGAAAATCCGGTTGAAAATCGACGCCGGTCGGGTCATGATCTAAGTATGGACGCTTTCCGAATGATCGAGTGGCAGCAGGCCCCTGAACTGGTCGATGTTCCGGTGCCCCAGCCGGGCCCCGGCGAGGTACTGATCAAGGTCGGGGGGCAGGGCTCTGCCACTCGGACCTGCACCTGACGGAGTGGCCGGCAGGAGTGATGCCGTTCGACCCTCCCTTCACGATCGGTCACGAGAACGCGGGCTGGGTCGAGAAGCTGGGTGATGGTGTGTCCGGCTACGAAGTCGGAGAGGCGGTCGCTGTCTACGGACCCTGGGCTGCGGTCGTTGCCGGGCCTGTCGGCTATCCCGCGAGGATTACTGTGAGAACCAGCTCGCGATCGGCAAGTTCGGCGGCGGACTCGGATTGGACGGCGGCATGGCCGAGTACATGCTCGTACCGGCGAGTCGCCTGCTGATTCCGCTCGGCGACCTCGACCCTAGGGACGCGGCCCCGCTCTCCGACGCGGCGTTGACCCCCTACCACGCGATAAAGCGATCCCTTCATCGCCTGGTCCCGGGTTCGACGGCGGTCGTGATCGGCATCGGCGGGCTTGGTCAGATGGCGGTTCAGATCATCGCGGCATTGAGTACCGCCCGGATCGTCGCGATCGATACCGCTCCCGAGAAGCTCGCCGTGGCGGCCGATCCGGGGGCAGAGCACACGCTGCTCTCCGAGGAGGCGACGCCCGAAGCGGTCCGGGCTCTGGCCGGCGGTCGCGGCGCAGAACTGGTCCTGTACGTCGTGGGTTCAGAAGACACGCTCGATCTCGCAAAGCAGTTGCTCGCCTTCGAAGGTGATCTGACTCTGCTGGGGCTGGCGGGCGGCACAATCGAGTACAGCGCCATGGCCCTCCCCTGGGGCGCCCGTATTGCCACGACCTACTGGGGAACGGCGGTCGAACTGATGGAAGTGCTCGACCTGGCCCGGGCCGGAAAGATCAGTATGCGAACCGAGAGGGTCGGGCTGGACGGGGTCGCCGATGCCTACGAGCGCCTGCGCCAAGGCAAAGTCGATGGCCGCGCCGTCGCCTGCCCCAGCGGCTGAGGCGATTCCCCGGACCGTCGATTAACGCCTACTCTGCTCCGCGAGGGACCACCAGCACGGGGCAGGAGGCCTCATGGAGGAGTTCCGAGCTGACCGAACCGAGGAGAACCCGGAGAATCGGGCCGTACCCGCGTGAGCCAAGGCAGAGCAGGTCGAGATCCCGGGACTGTTCCCGGAGCCGCTCGGGTGGAAAGCCTTCCAGCAGTACGGTGCTCGTGGTCACCGAATCGGGTGCCTTCGCGGCAGACTCGTCGAGCAGCTCCCGGGTCGACTCTCGCGAAGCGTCGTCGAGTTCCGAGAGCGCATACGTCGCTCCCCAGAAGCCCCAGGCATCGGCGAAGGCACCGGAGACCGAGATCACCCTGACGGATTCATGTCTGGCGATCTCAACCGCCGCTTCGAGCGCATGCCCGGATTCCGGCGAGCCGTCCACGGCGGCGCCGATCACGGAGAACTTCGCTTCCGCGTTCCGGTAGCCGGCCGGCGCCAGGGCTACCGCGCAGCGTGAACCCTGCATCAGAACCCTCGCCTTGTGGCCGGCCCTGACCGTTCCTTCCGGGGTCCTGGCGCAGCCTATGACCAGCAGGTCGCCTTCCATGTTCTCGGTCAACTCCTCGAGCCCGCGCGCTGCGGAACTCGCTTCGACGATCTCCGCTGACCCGCTGTACTCGGCCGCGGCCGCCTCGACTCCCTTGCGGGCTGGCGCGACGAGGTTGGTGAAGGCGTTGGCCGGCAGTGCCGGCATCAGGCTGCCGCCCGTGGGGGCGGAACTACACCGACCACTACGAGCTTTGCTTCGAGCCGATCGGCGAGCGCCCTGCCCAGCGCGAGTGCGTCGTGCGATCCCTCGCTTTCGTCAAAACCGACGACGATTCTTTCGAACATCCGACTTCCTCTTCAAGTAGCGGTCTGGCGTCAAGCTACTGGAAGGACCCCGATGGTCAGTTCACCTGATCAGGTGGCTCGGTCTGACGGGGTCCTTCC
>Ga0105050_10003767_pt1 | contig 20762 bp, 30 predicted proteins | sample FRY01_FD_78088 | JGI IMG/M metagenome (GOLD analysis project Ga0105050, IMG submission 78088) | Freshwater microbial communities from Lake Fryxell liftoff mats and glacier meltwater in Antarctica - FRY-01 | ecosystem: Environmental > Aquatic > Freshwater > Ice > Glacier meltwater ...
GCACCTTCGAATATTAATTTAAAACGATCAACTAATGTTGTCTTCACATCTGTAGCCATGGTCGTAGCATCATCAAGCCATTTCCAAGCAACCACCAACCCAATAGTAAGACTTATGCCTTTCAAAACTTTTTTAAGAGATTTTAATGAATTCTTCAAAAGATTAGCAGAAGTCTTACTCTCACTAAACGCAGTTGTAAGAGCCCCAATACCAAGAGCTAATGTTCCCCCAACAGCCAAGACAATTCCTAAAGCTTCAAGAACAAGAATCAAATCTCCAACAGCAATTTTTAACTCATCAGGAGATTTCTCCAAGGCAGTATTCAAATCGGTAAGAGCAGGAAGCAACTTTACTAGTGAAGGTAAGAAGAAAAGCTCTAAAGTATCATTCCACATATCAAAAACACCCGCAGCATCCGTGGCTGGTTGTAACAAACCTTCAACGAATCTAGTCAATCCCACACCAAAAAAAGTTATACCAATCATCTCCATACGGAATCCACGAAGACCGTGAGTGAACATACGTAAAGCCCAAGCAACATTCGCGGAACTATTCTTTAGTTTAAGATTAGAATTATTAAACGACCCCATCTGCTTAAGATTCATCTTCATGACATCCCCGAACTTAGCGTTATTAGCAAACTTACTCCACGCAGCACTAACGTTATTCAATCTCTTCTGAGTCTCTTGAGACCCCTCAAGAATTATCTTCACCCTCTGTTCAACCACGTCGGTCATTTAGGATTCTTCACCCCATAAAACTTCAGCGTACACAAACGCAAAGACTCACGCTTACCCAACTCCTCAACCACGAAAACATTAAGCTGAAACAAGGTCGGCAACGGAAGACTCTTGAACTCTGCCAGAGGAATCCACCCGTAAACAAGCATGAACTGATGGTGCATCCTGACAAGGTCATAATCTGTCAAGTAAGCCGAGTCATCAACACGCTGGTTTAATGGTGAATTAATCATCATGCTTGCTTCTCCCGAATCCTCTCCTTCAACTCGTCAACACGACTAGCCCTCTTATTAGCTTCAGGAACATTAATCTCAAAGATAACAGGCAACAAATCCATGAAGTACTTCATGCCGAAAGACTTGACCTCAAGACTGTTCTCACGCCACTCCTCAGGAAAGCTCCTTTGTAACGTGATGTTAACCAAGTCCCTAATAGAAACCGCAACATCATCAGTCATCTTCGTAATGTCAAAACCCTTATCTCCCGAAAGCCTCATCACATTCAAGAACAACGGAGCCTCATCAGTAGTCAACGGCGCGATAACATAAGTCTCGCCATCAATAACAACTTTCTTCCCAGCACCCAAATGCTTACTAAAACGTGTAATTTTAATCGACCCCCATAGTCTTTATTAAATCATTACAAACCAAAACACCATCTTCTTTATATATTTTCAAAAATCCTCTAATCATGTTCTCAACTCCCTTCCACTCATCAACTTAATAACTTTCTCCTCAACTTTCACAGGCTGAGTCTTCAATGAATCAACGTCACTGCGCAACTCAGCAAGTTCCGCCTCAATGTGAGCTAGGTTACTGCTCAACAAGCCAGTGTAGAAGTCCCATAAATGACGCAATGCCATGCCTCTATCACCGCAGAACTCATCCTCACTAAACCTAATGAACTCATCACGAGTCTTCTGAGGGATACGATTAATACTAAAGCCGTTAGTCAGCCTCTCCCGAATCTCCTCAACTCCACTCATAACCCATTCACCACATCATAAAAGGAATGAAAAAAGAATCAAATCTAAGGCAGTACTGAATGACTGGTAATGACCGCCCCACCACCACCAGGATAGTTCTCAAGCACTTAGAAGCTCGTAGCAGTCGTAATCGAGGCTGCTAGTTGAGTTCCACCATCAGTGCTTTCTTCACGCTTGTTACCCACAGCACTCTTGTTAAAAGGACCCCACTTGAAGGTAACCTCTGCGCTAAGCATCTTATCATCATAGTTGAGCTTGTAGCCAGTCATATAAGCGTTAATAACCTGAATCCTATAAGCAGAATCGTTAGTCGCAGGAAGAGTTGTTGCCGTAGCAGGCAAGGTACTAGCCCACAAGATTATAATGCCAAAACGCCTACGATAAATGCTGTTGTTAACCACTATAGGTTGAGTAGCATCCGCTGTAGTCTGAGGGTGAAACAACTGCACAAGACCATTCGCCGTAATGGCAGCGTCAGTAGGATACATCTTCATCGTAATGCCCTCCTCACCCATAGGGCTTGGCTTAACGATACGCCCACCATTAGTGAGAGGAATAGCCTCAATAGCCTTCTCCCCCCAATCAAGTGCAGTAATATTTTCTGTCAATCCCTCAAACGAAATAGCAGTACCACCACCAGCACCTGCTGGGAACGCTTCCGGTATAATGCTAATCAAACAAAACTCTTTCCATGCCTCAGGCAATCCAACTGCTGTCATTACTTATCAACTCCTTTGGTTTTCTTAACTTCCTTCCGCTCTTCAACAAGCTCGATGCCACCACCGAGAATCTCGTGGTCGAACTCCTTAACACCAAAGGGTTCAATACCATGAAGCATCACGTGCTTCAGATTACGATAAACAAACTCAGCCATACTAGACACCTCCTACTGAAGACGATATCGCCTTCCTAATACCCTTCCTAAGATTATTAGAAAGTTTGTTACGAGAACGCATGAGAGTAGGTTGGACGAACCTATGAGGCGTCACGAACAAGAATCCCTTAATACCACCACGAGGACCCATCCTGACGTTGCTACGACCACTAACCGTAGCCCCACCATAATTCCTCTTAACCCAATCAGTAACACTCCTACCACGCTTAAGAGAGACATAATGAGGACGCATACTATCAAGATATGACAATCCTCTAGGCATCATGATAACGGACCGGTTCCTACTAAGACGCTTAGCACGAATCAACAAGGAAGCCCCCCTACGATCAGGGGTGATAGGACGCAAAGGATCGGTCATAGCAGCCACCCGTAAATCCTCCGCAAGACCAACAGCGTATTCCTGAATAGCATCAGCAGCAGCCACAGGAAGCTTCTGAGACAAACGCTTAGTGAACTTAGCAAGGTCATCCCCACTAAAACGAACAGTAACTTGCACAGTCACGAACTCACCTCAAGACGCTCAGTGAAAGACAACTCGAAAGAAGCCTCATAAACGTACTTATCATCAATAGTGGTTGTGGTGGAATTAGTCTTCTCCAACTCCATGAAGTGCATGTTCAACAAAGCAAAAGCGTGCTTGTAAGAAACGCTGTTAAACAAGCCGTGCAAATCATCACAAATAGCCAGCATGTCAACCTTACCAACACCTGAAGTACCCTGACTAGCACCATCACGAGCAGTCCTGACAGTTAAGTTCATGGTCCAAGACACATTCTTACTCTTACCATCAGCACTCACTGCAGAATACTCCACCGTAGGAAATTCAGCAACAATATAAGGAAAGTCAGCGAAATTAACCCCCTTAACAAGAGGATCAGCATCATACACGAAAGGACGCTTAGAAAAACCATCCTTATCACGAGGATCAACAATTATGGCCCGATTATTCAAGTAAGAAAGAACGTTATCATAAGCGTTGCTTTCCAATGTTGAAAGAGTTACTGCCGAAACCATCCTTTTGTCCTCAGACTAGGCACGTTCCCCGCAAGGAACAATACCATCATAGATTCACTATTATATAAGGTTTTCTAGGGAGTCGTACCAACCCTCAATTGCTTGTAAGACATCAAAATCTTATCGATGAGTTCCTGATCAACATTAATCAACGCAGGATTAAAATCATTAAGACCAGTAACATGAGCCTTCCTCACAACACGGTGCATCAAATCCTGCGAAGCAACCATGAGAGTCACCTGCTTAATCTCGCCCGGAATCTCCCCATAACCCGAAAGGTAAGACAATCTGAAACGATTAGGAACCCCTTGAGGAGGATTCAGCGCCCAAGCCTGCGCGTCAGTAATATTAAAGCTACTCTGAGAGAAGTGGAAACGTCCAGTAGCGAACTCAACATCATAATCCTCATCCTTCTCAAGAACAGTCCATGTTGGAGAAGTCCCCTCAACACTATTACTAGCCTCAACAACCCATGAGTAAACACCATCACCAAGAGAAGCAGTAGCAGTCACTCCAGAACACCCGGTGAACGTAGTCCCGGTCTTGCCAGTATAAGACACCTTCATGATGTCAATACCAACCACACCAACACTAGGGAATCCCTGCGTGGAAACCACGTTAATGACTGCATCAGAGATGGACACTGCCAGGCTAAGAGTTGTTTGCACGTCAGCCACGGGACGAGAGTAAGAGAAGTAAGCCCTAGCATAAAGTCCCCTACCATCAAGCTTCTCATCAAGAACAACCTCATAATCAGGAGTGGTGGCAGTCCCATCAGTGAAATGACCGTTAATCTTCTTATCAACATACGATGCTGCCTTGTTAAGCGCTGATTGCAAGTCAGAATCACTCAACCCAACAGTGTTAAAAGAGTACGCTGCATAAATGTTATTCGTACCCACAAGAGTCACACCAGCCGGAGTCAAGATGATAATTCCAGAATCCATGTCAAGAGAGTAATGAGTAGTCTCAGTCAATGGGTGTGACAACGCAGAAGCTTCAGTAGCACCATAATACAACATGTAAGTGTTAGACAACACACAAGAGTTATCAACATAAAACCTCGTGGTAGAATCATTCCCAAGACCAACAACCTCCAAAAGCCGGGTATCAGCCCTTATCTGAGGGTTAGGCATCTCACCAAGCAACCCCATGAACTCACTAAGCTCAGCAGGAGAAGCGTACTCAGTATTGGTTCCTGAAGAGAAAGCCCCAGCACCAACAGTGAAATAATCAATCTGAATAGAGAAAACATTGTTGATAGGCACTAAGAAAGTCACACTACCAGCAGAGAACGTATAATCAATACCGTACTGCAACGGAGTACCATTAACAAGAATCTGCAATCCCTGAACCACACTACCCCCGAAGAACAAGGAATAAACCCTGTTAGCAGCATCATCAACACCACTAAAAGCAGTCGCTATAACGAATGTTGTCCCTGACAAATCCCTTCTTGGAGTATAAATCACCATTGTTTTCTCACACCCATACTTGATTACTATTTATAACTTTCCAATAAACAACATAATAAGGCCTGCCGAAATAACAATCGACACGCCAATAACCGACTTCTCAACCCACTTCTGAGCAAAATCATTCTTGAAAGACTCATACTTACCATCTTCCCAACTCACGTGCTTCTGAATAATATCTTTCAGTTCATTGATATCAGACCGTATAGCCTTAATTTCAGTTTCAATCACAGCAAGCCTCTCTTTCATCGATACATCACCCACAAGCCAAATCTCCCGCAACACGAAGATTTCCCTCGCGAGCAACCACGCAATCATCAGACACCACCAACGACACACCACTAGGAACTGTGAAGTTACCAGTACCTGACAACAACAAACGACCATCAACGAAAGTGTTCGATGCAAGATAACACCCATCAGCAAAACTCACTGACCAACCCCCACCACCACCATAAACACAAGGACTACCACCAACAGGATCATTTTGAACACTACCAAAATACGAGTAAACACCCCTGATGATAGCCACACCAAAACCCTCCCAATCACTACGATTATACAAAGTTCCGCCAGCAACACCCTGACTCGTCTCAACCAGGACGCTCAAGACACCAAGATTATCAACCTCAACAGTACTGATGCCAGCAGTGCTCTGAGCAACCCTAGACCCGGTCTCAGGATAATACGTGGCGATAGCATTCATGATGGCAGTCTCGCTATGGTCACCATCACTAGGATAATATAACTGATTCTCAGCATTAGTAATCATACCGTGCCAATCCATGAACAAGTCAGGCTGCAAAGTATTAACGTAAGGACGAACAACCTCAATAGTGTTAAAGCCAACACTACGCGCAGCAGTCCAAAACCTATCAGGATCCCCCTGCACACTACCATTAAAGAAGTACCTGCCACGACCTTCAACGTTATTATCAGGATTACCAACCATAACAACCCTAATAACATAATCCTGAATCATATTCCTAGCGGTGGTGTTGGTGCTGGTAAGCCAATCAATCATACCCCTAGCCTCCCACAAACCCTGCTGCTCGTTACACTCATGAAGACCAGTAATGATGAAGATGTTAAACTTCTCACTATCAAGATAACTAGCATCAGTGATTGTGACCATGGTGATGTTGCGACCGCGTTCTGACAAGCCAAGTCTAGTAAGATTTAGTGAAGCGCTAGAAATATCCTTAGCATGAAGATAATCCATAACCTTCTGATAAGGATAAGGATAATTAGAAGCCACCCAAATCCTATTGTGAGTATCATTAACTCTTATCGTGTACGTGTGAGCTACTGAATTATACGTTGTGAACAACCTGTTCTTACTGTAATAAGTCCTGTTCCAATTTCCCGGAATAATGTTATCCCAACTATATACTGAACGCTCATTAGTCCAACGAGCAGGCTCATCAACAGACTGAAGATTAGTGATTCTCACACTAACGTTCTTGTGAGAGATGTTACTCAAACCAAAATAATGCCACATCTGAAAATTAGCGTAATTAGTACTACCATCATTGTAACCTGAAGTGCTATAATTAAGCTCAGCAGTATAAAGCCTATTACCCACAGCATCCCCACTAACATACACTACGTTAATAAGGTTTGCACCAGGAAAGCTAGTGTTGAACACGACATCATTATAATTACCGGTGAGATATGTGTAAGAAACATTTATTACTGGTCTGAACGAAGGATTAGTAGCATAATCAAGACTATACCATTGATAATAATCTGCAGTATCACCACCAATACGTCTGATCACGAAAGTGATGTTAGCATGACCAAGTTCGATACTACGATTAATCGCTATCGTAAGGTTTCGGTGCTCAAAACAATCAAGTTGAGGAGCAACAGCATCAGTAAAACCAGTATGATTCATGACATGATAATCATCTATAGTTGCAAGGTACGCTGCACAAGACACTGTAGAACACAAAGTATCAGTCTTGAGCCAAGTTTGATTATCCCACACCTCAACTCGCAAAGCCTCGTTAGAAGCGCAATTACCCTGATGAGCCGTGCCACAAAGAGCTCCCTCATCATAAATCCACTGACAAAGTTTAGCACCTGTAATATTTGCTGTTGAAGGAATGGTTCCCAAACCAAATTTCAAGTAAACAGACTCTCCAGTATTATCCATTAAGTCAGCAACATTCCAAGCCTCACTACCCGTACGTACAGTATCCTCGTCAAAAGTATCATCAACCAAAGGATTAAGAGAAACGTTAGCACTAACAACACTAACAGCACCACTGATTATTGGAATAACCTCTTCCTTAGAACAAGAAGTCAATAACAAAACAAAAAACAATGCCGCAAACCACTTAACATCCACTACCATCACCATCAATAATCAGGTGGGTGCTATTACCTCGTATGCAACCAGGACTACCAGACACCTTGTACTTAGGAGCTGTGACGTTACGATAAGCGGTGAACTGAGTGCTATTCATCTTGAAATACGTAGTTGACGTAACCAAGTCCCTGAAGTAAGTTCCTGAACCACCCAAGAAGTCAACAAACAAAGAATTAGTGGAGTAAGAAGTCAATCCACGAACTCCCTTAATCCAACTCACGGGAGTATTATCAAAAGTGATGTTACCCTCAATGAAAGTATTACCATTAGGACCAACAGTAAACTTATCCTGAGAACCATTACGCAAAGTCATAAGATTACCAGTAGTGCCTGAAGTACTATCGACATACAACTTAGAAGTATTAACATAAGTCAAGTTATACAATCCAAAACGATTAAGCCCTTGAGTGTTATCAAGAAACAACCTGTAAGCACTAACAGGACCTACTAATAATAACAATATCACTAACGAAGACAGTAGTGGCTTGTTCATCACTTCCTACCCCAACGACCAACCTTCTTAGGAATCTCAATCTCAGGGACGATCTTCTCAACAACACGAACTTCCTCCTTAACGACGGGTTTCTTAACAACAACAGAGTCATCCTCAACAAGACCCTCCTTAAGCCAAAGAGCAACGTTATCAGGAAACTCAGAATCCTTAATCTTATTCCCTACCTTGTACCACAAAAATTCAACCCTAGCTCTCATGATTCTCAATCCTCCACTAAGACCTCACGGTCTGAACGACAACTAAATCACCTTGAACATTAGTCATCGTAATCTCATCATTCTTAGTGATAGTATTTGCAGCAACCGCCGCTTCGATAACAGCCTTCAACTTATCACCACCATCATCCACCGACGCCTTGAACACTTGAATGTCACCAATAGCCATTGAAAAGTCTCCTAAGCCTTTATCACTAGCACGCAAACCCTATTACCCTGCAAGGAACACGTGCAAATCCTATCAGCAACAACAATATTTTGTCCTGTTAAAGCAGCATCTAGTTTAGTACCGTCATCATCAACGGCGACAACATAAACGCTAACATCTCCCGCAGCCATGATTCAATCCTCCAAGTTATTTTATTAATAAAAAAAAGAAAAAAATAATCACTTACACGTACGTGAATATTATCGCGTAAACGTGGTTTGCGGTTGCACCCGCAGCATCAACAGTAATGGTGTATGCAACAACACTCGCCGTTACTGAATCTCCTGTGGTGTTATCAAACGCACTAAGCACGTGAAGAGTCTTTCCCGTAATTGTTGGAACAACGACAGTATCTGCACTATCCATTGATGCTGGGCTAATCCATGTGATTAGCTGACTCTCGGGTGTTAATGTTTGATCTCTTTGTGTTCCGTCCGTATATAAAACTGCTGCCATTTTCTAATCACCTACCTAGGGACCGCTTAGCGTATCAAGCATGCTGATGCGCCTCGGTTGTTTGTAAACGTGGGAGAATTCCATCTGCACATAAGCCTCAACCGCTGCGCCAAGTTTTGCAAGGTTGACGATTGTAGGTTCCATTCCAACCACGATCACATCACTATCAGTGTCGATAAGATATATTGCGTCGCTATTACAATCCGAGTCCACGATGATTGGAATACCATCAAAGACAGGGACTTTCAACTTGTTAAATCCGAAAGCAGCTTCTGTAGTCAAGAATTGTCTTGAGCCATCAAGGAGATTAAACAAGTAATCTCTTGTTGTTGGACTAGCAATTATTGCTATGTTTCCAAAACGAACTCCTTCATTCTCAAGGTAAGAACCTGATTGTCTTAGTCTTGCTTCTGTAAGGACACCACCAATTGCTTGGTATGTGTTAGCTGCAGTTGTAGGAGATAGCCTATTAGCTATGCTTCTGGTAAATCCATAAAGTGTGACGTTACCTGCACTATCAGCTACTGCTTCAAGACCCAGAGGATTAACTCCAGTTCCATCAAGTACTTCAAGGAACAACGCCGCGTTAATGTCATTCATCATCTCAAGCATCTGCAAATCAAGTTCGAGAGCGAACAAGTCACCAAGAGATGCAGAACTGTTTCTGATCATGAAATCAGACACTGAAACTCCACGCCTAGCAATCTTGATAGGTGTTTGGTAGTTAAGCTTGCTGGAAAAGTTCTTGACAACGGTAACGTCAGTCTGAGCAACAAAAGTACCTACGCCCTGAGGGTCTTTTTCAGTTATCATCTTCCATTGGTAATGCGATCCGCCAAGATGTTGTTCCTTCTTCAAGAAACCAAACAAGTTAGTCTGATTGTTAAAGGTGTCAATTATTCCTGGAGCGAACAAGTCAGCCAACTCAACGTTCTGTTGAGTGTAAGTTGATGGGTTATCACCAACAACCAATGTGTCCTTGTACTGAACTCCACCAACAATCTTGAGTCCCTTACCAACAACCTTCACCCGTATGTGAGAGTCAAAGCCCACATATCCTTCCTTCATCGCCTGCTTGAAAGCATTAGTGACAACACCAGTCTCGTTAGCATAGCTTAAGCCAGCTTCCTTAGCACTGATGAGGTCTCCTCTACTCAAAGCATCGTTCATTTCTTTAATGCTCACGTGCATGTTTACTTCACCCTTTGTTTTTAGTGTCTTACTCTCAACCTTTAGTGAGTTGATAGTTTCTTTGAACTCATCACTATCGATTATCTGCTTCGCCAGTTCCTTAACAGAAACTTCCTTAACAGCAACCTCGGCAACGACTTCCTCAGTAGCAACCACTTCCTTAATCTCAGGAGTTGCTGGTTGCTCCACAACAGGAGCTTCTTTTATTTGTTCATCCATCGTAGATGCCTCCTTAACTAATACGTCCTCAATCTCCTTGTAAGACGTAGCCATTATTAACGCATAAGGATTAGCAATAAGCCTAGCGCTAGCAAAAGCATGCCCCACATAATTCTTTATTGATTTGAGGAACCTGAAAACCTTATCCTTAAGGCTTACCCGAGAATACTCTCCCGGATAGTACTCGATACTAAAACCAGGGAAGTACCCGTTCTTGACCTTGTACTTGATATCTTCATACTGAGGATGAAGTTTATTATGATGAACCTTAACGTAAACTCCGAAGTGACCATCTCCCATCTCACGAAGCTCAGCAGGAGGGATTACGATACCTGCAGGTTCTAGACCGGCATTGTTCTCCTTGATCCAATCGTGCTGAAGAGAAACAATCCTTGTTCCTCCCAAAGAATCAATGCTTGCTACCGTATTGTTGATTGCGTCTATGATTTGCTGAAGAACGTGCTTACTGAGAATATCCCCATCAACTCCTAAGTCTTCATCAGAAGCCCTGTCAGGATGGGTTGTTGCGATGTATCCTTCGCTATAAAATTCTCCTTCAACTTCTTTGAAAGTTATCTGGTTGCTAAAAACCCTCGTTTCGTTAGTGGTTGGTAATGACATGTTTCATCAATCAAAGCTTAAATCTTTTAAGCAATGATGAAATGAGTATATAAATGTTTCTATGCGTATTTTGTTTTTAAACAAAAACCATTACTTGACCATTGTAAGAAATAACTGGAGCAGTGTACTTTATGAACAAGACCTCGACGTAAGGAGGATAGTTATCCTTGCTAGTATTGTTGTTCACCGTAACTATCGTGTTATTATAAGTTGGTGTTGCATTTCCTACCGTGGCTGTGTGAGTATGATCACGATCACTCACCGCAGTAAAAATTCCGTCATCAAAACCAATAGTTGAACCACTACCAATCGTTGCCGTGTGATTATGAGATAGTCCAGTATGCCCGTGAGTGTCTGCCGTGTGAGTATGTTGATTAGCACCACCAGTACCACCAATATCACCACTGTTGGTGGCATTATGCAGGAAATAATCATCCATGCCAGAAACTCTTGCCCAATTAGTAGGAATACTTCCCACGGTGCTAGTCCATAAACCGATGATTGTGCTTGTGAGTAACTCCCCTCCACTAGTGTTCTGTATAGCGTAAAGATTCTTATAAGGTGGCTGTCCATTAGCGTTCTGCGTAGTGACATTGATTCCGCCAACATCACCACTACCACCACCATTAAGGCTCGTGGCGTGAACGTGAGTTCCTAAAGCAATCGTAAGTGTGGTTGACCCACCAGCAGCACCAACTGTTTTTGTAGCACCACTATTCACGCTGGCGTGAGTGTGCGTCGCTTGATTGTGGATGTGAGGAGTAAGAGCACTTTCACTATGACTATGAGTAGCACTACCACCAGTTCCACCAGCACCAGCACCAGTTCCAGCGCCCTTCCAGAACACGTTAGTTCCTGAAGCGTAAGCAGTCCAACCAGCAGGCACTGTGCTGTTATCAAGAAACGCTACAGCGTTATTCGGAACGTCGTCAGTTCCTCCACTCTTGATGAAGATGACCTCGTAATATGGTGGTGCATTATTAGCTCCTTGCAACGTTACTGAAGTACTCTCAAGTGTCGTGTTATTATTAGCGCTATTAAATGATGCGTGAGCGTGTGTCGTGGTTGCGGGCTTTCCAACTCCAGCAGCAGGAAGTCTAAAAGTTGAAGCAGCATTTAACACTATTGTGTGAAGGTGAGTTGCTGCGCTAGTATGAGTGTGGTCTACAACAGTATGAGCGTGAGTGGCATTACCACCAGTAGCACCACCACCACCACCAACACTAGCGCCTAGAACGTACTTGCCATCAAACGCAGTATCCCTAGACCAACCAGCAGGAACACCAGCATTAGTGCCAACCCATACGAACACGACATTACTAGGAACGACCATTCACTACCCCCACGAGTTTGGCACTCCATGGTACGCTCATTTTCTATTCCTCCATGCTTCCTGCAATTGAAATAACGCGCTTGATAATCTTCCTATGAGATACAGCAAGTCTCCTCGACTACGACTATGTTCCTTAAAAAGAATCCCTCCTTCAAGATATCGTACGTCAAGATAGTAATCCGTAACAGTATTAAATCCGATAATATCTCCCCCAATATCTTCCTTCTCATCATCATTCTCAGCAATAAGTTCAATTCTCATCACTCATAACTCCTATCCCTCCAAGGATAATTAACGACAATCTCAAGCACACCATGCTCCAAAGCCTTGATGGCTTCTTCCTCATCATTACCAACGTTAGCGTTACGCTCATAAACAACATGAAGCATCTCATGAACTAGAGCAAGATGCCTACGATGAACTGTCATCTCCTTGTTAATGTAAATAATCTCGTTATCAAAGTCCACGAAGCCATCAAGACTTTCTCCCAGCTCACCATACTTACGGGCGATGTTCTTGCCCGTGAGTTCCTTAACCTGCCACTGTCCACCACACAAACTCACCAAATCCTTCTTACCATTAGTCATAGTCATACACCACCGATAAACTCATGAAAGTAATCGCAGCATTAGGCAGACTATCAAAATCAAGATACAAGTGCTTCCCAGCAGGAACACTCACCGACAACCCAGTAGCATCAAGAGCACCACTCGTAGTGTCAAAAGCCCTTACGAGAGTAGCGTTAGTGAACGCCGTCAAGTCATCAGCGTACTTTAAGTCACCAGCAACCTCCTGCGCAGCAGTATTCAATTGCACCTTAATCCTAGTCACCTTCATCGCATTAATCACGAAAGGAAGAGGAACCTGCGTGTCAACAGCGTACACGAGCGCAGGACTTAACAACGACGCTGACAACACCTTATTACATCCCCTGATAATACCCGTCATGTTAATGTCATTAGCGCCAATGGACAAGTCACCACCACTAAGCGTTAACGCAACAAAAGAAGGCCCGGCAGTAGTGTTAACGTCCTGATGAACTCCAGAAAGACTATTATGAGACACTCCCCCTGGAATAACCACGCCACTAATCTCCTGAGCAGCAATACTGAAATTTATGCTTGAGCTATCGGCAATGGTGGCTGCAACGTGCCTAGCACCGGTGTTAGCGGCGACGTCAGCGTTATTACTCACCTCAACGTCAAAATCGCTCACTTGAGAGGCAGTAATAGATAAGTTAACCTGAGCAACGTCAATGTCCACCTCATCATTAGCGACATCATCAGTAATAGTAATCTTGTTACTGCCAGCATTAACCTTCTTGAACCTAAGATCAACCCCTACCTTAGTCTTGTAAACTCCCACACCAGCAGTCCCGACGTTACTAGCAGTGTTAGCCTCTCCGCCACCAGCAGAAACGTCCTTCTCCCTTAAAGCATCCAAGAACTTATCGTACTTGACAACCATCAAGAATACGTCAAGGCAGCCCTGTTATCCCACACGTTATCGAATAACAAGTTCCCATCAGCCGAAGATATCGTTGTAATATTTCCTGCAACAAGAATCTTCCTTACCTGCCACGAAGCGGCAGCTGTTAACGTTCCTGAAACAGCCTTGCCAACATACGTGGTGTTAGCGTCAGGCTCATCAACTAACGTCAAGAATGGTCCTCCCGCAAGACTTACTGCCAAGGGATTAAGCACGGTGGCATTCTTCCCCTCAACCTCACCACTAATTGTTGTTGGCATTGAAATCCTCCCAGACTCTCACACCAAAATTGTAATCAGGAGTAACATCAACCTTTTCCTCTTCAGGAATCTCAGCAACACCCAAAATCTCGTTCCTACGAGAAAGATACATCTTGATATCAGACCCTACAGAACTCGCTAATATCTTGTAAACGTAATTAACCCCGTTAACATTCAAGAAAGAATAGAATATTCCGTCCTCGGCAACGTACCAATCAAAGACGCCAGGCATCGTGCCAGAGTTAATCCCGTGAAGATACGACATCAACCTACCCTTGCTTATCGTGTAGTATTCCATCGTCAATTACCGTCCTGAGCGTTACCCTTAGGATTATTCACTGCTTCAGTGCGAGAGTTGTTCCTACGAAGGCTAGCATCTCCTTTTGAGAGGTCTTGGTTGTTAAGCATGTTCTGGTTACGAAGCCCGGTGTTCTCAATCATCAACTCCTCGTTAGTACCTTCCACAACATCATCCTTCTGTAACTCCATCAACGACAAGAGCTTCTCCTCACTGAGTTTCTTACCAAACTTAGCCAGCACAGCATCAACTTTTGTTACCGCGTCAGCCTTCATGCTCCAAGCCTGCACCTCACGTAAGTTCTCAACACGAACTGCCTTCTTGAACTTGACAGTCCACCCCATAGCACAGAATAATTGTGTGTTAAGGAGGTTCTCAATCTTACGACGGTCAGACTCAATCATACTCCAGTAACCATTCTCCGCTAAGCCACCAGCATCACCTGCTGATTGTGCATTACCAATCATGTAAGGAATCCTAGAAACAGGTATTTGCAAGGCGTAAGCGATGTTGCTAGTGATGTACAATGCCAAGTCCTCATACTCCATGTCACGGAGCTTCTCCTCAAGGTCAATAACGTCAACCTTACCCGTGAGCACGAGATTACCATGCCTGTTCTGCACAGCACCATAAGTCTCCAGTTGCTGCATGAGGAACTGATGATTGGCACTATTAGCCATCTCCTCAGCGAGACTGAACACCTTACGAGGCAATCCTTGATTGCGCATGTAAGCCATCATGTTTTCTTTGATGAACCATAACATGATAAGTTCGGGAGCCAGTGACGCTACGGGAGTGTACCCGTTAACCCTGCCGTCAATCCTGTTAAATGTGAAGTGAACTATCTCATCAACGTCAAACTCAGAAACTTTAGTGTCCACCATCTGCCTGAAACCAAGAACGTCATGCTCATCATGAAGAATCTCCATGGTACTTGAAGCCACGTAATCAAACACTCTCACCTTACGAACATCCTCGTCAATAGCCTTGCTTAACAACTCCTTAGTCAGTTCCTTAGTGTTGGTAAGACCAAGACCTTTGACGTAAGAGTCAACAGCCTCCTTCACGAGACGCTTGTTAACACGACCCTTCCAGCCGAAACCATCACCAGTGACCACTGTGTCAAACCATACGCTCTTGAGACGCTCATCCATGAAATTATCATCCCAGTACTTCTCAGCCTCAATACGCTTGTTACGCCCGAGACTCTGACCGTTAAGATCAAAGAACTCAACCTCGGCGATGGTGTCGTTAACCCTCGCACTCACCGGACTGTTGAGTTCTGGGCGTTGCCGGAACCAATCCCAGAACTGCTTCTTCTGAACTGCAGCGATTGATAATCCTGAAGTCCTACCGTTATAGTTTGAGTGTCTCGCATTAAGCAAAGGAGTAGTTCCGACTGCTTGTTTAGAAAACGCTTGCGTTATTGATAATGCCATGGTGTCCAGTCATCTCCTAGTCTTGAACAGGTTGCCGAACTCCACCACATAACTCTTAAGGAGTATGAAGAACAACGTCACCGCGAACCCCTTGACGAACCAGTTACCGTTCATCCAGGCGTAAGCCACGACTCCTATCACTGCGCTGTTAAACACCAAGTCAATGGTCTTCAACAGGAAAGGCTTCTTCCACTCGTTATAGTGGGTTTTGTTCTTGGCTTCAGCAAACCAATCCTTAACTATCCAACAAATCTTGTTAGTAAACGAGTATTTAAGCTTTTCTCTGCGTTCAGAGTTCGAAACCTTCCCGTCGTACTTCACGAACGCAGTCCTCGAAGAGCCCATTCCAATCATCCTCCGTATAAAACTTTTTTCTATCAAGACCTTGCTTGCCTACAAAACTATAGAGTCGAGCCAAATCAGCCCTTATCAAGTCAACATACCGTAGTTGTTTAATCCTCATCTTCTCAGAAACAACAACCAATTCTTCAGGAACCATCTTCTCATCGTTAGACTCTCCCAAGAGCGCCTTTGTGTCGTTGGTCTTGCGAGCGATGCCCAATTGCTTTAACGAACAAACGTTCTCTCTCACCTGATACTCGATGCTGTTCTTGTTCTGAACAGCTTGGTCTGCCTTGATGAACATGGCATAACTATTAGCGTTAGTCATGCACTCCTCGGCGGCCTTGACGTTATCAAGATGCAACCAATCATCCTGAGTAAGGCTCGTGAAGAGCTTCTTCTTGGTAATTCCTTTCCTAAACCCGTTAACCACCGGTTCTCGAGTCATCATCTCTTCAACACTAATATCTTCCTTCATAACTAAACCCCCCATAACTTTTCTTGCTGAAATTATTGTTATCTGCGACAATCCTTGCGATGTAAGCTTCACGAATAGAACTTGATGGTGGAGGCGTATTATCACCAACGACCTTCTCGGCTTGATTGACGAAAGTTACGCTGGGAGGGAATATCTTAGGATTGTCCGATAGGTGAATCAGACCACAGACGCTATCCATGACGTCATCATGGTCTTCCTCTCGCTCGTGATGAATCATGAGATACCCTCTGATGCTCTTCTTGACTTGCAAGTGGGAAGCCTCGTAATCGAATGCTTTGCTGGGAATCCTGTGCAACAAGTGCTTCTCCATGTAGTACTTGAAACGCTGGTACATGCCACTCTTGGCAGGACCGCTGAACACGATGTCAACAGGATTGATTCCTGCAGCCCTCATGAGAGGCGCAATACCGCTGTTTCCTGTGACGTCAACACCAACGATAGGCATTACCCCACCAGCACCCCACTCATCAAGATATCCCTTAACGCTTTTCTCATGATGCCACCCACTAGTCACCGTGCCATCATCCTCAACCCCCACCACCATGCTCAAAGGATAACCAGCAGGGTACTGGTGGATTATGGGCACGAACAAGTGCTTGAACTTAGGATTGACCTCGTCAGGAACTATGAACCCTCCAGTAAGTACGCAGTGGTCTTTCTTAGCACCAACATCAAGGAAGAAGAACGGTTGCTGACCAACCATGCTGATGTCAGATAACTTCTTATCCTCACTACCCTCAACTTCGTCACGGCTGAAGAAGCTCTTGTCAGACTCAGTCCTGATAGCAGCCACCGTACTCTCGAATTCTGAGCGAGGAAGTTCCCTGCGCAACTCCTCATACTCTGCCAACGTGTTACCGGGCTTGTCAAGGTAGTTGAAGCAATAAACGTGCCATTTACGACTGCCATCACTGAGAGTCTGTCGTTCTAGTTCAGCACCGAAGTTATCAGCACCATTAGGGTTTGTGGTAATGATGATGCCACCCTTAGTGTGGTATGTTCTTGGCTGTGCTATCTGGTTGAAGAAGTACTTGATGTCCTCCTCCCAGAACTCGAACTCATCCAAGTAAAGTTTATGAAGGTCATAACCTAGGAGTCCTTCAGTGCAAGGAGCGCAGATGATGATGTTAGTGTACTTGACCTTGCCAGAGTCACCCTTGATGTCTAAGGTGATAATGCCCATGTTATCGCTCGAACCCTTATCCTCGGCCCACGAAATACCCACCATGCTATTAAGCAAGCTCTTGATACGCCTCATCTGGTGCAAGGACTGCGGCAAAGACTTACTGACTATGGCGCTGTTGAAAGCGTGATTGTGATCCGTGATGAACTCGATGACGGCATCAACGTCAAGGTACAAGCTCTTACCAATCTGGTTAGCAGCCCTGAAGTACTTGAAACGGTGAGAGTCATTGATGATGACGTCCTGGTAAGGGTAGAGTTTTAGAGGATTACCATCAAGCCTTAGGAACGCGTAAGCCTTCATGGTAGGATCAGCGGCGATCCTCAACCAGTACTTCGGGTGAGGCTTCTTCAGAGCAAGAACCCTGTCCACGAAAACGAACTTGGCATTGTAATCTTGCAAGTTAATGCGAGACCTATCAATGTCAGACACAAGAAATCCTCCCGATACAATACTTGAAATGAGCGTTAATCCTTACGAAATAACCCCCACACTCCTCGCAACAACACAAACCATCAACCATAAGACTACTCAAGCACCTCATAATCAGTATCAACCACCGAACCACTCGCTTTGCGCATGATGCGATTGAAATCATCCACTGACACGGCATCACGATGAGTGACCTCGATCTTCTTGGGAGCCTCACGATTAAGACGAGTCTCTTGCAAGTTACGGATGGTCTTCCACAAAGCAAACCACTGCTCCCTGTTAGAACGACGCTGAGCATCAAGAACGCCAAGACGCTTACGCAAATCCTTCACAAGACGATCATCACCACCAACAAGCTCGACCTCAGCAAGACGCTTCTTAACAACATCAATCTCAGAATCAATTGAAGCAAGAATGGATAATTCATACTGGAACATCTTCATGGCAACACCCTGAGAATAATCAGCCTCCCACTCAGTGAAACTAGGCACGGGACTAGACCCGCGATAAAACCCCTTGAGGTACGCGGCACGCTCAGGACAGATGAGGTCACGATGAACAGAAGTAGACCCCTTCACAAAACCAAGAGGACAAATACCAAGCTCGCGCCAATCACAATTATTACACCCATAAGCAAGACCGACGCCCGCAGGCAACGCCAAACGAGCAAGAGACTCCACACTAGACACTGCACTATAAAACCGAGAAGGCAAATTATCCCTCACCGAAGGAACCACAACATCATCACTCATAATGAATCACCACCATCAACCCTAAACACGGGAGGCGCGAACATCGAAGCACGATCAGCATCCTCCTCAACCAAAGACTCCTCAGAACTAACCAAGGTATGAGCGAAATCCTCAAGGATAACCTCACAAGCCCTACGCAAACAAACAGGCTTCCCAGAAACCCCGTGCAAATTAACCTCACGAACCCAGCGCTGAATAACCACAGAAGCCTCCCCGGACAACATCAAAGCCTTCAAGATAGTAGCCACAAAAGAACTGAAAGTATAACAAGTATATAAAGTTAACTAAACTGAATTTTTCTGATATTCTCCCCAAACTTCCGCAATCTTATCTTTAATCTTCTTTTTATTGATTAGTCCTTTAATTGATTGATTAAAGATTCTCCTATCTGTTTTACCACTCCAGTTACCAAAGCATTTCCCATAAAAAATGCTCTTTTGATATCTGTGTAACCTTCTGTATGATTATCTGGAAACATATTTAGTCTTTCAAGTTCTAGAGGCGTTAATCTTCTCCATCTTCCATTTTCTGTTTTTACAACATGTTTAAACCTTGAAGGTGTTGAACCTCCCTCTCCAGTAATAATTGTCCTAGAAGGTTTATCTAATGGGTCTGGAAAAACCATTGATCCTTCAGTGTAGTTGTAATAAAAATCTCTGCTTTTATTATATCTCTTCTCACTCTTTGCACCTTTGAGATATTTCCATTTTTCGTATTCCCCATTAACAAAAAACTCTTCAGGAACATCTTTTACAGGTAATACAATATCTCTGAGAGTTGTAATCTTTCCATTATAATCAGGAAAAACTTTTGCAGTAAAAAATTCCCTATTTAGCATAAATCCACAATTTTGAAATGGGCTAAATGTTTCTTTTTTGTTAAACTTATCTGAAATCTCTATTAAACCCCCCTCAATCTTTAGAGTATTGGAAAACGAAGTTTTATTCTCTTTTATCTTAAATCCTTTTGCTAATGTGCCATGATTTAATGCCCATTCCTTAAGAGAATATTTCTTAATCTTATTATAAATTGGGGAATCTTTGTGATATCCCATAATAAAAACTCTTCTTCTTCTTTGAGGGAAACCATAATCGGCGGCGTTTATTATTCTCCATTCAACTGCATACCCTAAATCTGAAAGAGAAGCTAGAATTATCGCAAAGTCTCTTCCTCTCTGACTCGCAGGAGAATTTAATAAACGATCAACATTCTCCAATAAAATGAATTCAGGTCGGTGTTTTACATCTTTTAAAATTCTATGAATTTCCCACCACAAAACACCTTTTTTACCAGTAATTCCTTTTGATTGACTTAAACTTTTAGCGACAGAATAATCTTGACAAGGAAAACCTCCAACTAAAAGGTTATGCTCTGGAATTTCCTCAGCTGGAACTTTTGCTATATCTACATTTGAATGATTTTTTTCTCCAAATCGTTTAATATAAACTTCGGAAGCCTTTTGGCTTTTTGTCGCTGGTTCCCATTGATTACTCCAAACAACTTCAAATTTTTTTGAAGCATTGGTCAAACCAATTCTAAAACCTCCAACTCCTGCAAATAATTCGGCGACTTTAATTTTTTCCATTTTCTTTTACCACTTTTTTACCAAAATCCGTAATTTGATATAACCTTCCTCTTCATATTATTTTTCCTTCTTTAATTGTTCTTCTGCAAATATCTCAAATTGCCTAGATATTATGAGTCCTTTTTTTTTGCATAATTCCTTGTAAGCATTATACAATTTTTCATCGACTTTTAGAGTAATACTTTTGCTTCCCATAGTTAGCATACATGATAAACACATACTAAAAGTGTGTGTTTACCATATA